>Ga0315284_10010579_pt1 | contig 13137 bp, 9 predicted proteins | sample YL17G09_16_MG_FD_203696 | JGI IMG/M metagenome (GOLD analysis project Ga0315284, IMG submission 203696) | Sediment microbial communities from Yellowstone Lake, YNP, Wyoming, USA - YL17G09_16 | ecosystem: Environmental > Aquatic > Freshwater > Lake > Sediment | place: USA: Wyoming | collected...
ATCATACAGGACTCCATAGCCCTATTGTCAACTTGGAGGGGAAACCCGCTTCGCGTTTCCCCCTTCCAACGGTCGCTTCGCTCCCTGCCTCCCCTTCTCGGGCGGGGCATGGACCCGCGCCCTGCGACCAAGGGGGCATACCCCCTTGGATCCCCCAACGAGCGGTTCCCCGCGGCAAGCCGCGGGGCATATTCCCGCTCGTCAAAGAATTACTTCGCCTCATGCCGGATCCGGCTTGGCGCTTGGACTCCGCCGATTCATATCGCCCGTAAAATGATCCCTGCGATCGCCGTCACGAGGGCCAGATTCATGGCAACCACATATGAGTAGAATAACGGGCCTGAGCGCCCCGTCTCCTGACGCGTGATATCTCTATACTGGCCGAGGTACTTGCTCAGAATCAGAAACCTGAGAAAAACCCAATTGACCTTGACGCCACGCTTGCGTAGTGCTTCGGCAATCAAAACGGCTGAAGCGACACCCCATAATACACTCACAATGGCGACAGCAAACAAGATGTCGCTTACATTCATCGTTGCATCCTCCAAATCCTAAAATCCTGCCGAGCTTGTCCAGCCTGGCATATTCACGAGTCGAGGCGGCTGCAGATGCGAGGCGCGGAGGGTGAAGCTGTACTCCCGGTACTGCGAACCCTTCGCAACAAAGCAGATGCGGCCGGATCGGCTCGCCCGGAGGGTAAAAATGCCGGTTTTTTTGAGACGAACTTTCGGAAACCGAATGAGAAATCGGTTTATCAGAGATATCGCAGACATCGCTTGATTGAAACAGCACATCGGCATTTTTATGAATAAGTCAGGCTAGCAATGTTTATATGGATCCTTATAACAACCCAGATACCGCTTCATGTGCAGCATAAGCCCCCTGCGAAACAAGTCATGAAATTCTAGATCGGCCCGGCCGGGATGTCAAGCCGTGGGCACCCCGAATTCCAGCGACACGATACCAATTCCGGAGAATGGATTCATGTCCCGGAATTCCGACTCGCGTCCTATCGGCAATGTTGGGATTTAAGAGAACCTTGTCTGCAGGCGCGTATTTGTTATAATGGAGTGCCGAAAATGATCGAACTTAAGGACCGGTTAAAAAGAACGATCTTCGAGAGGGTCCGGGAGAAATACCCGCTTGTCCTTTCCGACATCGAGATCGCGCCGACGCCGAACACCAAGATGGGCGACCTCGCCCTGGCCTTTCCTCTCCATCTGGCCAAGAAAGTCAAGGCCAATCCCCGGCAGATCGCCCAGGACGTCCTCGGCCTCATCGGCCCCCTGGAGGGCGTGACGAAAGCGGAGATCGCCGGCGCCGGTTTCATCAACCTCTTCCTCGACAGAAAGAGCTTCTTCCGGAACCGGCTCCGCGCGTCGGGAACGCGGACGTTTGCCGCCGAAGAAGCAAAGATCATCATCGAACACACCAACATCAACCCCAACAAGGCCGCCCATATCGGCCACCTCCGAAACGCCGTCCTCGGCGACACCCTCGCCCGGTGCTTAAGATACAGGGGAGAAAATGTTGAGGTCCAGAACTACATCGACGATACCGGCGTCCAGGTCGTCGACGTCGTTTTCGGCATCCTGGATCTCGAAAAAAAGGGCATCCCGGACCTCGAAGCGCACGAAGGCAGGTTCGACTACTACTGCTGGGATCTCTACGCCCGCGTCTCGACATACCTGGCCGCTCATCCCGAAGCCCAAGCCCGCAAGGCAGAGATCATGAAGGGGATCGAGCATGGCGGGAACGCCGGGGCCGAGATGGCCCGCTATGTCTCCAGGCGGATCGTGAGGGCGCATCTCGCGACCATGCGCCGCATCGGCATCGGCTATGACGTCCTGCCTTGCGAGAGCAGCATCCTCCATTTGAAGTTCTGGGATAAAGCGTCCTCCCTCCTCAAGGAAAGGGGCGCCATCTATCTCGTGAGCGAAGGCGACAACAAGGGCTGTTGGGTGATGAAGCTCGAGGAGGAAGAGGAAAGGGAAAAGATCATCGTTCGCTCCGACGGGACCGTGACCTACGTCGGAAAGGACATCGCCTACCAGCTCTGGAAATTCGGGCTCCTCGAGAAGGATTTCTATTACGAACCTTTCCTCGAAGAGGACGGTAAGACTCTCTGGATCTCGACGGCGGTGCCCAGGCCGGATTCTCCCCACTTCGGCGGCGGCAGCCGGGTCTATAACGTCATCGACACCCGCCAGGCCTACCTCCAGAAAGTCGTCACCCAGGGACTCCGGTCCCTCAAGTTCACCGCCCAGGCCGAAAAGTCCATCCACTTTTCCTATGAAATGGTCGCTCTCTCCCTAAAGAGCCTGAAGGAGCTCGGCTACGAGGCCTCCGAAGAGGAAAAGGACCGGGCGTTCCTCGAGGTCTCGGGAAGGAAAGGCCTGGGAGTCAAGGCGGATGACCTCCTGGACCGCCTGGAGGAGAAGGCCCTGGCCGAGGTCGAAAAGAGGAACCCCGCTCTCGAGACGGGCGCGAAGAAGACGATCGCCCGGGAGATCGCCACGGCCGCCCTCCGTTACTTCATGCTCAAGTTCGCCAGGAACTCCCTCATCGTCTTCGATTTCGAGGAGGCCTTGAGCTTCGAGGGAGAGACGGGCCCCTATCTCCAATACACGTGCGTCCGTCTCCGGAGCATCTTCCGCAAGCTCGAGGAGAGGACGGGCATGACCGAGGACCGGGTGCGTGAATCTGCCGGCTCATGGGATACGCCGCTGAATATCCTCAGCGCCGGGGAAGGGGCCGATTTCTGGGACCTCGTCCTCTACGCCTCGACCTTCGAGGAGGAGGTCCGGCACGCCGTGAACTCCCTGGAATTTTCCTACCTGGCCAAGTTCACCTTCAACCTCTGCCAGAAGCTCAACGCCTATTACCACCACTACCCCATCTTGGCCGAGGAGAACCCGGACCTTCGGCTTTTCAGGTTGATGGTCATTCATGATGTCAAGAGAACGTTGGAAACCGCGCTCACTCTCATGGGTGTTCCCTTGCCCGAGAGGATGTGAAAGGCCGCGCGTTCCCGTTATTACGGGTCTGTCTGACGTCGTAAGGATATGAAACGCTTCAGGCGGAAGTGAAGTTCATTCCCAACATGGAGGCACGCCATGATCGAAGTTGCGGGACTCGTCAAAAGATACGGTGATTTTCCGGCCGTCAAGGGCATCAGCTTCAAGGTCGAGAAGGGCAAGATCTGGGGGCTCCTCGGCCCGAACGCCGCCGGAAAGACCACGACCATGAGGATCCTGACCGGCTACCTGCCGGCCACCGACGGGAAAGCCGTTGTCGCGGGATTCGACGTCTTCGAGCAGGCGAACGAGGTCAAGAAGACCACCGGTTACCTGCCCGAAGTCGTCCCTCTCTACCCGGAGATGACCGTCTCCTCATTTCTCGGCTTCGTGGCCGAGATCAAGGGAGTCTCGTCCTCGAAGAAAAAGGAGGCTGTCGGCCGGGCCCTCCACGCCGGAGGGCTGGAATCTGTCCGGCACCGGCTGATCAAGAACATCTCACGCGGTTACAAGCAGCGGGTCGGCATCGCCCAAGCCCTTATCCACGACCCTCGGGTCCTCATCCTGGACGAGCCGACGATCGGGCTGGACCCGGCCCAGATCATCGAGATCCGGGAGCTTATCAAATCGCTCCGCGGCGAGCGCACCATCCTGCTGTCGACGCATATCCTGGCCGAGGTCACCCAGACCTGCGACGGCGTCGTGATCATCAACGAGGGCAAGCTCATGGCCTCGGGCTCCTTGGATGAACTGACGATATCCTACGGCGGGAGGGACGGAACGCTCCTCAGGCTCCGCAAGGGCGGCGAAGAGGCCGCAGCGCTCTTCCGCAGCCTGCCCGGGGTCGAGACGGCCGTCCCGGAGGGCGACGAGGTCCGGATCGAATGGGAACGCGGCCTGGACTGCCGAGACGACGTCGCGCGTTTGGCGGTCGAGAAAGGCCTCGGGCTCCTGGAGATGCGGCCCGCCGCCATGAACATCGAGGATCTCTACCTCAAGATCGTCTCAGGAGGCATCGTCCAATGAAAAACATCTGGTTCCTGGCCAAAAAAGAGCTCCTGGCGTATTTCACGTCGCCCATCGCCTACGTCGTGATCGCGGTGTTCCTCCTTCTCGTCGGGTTCTTCTTCTACAGCCTCGTCTGGTGGTTCAATTCCCAGGCGATGCAGCTTGCCCAGAACCCCGCCTACTACCAGCAGATCAACATCAACCAGATGGTCTTCTCCCCCCTCTTCCACAACATGTCCATCATCCTGCTCCTGATGCTCCCGCTCCTGACCATGCGGCTCTTCGCGGAGGAGAAGAAGATCGGCACGGAGGAACTGCTCTTCACCTCGCCCGTCTCGGTCAACCAGATCATCCTGGGCAAGTACCTGGCCTCGCTCATCGTCCTCGCGGTCATGCTCCTCCTGACGGGCCTTCTCTCGATCTTTACCTTCGCCTACGGCAACCCCGAAGTGGCGCCGCTTCTCGACGGTTACCTGGGGCTCTTCCTCATGGGGGCCGCGTTCCTGGCCATCGGCATCTTTTACTCCTCCCTCACCGAGAACCAGATCGTCGCGGCCATCCTGACCTTCGGGACGCTCCTCCTCTTCTGGGTCCTGAACTGGGCGGGCTCGGCGGCCGGAGGGATCTGGAAGGACGCCCTCAACTACGTTTCCTTCTTCCAGCATTTCGACGACATGACCCGGGGCATCCTGGACACCTCGGACCTCGTCTATTACCTGAGCTTCTCTTTCTTCGGGCTCTTCCTCACCCATTCCGTGATCCAATCCAGGCGTTGGAGGTAAGACCATGGAAAAGTTCAAGCGCACTTTAAATTATATCGGACTTGCCCTCATCCTGGCCGGCCTCGCCGGGCTCAGGATCCGGCCCCAGGCGAGAACAGCCGCTTTCGCCGTCGTCCTCTTCGGGCTGGCGGCGATCGCGGCTTACATCGTCCTCAACCTGTCTTCGCTGAAGAAAGGCTTCAAGCGGAGGTCCTTCATCTATTCAAGCAACATGCTCCTCGTCGTCGTCCTCGTCCTGGCCATCCTGGTCCTCGTGAACGCCTTCCTGGCCAAACACCATTACCGGATGGACTTCACGTCTTCGAAGCTCCATTCCCTCTCCGATCAGTCCGTCAAGGTCGTCAAGGCCCTCAAGAACGATATCATCATCAAGGCCTTCTTCCGGGAGGGGAACTACAGCCGGGGCTCGATGCAGAACCTGATGAAGATCTACGGTTACGAGTCCCCGAAGCTCAAATATGAGTTCATCGACCCTGACAAGAACCCCGGCCTGGTGAAGCGCTACCAGGTCACCCAGGACGGGACGACGATCTTCGAGTCCGGCGACAAGGACAGCAGGATCACGACCGCGACCGAGGAAGACATCACCAACGCGATCATCAAGATCACGCGCGAAAAAAAGAAGACGATCACGTTCCTCGAAGGACACGGCGAAGAGACGATCGCGGAGAGCGGGGACAACGGCTATTCCACGGCCAAGGGCGAACTGGAGAAGATGGGCTACGAGGTCAAGAAGATCGCCCTGGCCCTTTCCGCGAATTTCCCCGCCGACTGCGACCTCCTGGTCGTCCCCGGCCCTAAGAAAGCCCTCCTTCCGAACGAGGTCGACACCATCAAGGGCTTCATCGGACGCGGTGGACGGGTCTTCTTCATGCTCGACCCTGAGACGGACCCCGGCCTCGCGCCCCTGCTGGCGGATTACGGCCTCAAGATCGAGAACGACCTCATCGTCGATACGGTCTCAAGGCTCCTCGGCGGCGACTACTTCATGCCCGTCGTCAGCGAATACGAATATCATGACATCACCAAGAGCTTCCGCTACGCGACGTTCTTTCCCTTCGCCCGCTCCATAGAGCCGACCGATAAGAAGCCCGACGGAGCGACCGTGACGGTCATCGCCAGGACCAGCCCCGACTCGTGGTCGGAGCGCCAGCTCGACCAGAAGGAGGTCAAGTTCGACAAGGACAAGGACAAGCAGGGGCCGATCTCCCTGGCCGTCGTGGAGACGCTCAAGATCAAGGGGGCGGAAACGAAGGACGTTCCCCAGGCGGAAAAGCCCGCCGGCGAGAAGGAGGCCCGGCTGGCCGTGTTCGGCGACTCGGACTTCGCCGCCAACAGATACTACAATACTTCCGGAAACGGAAACTTCTTCCTCAACACCGTGAACTGGCTGACCGAGGAGGCCGACCTCATCTCTATCCAGCCCAGAACCTCCTCGCCGAGGACGATCCAGCTCGGCCCGTCCCAGGGCCGGCTCCTCTTCTTCGTCTCGGTCATCCTCCTGCCGCTCGCCGTCCTGGTCCTTGGGATCTTCGTCTGGCTCCGCAGGAGGTCGTTGTGAAGTTCAAGAACACGCTCATCCTGTTCGCGGTCTTCCTGGTTCTTCTCGCCGCCGTCCTTCTTTTCGAATCCAAAGGCCTCAAGAACCAGGAAAAAAAAGAAAAAGAGGCCAAGCTCGTGGACGTGGCCGCGGCCGCCGTCCGTAAGATGACCCTCAAGAACGAGAGCGGCGTCCTGACCTTCCAAAAAGACGAAAAAAACGGGTGGCGGATCACGGAACCCCTGGAAGTCCAGGCCGACGACATGGAAGTCGACGGCCTGGCCGAAAGCTTCGCCGGCCTCCGGATCGAACGGGTCGTAGAAACCGAGCCGAAGGACGTCATGGCCTATGAGATCCCGAAGAGGGAGGTCACGCTGTGGCTCAAGGACAAAGACCTTCCGGTGAAGGTCCTCATCGGCATGGAGAATCCCATCGACAACACCCTCTTCGCCAAGCGCGAGGATGAGAAGCGGGTCGTCCTGCTGTCGAGCTCTCTCAAGACCGGCCTGGACAAGAAGCTCTTCGACTTCCGGTCTAAGGACGTCTTCAAGTTCGAAACGGCGGACGTCCGGGCGATCAAGGTCCGGGCCGGGAACGCGGCCTGGTCGGCCTCGAAAAAGGACGACATCTGGGAATTGACCGCGCCGATCGCCGCCCTGGCCAACGGAAGCCGGCTTGACAGCCTCCTTTACGCCCTGTCCGGGCTGAAGGCGAAAGAATTCGTCTCGGAGAGAAAGTCGGACGAGGACATCAGGAAAAACGGTTTGGACAAGCCGGAATACGAAGTCGTTCTGTCCATGCCCGCCGGAAACAAGGAGGCCGTCCTCTCTCTCCACAAGAGCGACGACAAGGTCTATGCCGCCGGTTCCCTCTCCGATAAGATCGTCCTGGTCGACGGAACGGTCCTTAACGATCTCGGGAAAAAAGCCGATGAATACCGGGAGAAGAAGGCGGCCGTCTTCAACAGCTGGGAGGCGGACAGGATCTCCGTGACCAAGGGCGCCATCGTCGTCGCGGCCGTCAAGGAAAAAGTCAAGGACGAAGAAAAGTGGCGCATCGAAGCGCCCGACAAGCCCGAGGCCGACGGCTCGAAGATCGAAACCTTCATCCGGAAGATCGAAGGCCTCGAGGCCGTGGAGTTTATCGACACGCCCAAGGACCTGGCGGAGTACGGTCTGGACAAACCGGAAGCCGAGGTGAAAGTGCGGGTCAAGGACGGAGAGAACAAGACCCGCGAGATCACCATCCTCGTCGGCAGGGAAGACAAGGAGAAAAACCAGGTCGTCGTAAAGAACTCGGGCCTGAAGTATCTGTTCCGGGTGGATTCCGCCTTCCTTGTGGACATCCCCAAGGAAGCCAAGGATTGGAAAGCCGAGGTCAAGCCTGAACCGGCCGGCGAAAAAGCCGGAGAGAAGAAATGACTTCGGCCCAAAGACCGAAAAATAACGGAGCATGAGCGAAAAAAGCGGCCCCTCTTCCGGCTTTACGAAAGAACTCCTCCGCTGGTATAGGCGCCATCACAGGAATCTCCCTTGGCGCGGGACCTCGGACCCATACGCCATATGGGTCTCGGAGATCATGCTCCAGCAGACCACGGTCCAAACCGTCATCCCCTACTATGAAAAATGGCTGGCGCTCTTTCCCGACCTCGGATCTCTGGCCCAAGCGCCCCTCAAGAAGGCCCTCAAGGCCTGGCAGGGGCTCGGTTATTATGCCCGGGCGCGAAACATGAGACAAGCGGCGCAGGTCCTCGTTGAGCGTCATAACGGCCGCTTCCCCAGCCGGTATGAAGAACTCCGGAAACTTCCCGGCTTTGGTCCCTACACCACGGCCGCAGTCCTGAGCATCGTTTTCGACTTACCCTATCCGGTGCTCGACGCCAACGTCCGGCGCGTCGTGATGAGGGTTGCCCGGATGTCCGGAAGACCCGGCGCTGGGAAAGACAAGCTCATCATGAAGCGTCTTCACGGCTGGATCCCGCTCAAAAAGCCGGGGCTCTTCAACCAGGCGATGATGGAGCTCGGTGCGCTCGTCTGCACGCCCCGAAGCCCTTTGTGCCTCCTCTGCCCCGTCAGCAACTTTTGCCGGGCTTACGAGACCGGCGAACAGGAGGTCATCCCCAGTCCTAAAAAGAGAAGCGTAACGAACATTGAGGCGGTCGTCGGAATCATCTGCAAAGACGGGAAATACCTCATTCAGAAGCGGCCTTCCTCAGGTCTGCTGGCGGACCTCTGGGAATTCCCGGGAGGAAAAAGGGAGCCCGGGGAAACCCTCGTGGAGGCCCTCCGCCGTGAGCTCAGGGAAGAGCTGGGAGTCGAGGTCGCGGCGGCGCGGCCGCTCATTTCGGTCCGCCACGCTTACACGCGGTTCCGGGTCAGGTTGCACGCTTATGAATGCCGCCTCAAAGCAGACCCGAAGCCTGATCCCAAGAGACGACGCTGGGTTTCTTTGCGGGCCCTCCGCCGATACCCCTTCCCTTCCGGCAGCGCCCGGATCGTCGATCATCTTTAAATCAGGGACACGATACCAATTTCCGAATTAAGATTCTTTACATGATTTCCAGGGGAAATTCTCGAAATTCGGAAATTGGTATTGTGTCCCCATTTTAAAATTGACAGAGTTGAGCGGCCGGCAATATACTTCCGGCGTGAAAATCCCAATCTTTCAATGCGTTTCCGCATAGGAGTCCACCCATGAGATCCACGATCACAACCCTGACGATGACAGGTATCCTCGCCCTGCTGCCGCCTTCCGCCCCCGCGACTGAAAAACCCCAAGAAAAGGCCGCAAAACCCAGTGCTAGTTGGATTCTCAACGACGAGGAGTATTTCGAAAGGCCGGGACTTTCGGTTTTGATTTTCCACGACACCTATCCCGAAGGCAAGCAGGGCGGCATCGAGATCATCCAGCACGGCGAGCGGGTCGCCGCCGTTGGCGATGTACGCCTCGAACCCGCACCGGGCCAGTGGGGGGAGCTTCCGATCGCCGGCAAGCGCCTCGTCGACCGGGCCGCAAATCGCGCCGAAGTGCCGCTCCGGTTCGAAAAGGAAGGGATCGAATATCGGATTAGGGTCGAGCCGGACGGCGACGCCCTTTACGTGACGGTAGACCTCGCCCGCCCCCTGCCCGCGGAGTTCCTGGGCCGGGCGGGTTTCAACCTGGAGTTATTCCCCACGGCCTATATCGGCAAGTCCTATCACTTGGGCCGCACCGACGGGGTCTTTTCCCGTCAGGGCAACGGCCCCTGCGAGAAAGATGGGCCCGTCATGCGCCCTGCCGTGCTGGCCGAAGGCCCCATATTCGTGGCCGCGCCGGAGGACCCCCTGCGCCGCCTCACCATCGAATCCCTCTCGGGCGATCTGCGGTTCATCGATGGACGCAGCACGCAGAGCCACGGCTGGTTCCTGGTGCGTTCGCTCATCCCCGCCGGTGCCACGATGGGCGCGGTGCGCTGGAAGATCACGCCGAACGCCGTGTCCGGCTGGCGGCGCCCCCCGGTCATCGGGATCTCGCAGGTCGGCTACCACCCCCAACAGGACAAGCGCGCCGTCATCGAACTCGATCCCCGCACGACCTCCCTCGGCGAGGGCACGCTTCTTAAAGTGGATCCAAAAAAGGGCCCAGTGCCCGTTCTCAAGCGGCCGCTCATCCGCTGGGGACGTTTTCTCCGGTACGACTATGCCCTCTTCGATTTCACGGCCGTCCGGGAACCGGGCATCTATGTGATCCGCTATGGGGACGCCCAGACGTCGCCCTTCCGCATTTCTCCCGAGATCTATCGCCGGGACGTCTGGCAGCCGACGCTGGAGACCTTCCTGCCGGTCCAGATGTGCCACGTGCGCGTTATCGATCGCGGACGGATCTGGCATGGAGCCTGCCATCTGGATGACGCGCTCCAAGCTCCCCCGAACCTCGACTTAGCCTTCATCGAGGGGTATAAGCAGGGTCCCGCCACGGAAACGCCTCTTGCCGCGGACCAATATATCCCGGGCCTCGACCGGGGAGGATGGCACGACGCCGCCGACCACGATCTCGCCGCCGGGGCCCAGGCCTGGGCCACCATGCTGCTCGCGTTGAGCCATGAAGCCTTCGGCCTCGATACCGATCAGACGAGCGTCGACCCCGCACGGCGGAACGTGGTCCTCCACGTTCCGGACGGAAAGCCCGACATCCTTCAGCAGGTCGTGCACGGTGTGGAAAACGTCCTGACCGGATATCGCGTCGCCGGGCACAGTTTCGCCGGGATCTCGGACCCCTCGCTGGAGCAGTACGGGACCCTGGGGGAACCCTCGGCTTTGACCGATAGCCGCATTTTTGATCCTTCCCTGGGGATCGATGAGGTCAAGGGCGATCGCTCGGGGCGCCGTGACGACCGCTACGCCTTCACCAATCGCGACTCAGGCATGGAATACAGCGCCGCCGCGGCGCTGGCCGCTTCCAGCCGGGTGCTCCGGGGCTTCGATGACCCCCTCGCCCAAGAGTGTCTCGTGACGGCCGTCAAGGCCTGGGAGTTCGAGCAGGGTCACCAGCCCGTCCGTCAGCCCAATCCCTATGTCCCGGAGCGGGCGGATTCCCAGGAGGTTCTTGCCACCGCGGAACTCCTGATCACGACCCGTGAAGCGCGGTTCGCGGAGCGCCTCAAGACCCTGCTCCCCGTTATCGAGGCGCAGGTGGAGGAAGTGGGATGGGCCGCGGCGCGGGCGCTCCCGGTCGTCCGGGATGATGAATTCTCGAAGCGCCTGGGCCTCATCCTCTCCGGATATGCGATAAAGCTGAAGAAGGACCTCGCTAAGACGCCCTACGGCGTTCCCTTCGAACCCAGGATCTGGGGCGTCACCTGGGACATCCAGGAATACGCGGTGAGGCAGTACTTCCTTCATCAAGCCTTTCCGCAAATCTTCGACCGCGAGAACCTTCTACGAGTCCTCAACTACGTCCTCGGCTGCCATCCGGCCTCCAGCACCTCGCTGGTCTCCGCGGTCGGCGCCCACTCCATGACCGTGGCTTATGGCATAAACTTAAGCGACTGGACCCACATTCCCGGAGGCGGCATATCCGGCCCGTCGCTCATCCGGCCGGACTTTCCAGAGCTGAAGGAGCCGTTCCCATTCCTTTGGCAGCAGGCTGAATACGTGCTGACGGGTGCTGCGACCTACGTGTTCACAGTGCTGGCCGCGGACCGGCTGCTCGAGGAAACGCCCTCACGTGGCGGCGGAGGCGCTCCGCATTGACAGCTGTTAGGCGGGCCTAATACGAACGCAATAAAAAAAGTTACAATGTATGAACGGCACTGAATGCCGTCCTCAAGCCCCCGTAGCGGAGGGGGGACCCGTCGGCTTTTTCGACGGGGGGAACCGACGGGACTGGTTCCCCGGGGGCCGGGGGAGTGAGGGCGGCTTCAGGCCGCTTAAAGTCAGATATCAAACTATTTAATGCGTTAGTATTAGTCCGATAACTTCGCGTTCCCCAGTGCCAGGTCCGGGATGTACAGACCGGCGACCCCTTTGACGATTTCCTCCGGGTGCGCCCCGTCCAGGTTGGCCAGGGCAATGACCGTCAACCGGTCACCCACATAGCGGGAAATATGGGTGTTGAACCCTTGCCATGAGCCGCCGTGTTCGATGATCCTATGTCCGCGGATCTCTTCGAGTCTCCAGCCGAAACCGTATTTTTCCGTCGTGCCGTTGTTGAGCTTAACCGGTGTCCACATCTCGTCCAGGCTGGCCTTTTTGAGAATTTTTTCGGTATAGAGGGCCGCGTCCCACTTAGCCATATCGAGGACGGTCAGGTAGAGGCTGCCGTCCGCGGTGGTGTTGATCATCGGCGCGACCCATTCCTGGTTCTTGAGTTCGCCCTTGACCAGCCGGTACCCCGCCGCCCGGTTCATGACAATGTCGGCTTCGCTGATGATGCGGGCCGTGGCCATCCCGAGGGGATTGAAGATCCGTTTCCGGAGCAGGTCTCCGTAAAACTCGCCCGTCACCTTCCTGATGAGGATACCCAGCATCAGGTAACCGGGATTGCTATAGTTCCACTTCTCGCCTGGGGCGAAGTCGAGGGGAAGGGAGGCGATCTTTTGATAGAGCTCGTCTTCGGTGTAATCCTGGCGCATATTGATCTGATCGTAGAGCTTGTCTGAGATGCCCGAGGTGTGGGTGAGCAGGCGGCGGACCGTGATGCCCTTCCATGTCGCCGGAGCATCATGGAAATAGGTGGAGATCGGGTCATCCAGCTTGATTTTCCCTTCCTCGACAAGCATCATGACCAAGGTCGCCGCGAACTGCTTGCCGACCGAACCGGACTGATAGATGGTTTCCGCCGTCGCCGGGCAATTGAGTTCGACGTTGGCCAATCCGTAGCCTCGGGCCTTGATGACCTCCCCATTCCTGACCACGGCCAGAGAAAGACCGGGGATCTTCCGCTTGGCCATCTCAGACCGGACATATTCGTCGACCTTGTCAGCCTGGGAAAAACCCTGAACCGAACAAAGGGACAGGAGAACAACGGTAACGATCGCGGCTTTTCTCTTCATGGGTATCTCCTTTGGTTTCGGGTTTCTACTTCGTGATCCCCACCTGCTTCAGCATCCAGGCCGTTTCAAAGGCGGCATCCTTAAGCCTGTCGTAGCGGCCCGAGGCGCCTCCATGGCCCGCGGGCTCCATCTTGCACTTGAGGAGCAACTCGTTCTTGTCCGTCTTCAGGGCTCGAAGCTTGGCGACGTATTTCGCAGGTTCCCAGTACATCACCTGGCTGTCGTTGAAGCTCGTGGTCACCAGGATGGCCGGGTAGG
>Ga0315284_10010581_pt1 | contig 13136 bp, 11 predicted proteins | sample YL17G09_16_MG_FD_203696 | JGI IMG/M metagenome (GOLD analysis project Ga0315284, IMG submission 203696) | Sediment microbial communities from Yellowstone Lake, YNP, Wyoming, USA - YL17G09_16 | ecosystem: Environmental > Aquatic > Freshwater > Lake > Sediment | place: USA: Wyoming | collected...
TTTTTCAGGCATACGATGGCGTTTTCCGGTCTGATTTCGAATGTTTTGTGGCATACTTTTTCGAAACAGTCGCCGGTTGTCTCGGCTCGCAGGCACAGTGTGATTTTCCGGCCGTCAACACACCGCGGTGCTTGGGACTCACCTGGTTGAACACTCTTCGAAGAGACTTTCAATTTCACGGTAGCGACTCCGCCTACGGCGGACGGAAGACGGGGTCACCCCCCATTGGCTGCTGTTTCGGTCCGCGTTGACGGCGGTGGGGAGCGGCCGACGGGAGAGGGATACAACCGGCAGAAGAAGGCGGTCGGCAAACCTGTCGGGACGACATTTGATCAAATTGATCCAATATCCACCGCCGACAAGTTTGCCGCCGAGAAGGGCATTTCGGATCGAAGCGCGGGCGGCAGGGTGCGCCGCGGTTAGTTCCTCGGCACTAAAATTGACGGCGAATTTCGGACGTGTGTCGGAACCCAGCGACAGGCTCATTTGTGGGAGCCGGTTTTTTTGCCGAACTCTCGATACAACACGAAAGGCCGCGGTATGGACAAGCGCGCATGGGTTCACCAGTTGAAGGCTCAAGCCGCAAAACAAGGGCCGGACGCAGCCTCGTGGTACGTCTCGTGGATTGACCCGCACGGTCCGCGGCGAACGAAGTCATGCGGGCCGGGCAAGGCCTGAAAGTCGATCGCGAACAGATTGGCCGACACGACTCACAGTCAACTCGTCACCGGCACGTATCAGGCGAAGGCCAAGAAGCCTTAGGCCGACTTCCACGCGGAGTACGAGACCAAGATTGTGAACCGGTTCGATGGAAAGTCAAAGCAAGCCCATCTCGACACGTTGAAGGTATTCGAGACCGTGGCCAAGCCAAAACTCGTCTCGGCGATCACGACCGACATGGTTGACCAGTTCGCCACGAAACGGCTTGAGGGCAAGGGCATCAAAGGTCGGAAGCTGTCACCCGCCACGGTCAACAAAGACCTGCGATACATCCGCGCCATGATGCGGGTGGTTCACGATTGGGGATTCGTCTCGAAAGTCCCCAGATCCGATTCCTCAAAACGAACTCCAAGCTCCCGACCGACAACACTGCCGAACACTTCGCGGCGATCTACATCGCTTGCGATGCCGCCAAAGCTCCAAGCGACGTTCCGCAGGTCGAGATGCCGGATTAGTGGCGCGCGTTGATCGTGATGGCGTACATGACCGGTTGACGCGTCGGGCAACTGTTCTCGCTCAAGTGGTCGGACATTGACGTTGACGCGGGAACGGCACTCACCCGAGCCGAAGCCACCGGCAACAAAGGGAAGCGAGACGAGCGAATCCCGTTGCATCCCGTCGCGATTCAACATCTGCGGCGGCTGACGGGTTCGTTCGATGAACGAGTCTTTCCGTGGAACCCGAACGATCCCAAGCTCTGGCCGCATTTGATCCTCATCCAGCAAACCGCCAAGCTCGCCGATGGCTCACCAATGCCCGAGGCCGGCAAGAACGGTTGGTACGGCTTCCGGAGAGCCTTCGCAACGATGAATGCGGAACGGGTGGACCTGTTGGAAGTCCACGCTCTGATGCAACACTAGTCGCTTGAGACGACCAAGCTCTACGTCAACATGGCCTCGCGGCTGAATCAGACGATCAAGGACCTGTACGTCCCCAACGTCCGCGCGACCAGCGAAACCGCATGACCGCAAACGCTGGAAATGAAATGGACAGGAAACGCCACTTTTCGAGACCGACCAAAGAACGAACAAGCCCCTCGCAAACTATTGTTCACAAGGGGCTTGAGGCAAGAGGCTCCGGTCGGAGTCGAACCGACGATGACGGATTTGCAATCCGTTGCCTTAGCCACTTGGCTACGGAGCCGACAGTGAGGTCATCGGCACAGCGATTACGCTAAGTTGAATCTTCCCAATCGAAAAAATCAGAATCTTCGCCACAATCCATAGACTATTCGTAGCATTCAATCGAAGCGGGATGTTAGTAGCAAATCGGGAATCGGTCAACCGAATATATTGCCTTGGGAAGAGGGGTAGGTTTTGAGTGCAAAAACAGCTTCGATCTCGTTGACGGAGGTATTCATGAGTTTCTCAGGTGGGCCAACCCGTCATTGATTGGAGCAGGCCCAAAGAGCGATTCTTGGTAGCGACAGGTTTCTAACGCGGATACGATTCGTAGTACGCATTCAGGGAGGGAGCGTTGGAGATCTAAAGGTTAGAAATTTACCGACTCTCACTATTCTTTCGGGATGTCATTCGAATGGTTCAGGCGCTTGCGGCTGTCCGTGAAGACAGCGAAACTGCTTTAATTTTCCGGGCTCAGGCAGCACTCAGTCGCAGCAACTGGGAGGTTGGTGAATGTGCCGGATTGTGGACAAAGCGATTCGCCCGCGGGAGAACGGATACCGATTTCGGAATTCTGGTCGGTTTAAGTGGGGATCAGGTCTATCAACGCCGCCGCGTTTGGGAAACATTTGGTGATATCTCAGAAAACTATGCGGGTCTGAAATGGTCGCATTTCTATGCCGCTCTCAACTGGGACGATGCGGCGGAGTGCCTGCAGTGGGCGCAGGACGTTCAGGGTGGCGTGGCGGAAATGAAGGCCTGGCGCCGCGTTCAACGGGGCGAGGAATTGAATGAGACCGCGACGACGGAGGATCCGTTCAGCCTCGCACCTGCGGAATTGACGATTGTGGGAGAAGCGGCCCCTTTCGATCTCGATGGAGCTCACACAGTCAGCCGACCATTGGGCTCTCATGAGGGGGACGGTCGTCAATTGGCAGCCCTCTCCACGGGGAATCCTTCGGCCAGTTCATCAAACAGCTACGCACCGTTTCGCGAGGATGCTGCCACAGCTCCGGCTGGTGCGACGACAAAACATATTGAGCCGACAACAGAACAGCTTTTGAAACGAATGACAACTGCCATCGAACGATGCCACGGAGCCATGACCGCTCAGTTCTGCACTCAATTTGCCAATCTTCCAGAAAAGATTCGACGACGATTTCTGAAGTCGGTTGAACTACTTTCCGAGAAAACTGCGGGCTTAGACAAGTAAACTCGACACTCCAGATCAATGGCGAGGCATCATGGGTGATGAAGACGTCAAGGAAAACTCGCTAGATCACCGTCGGGTGAACCCGGCGACGCGATTCGATCCACTGTCCGTTGCCGGTTCCAGGATCACTTCGGTTCCCTCGTGGTTAGTCTCGCTGCTCTTGCTCGTCGTCGCGCTTCTGATGTTGCGGAATGCAGGGTTGTTGCCCGGATTATCGCCCCGTGCGGCGATCGAACCCCGAACGGTGATGCCTCGAGGCGATTTGGCGGCGGATGAGCAATCGACCATTGAAATCTTCCGAAAGGCCTCGCCGTGCGTGGTCCATATTACCACTCTGAGTCACCGACGTGACCGAGTGAGTCTGAATGTTCTCGAGATTCCTGAGGGAACGGGTACCGGTTTTCTGTACGACGACACAGGCCACATTGTGACCAATTATCACGTGATTCAGAACGCCCAAGCGGCGAAGGTGAGTCTGGCAGACAACTCGACTTGGAGTGCAAAACTGATCGGTTACGAGCCGAACAAGGACTTGGCTGTCCTGAAAATTGAGGCTCCCATCGACCGACTGCGGAAGATCGATATTGGTGAATCGAGGAATCTTCAGGTGGGGCAAAAAGTTTTTGCAATCGGCAGCCCCTTTGGCCTCGATCAAACGCTGACGACAGGAGTCATTAGCGGTCTCGGACGAGAAATTAAATCAGTTGGCGGCCTGCCGATTGAAGGAGTGATTCAAACAGATGCGGCGATTAATCCTGGAAACTCCGGCGGGCCGTTACTGGATAGCGCGGGTCGACTGATTGGTGTGAATACCATGATTGTCAGCCCCTCGGGAACATATTCCGGAGTGGGCTTTGCCGTACCGGTCGACATCGTCAATCAGGTGGTACCGGAACTGATCCTCTATGGGCGAATCGAGAAAGCAATTCTCGGCCTCAGTGTGTTTGAGGACCAGATGGCCCTTCGATTGGGTGTTCAAGAAGGAGCATTAATTCACGAGGTCTTTAGGAGCAGTGGCGCCGCAAGTGCTGGCCTGCGGCCGACACTGATCGACGAGGACGGCAAGATCCAGCTGGGAGATGTCTTGAACATCGTGGCAGGACGTTCAATCCGTTCCACACTGGATGTCTTTAAGGCCCTCGATGGCCACAAGCCGGGTGATCTGATTCAGGTTGTCTTTCATCGAAACCAACAGCAGATGGCTGTCGAAGTGAAGCTGCAGTCGGCCTCAGCGGAACGCTAGGACTTTGTCGGCGGCAACGCTGTCGGGAACCGGAACCTGTGGCAGCGGGATCTTCGTCCGTCACGGAGATCCTTGGCAAAGTTCACCGCATACAGTGGACGCAATCTTGCCTACCGAGGCCTGAAAATTGTTCACCAAGCTACAATAAGTCCAACGCCCTCGAGTCAAGAAGGGCCTCGTGCACGTCCATGTCGTGGTGGCGTCTGGCCACGTTGTGACATGAATACCAATCGTTACTCACAATTTATTTGGTTTTCCTAATGCTCTCGACAACCAATGTGGTACCCTGCTGGCATGTGGACATCTGCACGATCCTGCCCATGACGGTGACTTTGTCTCCATTCCTGAGCCGTCCCAGATTTCCGGTCAGAGTGTACAGTTGGCCCATATCCGAGCGGAAGGCCTGACACTCCACGCCTCCGGCGATGAGCGTTCCGATTACGGTAATCGTTTTTTTTGGCCGATGCGGGAGACCTGTGGGTAACTCCGCTGCATGGAGTTGCGAGACGTTCCATGAACTGAGTCGTATTCCGACATTGGCCGTCGGTGGCGGGAGTAGGCCACCGAGGGCCAGAATAACGATTGCTGTTAGTAGAATTTTCATCGTGGGACATTCTTTTTTGTGTGTGCTTATCGGGCTGCAACGCGTGGATCAGAGGCGAAGAGAGATCCGGATTTCAACGGCTCTTGTCTTGCACGCTCCAACGCACGTCGGAGCGTAAGGCGAAGACACGCGCGTGTGACCGCAGATCGCGCGTCAATCCTGCTTTCCGGGAAAAGACAATTTGCTCCGGGAACGACTTGAGACTTTTATAATTCAGTTCGTCTCCGCCCGAACCTTGCCACGCAAAAACGAGCACAAACTGCTTCTGGAAATCCACTGACTTGGCGAGCGTTTTGAGTGCGTCGCTGCCCAGAGATTTCTTTGCGTCCTCGATTGATTTGATGACGATCGGCTGATTCCAGGCCGAGTTCTCGAAGACGCTAGTTTTGGGCAGAAGAAAGATCTCAGTAATCGATTTTGCGGCGTTGGGAATCCTCTCTGCCGACGCGCCCATCAGGCACAGGACGCCCATCAGACACACGACAGTTATTCCAGTCACGCTGCGACTCATGTTCAATCGTCCTTCCTGAAAAGTGTCAACCGAACGTTCATTTCGCCAGATGAAATTAAGCGGAGGATAAATCGTCAGCCCTCAGAATACCTAGATCGCTGACGCCTAACGATTGAGCAATCTTATTGAGCGGCATCCAGATGAACTCGGCTGGTCAATTAAGAAGGTTTCCGTAGTTTGTTAATTTGGATAGTATGCGAAGGATGCTGTGTCTTTCCACCTTTTTTACTCGAAGAAAATTAGATTTTCTATAAAAAATACAGATGTCAGTGGATTGCTCGCCCCGAATCCGGGAATGGCTCGGACGCTGGAAGCCAAGTCCGAGGATCAGACTGACAAGAAGTCAAAGAGGCAAGCGAAACCCGCGCTTCGGACAGATCGAACAAACCGATGGCTGAGAACGAGTCGCGATGTGCGGACTGGCGATGCACAACCTGCCGAAAATTGGGTGATCCTCATTAGCTTCGACGTCGGATCGCCGACGTGACCCTCTCGAAAAAATCACAGCGGAAAAGCAACCGGGCTCAATCACCAAGGCAAACTCCTCGTCGTTTGGCTGTGTTTTAGGCCCGGTCGATTACGTTCTCTGTAGAACAAGGACGGAGGAAAGAAGTCTGGAATTGATAGGAAAAATGGAGGAAGCGGGTGCTCAAGGAAGCATTTAATGTCTGGATCCCGTGTGAATGTGTTCCGGACGGCGAAGGCGGCCGGGGACGCGAGAAGATGCTGTCAAACACGTTGCCGAATCCGCTGCAAGCATTCTCCATGAAGTGTTTCCGTTTGAGGGCATTGAGAGACTGAGCAACCAGAAAACGCGTTACGTCGTTTCTTGGCAGTAGTACTTCGGATCAACCGGTCTGACGAGTGCGTTGGCAACGAAAGCGATCACTAGCAGAGCGGCCATCGCCAGCATTGTGCTGCTATAGAGGGTACTGGACGGGTCAATCGTGCCGAGTGGGGCGAGGGCCATCAGTTTTGGAAGCGTTACCGTTTTCGTGTCGATCAGCGTTGCGAGTTGGTTCAATGGCGCTCCGAAAGTCGTCTCGAAGGCACTCGCGTCCACCTTGGCCGCGAGTGCCTTCAGTTCTGCGCGGAGTGATCGATCGCGCAGAAAGGTGATCGCAACGGGGCCGAGGACTCCAGCCGTACTCCACGCAGTCAGGAGACGACCATGAATCGCGCCGACGAATCGGGTGCCAAACAGGTCAGACAAGTACGCCGGAATTGCCGCAAAGCCACCACCATACATCGTGAAGATCAGCATCGTCACAGCATAAAACGCGATCAGCCACGTCACGGACGGAGATTTGCTTTGAGCGGACGCGATCCACGGGATCGAGGCATACAGAACGGCTCCGAGAGAAAAGAAAATAGCATAGACGCGCGGGCGGCCGATGTCGTCTGAGATCGTGGACCATGCGAACCGACCGAGCATATTGAAGACGCTCATCATCAGCACGAATGTCGCGGCGAAAGAACTCGTGACGATCAGCGGCAGCGTGGTGCCGAAGATCTCGCCCATCATTGTCTTCGCCACGCCGAGCACACCAATTCCGGCAGTCACGTTGAAACATAGGACGATCCACAGCAGATAGAACTGCGGTGTCTTGATCGCTTCGTCGGCTGTGACGTGGTGCGTGGTAATCATTCGGTGCGCGGCCGTCGCACGGGCGGGGGTCCATCCCGCGGGGATCCAGCCTGCCGCGGGAATCCGATAGGAAAATGCCGCGAGGATCATGACAAGAAAGTAACTCAGCCCGAGGACGAAGAATGTTTCCGCGACACCTGTTCGCCCCGTGCCGACGACGTAGACGCCTTGCGGCCCTTTCACGAGCATCTGGGACGTTTCGTTCTTGCCGACGACAACCACTTCCTGCGACTGACCATCCAGGTTCGCAAACCGTCGACCCATCGTCGTCGTCAGTCCGATCTCCTCGACCGTGCCGAGATACTTCGGCGGCACATAGAAGCTCTTCATCAAGGTTTCCTTCAGTGGAGCACCGATGATCGCACCGCCCCCAAAGCCCATGATGGCCAGTCCCGTCGCCATGCCACGCCGGTCGGGAAACCACTTGATCAGGGTACTCACCGGTGAGACGTATCCGAGTCCCAGGCCACAACCGCCGATCACGCCATAGCCGAGATACAACAGCCACAGCTGGTGAGTCAGTACTCCGATGCCACCAATCAAGAAGCCACCGCCCCAACAACACGCCGCCACACAACCGACCAGTCTGGGTCCGACTTGTTCCAACCATTTCCCGGCGACGGCTGCCGATAGTCCAAGGCAAACAATGGCCACGGTAAAAACCCACGTCACTTGCGACAGTGTCCAATCGTCCGCCGCACTCGAGACGACACCATGCAACTTCATGAGTGGCGGATTGAACAGGCTCCACGCATAGACCGAGCCAATGCACAGATGAATTGCAACCGAGGCGGGCGGAACACGCCACCGATTGAAATCAGGCGGTGCAATGATCCGGTCTTTCGAGAGCAGGTACAACATCGACAAACTCCAATCAACCGAGGGTCAAGTTCGATCGATCTGTTAAATAACGGGTGGGTGACGCAGGGAAACAACGGGCGGGCAGGTTGCGCGTCGAAATGCCCTCCCCAGAATAGGTGAAAACGTCGTGACCGTTTAGGCCGACCCCGATGTTATTCAACGAGTTCGCCGGTTCTGCCGAATCAGGTTGGCTGGATGGGACGGAATGAAGGGTTTTCTTCTGAAGGCGAACGAGACGGCATCGAAACAGAGGCCGCTCGGAATCCAACAGAGGACGGCAGCAGGTCACGCGATACGGTCTCGCCATGTTTTTATTGGGCTGGCCCAAAAATGTAAGAGGCTATCCGAATACTCAGCAAAAGGAGCCCTCTGTCGGATTCTTTCTTCTGAAACGGGAACTCTGAGCCGATTCGGCGAGGGAACTATGGTGTCGGCTGCAGTCCCAAGTCGTGAAAGAGTTCATATCGTTGGGGATCGGAGGGGAGTAGAAAGTGAAACCCTTGTTCGCAGATGATCACCAGCGTGTTGGCGAGGATCACGACTGCCAGCAGGCAGACGACGGCTTGCGACCACCAACCAAATCGGGCTTGGCCTTCAATGAGCCAGTCGCCAAATACCATTGCGATGCCGCTCGTACCAATCAGGCACAGAAACACAATCAACGCCCAAGTGTAGAGGTGCAGTCCAAAAACAGGGCTGCCGTAGCCCGGATCCGGAGGCGAAATGTGCAGCAGGATGTGGCGAGTTGAGATTGCAGCACCGGCCAGAGCCGCGAGTAAGATCATGCCGTGTCCGGTCATGTAGTCCGCCTGTGCTAAGCGGCCTTCCTTCCAACGAACAACGATGAACGCGGTCCCCATGGCGGAGATCATCATCGCCAGTCGTTGCAGGATGCACAGCGGGCACGGCATTTCCCCTTCGAAAAACTGCACGCCGAACGCAGCTAACAGTGTTCCGCAGAGGACGAGAATCTCAACGTGTACTGCGATGAAACCAACGGGCCCGAATCGACGCAAAAAGTTCATAAGTCCGCCTCTCTGATTCAAAAATTAAGAGGCAACTTCGAAGTGGCATGCAACCAAAATGTCAGCATTAAAACGGCAATCGCGATGAAGAATGCCACAACCGTCCACAGCCGCTGTGGTTGAAACAGTGACGCAAAAATTGCCAGCACAGCGAGATGAGTAATGGATTCCACGGGTTGTCCATCCGGAATGTGTTTGGGCCGACTCGTCAACGATATAGTTATAGTCACCGGCCCTCTTTCGTTGCAACGGGTTTGCATGTTGAGACGCATATCTCCTCTCCGAATGGCAGTACACCAATCCCGTCGGCGTGAGATATTGAGGCGCAGCCTCGAAGAAAACCACACTTTCAATAGCGAGTGCCACTCGGTTCGTCTTCAGCAGCGCAGCCACGTTGCTGTAAAACTTGGTCGATCTACGCAAACCCACGTGGAAAGTTGATTCTCTCACGCCAATGGACGGCGTCTCTTCAGGCACAGGCTCGTTGATGAAACACCGAGGTAGGGAACCGCTGATCGCCGACAGGAATTCTCTTTTTTTGTGCCACTTGTTTTGGCCATACCACACGGATCACACCGATAGTGCTCATCGGGTCGCGTGCGACGTGCGTCCCGCCGATTCGCTGCGTGTCGCATCGATGCAGATCAGGTTCCGGTTCGCCTTCCCGCTCGCGTCTTCGAGAGAACGCCGGCGAACATTCACATCGAGACCTGTTAAGCGGCTTGATCTCGGACTGTTAGTGAACGATGATCCTACCGAAAATGCCCATCACAAACCTGATGTGTGCACGCGGTCACTTTGTCTTCGTTGGAGAGGGGACCGCGTCGGCGTGATTCCGCCGGACGGCAAACGGGGCCGGCCGACAACGCGTTGACGATTGTCGATCAACAACTCGGTAACAGAAAGATTGGTTGGAGACACGAGTCCGTTCGCTTTCATGTTCGCTGGATGTTGACCAGACGTTCGCAAGGGATGGGCAGGCGCATTGTGCCTGATCGGCGGGGACGGCGCGTCAGGGCAGCCCGAGTCAGTCGTGTAACAGTCGCAAGAGGCCGTCGTACAATCTGTAGCAGGTGCGTCGTCGGGATTCCCCTATTTTCACAAGAGAGCTGCATGTCCTATCGTATTGTTTCCCTGCTGCCTGCCGCGACAGAGATCGTCTGTTCACTGGGTGCGGGAGCCTCGTTGGTAGGCCGCTCTCACGAGTGCGACTTTCCCCGAGGCGTGCAGGCTCTGCCAACCTGTTCACGCCCGCGCATTGATGTGAGCGGTTCTAGCCGTGACATCGACGAACGAGTGAAGCAGGCTCTGCGTGATGGTTTGTCGCTGTTTGAAGTTGATGTCGAGCGACTCAATGAATTGCAGCCGACACTGATCCTGACGCAGGCGCAATGCGAAGTCTGCGCGGTCAGTCTGGCGGATGTCGAAGCCGCGTTGGCCTCACGCGTCGGTTCACGCCCGCATGTGGTCTCTCTTTCACCGAACTGCCTGAACGACATATTCGATGACATCCGCCGCGTCGCCAGCAGGCTCGATAGGGTTGAGCGGGGTGCAGCTCTGGTAAGCGATCTCAGCCGCCGGTTGTCGCACCTCTCACAAGGAATGCCTCGCGTGGTTTCTGATCACAGCCCGCATCTCCAACGGCCGCGTGTCGTTTGCATCGAATGGTTGGAACCGCTGATGACGGCTGGAAACTGGGTCCCTGAACTGGTGGCTTTTGCCGGTGGCGAAAGTCTCCTCAGCCAGCCGGGTCAGCATTCGCCGTGGCTTGACTGGAACGATTTGATTGCGGCAGACCCTGATGTGCTGATTCTGATGCCGTGCGGTTGGAGCATCTCTCAAACACGCGCGGAGCGGCACTGGTTGACGGATCGCTCCGAGTGGTCTTCTTTGCGGTCCGTGCGTGAAGGACGCGTCTTCATTGCGGATGGTCATCATTACTTCAATCGTCCGGGCCCGCGCGTGCTCGATTCGGCCGAAATCATCGCCGAAATTCTGTATCCAGAAATCTCTGAAACGGGCCATCGCGGCACTGGATGGGAACCATTTTAACCGTTTGCTCGATTGAAGGGCACACGACACACCCAGTCGAAAGAACTGGACGCAGGTCGATGCCCGGTCATCATCGGACTCGAGGTGTACTCTCCGCGGCAGTTGTATCGAGTAACAGTGCTGGGATCGAAGACGTTGTCCGTCGCCAATACGCCGCCCAGTGCTGTGAGTGGACCGATGCGGTACCAAAATCCCACATCGATTAAGAACCGTGAGACGCTCGCAATTCACCTGGGTGCGAATGCTGCTCGCGAATGACGGCCGGCATGACTTACAAACTCAGCCGTCAAGTACGGGATGACGAACAACTCCGCAGGAGTGCCAGTCCGCAGAAACGAGAGTCATGATCAGCGTTCACTCGAGGTTCGTTGGACCATTGGTTCTCACGCACACCGTGCTCCGAAAACATTCAATGGACGATGGCTTTCCCGAAAAGAGAAAGCCATCGCTATCCCCTGATTCTGTTATTTATTATCGTTGGTGGAACCCGCTTTGGCGTCGACGGCTTGCCCGGGTTGATGGAGTCGAACCAACAGCCAGTGGTCGGTCGCACCTCTTCTGTGGATCAGCACGGGGGCTTCGTCCTGCGATAAGTTACTCAATCCCGCTTCAATTATTGAGAGGTTGTTTTCCCCGACGGTCCAGGCTGCCCGCTGCGTTTTGGGATCGACTGCCCCTTGGACAGGTTGAGTCTGCTCGGTCAATTCGTCAGTGTAATTGCCTCGCAGAATCCCCTGCTTGTTGATCGCTAGCTGCAGGATTGTTTGTGCGTGCTGTTGCTCGTTACGCACCATGGCGTAGACACCCAAGGGAAGCCAGTCATCCGTATCTGCGACTTGGGTTTGGGCACCCATTTGGGCGAGGTCTGCGGCTTGCTGGCTGAACTCGCCCGCCGTTCCCAAATTCTGGCCATCGGCTGACACGCTGCCTTCTTGGCACGTGACGTTGGTCCCGTAATTATACGGGACCGGAGTCTGGTCCGCGCCGCAGTAACTGGAGACATTGGCCCAAGTGCTCGGAGCCCAAGCGGCACCACCGACCAAACCATTCGGGGCCCACGCTCCCGGATGCGCACCGTACCACTGCTGATCGTACAGATGGGGGTTGTTGTAAGAGTTCCTGACAGCCGCCGCCCCTTCAGCGCCCGAGAACTGTGGTGAGTTCCGATTAGCGACAGCCGCTCCAGCCGCCGCCCCTTCAGCGCCCGAGAACTGTGGTGAGTTCCGATTAGCGACAGCCGCTCCGGCCGCCGCCCCTTCAGCGCCCGAGATTTGCGGTGTTTTCCGATTGTTGTCGACCGCTCCCCTTAAATTCGTCGAGTTGTCGAGACCCGTGTTCGCATCACGCTCGCGTGTCGAATTGCGTTCTGCATCCGAAGCGTTGTTGTTCTTGCCAGAGTTGTGCGTTGATGGCGACCAGTTCCCACCATGCGTACTGTCGCCATGAGCAGAGTTATGGGATCGTGTACTTCCGGCTGGTTTTGCTTTGCCATTACCACCATTACCACCAGTGGAGTTTTTGGATCGTGTATTCGAGTGCTGCTCAGCGTGTTTCGAGCCTGATTTGTTTGACTCTGGTTTGCCCTTCGGCGGGGCAGCCTGAAGCAGAGGTCCCACAAGCAAAAAAGTCAGTCCGATTGATGTCACGAGAAGTCGTCGGGGCATGATTCACCAGTATCGTTAGAGGGGAAAGATCTCTCGCCGCAGTGCTCGAAAGTGTGGAGTTCAGAAAATTTTAAGCTTCCGTAGTTAAGTTTACTTTAGCACTCCGGCAATCTGAACACAAATTTGAGCTCAGGCCCGCCACCGTTTGGAGTCCGCGTCCGCACGTGGTGGAAATTGTGCTGTTGCCCGTTTTTTTTGACGTGAGATTTTTTTTGCTTGTTGGACGTGCTATTGATCGGCGTCGTCGTTGGACGGTGAGTGGATTGATCGTGGGACGTTTTGCGAACATGAGGATAGTTGCGTTTTCGCGTCGCAGCGTCGGCCGCCAAGTGTCCGAGTGATATTTGTCTTCGCAGCAGGACTATTCCTCCGCGCTCCAACGACCGAATTACTCCCACGAATCCCGTTCCTACCAAGGACAGAAAAAAACGGTTTCAAAGTCTCTGGGGTGTGAGTTGTTTGGAGATCGGTACC
>Ga0315284_10010582_pt1 | contig 13136 bp, 17 predicted proteins | sample YL17G09_16_MG_FD_203696 | JGI IMG/M metagenome (GOLD analysis project Ga0315284, IMG submission 203696) | Sediment microbial communities from Yellowstone Lake, YNP, Wyoming, USA - YL17G09_16 | ecosystem: Environmental > Aquatic > Freshwater > Lake > Sediment | place: USA: Wyoming | collected...
TGCGACGTCCACGACGTCGGGGTCTCCATCGGCGACAACGCCACGGGCGAATCCCTGCCCCCCCGCGACGCCGCCTCGCGCGTGTCCCAACGGGAAGATTTCCCGATGGTCCCGGAGGAGGACTTCGAGCCCAACATCTTCATCTACGACAATTTCCCCGGCGGGATCGGATTGAGCCCCGCCCTCTTCCTCCTGGAAAAAAGACTTTTGGAGCACGGCCTGAAGACCATCGAGGTCTGCCCCTGCAAGGACGGCTGCCCCTCCTGCGTCGGCCCGACCAAGGAAAGCGGAAAGCTGGCCAAGCAGGTCGCCCGGGACATCCTCAAGAAGCTGCTCTGAGGGCGATCCCCGGCTAGAGCGGATTCAATTTGGACAATCTCTTCTCCTCGCCGATGATGACGAGGATGTCACTGTCCTTGATGACAAAATCCGCCTTGGGAATGAAGGTGATCCGGTCGGAGATGACCTCCTTGATGGCGATGACCTGGAGGCCGTACTTGTTGGTCAGGTCGAGCTCCTTCAGGGTCTTCCCGATGAACCTGACCGGCGGGGCGATCTCCTGGATGGTGATCCCCGAGACGAGGGGCAGGTACTCGATGACGTCGGGCGAGCTCAGCCTCAACGCCGTCCGGATGGCCATGTCCTTCTCCGGGTAGATGACCTCGGTCGCTCCCACGGCCTCGAGGACCTTGGCGTGGTCCTCCGAAAGGGCCTTGGCTACGATCCGTTTGACACCGAGCTCATGCAGGTAAAGGACGGTCATGACGGAGGCTTCCAGCTCGTGCCCCAGGCTCACCACCACGACATCCATCTCTTTGACGCCGAGGACCTCGAGGTTCTCTTTGACGGCCGCCTCCGTCATCACGGCGTTCGTCGTGAAATCCTTGGCCGTCTCGGTCATATTCTTGTCCCGGTCGATGGCCAGGACCTCGTTTCCCCTCTCAAAAAGGGTCCGGGCCAGGTTAGCCCCGAAACTTCCCATCCCGATAACGGCGAACTTCATGGCGATAGACTCCTTTCCGTATGCCTAACCGATCATCACGTTTTCTTCCGCGTACTCGTATCGCCCGGCGGCCCGATAACGGCTGAAAGCGAAGAGGAGGGTCACCGGACCGACCCTGCCGATATACATCGTGAGGATGAGCATGGCCTTGCTGAGGACACTCAGCTTGGCCGTGACCCCCAGGGAGAGCCCGACCGTGCCGAAGGCGGAAAAGACCTCGAACAGAACCCCCTGGAGCCCGAGGCCGGGCTGGTCCAACAGGATGACGAACGTGCTCAGAAAGACCAATCCGATCGCCAGGGAGATGACGGTGTAGGCCTTCGTTACGTCCGCCCCCGGGATTGTCCGGCGGAAGACGCCGATGGAATCCCGGCCCCTGATCTTGGACCGCAGGAAAGCCAGGATGACGCCCACCGTAGTGGTCTTAACGCCGCCGCCCGTCGAGCCGGGGGACGCGCCGACGAACATTAAGAGCATCAACAGGAAGACCGAATCCGGCCGGAACACCGCCAGGTCCACGGTATTGAAACCCGCCGTCCGGGCGGTCACCACCTGGAATACGGAGCTCAGGACCTTTTCCCGAAGCGAATACCCGCTCATCGACCCGGGCGTCTCGATGAGGAACAAGAGGACGGCGGGAACGAGAACGAAAACCGCCGTCACGGTCAAGACGAGCTTCGAGTGAAGAGAAAAACGGACATTCTCCCGTCTTAGGAATCGCCGCAAGCCCCCGGCCCCTTCCTGAAGGACAAAGAAGCCGAGGCCCCCGAGGATGATCAGGAGCATGATCGTGATATTCACCGTTCCATCGCCCCTGTACGACGTCAGATTGCCGCTGAACAGGGAAAACCCGGCGTTGCAAAAGGCGGAGACGGCATGGAACGCGGACAGGGCAAGGGCCCTGGCCGGAGCGAACGTCCGGCGGAAGCGCAGGAAGAGCGAGAGGGTCCCGGCCGCTTCGAGGACGGCCGTGTACAAGAAGACGCTCAAAACGAGTGATTTAAAGTCCTTGGCCGCCGCCGGGTGGAAACTGCGCTGGACGATGAGTTTGTCGGTGTACGAGATCTTCCCGCCGGCCACGAGGAGGACCAGCGACGAGAACGTCATGATCCCCAATCCGCCGAGCTGGATCAGGGCGATGATGATGAACTGCCCGGCGCCGCTGAACGAGGTCGGCGTGTCCACGACGACGAGGCCGGTGACGCACAGGGCCGAGGTCGCAGTGAAAAGGGCGTCGATGTACGGGATGCGTCCTGACCGGGCGCTCGACGGAAGCCGGAGCAGGAGACTCCCGGCCAGGATGGCCGCGAAAAAGCTTATGGCCAGCATCTGGGCGGGCTGGAAGAATCTTTTTTTCCCCACGCTCGGATTCCGGTTTTAACCTATAACGCCGGCTTTTTTTTGTCAATGTCCCCTGATTTGACAGAACCCGGTCCCTGTGCTAATTTTGAGGCGGTGTGATATGAACATTATAAAACTCATCGGCGAAGCCAGCATCATCGTCCAAATGATCCTCATGATCCTCGTTTTCTTCTCCGTCTTCTCCTGGGCCATCATCATCTTCAAGAGAAAATCGCTCCGGTCGGGGGCGGCCCATTCCCGGAGGTTCCTGAACGCCTTCCACAAGAACAAGAACCTGGCGGAGGTCGGCGAGGCCGCCCGGAAATACAAGCTCAGCCCCCTGGCGGCGCTCTTCCAGTCGGGCTTCAAGGAGCTCGCCTACCTCACGAAGTCGAACTCGAACCCGGGCCTGACCGCCGAGAAGATCGAGACCCTGAACCGCGCCCTCCAGAAGGCCTCCAACCAGGAGATCGCGAAGATGGAGAGCATGATGAGCTTCCTGGCCACGACCGGGAGCGTGACGCCGTTCATCGGCCTGTTCGGGACCGTTTGGGGGATCATGGACGCCTTCACCAGGATCGGGATCGTCCGGTCCGCGAGCCTCGTCACCGTGGCCCCGGGCATTGCCGAGGCCCTGATCGCCACGGCGGTCGGGCTCTTCGCCGCCGTCCCGGCGGTCATCGCCTACAACTACTTTTTGGGCCGGATCAAGGACGTCATCACCGAGATGGAGGATTTCACCTTCGAATTCATCGGCATCGTGGAAAGGCTCTATGGGTCTTAGCTCGGCACCCCTTCCCTCCGCCTCCAGGAAAAGGCAGATCGGGACCTCCCTGTCCGAGATCAACGTCACGCCGTTCGTCGACGTCATGCTCGTCCTGCTCATCATTTACATGGTCACGGCGCCGATGATGCAGTCGGGGATCGGGGTCAACCTCCCCCAGGCCGAGACCGAATCGGCGCCCGCCGAGGAGGGGCTGACGATCAGCGTTTCCCTGGACAAGTACATCCACGTCGGCGAGTCCGTCATTAACATCAACCTCCTGGAAAGGCGGCTTCGGGACCACTTCGCCGGGAAGACCAAGAAGATCGTCTACATCAAGGCCGATGAAGGCCTTTCCTACGGGTACATCGTGACCATCATGGACATCGCCAAGAAGGCGGGCATCGAGACGGTCGGACTTGTCACCGAGCCCGTCGAGAAGAACGGCAAGAAGAAATCATGACCAGGAATCCCGCGAACAAGAGGATGTTCAAGCGGGCGGTCTTCTTCTCCACCGTCTTCCACGCCCTTCTGTTCACGGCGATCGCCATCTCCCCCTCCATGACCAAGCCCGTCCAAAAAGGCATGATCCATTACGTCAGCCTGGGGGGCTTCCCGGGCCAGGGAGGAGGCGGAGGGACCGGCGGAGGCGGAGGGACCGGCGGAAGCGGCGGGCCGAAGGCGGCGGTCCTGCCTCCGGCCAAGAAAGAGACGCTCCGGGACCTGGCCCTGCCTTCGAAGGTCAAGCCCGAGGTCAAGCCGTCCATGACATACCCTGTCGACAAACCAAAAAAGGACAAGAAGGGCCAGGACGAAAAGAAGGCCGTGATCACCAAGCCTCAGCCGAACCTGCAGGGCGTCCCGGCGGACAAGGCGGTCGCAACCGGCTCCGCCACGGGCGAAGGGTCCGGCGGGTCAGGGCTCAGGATCGGGCTCGGAGAGGGGACCGGCGGGGGCGGATTGGGCGGATTTGGCCCCGGATACGGGGACCAGATCGGACTCTCCGGCTTCCCTTACCAGTATTACCTTCAGATCATCTCGGACCGGGTATCCTCGAGCTGGTTCACGTCGCTCGTCGACCCCGGGATCTCCGGCACGTTCTTCGCCACCGTCTATTTCAAGATCCTCCGCAACGGACAGATCGTGGACCTCAAGGTCAAGGAATCGAGCGGCATCCAGTCCCTGGATATGTCGGCCCAGCGGGCCATCCAGATCTCGGCGCCGTTCCCTCCCCTCCCCAGCGACTACGAGGGCGACTATCTCGGGATCCATCTCATCTTCGAGCACTCCAAATGAAAAACAACCCAAAGATCATTTCCGGCCTTGTTTTCCTGTCCCTCGTCCTCATGGGCGTCCCGATCGTCGCCCAACAGGAGGTCGTGTTGACCATCCGCGAAGGGATGCCCATGATCCCTCTGGCCCTGCCGGATTTTGTCGTCCGCTCCGCCTCCCCCCAGGCCAAGGCCGCAGCCGACGAGATCCGCAAGGTCCTTGAGGGCGACCTCCGGTTCAGCCGCATCTTCCAGCTCCTGCCGTCGGCCCACTACGGCTACATCCGGCCTTTGGCCCCGGACAAGATCTTCTTCAAGGATTGGGACTCCATCCAGGCCAAGCTTCTCCTGGCGGGCGAGGTCGGCGAAGCCGACGGGGCGACCGTCTTCGAAGGCAAGCTCTACGACGTCAAGAGCGAGCGCTTCATCCTCGGCAAGCGCTACCAGGCCGAAAAGAGCGCCCTCCGGCTGGCCGCCCACAAGATGGCCGACGAGATCATGAAGCTCTACGGCGAGAAGCCGATCTTCACCTCCAAGATCGCGTTCGTCTCAAACCGGGACGGGAACGACGAGATCTACATGATGGACTACGACGGGGCCGTTCCGACCCGCATCACCTTCAACCGGAGCAAGGATTACATGCCGGGATGGTCGCCCGACCAGCGGAGGATCGTGTACACGACCTACAAGCGGGCCAACCCGGACCTCGTCATCCTGTCCCTCTACGAAGGCAAGAGCATGACCGTCGCCGCCCGGGGGACGAACTTCTCCGGCACGTTTTCGCCGGATGGAAAGAAACTGGCGTTCTGTTCCACGATGGACGGCAACGCCGAGATCTACACCGCCGACGCGGACGGAACGAAGGTCAAGCGCCTGACCTTCAGCAGTGCCATCGACACCGCCCCTTCCTGGTCGCCCACGGGCCGTGAGATCGCCTTCACCTCGGACCGGCTGGGAACGGGCACCCCCCAGATCTTCACCATGGACGCTGAAGGATCGAACGTCCGCAAAGTCAGCTTCGGCGGCAATTATCACGACGCCCCCGCCTGGTCGCCGGACGGAGAGAGGCTCGCCTTCGTCTCCCGTGTCGACAACGTCTTCGACATCTACATCCTGAACCTGCGCACCAACCAGATCACCAAGCTCACCGAGAGCAACGCCAGGAACGAGAGCCCTTCCTGGTCGCCGGACGGCCGCCACATCGTCTTCGCCTCGAATCTCTCGGGGACGATCCAGATCTACACCGTCGACTATGACGGCTCCAACCTCCGCGCGATCACCTCCGGCCATGAGAACAAGCTCCCCAGTTGGACGAATTAGGCCCATCTTTTGCTGATTTCTGTTGACAGAACCAGGCAATCATTATATATAAATCTCGAACAGGGAGCGGGCGAGAGCCCGTTTTCAATGATTCGGAGAAGATAAAAGGAGGTCCCATGAAAAAGCTGATCGTATTTTCTCTCGCCTTCATCCTGCTCTTCGCGTTCTTTGCCGGGTGCAAGAAGAAGGTCAAGGAAGTCCCACCCCCGCCCCAGGTCAAGGAACAGCCCAAGGTAGAGAAGGTCGAAGAGCCCGTCATGAAGGAGCCCGTGCTGTCCGAAGAAGAGATCCTCATGTCCAAGTCGCTCGAGCAGATCAACAGGGAACAGCCCCTGGCGATGATCCATTTCGATTACGACAAGTACTTCATCCGCGAGGACGCCAAGTCGGTCCTGGAAAGGGACGCCGCCTGGATGAAGAAGTTCCGCACCGTCAAGATCCTGGTCGAGGGCCACTGCGATGAAAGGGGCACCGAGGAATACAACCTAGCCCTGGGCGAGAAGAGGGCTAAGAGCGCCATGGATTACCTGACCTCCCTCGGCGTCTCCACCGACCGGATGAAGATCCTTTCCTACGGGAAGAGCCAGCCGCTCGTCGCCGGCCATGACGAGGCGACCTGGCAGAAGAACCGGCGCGCCCAGTTCATCATCATCGAAAAATAGGCTGTGTTCAAAAGAGCGACAGGGGCATGGCTTCTGGTCCTCATGCCCCTTTGGTCTGCCGGCGGCGTCGACAAGACCAAAAAAGTTTATGAGCTTATCTACGATGACGTCCAGGTCCTGAAAAAACAGGTCCAGGACCTTGCGACCCGGGCCCAAAAGAACGCCGAGGACATCCAGCTCGTCAAGGACCAGCTCAAGGAACTGGGGGATGTCGTCCGGCGTTCCCAAACCGACCAGCTCGGCCTCAGGGAGGACCTTAGGTCCGTCCCCCAGCAGTACCAGGCCCTGGCCGGGAAGATCGAGCAGCTGAGCCTCGACGTGGCCAGGCTCGCCGAGTCCTTCGCCGCCCTCCGCCCCGGCGCGCCGCCGGCCGCGGGCGCCGAGGCCAAGCCCACCGAGAAGGGCCGGGACGAGCCCAAACTTCCGGAAAAGAAGCCGGAGGATAAGCCCCAGGCGACACTCCTCCCGTCCAACGTCTCTCCCCAGGACGTCTACAACATGGCCTACAATGATTATCTCAAGGGCAACTTCGACCTGGCCGTCGAGGGGTTCAGGATGTACAAGGACCAGTTTTCCGACAGCCCACTGGCCGACAACGCCCTCTACTGGATCGGCGAGTGCTATTATAGCCAGAGGAAGTTCGAGGACGCGATCGACATGTTCAACGAGCTCATCCTGTCCTATCCTCAAGGCGACAAGATCGCGGCCGCCTTCCTCAAGAAGGGCATGAGTTTCGCCGAGACCGGCAGGAAGGAAGAAGCGATGGCGGCCTACAAGCTTCTGATCACAAAGTTCCCCGTCGAGGAAGAGACCAGGATCGCCCAGCAAAAAATCAAGGAATTGGCGGAAAAATGAGAGACATCAACAGCCTGAACAAAGTCATCCTGATCGGACGGCTGGGCCAGAAGCCGGATTCGAGGTACCTCCCCCAGACGCAGAGGCAGGTCGTCCACTTCACGCTGGCCACGAACGAGCGCTTCTTCAACCAGAACACGAACGAGGCCGTGAATAAGACCGAGTGGCACCGCATTGTTGTCTGGGGCAAGCTCGCCGAGTTCTGTGAAAAGTACCTCTCGCAGGGGAAGCAGATCCTCCTGGAGGGCAAACTCAGGACGCGGCAGTGGCAGGACAAGGACGGCAACAAGCGCAGCACCACGGAGATCGAAGCCCAGAACATCGTCTTCCTCGGCCGGAGGGAAGAGACGGCCGGCGAAGGCCCCGCCGCCGAAAGCCAAGCCCCCTCCGATTTCCCGATGGAGGGTGACGAAACAGCCCGTAGCGGCGAGAGCGGCGGCGAGGACGATGTCCCGTTCTGATCCCCCCCGGCCCGCGCTTCCCCGATGACGGGGGTTCGGCCATGACCGCTGACGAAGACGTCGAAAATTCGTTCCGGAAAAGGATCATCGAGGACATCCGTCCGTGGGGTAAGTTCCGGGCCTACCCATATGAATCCGGCAGCGCCGTCAAGATCATCACCATCAACCCCGGGCAAACTCTGTCCCTCCAGTTTCATCACCGGCGGGCCGAATTCTGGATCGCCCTGGATCCCGGTCTTGAGGTGACCGTCAACGACAAGACCTGGCGGCCGGGAGAGAACGAGGAGATCTACATCCCGCGGAAGGCCCTCCACCGGTTGCGCTGTCTGGGGAGCCTGCCGGCCCGGATCATGGAGATCTGGATCGGCGACCCCGACGAATCGGACATCGTCCGGGTCCAAGACGATTACGGAAGATAGCTTACGACGATTGGCTCATTAAAAACACCTTGGGGTGTTTGATCAGGATCTTTTCGATCATGAACTCCTCGATCTCCTGTGAGCTGCGAAATCCCATGGCCTCAGCCACGGCCTTCTCCACCGTTTCCAGCTCGATCGACCGCAGGGCCTTCTTGATCCGGGGGATGAAGATGGGATTCATGCTGAACTTCCTCAGCCCGAAGCCGAAAAGAACCAGCGCGGACAGCGGATCGGCCGCCATTTCGCCGCAGACCGTGACCTCCTTGCCCGCTTTGACCGCGGCTTGAATGACGGACCGGATCAGCCGAAGGACGGCCGGGTGGAGGGGCTTATAGAGGTAGGAAACGAACTCGTTCGACCGGTCGACCGCCAGGTAATACTGAATGAGGTCGTTCGTCCCGATGCTCAGGTAATCCACCTCTTTAAGGAGATGGTCGGCCATGGCCGCGGCCGCCGGGACCTCGATCATCGTGCCGAGGGGGATTCTCTCGTCGAACCTCTCCTTCCTGCGCCGGAGGTCGTCTTTCACCTCCTCTAAGAGCATCTTGACCTCGGTGATCTCTTCGATCTCCGTCACCATGGGAATGAGGATCCTGAGGTTTCCCTTGACCGAGGCCTTGAGGATGGCCCTGAGCTGCGTCCGGAACAGGTCCCCGTTCCTAAGGGAGAACCGGATGGCCCTCAGGCCGAGGGCCGGATTGGGCTCTTTCTCGATCTTGAGCTGGGGCAGGGTCTTCTCCCCGCCGATGTCGATGGTCCGGATGTAAACGGGGGCCGGGTAGGCCTCCCGGGCCAGGCGCGAGTAGATGGCCAGGTGGTCCTCCTCGGTGGGCAGCGTCGTCCTCTGGAGGTAGATGAACTCGGAGCGGAACAGCCCGACGCCCTCGGCTCCGTAGGACCGCGCTATGTTCACCTCCTCGGGCAGCTCGATGTTGGCCATGGGCACGAACGGAACCCCGTCGAGCGTCTTGGATTCCAGCCGGGCCGTCTTCTGGAGGTCCTTCCGGTACTTTTCGTATTTCTCCTTCTTGCCCATGAACTCCCGGCGGACGGCCTGGGGCGGGGTGATGATGACCTCACCGTCCGTGCCGTCGACGATGATGAAGTCGCCGTTCTTCACCTGGAGGGTGATATTGTGGAGGCCGACGACGGCCGGGATGCCCAGGGAGCGTGCCAGGATGGCCGTGTGGGACGTCTGACCGCCCACGTCCAGAGCGACGGCCAGGACGTTCTTGCGGCTCAAGCTGACGGCGGCCTCCGAGGGAAGGAGCTCGTGGGCCACGAGGACCTTGAGCCTGTCCGGGACTTCCTTCTTCTCCTTCTTTCTCTCCAGGTTCCGGTAGATCTTGGCCAGGACGTCGGAGATGTCCGACTTCCTCTGCTTGAAGTACTCGTCGTTGATGGCCTCGAAGACCTTTTCGTACCGGGCATTGGTCCTGGAGAGGGCCCATTCGGACCTGACCTTGTCCTCACTGATGACCTTCTCCAGGCCGGAAAGGAGCGAGGGATCTTCGAGGATCAGGAGGTGGGCCTCGAAGATGATCGCGTGCTCCTCGCCCATCTTGTCCTTGATGTCCGTCTTGATCCGGACGAGTTCGCCCTTCGTGCGCTCGATCGCCCGCTGCAGCCGTTTCAGTTCATCGTCCACCTGGCCGGCGGCGATAGCCTCCCGGCGCGAGGTGAAGATCACCCGCTCTGAGATGGACACCTCGCCCATGCCGATCCCCGGTGAAACCCCGATCCCCCTGAGCCGGATGATGTCCATGCGTCTCACTCTCTCTCATCGAATCGGTTGTTGATGAGGTCCGCGAGGGCCTTGAGGGCGGAGTCCTCGTCCTTCCCGGAGACGAGGAGCATGATTTCGCTTCCTTGGATGGCAGCCAGGGTCAGGATCCCGAGGATGCTCTTGCCGTCGATCTCGTTGCCGTCCTTGACGATCTTGACCGAAGCGCCGAAACGATTGGCCAGGTTGACGAACTTCACCGCCGCGCGGGCGTGAAGCCCCAGCTTGTTCTTGATGGCGATCTTTTTTTCGAGCATGGTCACTTCTACTTGGCGCCCAGGAGCGCGCTGACCAGATGGATGTTCTTCTTCCCCTGCTCAACGACCTTCCTGGCGACGTCCTTCAGGTCGTTGTTCCTCTGGAGCGATACGAACTTGATAAGCATGGGCAAATTGACGCCCGTGATGATCTCCACCTGATTGTCCTTCAGGAAGCTGAAACTCAAGTTGGAGGGCGTCCCGCCGAACATGTCGGTGAAGACGATGACGCCGTTCTTCTGATCCACGCGCTTGAGGCTCAGGTTGATCTTTTTCTTCGAATCTTCCACGTCGTCATACCAGCCGATGGAGATGGATTCGATGTTCGGAGCTTCGCCCAGAATGATGGTCAGAGCGTTCAGCAATTCTTCCGCCAGCTTGCCGTGCGATACGATGATGCCGCCGATCATGGTCTTAAGGCCCTTATTTATAAATGTCCCTGTGATAAATTTTCACGGCCGGCCTCGTGCCCTTCAGGTGCCGCCGGAGGGCTTCGGCCACGACCACGGACCGGTGCTTGCCTCCCGTGCAGCCGATGGAGATCGTCAGGTTGCTCTTCCCCTCCTTGACGAACCTGGGGATGAGCCGGTCGATGAACCCATAAATCTCCCGGAGGAAGTCCTTCGTCTCCTCCGCGTTGAGGACATAATCCCGGACGATCCCCGTCTTCCCGTTCCGGTCCCGCAGCCGATCGACGTAGAACGGGTTGGGCAGGAACCTCGTGTCGAAGACGATGTCGGAGTCCAGGGGCAGTCCGTACTTGTAGCCGAAGCTGACGATCACGACCTGCATCCCGGGGGACCGCTTCTTCAACACCTTCCGGGTGAGGAAGTCCTTGAGCTGGGAGATGGTCAGGTCCGAGGTGTCGATCACCTCGTCGGCCATCTTCAAGATCTCCGCCATCCTCCGCCTCTCGGAACGGACTCCTTCGAGGACGGTCCGGCCCTTGGAGAGCGGATGGGGCCTCCGGCTCTCGCTGAACCTCTTGACCAGGGACTCGTCCGAAGCGTCGAGGAAGACCAGCCTCGGTGAGATCTTCCTGCGGATCTCCCTGAAGATCCTGGGGAACTCGGCCAGGAAGGACGGCTCTCGAATGTCGACAACCAGGGCCACCCGCTCAATCTCGACCTTTTTTTTCTGCCAGAGGTCCACGAAACTCAGGATGAGCTTGGCCGGCAGATTGTCGACGCAGTAGTAGCCGAGGTCCTCCAGAAACCGGCTGACGACGGTCTTCCCGGACCCCGACAGTCCCGTCACGATGAGAAACCTGTTGTCCTTCCGCGGTTCACCCATGGCATCAACCTCAGGAAAGGGCCCTGTCGAGCCTCTTCATGATCTCGTGGGGCGCGTGGTAGCCCTTCTCCCTTAAAAGATGGACCTTGCAGGCCACCTCGATCAGGGTGGCAATGTTCCTCCCGGGGGCCACGGGGATGAAGAGCTGGGGGACCTTCTCCCCCAGGATGACCTCGTCCTCGGGAAGCTTCAGGCCCAGGCGGTCCAGCTCCTGGCCGTGCCGCCATTTCTTAAGCCGGATGACAAGGTCGATCCGGGACTCCGGGCTGATCGACCTCGAACCGAAGATCTCCTTGATGTTGATGATTCCCAGCCCCCGGATCTCCATGAAGTTTCGGCTCAGGGACGGGGCCGCTCCCACGAGCCTTCCCGGGCCGTCCCTCCTCACGTGGACGACGTCATCCGAAACGAACTTGTGGCCGCGGGCGATGAGCTCCAGCGCACTCTCGCTCTTGCCGATGCCGCTGTCCCCGATGATCAGCGCCCCGACCCCGAAGATCCTGAGCAGGCCGCCGGAAAGGGTGGCTTCCCCTCCGCGGGGCTTCGTCCAGCTGCGACCTCGGGGCTCAGTCATCGAGTTTTTCTTCCTCTTCGCGGACGATCTTGATCGCCTCCTTGGGGCTCTTCGCCTCCAGGATCCGTCCGGATAGCCCGGTCGCCTTACGGAGGAGCTTGGCGATGGCGGCCAGGGCCCGGAGGTTCATGCCCGGATTGTCCGGGGAGGAAATGACCACGAAAAAGATATGGGACGGTTTGCCGTCCAGGGAATCGAAGCTCGCGCCCGGCTTGGAGACGCCCAGGAGGAAGAGGGGGGCCTTGACGCCTTTGAGCTTGCAGTGGGGGATCGCCACGCCCTCGCCGATGGCCGTGGTTCCGAGTTTCTCCCTCTGGATAAGTTTTTCGTAGAGGTCCTTGTTCTTGGTGATCCTGTTTTTCGCCTTCAGATGGTCCACCATCTCCTTCAGGACATCCTCCCGGGACCGGGATTTGAGGTCGAGGAGGACGAGGTCTTCAGCGAGCAGGCTATGGAGTTTCATTCCGGTTCGACGAGCCCGACGTTGCCGTCCTTCCGACGGAAAAGGACGGCCCACTTTTCAGAACCTTCTTTGCGGAAGACGAAGACCTCCCTGTTCTTGACGCCCAACTGCAGGACCGCCTCCTCCACGGGCATCGGTTTCATGGAGTAGTTCGAGCTCCGGAAGATCCTTTGGACCGGCTCTTCGGCCTCGATGGGAAGGGCGAGGTCCTTCCGCTCGCGGCCCTTCCGCCGCTTGCGCTCCCGGACTTTTTCTCTCTCCTTCTTGATCTTCTTCTCCAGGCTGTCAAACGCCCGGTTCAGCGAGTTGAGCATTTCCGGCGTCTCGTCCTCGACGACCAGGCTGGTCCCTTTGGCCATGACATGGATCTCCGCCCGGTTCCTGGTCTTGGCCACGGAAAGGATGATGTCCACTTCCAGCACCGAGCCCAGCAGCTTTTCCAGAGCCGAGAGTCTCTTTTCGCAATACTGCCGGACCTCGGGTGTCAGGTCCGTTTTCCGGGCCGTAAAATGCACGTTCATGGATTGCCCTCCATAACGAACCTTCTCTTCCGGATATGAGAAGGCACGATCTTCAATTGCTTTCGGTACTTGGCGACCGTCCGACGCGCGATCTTCAGGTTTTCTCTCGCCAATATATCACCGATTTCGATGTCGCTCAACGGGTTATTT
>Ga0315284_10010583_pt1 | contig 13136 bp, 12 predicted proteins | sample YL17G09_16_MG_FD_203696 | JGI IMG/M metagenome (GOLD analysis project Ga0315284, IMG submission 203696) | Sediment microbial communities from Yellowstone Lake, YNP, Wyoming, USA - YL17G09_16 | ecosystem: Environmental > Aquatic > Freshwater > Lake > Sediment | place: USA: Wyoming | collected...
AGCACAAAAACGAAAATACTTTTTTCATAAAGGAGAAATTTATTGGGTTTATTGCAATACTTATATTTTTAGTTTTTTTCGGTACAATACATGAATATGATCGGCATGTTCGTCGGGGTTGAAAATCTGGATCAGCTCCCATCCCTTGTCGTAACCTTCAATGGCGCTCTTGAGCTTGTATATTCGGGCCAATGAGCGCTCAAGCGGATCAGAAAGAGATGAAAACTCATTTTCCACCTCCCACGGAAAGGACTCTACCCTGAAGTCGTATCTTATTTTTTTACCTGCAAGGACAACCTCAACCTCGGCCACCTCATTGTCTTTGAGATAAGGAATGGGAATGCAGATCTCTTTCATAGTATTGATTTTTATAATATCTGCCGGATGTTTTCAGTAACAATATGCCCGTCGAACAACTGAACTATGCGATGGGCTTTGTCAGCATCGGATGGCGAGTGGGTAACCATAATGATGGTAGTGCCTTCGTTGTTGAGTTCTGTAAGCAGGCTCATCACTTCTTCACCATTGGCCGAATCGAGATTACCTGTAGGTTCATCTGCAAGGATAAGCTGGGGTCTGGTGACTACTGCCCTGGCAATGGCAACACGCTGCTGTTGTCCGCCCGACAACTGTTGCGGGAAATGCTTCCTACGATGGGTAATTTTCATCCGCTCCAGCCCATCGGCTACCTTTTTCCTGCGCTCGGCCTGTGTAACCTTCAGATAAAGCAAAGGCAGTTCCACATTTTCATAAACCGTGAGCTCGTCAATGAGATTGAAACTCTGAAATACAAAGCCAATGTTCCCTTTGCGAAGATTGGTCCGTTGTTTTTCCTTGTATTTTGCCACTTCTTCACCATTGAAGTAGTATTGACCACCCGAGGGTGTGTCGAGTAACCCAAGGATATTCAGCAGGGTGGATTTGCCACAGCCCGAGGGGCCCATTATGGCAACAAATTCACCTTTTTCCACGGTAATGTTTACCTTGTTTAGCGCAGTAGTTTCCACTTCATCAGTGCGGAAAACCTTGACAAGATCAGTTGTTTTTATCATAATGAGCGTTTTTAATATTTGAAACTTAATTACTTATTTTTTAATATGAGTTTGTCAGCGTTGCCAAAATTTTCATAGTCCGAGACGATTACTTTCTCTCCTGCAGTCAGCCCTTCGAGTATTTCATAATAGCGGGGGTTCTGTCGACCCATCCTGACCTTACGCCTTTCGGCAATATTACCTGCAGGATCAATCACATAAACCCATTGACCGCCAGTGCTCTGGTAGAATCCTCCTTTAGGCAGGAGCAATGCGTCTTCGGACTCGCCGAGTTCAAGGTGAATACGGGCAGTTTGTCCAATTCGGATCTGTTCGGGAATCTGACTCGTGAATGCCATGTCCACAGCGAAAGTACCGTTTTGAACTTCGGGATATACTTTGATGATCCTGAGTGTGTTTTTCTGACCGGCAAAATCAAAATCTGCAGGAAGGCCCCTGGATATCCTGGTGATATAGTGTTCATCAATCAGTACCCGCATTTTGTATGAATCGAGAATATTAATGGTGCCCACACGTGTTCCATAATTGATTACCTCGCCCACTTCGGGATGCAGTGTAGCCAACTCCCCGTCAACCGGTGCCTTGATATCAAGATTATCCAGCCTGCGGCGCGTAAGGTTCAGGTTCTTCTGCATGCGTTCAATAGATTCTTCGTCAGCTGCGATCCGTGTCTTTGTGTAAATTGAATCCCGGGTAAATTTTTGCTTTTGAAGTTCAAGCTGTAGACTGGTCTCATCATACTGTTCCTTTGAATATTCGTAATCTTCTTTTGAAATAAGGTTTTGTGAAATGAGTTTCTGATTATTGTTATACTGTCTTTCAAGCTTCTTAAACAAATATTGTAATTGCAGGATGTTTGAACGGGTTTGAATGTTTTGATTCTCAAGATTGATCCGGGCAGTCTTCAGATCATTCACAGCACGGGCCACATCGGCTTCATTACCAGAAATATCGAGCAGAAGATTATAATTGCTTAGCTTGAGGATAACGTCGCCTTTTTTAACCATGGTTCCTTCCTCAATCAGAATCTCCTCAACGCGGCCCGATTCAACCGCATCGAGATAAACTGTCTTGATTGGTTCCACTGTGCCGTTCACGGAGATATAATCCTGGTATTTGCCCGCCTGTACTTCACCAATAGTTATTTTGTCCTTTTCGACATTCAATTTGGAGCTTCTATCTCCAAATACCATTTGTAAAAGGATTAACAGGAGAACTAAACCACCAATGCCCATCCAAACATGTTTTTTCTTTAGTCCCTTGTTCTCAATTTTCCTATCCATTCCTTCCATGGGTATGCGCAAAATAGCTGTAAATGAAAATTATATTTTAACATATTTTAGCATGAATTATGCCATTTGTAATAATGGGTTAAAATACAACTATTTATTAAAATTCTTATACATAACTTATAAACTATTTTGTACAAAATTGAAACACTTGCAGTACGAAAACGGACATTTTCCAAATCATTCATTTGTTCAATAAAGCATCAGATCGTCCTGATTTATTTCAAACTAATTATTTACTTTTGTTAGGATGTAGTAATAATTGAGAACTATGAGTGAAAAAATCGGAAATATTCTTGCGGTAGATGACAATGAGGATATCCTGTTTGCCTTAAAACTTTTACTGAAGCCTCATGTAGAAAAACTAACGATCCTGAATAACCCGGAGAAAATACCGGAATTACTGGCTAAAGAGAATTTCGACATGATCCTCCTCGACATGAACTTTAATAAAGATGCCATTAGCGGTCAGGAGGGTTTTGATTGGCTCGGCCGGATCCTGGAAGTTGATCCGCAGGCTGTGGTGGTTTTCATTACGGCCTATGGTGATGCCGAAAGAGCTGTGAAGGCCATAAAATCAGGTGCAACGGACTTTGTTCTGAAACCCTGGCAAAATGAAAAATTGTTGGCCACCATCTCCTCTTCCATTAAACTTAGGAGGTCGCGACTCGAAGCGAATGATCTCCGGGCCAAGCAGAAGGAAATGAGTGCTGTAATGGACCAGCCTTTTACCGATTTTATCGGTAGTTCGGTGAAGATGCAGGATGTATTCAATACCATTAAGAAGGTTGCCCAAACCGATGCCAATGTATTAATCCTGGGTGAGAATGGTACCGGCAAAGAACTTGTTGCCCGTGCACTGCACCGCAATTCACCAAGGCGCGACGAAGTTTTCATCAGCGTCGACCTGGGTTCGCTGAGTGATACCTTGTTCGAGAGTGAACTATTCGGCCATGAAAGAGGTGCCTTCACCGACGCCAAAAAGGAAAAACCGGGCAGGTTTGAAATAGCCTCAAAGGGTACGCTTTTTCTTGATGAAATCGGCAACCTGCCAATACCACTGCAATCCAAGATACTTACCGTTATAGAGCGGCATGAGGTTACCCGGGTTGGGGCAAACCGGCCAATATCGGTGGATGTGCGACTGATTTGCGCCACAAACAGTGATATTTATGAATTGGTAAGCAATAGTCTTTTCCGACAGGACCTCATTTATCGCATCAATACTGTTGAGATCCACCTTCCTCCATTACGGGAACGGGGTGATGATATTGAATTGCTATCCGGTCATTTCCTGAAAATATATTCGAAAAAATACCGGAAATCTCTGAGGGGTATCACCTCTGCGGCACTGAAAAAACTGATGCACTATGCATGGCCCGGTAATGTACGTGAATTGCAGCATGCCATTGAAAGAGCGGTAATTATGACTGAAACCTCATCCCTGGAGCCTGAGGATTTCATATTATCACCTCCCCGAAAGAAATCAGGAGACCTGGAATTCGAAACCTTTAACCTCGATGATATTGAAAAGCAGGTTATTGAAAAGGTAATGAAACAAAACCAGGGTAATATTTCCCAGGCTGCCCAGGAACTAGGCCTTACCAGAACTTCGTTGTACCGCAGGATCGAAAAATATGGGTTTTAGAAACTACCGGATTAATATTATTGTTCGTGTCATCCTGCTGGCTGCGACCATCTATCTGCTTTTTTATACGCTTAAATCAAACCTGTTTATTGCGCCTGTCATTGTGGCAGTCGTTGTGGTTTTTCAGGTTTCTTCGTTAATCCGCTATCTCGATCGGACCAACCGGGAACTGACCAGTTTTCTTCAGTCCATCCGGTTTTCGGAATTTACCCGTTCCTTCCAGATTGAGGGAATGGGGGGTACTTTTAATGAACTGAACAAGGCTTTTAATGAAGTAATGCAGGATTTCCAGAAGGTTCGGGCCGAGAAAGAAGAGAGCTTCCATTACCTCCAAACAATCGTCCAGAATATCGATGTGAGCGTGATTGCATACACCGCCGATGGAAATATTGAGCTGATCAATAAAACAGCTAAAAAGTTGTTCCAACTGGCAACTATCCGGAATATCAAGTCACTGGAGACTCTCAGTCCGGAATTGGTTAATACGCTGTTAAACATCAGGCCTGGTGAGAATAAACTGGTGAAGGTACAGTTTGAGGATGATATTCTGCAATTGGCCATTTATGCTACTACCATCAAGGTGAAAGATAAACTCATTTACCTGGTCACGATCAAAGACATTCAGAACGTGCTGGAAGAACAGGAAACAGAAGCCTGGCAGAAACTCATCCGTGTGCTTACTCATGAAATCATGAATTCCATAACACCCATTGCCTCATTGTCCTCTACACTCGACCTGATGCTGAAAGGAATGGTAGCCCAGGGCAACGGAGAATCCCTGGAGATTGACAAGGAATCGGTGGGTGAAATACAGGAAGCACTTCAGACCATCAATAAACGCAGTACTGGATTGCTTCATTTTGTGAATACGTACCGCAATCTTACCCGTATTCCGAAACCCAATTTCAGACTTTGCAGTGTCAGGGAATTATTTGACAATATTGAAAAACTCATGGAGGAGGAAATCCGGAAATGCGGATTTGAGTTCGTTGTCCGGGTTGATCCCGAAAGCCTTGAATTCACAGCCGATGACCAACTGATAGAACAGGTGCTCATCAACCTGCTGAAGAATGCCATGCATGCATTGAGCGGCCGCCAAGGCAGTAGCATTCAACTGCTGGGCTTCATGAATAAAAGAGGCCGGATTACGCTGCAGGTCATTGACAATGGACCCGGCATACTGAAAGATGTACTCGATAAGATTTTTATTCCGTTTTTCACCACAAAGCCCTCGGGATCAGGCATTGGACTGAGCCTGTCCAAACAAATATTGAGACTTCATAATGCCACCATTACCGCTCATTCGGAACCTGAAGTGGAAACGGTGTTTACGATGACGTTTTAGCGTTTTAGACTATTAGGCTATTAGACTGTTAGGAAGAGTAATTCAATTTACAAAACCGTTAAAGATAAGTTATCATGAGAGAACATAGTAAACTAAGAGCGTTTGTACTTGCTGATGAAGTCGCAGTAATGATTTATAAAGTAACAAGATACTTTCCCAAAGATGAAATTTATGGGTTAACATCACAAATGAGAAGATCTGGTGTTTCAGTACCATCAAATATAGTAGAGGGAAGCACTCGTGAGAGTCAGACAGAATAACGTATAAACATATCTATATTTATATATATTTGCATCAAAATTGAGCCATGGACGCTTCATCAATAAACATCCGCTATTCTGAACTGGCAAATGAATCGTGCTGCCTCTCCTGTGGCGGTGCCATCAATTATGCAGAGCCTCAGAACGGAGAATGCTGTGTTGATCTGGGTAGCGGCAGGGGAACCGATGCATTGCGCATGGCAGAGGCTGTTGGAGAGAAGGGATTTGTATTCGGCATCGATGTGTCAGACGGTATGCTGGAGACTGCGCAAAAAAATGCTGAAAAACTGGGAATATCCAATATCAGTTTTGTTAAATCCGATCTGGAGAAAATTTCCATTCCTGGCGGCGTTACCGACCTGGTTATTTCTAACTGCGCCATCAATCATGCAGCTGACAAATTAAAAGTATGGAATGAAGTGTACCGCATCTTAAAAGTTGGCGGCAGGTTTGTAGTGAGTGATATTTATGCCACTTCACCGGTTCCGGAGGAATACCGCAATGATCCTGTGGCCGTATCAGAGTGCTGGGCTGGCGCGGTTACACGCGAGGAATATTTCAATACACTCACGGAAGCAGGCTTTACGGATATCAGGATACTTGATGAAAGTAAACCCTATGCCAAGGGCTTGATTGAAGTTGCAAGTTTTACTATATTTGGTAAGAAAGAAAAGAAATGTTGTTGTTGTTCGTAAATATTCACAGGTATGAAATCATTGACTTCAAAAAGAAAAAAAGAGAAAAAGCAGAAAGTTGCCCAATGTTGTGCCAAGATCTCCAAAATTGTCGCGGGTTGCCACGACTGATAATAAAAATATATGGAACTTTCCAGGCACAATATCCTCTCCAGGGTTCATCGTTCCGATGAATATTTTCTGATAAATATGCTCTCTGGAAATGCCGATATACTTTCACCCGGGGAGGCTAAGCGCGTTATAGAAAATGAAGTTGTTCACGATGCTGAATTTATCAGTAAAGGTTATGTGGTTGACCCGGTCCAAGAAGAAAAACTATTCCGCCGCAAATACCTTGATTTTCTGGATACCCGTGATACCGAAGAAATACAGCTCTTTTTTGCCCCCACCTATGCCTGTAATTTCAACTGCTCCTATTGTTACCAGGAGGGCTATCTGCAGCAGGTGAGCAGTGGTAGTCTCGAAATTGCCAATGCTTTTTTCAGTTACATTCAAGCTAAATTTAATGGAAGAAAAAAATACATAACGCTTTTTGGCGGAGAACCTTTGCTGCCTGATCCGCAAAACCATGAGTTTCTGGAGTTTTTTGTCGACCGTTGCCGGCAATCTGGACTCGATTTGGCCGTTGTAACCAATGGGTATCATCTGGTTAAGTTCATTCCTTTGTTATCCAGGACAAGAATAAGGGAAATCCAGGTTACACTTGATGGTCCTGAACCAATCCATAATGCCAGACGACCTCTGAAAGGTGGTCAGGGTACATTCGGAAGAATCGAAAAAGGTATTGATGGAGCCCTGGAGGCTGGAATACCGGTAAACTTACGGGTGGTACTTGACCGGGATAATATCACTTCTTTGCCTGCACTTGCGAGCTATGCCATTGATAAAGGCTGGACCGGATCACCCCTGTTTAAAACGCAGCTGGGACGCAATTATGAATTACATTATTGCCAATCGCAACAAGCCAGACTCTATTCCAGGATAGACCTATATAAGGACCTGTATGACCTTATCGTGCAATATCCTCACGTGCTGCAATTTCACAAACCGGCCTATTCCATTTCAAAATTTCTTTTTGAGAATGGAGAATTGCCGGCCCCTTTATATGATAGCTGCCCGGGTTGTAAAACCGAATGGGCGTTTGATTATACCGGAAGGATATTTTCATGTACTGCCACAGTGGGTAAAACAGGAGAGGAATTAGGCACTTTTTATCCGCGGGTGGAGTTGAATAAGGAACAAATTGCCTTGTGGCAACAACGGGATGTTTTAGTCATCAAGGCCTGCCATGCCTGTAACATAAGGTTGTCCTGCGGTGGTGGATGCGCCAGTGTAGCCTATAACCGTGAAAAGAATTTGCACTCCCCCGATTGCCGGCCTGTTAAAGAACTGCTTGAACTGGGGATAGCTCTTTACTCATCCATTGATGACATGCAGGTAAGTGGTAATCAGTAACCGGTGTTCTGTAATTGGTAATGTTGATTCGTTGAATCGTTTAATCTAACATATCTCAAAGATTAACCAGATAAACCTCTTAACGCTTAAACCATTAAACGGTTCAACAATTAAATATTTCCTGCAATTCAAAATTATTAACATCCACTATCATGAAAGAAATTGTATCGGCTGATTTTGAAACTGAAGTACTCCAAACTGGTAAAGTAGTGATTGACTTTTATTCTTCCGAATGTCCGCCCTGTGAAGCCTTGGCTCCTAAATTTGAATCGCTGGCAACCCTTTATGGAAACGATATTAAGTTCCTGAAAGTTTTCAGGCAACAAAATCGTGATTTGGCAGAAAGATTGGGTGTTTTCAGTTCACCAACCCTGATCTTTTTCGATAAGGGTCACGAGGTGGGCATCAGATTAAGCGGAGGCATTAAACGGTCAGAAATATTGTATAACCTCAATTCGATGCTCCCGATCGAAAAAGTGGCTGCAATAAAGAGTCGCATTAAATCATTCACCACTCCTTATGATGTAGCAATTATTGGTAGTGGTCCCGGCGGATTAACAGCGGGATTATATCTTTGCCAGGCGCGCATAAACACCGTGCTGATTGATACAGGCTTGCCGGGAGGACATGTCAGCCTTACCCATCAGGTATCCAATTATCCTGGTTTCATTGATCCTCAACCCGGTTACCTGCTTTCGCACAACATGTCGGAACAAACCAAAAAATGTGGCAGTGTATTTAAAGTGGCGGTGGATGTCACAAAGGTTGACTTGCAAAAAAAGGAAATAGTAATTGATGAATATGAAACCATTCGGGCGAAGAAAATAATCATTGCCACAGGAACATCCCCAAACTATTTGAACATACCGGGTGAGAAAGAATTTAAGGGTCAGGGAATATCGTATTGTGCCACCTACGATGCCAAGTACTATGGCGATAAAGAAGTTGTTGTAGTTGGTGGAGGGAATTCGGCAGTGGAAGAAGCTGAGTTCATTTCCAAATTTGCCACGAAAATAACAATGGTGCATCAGTTTGATAAATTCCAGGCAAACAAACAAGCCCAGGAGAAATTGCTGGCTAATCCCCGTGTGGAGGTTTTGTTTCGTCATGAACCCAGATCATTTGCCCGTCGGGGGGATAAAATTGTGGTTGTCGTTGAAAACCTGCAAAATGGTGAGATGAAGGATCTGGTAACCGACGGGGTTTTCATTTTTGTGGGTTTAAAACCCAATATTGACCTTTTCGGCGGAAAACTTGAACTCGATGACTGGGGTTATCTGAAAACAGATGAAGACATGCGTACCAATTTAAAGGACGTATATGCCGTTGGTGACGTAAGAAGCAAAAAGTACCGGCAGATCACTACAGCTATAGCCGACGGGACTATTGCGGCAATTAATATTACCCGGGAACTGGATAATTGACTCCAGTGTTAAACTATTTACCATTAACCGCACCCAATGGAGCTAAATTACAAGTCAAAGCCAATCTTGGTTTTCGACCCCCGTTTTTGTCAAGAAACGGGGTTTTGTTTTTAATCTGGCAGTTTGTTTAAGAATTGGCCGGATATGTTCATTTTTTTTTCTACTATGAAGTAGTTGTCTCATATTCGACCCGAAATCATATTTATCTGTCAACTATGAAGAAAACTTTTTTTGGGTTCTTAATAATCCTATTATTTCTCTTTACTCAGGTTGCATTAATAGCGCAGGAAACAATAAAAATTAAGCGTTTGCCGGCGCCGGTCGAATTCGACGGGCGTCCATTTGAAGCAGCCTGGGAAGAATTAGAATTCTTTCCTCTGAAAATGAACCGTCCCAACTTTGGAAATGAACCTTCGGAAACAACCGAGGTCATGGTTGCATATGACAATGAATATCTTTGGGTTGGAGCACGTTTATATATGCGTGATGCCAAAAAGATATTCGCAAACAGTAAGAAAAGGGATGAAACGCTGTTTGGGTTTGATTCATTCGGGATTCTGCTCGATAGTTATAATGATAAGGAAAATGGACTGGCATTTTTTACTACACCTGCAGGCTTAAGAACCGACTATGCAGTTTCCAACGATGCAGCGGGAGGAGGTGGTCAAGGTCCGCCAGGATTCGATGCCCTGAATTTCAGCTGGAACACTTTCTGGGATGTTAAAACCACTCGGGACGAAAAGGGATGGTATGTGGAAATGCGAATTCCTTTCTCAAGCCTGCGCTTTAAACCACAGAATGATATAGCTGCGATGGGTCTGATCATCAGCCGCACCATCAGCGCCAACAACGAAACCGTTACCTGGCCGGCCATCGATCCCAAATATGGTTTTATGGCCACAAGCAAACCTTCCCTGGCCAATTTGGTAGAGTTTGAAGGAGTACGGCCATCCAAACCTGTGTATGTTTCACCCTATATAATCGGAGGGTTTTCAAGAGATTGGGAGCTGAATGACGAGGAAAAAGAATATGTCAGGAATGACAATCCCACTTATAATGCAGGACTGGATGTGAAATACAGCATCAACAGTAATCTGACGCTCGATTTGACTGCCAATACCGATTTTGCTCAGGTAGAGGCCGATGACCAGCAGGTGAATCTCACCCGGTATGATCTTTTCTTTCCGGAAAAACGTGTATTTTTCCAGGAAAGATCAAGTATATTCAGTTTTAACCTGGGTGGAATGTCCGACCTTTTTTACAGCCGGAATATTGGAATATCTGAAGCGGGTAATCCTATCAGGATTTATGGCGGAGCCAGACTGGTGGGTCGCATTGGTAAATGGGATATGGGATTGCTGGATATGCAAACCGAAGAACATGATACAACCCCCGGTGAAAACTTCGGTGTATTGCGCATGCGCCGGCAAGTGATCAACCCGAATTCCTATGTAGGAGGTATTTTCACATCCAGACTGGGTATGAATGGTGAACAGAACTTTGCCTATGGTCTGGACGGGATATTCAGACTATTCGGTGATGATTATCTGAACGTAAAGGCGACCCAGTCATACGATAAAAAAATAGACAATAAAATTGCCTCGATAGATCCGGCCTTTTTCATGCTGAACTGGGAGCGGCGTTCCGAGGAGGGATTTGCTTACAATTTAAACTATTCCTATTCAGGACAGAAATTCAATCCAGGGATCGGGTTTGTACAACGCCCCGGTATACAGGGATTTCAGGGAGGTTTGCTGTATGGCTGGATGCCCGGCGAAGAATCAAAATTGTTTAATTTAAATGTTAATATAAGGGGTGAGCGATATACCCGGCTGGAGGATGGAAAACTTGAATCTTTACGAATTGGACCCGGGTTGGATATAAATACCAAAAAGGAATTTGGCGGGGAGTTTTCTGTGGAGTATCAGAAAGAAGGGGTACTGTGGGACTTCCCCTTATCTGACAGTATCTGGATAAAGGAAGACAATTATTCATTTGTAAGTCTTCGGGGTGATTTCCGAACACCGGAATCGAAAATGTTGTCAGCCCGCATTGAAATGAATGGCGGAGGGTTTTACGATGGCCGCCGATATGGTATTCGGTTAGAATCCATGATGAATGTTTCATCCAGCCTCCAGCTTTCGGCTGCCTATGAATTCAACGCCATTCGCTTTCCTGATCGGGATACAAACAACTCGTTAAATATTCATTCCACGAATGTGAAAGCCTTGTATATGATGAATACCAAGCTCTCGGCAAGTATTCTGGTGCAGTATGTCAATACCGAGGATGAGTTCATCGCCAATTTCAGGTTGCGTTACAATCCCCGTGAAGGAAACGATTTTTACCTCGTATACAACGAATACCGGGGTATTAATAACAGAAACGAGGTTCCGGTGGCTCCGGCTTACTTTAACCGGACAATCATGCTGAAATACACCCACACTTTCCGGTTATAGTTTGTTAATTTATGATAATCGTTTATTACTTTAACGTTATTTATGTTGATAATTCTGATAACAACGCATGAATAAAAAAATATACCTGCAGATTGGTTTATGGCTGACGATAGTACTGATTAACATTGCCTTTATGGAAGTTGAGGATTTCCGGGCAGGTTTCTTTGTCTTGTTCTGTGTCAGTTTATATGCTGTTGGTTTTTATTTGAATGTATTGTTTCTTTTTCCGGGATACTATGAATCCAGAAAATTCAAATACTGGATTTTCAGCTTTATCCTCATAATGTTATTATTATTTTTGATTGATCAGATGGGTAATGTTTTATGGGGGAAGTGGGAACACCATCATCATAGCTGGCTTGAAGTCATATTCAATTTCAGACAAGTTCTTTGGATTGTCCTGATTTTTCTTATCGGGACCATTTATTCAATTCAGCAGATGCTTAACCAGCAAATAGAACACAATAAAAAAGTTATTGAAGAAAAGCTCCAAACAGAACTTCAATTGCTAAAAGCACAAATTAATCCGCACTTCCTGTTCAACGCATTAAATAATATTTATTCTCTGACCTATATGAAATCAGAGAAAGCACCCGATAGTGTTTTAAAACTTTCGGAAATGTTGCGGTATGTGCTGGAGGATTGCAGTCTTGAAAAAGTACCGTTGAAGAATGAAATTGCCTATATGAAGAATCTTATCGATTTTTATAAAATGAAAAGTCCGGGTAAGCGCAAGGTACAATTCACCGAAAAAGTCGAGGATATGGATATACGCATCGCTCCAATGCTATTCATACCTTTTATTGAGAACAGTTTTAAATACAGCCGGATTGAAGAAGATAAAACAGGATTCATCCTGATTAACCTGCAGGAAACTTCGGGCAAATTGTACTTTACCAGTAAAAATTCCATATTTTTAGCAAGAACCATTCTCAATGGTTCGGGAAAAGGGATAGCCAATGTGAAACAGCGACTTGAAATTATTTATCCCCGAAACCATAAGCTCACGGTGGATGAGAAGGAAAATGTATATTCCGTGGAACTGGAAATTGACCTGACATGAAACTTACCTGTGCCATCGTGGACGATGAATTTTTAGCCAGACAGTACATCAAGGATTATGTGGAAAAACTACCTTTTCTCGAACTTGTGGGTGATTATGATTCACCCCTGATGATCCTTGAGGAATTAAAACGGAATGTCATCGACATCCTTTTTCTGGATATCCAAATGCCGGATATTTCGGGTCTCGATTTCCTGAAATCTCTTACACCCCAGCCCTACGTTATTTTAACAACCGCATACAAGGAATACGCTCTGGAGGGCTATGAGCACAATGTGATCGATTATCTGTTAAAACCCTTTTCGTTTGACAGGTTTCTGAAGGCTGTCAACAAGGCTATGGATAAGATTCAGAAGGAAAGAGCTACCGGCAACGGCAGAAAATTATCCAGTGAGGGTTCCATTCCGGTTATAGAGGATACCTTCATGACAATCCGGGCCGACAGG
>Ga0315284_10010585_pt1 | contig 13134 bp, 10 predicted proteins | sample YL17G09_16_MG_FD_203696 | JGI IMG/M metagenome (GOLD analysis project Ga0315284, IMG submission 203696) | Sediment microbial communities from Yellowstone Lake, YNP, Wyoming, USA - YL17G09_16 | ecosystem: Environmental > Aquatic > Freshwater > Lake > Sediment | place: USA: Wyoming | collected...
GCGGCCGTGGAAAGCTGGATGGGCGGCGATTCGGATAAAGCTGTGGCCGAGGCGGCGGCCAAGGCCTATCACCGCTATCAGAAATGCGGACTGAAGGCGGCCAAGAAACTCCTGGTGACAGGCTGGTGAGAGCCTGCCGAAATTAGGGCCGGCCGGTCATTCGGCCGGTTTTTGGGGCGGCGGCGTCTCCGAGGAGCTTTTCTTCCGGCGGCGTCTTCTCCCCCTTTTGGGCCGCTCCATGATCGGCCGGCCGCCATATCTCTGGCGGAATAAGAGCTCGAAGGGGTCCTTGTCCTCGACCCATTCTCCACGGACCAGGAGGCCGCACAGGCGCGAGGCGGCCGGATAATGGGCACGGCGGCGCAGGGACCAGCGCATCTGGCCTGAATCGAGGGCCCACATCATCTTTGCGGCGATGATCAAGGCCTGGACGACATTAGCCACCAAGGCCCGGGGCAAGGTCACCTTGGTGCCCGAGGCGGCGAAGGCGTCGTGCAGATGTTTGGCCCTGTCTCCCCTGGCTTCCTCCATCTGGTTGGCGGCCCAGGCCCAGAACAGAAGGCCGTAGATCTCCGCCGGGCTGAGCGGAGTTCCGGCGGACAGGACGCGGTCCAGGATGGCCAGATGGGAAGCCTGTCGGTCGAAGGCTTCCGGATTGAACTGGGTGTATTCCCCGATGCGGCCCAGGACCGGGACGATGAGGTCTTGCTGCCGGGCCAGCCTGAAAAAGGGCTCGGCCGCTCCGGACTTAAGGTCCTTGTTCAATTCCTCGTACAGGCGGGAGCCGGAGCAGGTCGCCAGCAGATGGCGGTGTCCGGCGATGTCTTGCTCGGTTCTTTCTTCAAGCGTGAACCCCAGGCGGGCGGCGTGGCGCAAGACCCTCCACATCCGGACCGGGTCCTCGGTGTATCTTTTTCCCGGATCGCCGATGACCCGGATCCTCCGGTCGGCCAGGTCCTCCAGCCCGCCCACATGATCGATCACCGAGAAGGTGGCGATGTCGTAGAACAGGGCGTTGATGGTGATGTCCCGCCGGAAAGCGTCCTGGCGCGGGCTGCCGAAGGTCTGGTCCGGGGCGGCCCGCCGGCCGGCGCGGGGTTCTTCATCCGCCTCTCCGGACTCCTCATGATCCGCTTCTGCCTCCGGTCCGGCGCCTGTTTCGGCAGGCGGCCCTGCTTCCCCTTCTGGCTCGGGCTGCTCAACATCCGGAGCCGGCGCCGTTTCCCCTTCCCAGTTCTCCTCCCCGCCTTGTCCGGCCTGGGGATCTTCCGCTTCCTCGATTTCACCGGGCTCCGGCTCGCGGCGGAAAGTGGCCACTTCGACGACTTTTCCGCCTTGGAAACGGACCTGGGCCAGCCGGAACCTTCGTCCGATGAGGTAGGCGTTGCGGAAGAGTTTTTTGATCTGGCGCGGCCGGGCGTTGGTCCCCACGTCGAAGTCCTGCGGCGTTTTTTTCAGCAGGAGGTCCCGGACAGCTCCCCCGACCAGGTAGGCGATGAAGCCGTGATGATGGAGCCGGTAGAGGACTTTCAGAGCGTCAGGGTCGATGTTCCGGCGGGAGAGGGAGTGGTGAGACCTGTCCAGGATGACGGGCGCGGAATCCGGAATGCCCTGATTTCCCCGATTCGACATGTTAATTGGAATGAGAGAGGATCATAAACCAAGGCGGCGGGTTGTTCAAGGCCGAATCTTTCATTTGAGAACTTCTCCCTTAACGCGATTTCATATCGGTGCCGGAATCGCCCTCGGCCCCCTGGGGAACCAGTCTCTTTGGAGGGGGAACCCGCTTCGCGTTTCCCCCTTCCAACGCGAGCTCCGCTCGCTGCCTCCCTTTCTCGCGCGGGACATGAACCCCGCGCTGCGACCAAGGAGGCATACCCCCTTGGATTCCCCGACGAGCGGCTCCCCAGGGCAAAGCTCGTGGAGCCGCTCTTCCCGTCGGTTCCCCCCGTCGAAATGACGGGGCCCCCCTCCGCTATGGGGGCCTAGAGGGCGAATCCGGCACCTCTTTGAAATAGCCTATTTCAGAGAGGCTTTTTTGGAGCGCGAGTTGATTTTCCGCCAGGATTGGACTATTGATAGAGCCCGAGTTACAACCGGCCATCCAAGGAGGTTTAATGAAAATTCTGCGTGCGGTATTTGCCCTGGCCGTGAGCGTGGCCTTCTTTTGGGGACTCGATAACCGCCACGGCCTGTTCCCGCCCTTGGGCAAGCTTTTCAACCCTTTTTCCGGATTCTGGCGAAACGGCGACCGCCGGGAGGCGGCCCGGGAAACCATCCGGTTGCCGGGCCTCAGGGAGGCCGTTGAGGTCGTCTGGGACGCGCGGCATGTTCCCCACATCTTCGCCAAAAACGACCACGACCTGTACTGCGCCCAAGGATATGTCGTGGCCCGCGACCGATTATGGCAGATGGAGTTCCAGGCCTTGTATTCGGCCGGCCGTCTGTCCGAAGTCGTCGGGCCGGAGATGATCCAGCAGGATCGTTTGCAGAGGAGGCTGGGGCTGACCTGGGCGGCGGAGAGGACTTTGCAGTTTTTAAAGGCGGACTCCCTGACCACCGATCTCATCCAGGCTTACGCCGACGGCGTGAACGCCTACATCAAAAGCCTTTCGCCCGGAGACTTGCCCATTGAGTATAAGATCCTGGATTATTCGCCCGAGCCGTGGACAAAGCTCAAATCCGGCCTGCTCATCAAATACATGGCCTGGATGCTCACCGGCGAAAGCAAGGAAAAATTGATGAACGCTACACGGGAGGCGCTGGGCGAAGAATTCATCCGCACTCTATACCCCGACCTTCCACCTTTCCTGGAACCTATCATTCCGCGGGGGACAGCCTGGGATTTTCGCCCCCTGACCGTCGGGCCGACGCCCGGCGGCTTGCCCCGGGGAAGCGTTCATCCGGGAGTCCAAGGGAGAGCGCCCGGTGCCGGTCCGGCCCAAGGCGCCGGGCTAGGATCGGGAAGCGGCCCGGCGGAGGAACGGCCCCAAGGCCTGGGCAGCAACAACTGGGCGGTCTCGGGAACCCTCACCCGCAGCGGCTTCCCCCTCTTGTGCAATGACCCCCATTTGGAGCTGACTCTGCCCTCCATCTGGTACGAAATTCAGCTCACCGCGCCGGGCCTGGACGTTTACGGCGTGACCTGCGCCGGCGCGCCGGGCGTCATCATCGGCTTCAATCGCCGGGCCGCTTGGGGAGTGACCGCCGCTCTCTCGGATGTCCTGGATTGGTACAAAATAAAGTTCAAAGATGGACGCCGCCAAGAGTACTTCTATAACGGGGCCTGGCGGCCGGTTGTGTTCCGCACGGAAAAAGTCAAAGTCCGAGGCGGCCCAACCGTTGTGGACCGGGTGGCCTATACCCACTACGGCCCGGCGGTCTATGCCGAGGATGAAAAACCTCCGCTGTGGGGGATTCCGACCGGGGCGGCCATGCGCTGGACCGCTTATGAGGCTTCCAACGAATTCCTGTCGCTTTACCGGCTCAACCGGGCTGTCCGCTACGAGGATTTCCTGGAAGCCCTTCAGACCTGGGGTTGTCCGGACCTGAACTTCGTTTATGCCGACACCCGGGGCGACATCGCCCTGTGGCACAACGGCCGGTTTCCCCTGCGCTGGAAAGGCCAGGGACGTTTCCTGTTGGATGGAGCCAATCCGGCCGACGAATGGCAGGGCTGGGTGCCCTGGGAGCACAACCCCCATGTCAAGAACCCGGAGCGTGGTTTTGTCAGCTCGGCCAACCAGCACCCCGTGGACGAGTCCTATCCTTATTATCTCGGATGTGATTACCTATCGTTCGAAAGGGGGGCGCGGATTAACGAGATTCTTTCATCCCGGCGGGACATCACGGCCGAGGACATGATCCGTATGCAGAGCGACATCCTGAACCTCAGGGCCAGGCTGCTCCTGCCGCGGTTGCTGTCCGTCCTGCAACCGGCCCAACTCACCCCCGTGGAGAAGAGCGGCCTGAAAACCCTGGCCGACTGGGATTACGAGAACCGGCCCGATTCGGCCGCGCCTCTCATCTTTGATTGGCTGTGGAGAGCCTTGAACGAGCTGACCTGGAACGACGAGAAGAAAGGGGGCCTGGAGTTGCTCTACTGGCCCCTGTCCAATGTCTTCATTGACCTGGCCTTGAACCGGCCGGACTCGGCCTTCTTCGACGATAAAACAACGCCGAAAATCGAGACCCTCCCGGACATCGTTTTGGCTGCCTTCAAAAAAGCCTGCCGGGATTTGGAGAAGAAATACGGCCCCTGGGGCGAAGCCTGGCACTGGGGCAAGGCCCGCGGCACGGACATCCTTCATCTGGGCCGGGTACCCGGTTTCGGCCGGAATGGGCTGGCCACCGGCGGCGGCTCGACCGCGATCAACGCCGTTCAGAAGACCTGGGGCCCTTCCTGGAGAATGGTGGTGGCCTTGGAACCTGAGGTGAAGGCCTGGGGCATTATTCCCGGCGGGCAGTCCGGGAATCCCGGCTCGCGGTATTATGACAATGCCGTGGACGATTGGATTGCCGGCCGGAGCTATGAATTGCTGTTCATGACCTCAGCCGGCCAGGCCTTGCCGGGCGGGGCTTCCAGGGCGGAGTTGCGAGGCGAAAAATGATGGGCATCATCGTCTGTCTTGTTGTTCTTCTGGTCCTGCACCTGGTCACTCCTTTTTGGTGGTGGGTGATGGCCGTTCCGTTCCTCTACGGCCTCGGCTTCGGCCGCTCGGCCTGGCGCTCGTTTCGGACCGGCGCCCTGTCGGCGGGATTGCTGTGGCTGGCCGCTTCGGCTTATTTTCATCTTACGGGCAGCGCCCTCATCGCCCGGCGCGTGGCCCTGATGATGAAGCTGGATTCTTCCTGGCTGATGGTCGCCGTCGCCGGTCTCCTGGCCGGCCTGGCCGCCGGCTTGGCCGGGTTGGCAGGCTACTCAATTCGGGCGCTATTCAGCAGGAGGCGCTGAAGCGCCGCCTGCGCCTTCGCTCCGTCGGTTCCTGTTTTGATTCGCCCTGTTTAGGGCTGAGGCTTTTTCCAGGAATGAAGGCGCAGCTCCTCCAGGACCGACTGGAAGGATTCGGGAACCGGAGCTTCGATTTTCCTTTCTTGCCCGCCCGGCAGCTTGAAGGCAATGTCCAGCGCATGCAGCATCAGGCGGGGGTATTCCTGCTGGATGGGCCGCTCCCCGTATCTTAAGTCCCCGGCCAGCGGATGTCCGATGCTGTAAAAGTGCACCCGGATCTGATGTCTCCGGCCTGAAAGAGGGCGGATCTTGACCAGGGTGGCCTCCTTCAGGCGCTCCGTCACTTCGAACTCGGTGCGGGAAGGCTTTCCGCGCTCGGGGTCAACGCCCATGCGGCCCGACCCGAATTCGCGGATGGGTTTATCGATGAAACCGCGGCTTTGGCCGATTAGGCCCAAGGCCACGGCCAAGTAGATTTTCCGGACTTCGCCCCGGCTGAATTGGTCATTCAGGAGCTGGTGAGCTTGCGCGTTCTTGGCCAAAAGCAAAACGCCGCTGGCTTCCTTATCCAGACGATGAACAAGGTAGAGACGGCCCGCCGCCGCCGCGGCCAAGTGGGGAGCTAGCCCCTCCTGGCCGTCCTGGACGCTGGACACCAGACCTTCCGGCTTGTGGACGGCCAGGACATCGGTGTCCTCAAAGAGAATCGGAATCGTGGTCATGTGAGTTGCCGCTTACCAATATTTTGACGAGGCCCATCATATTATATTTGTAACCTTTTTCCCATTCGGAGCGTCCTTACTACTGCAGGGCAAGTTCAACTCTAGGGTAAAGCGAGGCAGACCGTGAAAAAACTGACTTTCATCATGGGGATGATAGCCCTGGCCGCGGCACTCCCGGCCCTGGGTCAAACCGAGGCCAAGAAAATCTACAAGGCTTCTCACGTCAACCCCCATGCCCCCAAGATCGACGGCCGGCTGGACGAGCCGGTCTGGGACAAGGTGGCCTGGGAGGGAGGGTTCGTCCAGTTCCGGCCCGTGGAACGGGAAAGTCCCTCGGAGAAGACGGAGTTCAAGATTCTCTACGACGACTCGAACCTTTATGTGGCTGTCCGCTGCTGGGACACACAGGCCGGTAAGATCGAAGGCCGGCTGTCTCGACGGGACGATATCGAGGGAGACTATGTAGAGGTCACCCTGGACAGCTACTTCGACCATCTTACCGGGTTCGCTTTTGCCGTGAACGCGGCCGGCATCAAGGCCGATTCCATCGCCTCGGACTCGCTCAACTCCAACGGCCCGGATTATAGCTGGGACCCGATCTGGGACGTGGAGACTGCCGTGGACGGACAGGGTTGGATGGCCGAGATGAAGATCCCTTTTTCCCAGATCCGGTTCGGGAACAAGGAAGAGCAGGTCTGGGGCCTGCAGATCGCCCGCAACCTTTTCCGCAAGGATGAGACCTCGCTCTGGCAGTTCATCCCCCGCACCGCGCCGGGCTGGGTCAACTTTTTCGGCGAGCTCCATGGCCTGCAAGGGCTCAAGCCGCCCCGGCAGGTGGAGCTTCTTCCCTACACCGTCGCCCGGCAGCAACTTTTCCGGCCCGTGCCGGGAAATCCTTTCGCCACGGGCAGCAACCGGGCGCTTTTCGGGGGGCTGGACGGCAAGGTGGGCCTGACTTCTGACCTGACCTTGACCTTCACCCTCAACCCAGATTTCGGCCAGGTGGAGGCCGACCCTTCGGAGGTGAACCTGACCGCCTTCGAAACCTACTTCAGTGAAAGGAGGCCTTTCTTCATCGAAGGCCGGAACATCATCAATTTCCAGCTCACGGGAGGGGACGGCGACTTCTCCAGCGACAACCTTTTCTATTCGCGCCGCATAGGCCGCAGCCCTCAGCTCTATCCAGAGGCCGGCCCCCGGGGATTCGTGGACCAGCCGGAAGCCACCTCCATCCTGGGCGCTTTCAAGCTGACGGGCAAAACAAAAAGCGGATTGTCGATGGGCATTATGGAGACGTTAACGGCCCGGGAGAAAGCCCGGCTGTTTGGCGAGGGGATGTACACCGACCAGGCGGTTGAGCCCCTGACCAACTACTTTGCCGCTCGCCTCCAGCAGGATTTCAACCGGGGGAGCACGACCTTGGGCGCCATGCTGACCGCCACCCACCGGGACCCCCGCCGGGAAGAAACCCTCGATTTCCTCCACGATGCGGCCTATACCGGCGGCCTAGACATCAATCATAGCTGGAAGAACAAGACCTATTATTTTGCCCTGAGGACGGTCTTCAGCTCCGTGGTGGGGAGCCCTCAGGCGCTCCTCCGGACGCAGCAGTCGCCCCTGCGCTATTTCCAGCGCCCCGACGCCGATCATGTCAAGCTGGACCCCGGCCGGACCTCGCTCTCCGGCCATGGCGGCGATATCTCTTTGGGCAAGCAGGGCGGCGGGAGCCTCCTGTTCGCCCTGGGGTATACCTGGCGGTCGCCCGGCCTGGAGCTTAACGACATGGGCTATCTCCGCCAGGCCGACGTGATGATGGAGTATGTCTGGATGGGCTATCGGATCACCAAGCCCTTCAGCCTGTTCCGCAACGCGGGCCTCAATCTGAACCATTGGCAGGGCTGGAATTTCGGGGGAGAGCGCATTTTCAGCGGGGGGAACATCAACGGTGGCGGCCAGTTCAAGAATTACTGGAAATTCTGGTTCGGGGTCGGCCGGAACGGTGAGTCCCTTTCGGCCAGCGCCCTGCGGGGCGGCCCTTCCCTTCGCCAAGCCGCTAACTGGAATTCCTGGTTCTATGTTGAGACCGATTCGCGGAAACCCGTCCGTTTCTTCTTAAACGGTTCTCTGTCCCAACGGGAAAATGGCGACAGCCGGTACATAGGTGTAGACGCCGGCAGCACGATTGTCCCCAGCCGGGCCTTCCAGCTTTCTCTTTCGCCCGGGTTTGAACAGAGCCATAACGAGCTCCAGTACGTATCCACTCAAGACGTAGCCGGTCAGAAGAGATATATTTTTGGCGCGATCGACCAGAAGACTCTGGCCTTGACCATGAGGCTTACCTACTGCCTGACCCCCGAGCTGTCCATTCAGTTTTACGGCATGCCCTTCCTCTCGGCTGGGCGGTATGACCGCTTCAAGTTCATCACCGACTCCCGCTCGCGCGACTGGGGCCGGCGCTATCACCTCTTTGAGTCCGGCGAGCTGGCCTGGGACGAGGCCGCCGGCGGTTATTCCGTGACCGAGGCCGGGACGGGCCTGGCCTACGCCTTCGGCCGGCCTGATTTCAATTTTCTCCAGTTCCGCTCCAACTTGGTCATCCGCTGGGAATACATCCCCGGCTCTACGCTCTTCCTGGTCTGGTCGCAGGGCCGGACGGGCTTTGAGCCCCGGGGGGATTTCTCCTTCGGACGCGACGTGGACAACCTGTTCAACATCCACCCCACCAATGTTTTCCTGGTGAAGTTCTCCTACTGCTTCCAGCTGTAAGGGGCCAAGGAAAAATACGTTTCTTTAAAAACTCAGGCTGAGTCCAAGCCCCGCTTTGAATCCGCCGATTTTTACGGCCACATCCTCCACCGTGGTACATGATGAGCCTGAAATCAGCCAGACTCCTCCTTGGCGGTTTTCGCCTTGCGGGGAAGAATTGATTATGCAGCTTGGCCTTTGATCTCAATTATTCTTATATCAGCCGTCGAAGGACTTCCCGGCCATTACCCTACGAGATGATCATCACGATCCTTCCGTCATTTTTTGTATGACCTGAGGCATTTTAGGGTTATTGACATACATTATATGCATATGATAATATGCCTCATTATTATGCTATCAGGAGCATTAAATGAGGACGACCGTAGTTTTGAAGGATGATCTTCTGGAGGAGGCAAAAAAGGTGTCCGGGATACGAACGAACAAGCATGCCATCGAAACCGCGCTTATGGAATTCGTGAGCCGGAAAAAAGCTGAGGGGCTTATAGAGCTTGAAGGGAAGGTTGAGTTCTCCCTCGGCCTGGACGAATTCCTAAAGAGAAGGAAAAAAGATGTTCCTCGTTGACAGCTCGGTCTGGATTGAGTATTTCAGGCCGGGGGGGGCGAAACAAGCTAAGGCCAGAGTCAAAGAGCTTCTCCGCTGGGGAAACATTATGACTTGCGGGATCATTCAGGTTGAAGTATTGAGGGGCATTAAGAACGAAAAAGATTTTAACGAAATCTGCGAATCTTTTTTTTCACTGCCCCTGATTCCCCTGGATGAGGAGGTGATGAGGAGGGCGGCACGATGGGGCTACGAGATGGACAGAAAGGGGAAGATCCTCCCCACTACGGATGTGATTATCGCCGCCGCCGCTTATAAAAAGGCCAGGATCTTGCACCTGGACGCCGATTTCAAAACCATCGCCGAATTCTTCCCCCTGGAAGAGGAAATGTTGCTTTAGTATCCCCAAAGCCCGCCATCTTCATGCATCTGACCGCTAGATTCGTTAAAGCGCGAATCCGGCGATTCCACGCCTCCTGTTGGAGAATAGAAACCGGTTGATTTCGGCTATAATATGGGTTGAGAGATTCAGGATGTCAATGAATGCCGCCATCGTCGTCATCCGCGATTATTGTCCCCAGGACCTGAAGGGCGTGCTGGCCCTGGTCCAGGAGCTGGAGGCCGAGATGAAAGAGAAATTCTCCGATGTCAGCATCAAGCCCGGCGGTCCCGAATATCAGAATCGCTATCTGAAGCCGGGCAACAAGTTTAAAACGTTTGTCGCCCTGGAGGGGGATAAAGTGGTGGGCTACCTTATGGGCTGGCCGGTGCTGGGCGCTCCGGAGGTGGACAACATGTATGATGTCCTCCCAGCCTCCAAAGCCTGGAAGCCGGCCGAGTTCTATTTCCACATCACCTTCGTCTCCAAACCCTGCCGGCGTCGGGGGATTTCAAAAAAGCTTCATCTGGCGGCCCTGAAGCACGCCCGGGAGCAGGGCTATAAGGAGGTCTACGCCTGTATCGCCAAGTGGAACGCTCAGGAGCTCAGCGTCATCCGGGCTTTGGGCTTCCAGGAAAAGGACCTGGGCTACCGGTATCGCTTCTCTCTGAAACTTTAAGTCCCTGGCCGTTTTAACGGTAGCGATATGTTTCAAGCCATAAAGGAGGCAAGATGAAGACCAAATGTTTAAGAGATTCGGGATGGCGAATGGCCCTCATCGGAGCAGCCCTTTTGATTGTCGCCGCCGTGCCCCAAGTCGCGGATAATCCGGCTGAGGATCCTGTCCGGACTGTTGAAATTGTCGCCAATGGCGGGGCGGTGAAATTCCATGCGCGCCGCGAGACCCAGTACAGGAACTTGAATCCCGGCACGCAATCCCTGGCTTCCGGCTCGTATCTCAAGACGGCCAACGGAACGGCCGAAATCGTGCTGCCGGGCGATTCCGTCCTGTCCCTGGGCCCGAACACGGAAGTCCAAGTGGGAATGTATGACAATGGCACCATCATTGCCCTGTTCTCGGGAAGGGCGGCGCATTTGGTAGAACCCCAGGAGGGCAAGTTCTACGCCGTCTGGACGCCCCTCTGCTTGTTTATTGACCAGGGCGCGGATTTCGCGACACGCGTGCTCTACGCAGACGAGACCGAGGTGTTTGTCGAATGGGGACATGTCGTTGCCGAGCCCTATACATTTGATGAAAACTATCACCCCTATCCTTATCCGACTCATGATGTTTTAATATCCGAAGGTGAAAAGATAGTGAATTTTCCTCCCCTGCACTTGGCTTCCGACCCACCGGAAGGTCTTAACAAGGATGATTATGCCGTTTACCGGCGGGGGCCTGTCCCCGGCGCGGCCGTGGGCCGTAAAACGCCCCGCCCGGCGGACCCTTGGATGGTTGACACTCGCAATCTGAGCGCCAACTACCAGGCCTTGAGACGACTGCGCCGAGCCAAACAACTCACGCGGCAGGAATATTTAACCAAATTGATTGCCCTGCTGCAGGTAGGTTACGGCATGGAGCTTCCCCAAATCTTGATCCCCCCCGGCAGTTTATGGATTGGGATGAGCAAGGACAAGCTTTTTATTATTAAGATCTGTGTCGGACACGATCAGCATGTTTATGATTTGAATATTGCGGATTACTGGGTGGGCTGGGATAAGCAAACTCACGAACAATTCGAGCATAATGTCGGTTTTAGCATCGGCCCGTTTCCGATTTTTGACATTGATGACAGAGGACGAATTCAGGGGGAATACACGGTTCCGGCCAGCCGGGACCCTTTGTGGGCCGGGGCGACTGTCAGGCTAAGGGGCTATTTTGGTGCCACAACAGGAAAGCTCTTTGTTCATATCACTTCAGAAACCGACGTGGCCCTATATTATGGCGCCGCGACGAAAGTCGACATCCATCTCGTCGACCCACACGGCTGCATTTATTAGCCGAATCAGGCTCGTCCCGGGAGGTGTGGGCTGGCTATCCGCAGCCGTCCGGCGAGGATGTCCATCGTATGCCCCCTCCCTGCCCGCGCTGAGCGGTCGTGTTGCCTAGCGGCCTCGGATCGGCCAGCTAGGTCATGTTGGCGATCTCTTTCAACTTCGTTTCCAGGCGCTTGGCCGAGACCGGGACCGCGGTCCGCAGCTCCGGGGCGAAGAGCGAGACCTTAAATTCCTCGACCAGACAGCGGAACTCCTCGATGGCCGCCTTCTTGGCCGGCGTCCCTTTCTCGCCGCTTGCCTCCAGTTTCTCCAGGGTTCGGACGTAGGGTTCAACCTGAGCCGCCTTGTGATGGTCCTTTTCCAGCCCCTGCTTGGCCCGCTCCAGTCGCAGCTCCAAGGCCTTAAGATAGCGTGGGATATGGCCCAGCCGCTCCAGGCCGTACCTTTCCAGGAAATCTTTGGGCGCGAGCTGGTTGAGCTCGGCCTCGATCTCCGCGCTGAAGGCTTGGATGGCCTGGCTCGGGCCTGGAATTTCATGGCCAGCACAAAGCAAGGAAGACTCGAGCGAGCTAGGGAACGTGGAATCTGGGCCACAGCACCTTGACATTGCTTTTCGGAATCAACCCGAATATATTGACCAGGGAGGAGGGGCATGAAAATAATCCGAGTATTGGGGCTGGCTGTTTTTATGGTGAGTTTGAGCGTGGCCGTCAGCGTTTCTGATTCAACCCCGCCGCTTGCGGGAAATTCAGGCGATGACCCTGTCCAGACCGTGGAGGTGTTCGCCGCGCGCGGCGTCCTCAAGGTTCACGGCCGGAACGAAACACAGTACCGGGACATGGCCCCCGGCTCCCAATCCTTGACCAGCGGCTCATTCTTGAAGACGGCCGGCGGCCAGGCGGACATCCTGCTGCCCGATAACTCGATCCTCTCCCTGGACGCCAACACGGAAGTCCAATTGGGGATGTATGAGAACGGCACCCTGGTCGGCCAGCAGTCAGGCCAGGCCTGGCATTATGTCGAACCCCGCGAGGGAGCGGGCTACGCCGTTCGGACGCGCTTTTATACGGCCACGGCCATCGGAACGGAATTCCGGACCAGGGTCAATTGGCCTGTGGAAGGCGCCGTTACTGTTTTCTGGGGAGAAGTGGGCGTTATAGGAGAAGTGACAGATTCCCAAACGGGGGAGCGTTCGGGCTATGTGTATAGCTTAATACCGGAAGGACACAAAACCATTTGGCCGGCCGACCCGGCCGCCTCGGGCCGGCTCAGGACGGGCGATCATGAGACCTTCCACGCCGAACAAGGCAAATCGGTCGGCCAAAGGGGCTCTCCTCCGGCGGCGGATTCCTGGTCAAGCCGCAACCGGACGCGCAGCCAAATCATCCGTGAACTGGGACGCAGGCGCCGGGCCGGCCTCATGACTCCCGCGGACTACCGGCAAAAACTGGGCGCCCTGTTGGGCATCGGTCCACAGGTGATTCCCAATGAGCCGCTAAGAATCCAGGGCGGGCTGTGGGTGGGGATGGATGCCTATTCCCAAGTCATCAAGTTTTGTGTCACCGGAAACCAGATCGACATGGTTAGCTACACGGGCTGGATTTATTGCACCGACAAGAAGACACATGAAACCTATAATTATCGAGTTGATTTTGACCTAAACGAAGGAGTTCCTTTCCTCCTGGAGCGCAACGGGAGCTACATAGGAGGCTATGAATTTCCGGATGGAGTGTATAAAGGCCTGACTTTTTTATTGAATGGCTTTCTGAGCGGT
>Ga0315284_10010586_pt1 | contig 13132 bp, 12 predicted proteins | sample YL17G09_16_MG_FD_203696 | JGI IMG/M metagenome (GOLD analysis project Ga0315284, IMG submission 203696) | Sediment microbial communities from Yellowstone Lake, YNP, Wyoming, USA - YL17G09_16 | ecosystem: Environmental > Aquatic > Freshwater > Lake > Sediment | place: USA: Wyoming | collected...
ACCGGAAAAAACAGGGCTTCGGCGTTCCAGTGGACGAGATGCTGCTTGAGCGGCTCGGGGAATACACCAATAAAAAAATATCCCAGTTCATGGAGCGCACAGACTACTTCGACAAAGGCAAAGTGGAGGAGCTAATGCGACAAAAGGACAACAGGGTCTGGTTCATCCTCAACTTCATACTCTGGCATGAGATGTGGATAGAAGGAAAACCAATCCAAGCGGGAAGATAAAAAAACCAAATGACTGTAAAACTCACTCAAACTGTCAAAGTTAGGTTTCACCAAACCGCTAAAGCGGCCATGGTTCTCGCCCAGATACACCAACTTAATCTATTGGTCAATTTTTTCCGCTACCATGATTATGGAACTCCCCAACGGGTATTTTATATGCTTGCTTAATAAATCCTCGATGTTCATCAAACTCATCATAATCGCATTGACATATTTAGGCATATTATATTCACTTCCAAATCCGAACCTAATACCAAAATATTTAATGATATCCTTGAATTTCCTAACAGCGAAAATAAACGGAATCGTCATAAAGAAAAAATATTTGACCTCTTGTACTTTAAACCCGGCACCTTCAATAACTTTTTCAAGGTTTTCACTGGAATAGCGTCGCTTATGACCACTTTTCTCATCCCATTCAGACCATAATTGCATAAGAGCAGGTACTGTGAGGATAATTTTTCCCTTCGGCTTGAGCATAAGCCAAATTCGTTTGAGGAAACTTAGGTCATCCTCTGCATGCTCAAGTACATCGAATAATAAGACCACATCATATTCTTCTCTGAATGGATGCTCCATTATGTCAAACTGGTATAAACCATAGTGGTCCTCCCCCTCACACCTTTTTAAAGTTTTTATTATATTATCTGCGCAGTCTATGCGATACCCATTTTTAATAAGGTAGCGCATCATATACCCACTACCAGGCCCTATCTCTAAAATTTTATCTGTTAGGGGCACATACCTCTCCATCAGCTTGATCACTTTCCTTTTCCTTGTTGATGAGAAAAAGTGATTTTCACTAATTGATGAATAAGCCTCAACTAGCTCTTCATTTCTCTCAAAATCTTCAGCTACCTCCTTGTGGAAACACACTATTTCCCCCGTTACGGCTGCGCTATATCCACAAATGTTGCATGGAACATCCTTCCTGGCAAGTTCCTTATTGCACTTGGGACAAATTATCATAAGCTTAATTTATTTTATAACCAGAAGTGATAATAATTTTTGGTAATTTCTTCTATATAATTGCATTTTTCATACAATCTGCATGCTTGTACATTCTCTTTTTGCGTTACGACTTTTGCCGTTTTGCAACCCTGTGAGATATACCAATTCTGCGCGAATCTAACCAGGGTAGTCCCTACTCGCCTACTCCTTGCATCAGGATCCACTGATAAGAGCCCTATCCGCCCAATTTCATTCTGTATTGACACAGTGACCATCCCCCTAATTAAATTATTGATTTTTACGACAAATACATGGTCTGCCATAGACCCATTAATTGATTGATTAATCCATAACAAATACATCTCCTTAAATTTGTGGGGAGGAATATTTGGATCAAGGTTAAACCTAGAGTACCTACCGCTCAAAACTGCTAATTTTTCCAATTGGGGGCTTGCTTTACTATCTGTAAACTCATCAACTATAAACGGTGGAGGATATTTTTCTAGATTTAGCCCTGGTAAATAGACTCCATAGGTTACACGTTCATTTACACATAAACCCCCGTGGTCTTGAACCGTTTTTTCTGGGGGGACATGTTCGCTGTCACACGCCCAGTATACAAGCTTAACATTGTTGCCTTTTAATTTCTTAAGCATTAAAACTAACTCTCTTGAGCTTAACCCGGAGGAAGTAATTCGAGCGACTTTAAAGCCAAAAAAGTCGCTATCCCACTGTAATATCTCATAATTGGTCATTTCCTCACAGTTACTCGCAAATTACTTAATTTCTCCCCCTTGTACGTGCCTTTTTATCACATAAGGTGGTGTCCTATTTTGAGTGAGGAACATCCTTCCTACATACTCCCCCAGCATCCCTATTGCAATCAGCTGTATCCCTGAAAAAATCACAATTGCTGTTATAAGTGATGTCCACCCTAAAACGATACTGGGATTAATAACTTTTTCAAATATAAAATACGCTGCAAATATAAACCCAGTAGCCGCAATTACAACTCCCCCCCAACTACAAACCCTAAGGGGGATTATTGAGAAATTGAAAAACCCATTCAACCACAGACCCAGAAGCTTTCCAAAGGTATAACTACTCTCTCCTAACAGCCTTTTATCGTGATTTACATAGACCTTGCCGATATTGTGCGTTGTCCTTAGGATAAGTCCATCGATGTATGGATATGGTGCAGAATAGTTCGTTATTTCATCAACTATGTACTTCTTCATTATCCTAAAACTTGTCAATTCTATCTGTTGGGGTCTGTCTATCAGCACTCGTGCCATCAGATTATTTATGCTCGTCCCGATATTTCTAAAAAAATCATGATTCTTCCCATAATAATTTCCGTATACAACATCATAATCCTTGTTCATCTCATCTAACAGTTTTTTTACTTCTGCAGGGGGATGTTGCATGTCATCATCCATTGTGACGACCAAGTCTCCATTACTCTGCTTTAGACCTGCAAGAACAGCATTATGCTGGCCGAAATTCTTTGAAAATTCTAGATACTTTACTTGCGGATAACTCTCACTAAGGGCCAGACATACACAAGAGCTATTGTCAATGCTACCATCATTTACCAATATTATTTCAAGAGCGTAGTCACTATTATACCTGTCTACTATTTCATTGACAACCTGAGATATGATTTTTTCACTGTTGTAAACAGGGATAACAATCGATAGTTTTCCTTTTTCAATCATTCTAAAGCCTCTAGTTTTTCCCCAATTGTTTCAATAATGTATTCGAAATCCTCATCTTTTAAACCCGCATATAAGGGGAGCCTAATGATACGCTGACTTACCTCCTCTGAAATCGGAAAATCCCCGGTGTGATACCCAAGTTTTAAGCCCATTGGTGATGAATGCAATGGTAGGTAGTGTATTACGGCATGGATGCCTTGAGAGTTTAATTCCCTCAACAATGTATCCCTGAACTTTTCATTTGGTAACAATACATAAAACATGTGATAATTTGTTCTACACTGTTTTGGAATTACTGGAAGTCTTAAAAGGCCGTTTTTCTGGTATTTCTTCAAGCTCTTCATGTAATGGCTAAAAACAGCCCCCCTCATATTCTGTATTTTGTCCTTGTTTTCTAGTTGAGCAAGGAGGAATGCAGAAAGGATCTCTGATGGAAGATAGGACGAGCCAATATCTACCCACGTGTACTTATCAACTTCCCCTCGGTAGAATCTACTGCGGTCTGTGCCTTTTTCCCTTATTATCTCGGCACGTTCTACGTACCTGTCGTCATTGATTAATAATGCACCACCCTCTCCGCAAGCGTAGTTCTTTGTTTCGTGGAAGCTATACGCCCCTAAATCTCCAATAGTGCCTAAATATCTTCCATTATATTTTGCGTTTACAGCTTGGGCTGCATCCTCCACCACTTTAAGGTTATTCTCTTCAGCTATATCCTTAATATAATCCATCTCGCATCCAACACCTGCATAGTGTACAGGGACTATTGCTTTTGTGCGTTTTGTTATCTTATCCCGTATATTTTTCTCGTCGATGTTGAGTGTATCGCCTCTAATGTCACAGAATACTGGTTTTGCACCTCGAAGCAGAAATGCATTTACCGTTGATGAAAAAGTATAGGATGGCACAATGACCTCATCCCCGCGTTTTATATCTAAGAGTAAAGCCGCCATCTCTAGTGCATGGGTGCAGGATGTTGTTAACAATACTTTATTCACCGCAAATTTGGTTTCAATAAGTTTCGAACATTCTTTTGTGAACTCACCATCTCCAGATATTTTCAAAGACCTGACAGTTTGCCTAATATACTTGATTTCACTGCCTAAAACAGCCGGTTTGTTAAAGGGTATCTTCATATTAGCTCGTTTCCAATCGCTAGAAGTAGCTTGTTTGCATACGCGAGCGACTCAAATGTACCTGCATCTGTCCACTCACCCTCTATTATCTCGTGCGTCAGTTCCCCAAGTTCTATGTAACGGTTGTTGACTGAGGTTATCTCAAGCTCCCCTCTCTTTGACGGCTTAATCTTTCTTATCAAATCAAACACCTTATCATCATACATGTATACCCCTATCACCGCAAAGTCGCTTTTAGGCTTATCTGGTTTCTCCGCTATCCTCATTATCATCTTACTCATCTCATCCAGGGCGGCTATACCATAACGCTCTGGCTTCCCAACCTTCTTTAAAAGAACTTTAGCGCCTGTTTTCTGTTTATTGAAGGCGTCAACATATGGCCGAATACTGTTAGTTAGGATGTTATCCCCAAGGATTACTACAATTCTCTCTTTGTTAGCAAAATTTTCGGCCAGAGCGAGGGCATGAGCAATACCCCCTGCATTATCTTGGACCTTGAAGGTGAAATTACAGTTGAATTCATCCCCACTACCTAACAACCCCACAATATCCCCTATGTGTTCCTTACTTGTCACGACTAGTATATCTCGTATTCCACAGGACAATAGTTGTTTTATCGGGTTGAATATCATCGGCTCTCTACCAACTGGTAACAGATGCTTGTTCGTGACCTTAGTAAGAGGATATAGTCGTGTGCCAAGACCCCCCGCCAATATAACCCCCTTCATTTCAAAATACCCCTGCTGCTATAGTTTCGATGATAGTGATTCAGGTACTCCTTATTGATTACTGACCGAATCCATTGTTGATTTTCTATATACCACGTTATGGTCCTTTTGAGACCTTCTTCAAACTTTACACTTGGTGTCCAGCCTATCTCCCTTTTAATCTTTGAAATTTTCAGTGCATACCTGAAATCATGACCCTTCCGGTCCACCACATATTGGATCATGTCAGTTGATATGTCCTTTTCAGGCAATAATTTTGAAATTATCTTAATAATTAACTTCACGACATCTATATTTCTTCGCTCATTTTTCCCACCGATATTGTAAATTTCACCTTCTCGTCCCTCGTAAAGGACATTCTCAAGGGCAATACAATGGTCTTCAACATATATCCAATCCCTGACATTCTGTCCTTTTCCATAAACTGGTATCTTTTTTCCGGACATACAATTTGCGATGACTAGCGGTATTAGCTTCTCTGGGAATTGATATGGGCCATAGTTGTTTGAGCTCCGGGTTATCACCACTGGCATATTATATGTGTCATGGTATGCTTTTACGAGCATATCTGCTCCGGCTTTGCTTGCAGAGTAGGGACTGTGTGGATTTAGGGGAGTCTCTTCACCAAAGCAGCCGTTTGCACCTAGTGACCCATACACCTCATCAGTTGAAACCTGTAGGAATTTTTTAACACCGATATCAAGTGAAGCCTTAAGAAGGTTCTGGGTTCCAAGAACATTTGTAAGTACGAACTTATCCGCATCTATTATACTCCGGTCGACATGGCTTTCAGCGGCAAAATTGATTATATACTCTGGTTTGAATTTATCGAACACCCTGCTGATAGTCTCTTTATCACAAATATCCCCTCTAATAAAAGAGTAGTCGGGGTTGGCCTCAATCTTTTTTAGGTTCATTAGGTTGCCTGCATAAGTGAGTTTGTCGAAGTTCAATATCTTCGCATTTTTCGCGTTGAGCATATGATTTATGAAGTTACTACCGATGAATCCAGCCCCTCCGGTTACGAGACATCTCATTTGAACCCTCTCAAATACATTATTTATATTTAAGATTACTTGGTTTAAAGGATTACTTTTTCAAAGTGCCGAAATAAACCAACCATTTTACCCATATCCTCTCTTGATATTGTTATTTTTGGATGTGAGAATATATTAACCCTCCCCCCCATTTTATTGTAGATGAAAGAGAGGGATCTTTTATTAGTTTGTGTCATTATAGCACTATTTGTTCGAATATTTTTGTTATTTGCCATTGGTGATACAGATTACCTCTCTGGGATAAGTTTACTTCACGCTCAGTTTGGTCATAATCTGCTTGCGGGGACGAGATTTGCTGGAGACGTTGTTTTTTCCTCAAGACCTCAGGGATATGGACTTTTACTCGCTTTGACCACATTATTGACCCAACATGAGAGTTATATATACTTGCGGCTGTTTCAATCCTTGGTCGATTCTCTATCATGCGTCATAATATTTTATCTTGGGAAGTTATTATTCGACCGTAGAGTGGGCTTGGTTTCGGCATTTCTATACGCTTCCTTTATGCCCTCTGCCCTGCTATCTATCATTGCATTGCCTGAATCATTCTCCTCATTTCTTTTATTGACTCTAATGTGGTTATTCCTCAAAGGCATCAAAGAAAACTCAAACAAGCTGATTTATCTATCCAGTCTATTTGTGTCTATTGAGTGCTACCTAAAAGGGCAATTTCTGACCTTGCCTTTTGCCCTTTTGTTTATAATGCTCATCTACCGGCAGCATAAGGTCAGGGACAATATTGTAATCTTCTTAAAATATTACTTTTTGGTCTATCTCTTACTATCCCCCTGGATCATAACGGTTTATACCCATACTGGTCAGATAATGCCTTTTTTAAGAACACAATACTGGCAGGGTGTTTGGGAAGGTTTCGGGGAGGATGAGACTAATCCGTTTGGGGCTGTATGGAGTGATGATAAAACACTTCAACAGATTAAAAGTGAAGGATATGATGTCGTCCCGTGTTCCTTGGGGTATGATGCTATCTTAAGGGACAAATCAATTGATGCCATAAAAAAAGAACCTTTATGGGTTTTAAGACTCTTTGCAATCCGGTTATTTACCAATCCGACGATAGGGCTTTATAGGGCAGCTAACCTAACTCCAATAAACAATGAAAATGAAATAATCTTTTTAATTTATGGTCTTTTCAATAATTTTTCCATATTGATAGTTATAGCGACATCTATGCTGGCGCTTGTTTTTATTGTAGCCAATATAAAAGCGAAAAATTACAAGGATATATTCATTTTGTATATCATACCCTGTTTCATTTTCTTGCCCCTCATCCTAGTCCATCTAGAAGCAAGGTACATAATACCCGTTCTATGCCTCTTGATTATACCCGCTGCCGCAATGATAGTAAAAATAATTGATAAGCTCAAACACATAATCGGCCATTGGCAATATTCAAGGATGCCCCCTAGGATGGAGACATAATTCTACCTTTACTAGTTCCTGCTGAATGGGCTTGAAAGATAGTTGTATGCCAGGATATTTAACACTAAAATGTAATACTTTTTCCAAAATGAAACGCATCGGAATACTCGAACTCATAAGCAGCAACCACGGACTCCCAGACCTGTGCGAGATATGCGGCGGAGGCAGATACTCTGTGACTGTCTTCACGACAGCCGAACTCTACACCCAAATATTCGCGGACCTCTCCCCCGAAGCCCTGAAATACCGGTGGGTGAAGAAACAGCCAAGCGAGGACCTTACGGCGTACCTGAAACGGGCGGAAGACATCTGCAACAGTGAAATAGACCTACTCATAGTCAACACGGTAGCAGACCCAAAGTTCCAGGACTTCAACCCAAAATGCAGGAAACTGTTGACGGTATACGAATTCAACGCCTACTTCAGAGCGGACTGGGAACTAACCAAATACCTGCTAAAAAAACTACCCCACATCAGCTTCTACATACTTCACAAAATATTCAAATCAAACAACAGGCTCACCTGGTTTCTACTGCGAAAAATACCGGAAAAACTCTCAATCGATTATGACTACTCCCTAGGACTGTGCATTAAAACCGCCAAGGCAACCAAAAAAATCCTAGAACTCTATGACGGGGTGATAGTTGAATATTCCGGGCTAAAAAAATACGCCCAGAGCACGTTCAAATACAGTAAAAACATCCATGTTCTCCCGCACTGGTACTACACCCCTGCGAAAACCACAATCTCCTCTGGTAGGGTACGCTTTATCGTGCCGGGGATGGTGGATTCTATACGCAGAGACTATGAAACCATACTCTGGGTGCTTGAGAACCTAGACCCAAATCTCATCAGGTCATATATGATGACATTCGCCGGGAAACCAATCGGCGCATACGGTGAGATGATACTCTCACGCTGCGACGAACTTAAGTTAAAGGGCCATGACATAAAATACTACAAGGATAGAATAAAGTCCATAGACGATGTCATACGTGACTCAGATGTGATATTGTCCCCCCTTGCCCTAGATTTCAACTCGTATTATTCAAGGGAAAAATACACGTTATCTAAGGGGACTGGGGTCGTTGGAGACTGCATAAGAAATGGTAAGCCACTCATAGCTCCGATTGGCTTCGAAATCGGCGAAGAACTTGAGGGGGCAGTAAAACTCTACAGAGACAAGAAAGAACTCAAAAGCATAATCGAAAAGCTGATAACGGACAAGAAGGAACTGGAAACACTTAAAAAGAAGGCCTTGAACACCTGCAGGAAAACAACACTCGAAAAAACAAGAAAAATATTCGACGAAATAGTGAACACCGAAATCCGCTCATAATGTCTGTCATACTGTTACTCAGACGCATGTAACTACGCCCCACCACCCGGGATGGCATCTACTTGTTGCTGAATCCATTCATATGTCCTCTTCAAGCCAAAATCGAGAGGAAGTATCGGCTTCCAGTGGAGCTTTGTGTGGATGAGATTGTTATGACTGTGTAGAAAACATTTGATTTTGATTGAAGGCATCTACTTGTATAAAGACCGATAAACAATTTCGGAAGGGGTAGGGACGCAAACAACTATGAGGTCTGCCTTCTTGACTGCAGAGACGCCATCATAAGAAACCTCAACACCCTCACCCCGAGCCCGCTTAAGAGCCGATTCACTCACATCAACGCCGACAACAGCGAACTCTTTAGACTTTGCAATCTTAGCTAAAGGTAAACCGACGTAGCCGAGACCGAAGACTGTGAGATTCATAGTTATGATTTTGGTCTCCTCAATTGATAGTTGGTTAGCCTCTTGCACCTAGCCTGAAACGTCGTTTCTTAGATACCACGCATAAGTCTCTTTTATACCATCCTTTAAATCTGTCTTTGCCTTCCATCCAAGCCTATTAATTTTCGAGACATCAAGCAGTTTCCTTGGCATTCCATCAGGTCTTGTTTTGTCGAATTCTATTTTTCCCTCGAATCCGACAATATCCTTCATAAGATGAGCGAGTTCTTTGATTGAGATATCCTCCCCAACCCCGATATTGATTATTTCACTCCCCGAGTAATTTTTCATTAAAAACAGGAGGGCATCAGCAAGGTCATCTACATGGAGGAATTCACGTTTTGGTTGGCCCGTTCCCCAGAGTACGACCGACTTTTTTCTGTTTTTCTTTGCCTCATGAAATTTTCTAATAAGCGCAGGCAAGACGTGTGAACTTTCTAAGTCAAAATTATCATTTGGGCCATAAAGATTAGTTGGCATCACGGAGATAAAATCCGTACCATACTGCCGATTATACGCCTCACACATCTTCAAGCCCGCTATCTTAGCTAAAGCATATGACTCATTAGTCGGTTCAAGCGGGCCGGTGAGGAGGTATTCCTCCTTTATCGGCTGCGTAGAATGCCTCGGGTATATACAGGAGCTGCCTAAAAAAAGCAGCTTCTTAACTTTGTGGGCGTAGGCATTGTGTATGACATTAACCTGGACAATGAGGTTTTCCATGATGAAATCAGCTGGATAGGTATTGTTGGCGACTATCCCCCCGACTTTAGCCGCTGCGAGGAACACATATTCCGGCTTTTCTGTTTTGAAGAATTCCTCCACCTTAGCCTGCCGTATAAGGTCGAGTTGGGTGCGTGTCCTCGTCACAATATTAGAAAAACCGTCTGCCACCAATTTCCGCACAATAGCTGAACCAACCAAACCCTTATGCCCAGCCACGAAAATTTTAGCGTCCTTTTTCATTTACAATTTTCAAATCGGCGTCTACCATCAACTTCACAAGCTCCGGGAGCTTCGTCCTAGGCTTCCAGCCTAGCTTCCGCCTGGCTTTCGACGGGTCGCCAAGTAGGAAGTCAACCTCCGAGGGCCTGAATAAAACTTTACTATAAACATTAAATGATATGACAGTATATTTAAAAAGTCCCTAAGGTTAAACCATTATCCGAGGATTAAGACTGACTTGTTTTACTGTGTAGAATTTCCTTGTACCAATTTAAATAACTTTCTATTTCTCGATTAATGTCGAATTTTATTTTCATTGCCAAAGCGGCGGCAGAACCCATCCTCTCCCTGAGCAATTCATCGGCGTATAACTCCTCGACCCTGGAAGCCATGAGCTTATGGTCTGCGGCTGGCACCAAGTATCCTGTCGTCCCGTCAACAATCTGCTCGGGTATGCCGCCGACTGCCGTGGCGACCACGGGAGTGCCACATGCCTGCGATTCAAGAACAATATTCGGGAATGTGTCGGCCCTCGCAGGGTGCAGGTATATGTCAGCGGCCTGATAACAGGTTGCCATCCCCCCCCTTGTTTTTTGGTAACCAATGTGCTTTATCCTTCCGGGAGCGAGATTGTACTCCGGCTCCTCAGCCCCGACAAACACATACTGGAGCCTCTTACACCGGTCAATTGAGACAACTCGAAGTACTGCTTTCAGCAGATCATAGTCTTTCCACATGTTGCTTTTCAGCCCTTGGCTAGAAATCAGCACTATGAAGGCGTCTTCCGGCAGGCCGAGCTTCCTTCTGGCTTCAACCTTGTCGTCGGGCTTGAATATGTTCAGGTTGACTCCGTTCGGGATTATGCGGGACTCGATTATCGAGTCTGCGAGTACTGAATTCTTTACTCTATCCATAAGCCAGTGACAGGGTGTGGCGATATAAAGGTGACTTTTTTTGTATATCTCCTTTTTCACTTCTAGGTTGTGTGCTGAGCCATCGTGCCTGAGCGGTTGGGAAATGTCTAAATAGGGACAATTGCCGCATCCTCTCCTCCACCTATCGCAGTCGAAGGAATGGGCACAGTGGCCTGCAAGAAGCCATGCATCATGTAATGTCAAGGCTGTCGGCTTAATCGCGCTCAACTTGGGCAGGAACCTTAGGTCGAAGTAACCTCCGTGGAGATTGTGCAAGTGTACGATATCCGGTTCCTGTGGCATTAACTCTAGGAGTCTCCTTGAAGCTGGATAATCAAAGTCTTCAAAACCCCTATAATCCTTTACGAGTCTTTCCAGGTTACTAACTGTCTCACAATATCTACTGAGCTTCCCTAAGCCGAGACCCTTCCCAGTCCACGGCTTAAGTCCGTCGCTGATACTCCTCCAGAACTTTGTCCATCGGCTAAGATACTCTTGATTGGGGATGAGTATTACATTCTCTAATGTGCCGTATTTTCTGCCCACAGCCAGCCACGAGCTTATCCCCCTACCCAAGTAGCCTCTGTGTAGGCTGGAAGCAACCGTCGCAGCCCCGCCGACGTCGTCTGCGGTGTTTACCTGAAGGATTTTAAGTTCAGCGCCCACTAAACCACCCCCGGAGCCTACGTTGGAACTCCATAGCATCCCAATCCCGAACTATGAAACGCGGCACCCAATATGTGTCTGTCTTTCCGGTTACCACACCCCTAACATTAGCGCACGCTATGCCGTAACCCGCTTCCCTGGAAAGCCTTAAAGTATCTTCGCTAACATCTCCAGGGCCCCCAAAGGGGTATGAGAGACTGAATGTCTCCTGCCCTAAAGTCTCATCCAAGAATCTCTTACTGCCAACCAACTCACGCTTTTGCTCCTCCAACGTAAGTGTTGACAGGACTGGATGACTGGTTGTGTGGGAGCCTATCTCAACTTGCCCCCCTGCCATGCGCCTTAACTCGTCAACAGTCAAACACCTATTCGCTCTGCTGCTGGCTTTGTCAGAGGCTGCCCACTCTCTGAGCTCTTTTAAGACTTCGTCCCTGGCTTCAGGTTTAAGCTGCCTCACCAGAAGATGCAACTGCCTATATGCTATATGGCGCTGGCTTGGGTCCTTTTCAGACTCCACATTCCAACTACCCGGGCTTTTGCCTTTCCACCCATCATCTATATCCCATCGGTGCTTTGTACCGTTTATCTCCAATTCCAGGGATTTAGGTAGTTGCCTCCCAGAAAGCAGGATATCCACCAAATCATCCCACCAGAAACCCCCGGAATCAATATAGCCAGTTGAAACAAATACTGTGGCTGGGATGCTATTTTCCTCAAGAATCTTTTTAGCATTTATGAGATTGTCGGCGTAGCCGTCGTCAAAAGTCAAAATAACTGCCTTATGCGGGACCTCTCCCTTCTTTATCTGTTTGGCCAGATCCTGCAATCTCACAGACGAATAGTGCTTTTTTATCACGCGCAGTTGTTCCTGAAAATTTTTTGGGGATACGCTCAACCTCTGGGGGTCATTTCCAGGCTCGCAGATGCGGTGGTAGCATAAAACCAGACATCTTGGCTTAATTCCAGACAATATACCCCCCGCCACACCCTCCATAGAACGTAAAACACCAAACATACAATCTCACTTAACCTTAACCGCACGTACCCCGATAAGCACCTGATAATCCTCATCCCTGAAATCCAACTCCCCCTTCTTGAGCTCCTCCACAGCAAGGCCCTGGAGGAAGGCACAGGCCGCAAACACGTTACCATAAACTTCAACGGACACATTCTCCGCCCCGAACACATCCCCGAAAAGCCTCCGTGCAGAGGCGTCAGTGAACCTCCAATAGTCACCCCAACGTTTCATATCATAGCGGCTAATCTGGCTGATCCCTGGAAATGTTACTAGTACCATGCCCCCTGGTTTCAGTGCTCTATGCACATTCGCAACCGCCGATTTTATATCATAGATACATAACAGCGTCTGAGTAAGGATTATACAATCAAACTCGTTTGAGGGGATGCCCTCTCCTGAAGCCAAATCCCCAATAATTGTGGCGGATTTATTGCCTTTTACAGCATGCAAGACCTCAGACCTAGTTACATTTTCCCCGCCAAACATCTTTGTGTAACCTGGGTCTCCAATCTCCATTACTACGCCCTGTATTGCTCTTCTGTTCTC
>Ga0315284_10010587_pt1 | contig 13131 bp, 13 predicted proteins | sample YL17G09_16_MG_FD_203696 | JGI IMG/M metagenome (GOLD analysis project Ga0315284, IMG submission 203696) | Sediment microbial communities from Yellowstone Lake, YNP, Wyoming, USA - YL17G09_16 | ecosystem: Environmental > Aquatic > Freshwater > Lake > Sediment | place: USA: Wyoming | collected...
TCTTGGTCTGCCCACTCTTGACACAGCAGGGATGGAAGGCGGGCAAAAGAAAATCAAGGAGGTTGTCGATGTCTACGAACAACTCATGGATTCGATCAGGAGAAAGAACAGCGCCCAACTTGAGGAGCTTGCGATAGGTCGTGAGCTGACGACCTACGAGAAGATGCGAATCGACATGGCGCAGAAAATCGAGGCAGCCAACGAGCGTGCGATCAAGGCGAAACGCCCGCAGGATGTCATCGACGTGAACACGAGGGTTGGCGCTGACAAGCTACGCGCCATTGACCAGGAAATTCAGGCGGGAGCTCGCGCCATAGACGCAAACAAGGCACGAGCAGATGCAGAAAAGGCCGCTGCAAAGGAAGCAGAGCAGGCCGCCAAAGACCGCGAAAAATCGATTGCATCACTCATCAAAGAGGCTGAGACAAACGAGAAGTCGACTCAGTCTCTCCTGGAGCAGACGAACGCTGTCGGCAAGACGAAGGCGGAGATCGAATCGTTGGCGGTGACTCGTCTTTTGGACGAGGCGGCGACAAAGGCTCAGAACATTGCAATCAGCGAAACCACCAGGAACGAGGTAGACGCCGCAAGGGCTGTGGTTGACTCTCTGATTGCCAGGGCGAGCGCAACATCCGCCTACTCGGTAGCTCTGGAGACTCAAGCCAGGATCGAAAAGAATCTGCACGAGACCAACCGAACCGAGAGGGACATTGTCAACGCGCAGAGGATGCTTGAAACCTACGGGATGACACGCGAGGAGATCTACAAATACGAGATGGCGCAGAGGAGAAGGATTGCAGCCGAAGAACTGCTGTTGACCAAGAGCGACGAATCGTCATTCGCGGTCGACGCGGAATCCGATTCTATTCGCCGCAAGGCGTTAGCCGTTATTCACCTGACCGACGTGGAGTTGGCGCTGATCGCCCTTTACGAGCGGGACAAGGTCGACCCGGCAGCGGGTGCCAAGCGGGCGATGAACCAATACTCCGAAGACGCGAAGGATATTGCTAGATCCACCGAGGAGGCCGTCTCCCGGATTTCCCGGGGGATCGAAGACAACCTCGTGAGCGGCATCATGCACGGCAAGATGGCCTGGGGCGACCTGATCGAGTACATGCTGCAGGAGGCTCTGCGGCTCATGGTCATCAAGCCCATGCTCGCCGACCTTATGGACATGGGCCAGGGCAAGCAGGGTGGCGGTTGGCTGACTCAGTTGTTCGGCGCAGTCGCTGGCTATTACGGGGGAGGCGGTGGCGGTGGCGGCGATGCAGGCACATCCCTTGTCGCCACCATGACGGGCACCGGCCACGGGGCAAAGGGTGCCGTGATCGACTCGTCGATGCCTACCGGACAGGAGGGTCTCAAGTTCGCCCGTGGCGGAATTGTCGACAGCCCGACACCCTTCAAATTCGCCGCAGGAGGCTCTGTTCAGAGTGGGCTGATGGGTGAGGCAGGGCCCGAGGGCATCCTGCCCCTGGAGCGCGGCCCAGGTGGCAAGCTGGGGGTGCATGCGAGCGGGGGCGGTGGCTCGACGACGGTTACCGTGAACCACTACAACAACTTCGGGTCCGGTGTCAGCCCGAGCCAGTTTGCACAAGGGCTGGCCCAGAACCGTGAGCAGACGAAGGCGGAGATCTCAGACCAAATCAGGCGCGGCTCGCGAGCGTATTCACGATGACGACACACACATGGCCGACGCCGGCAGCAGGAAGCGCGTTCTACCACGCGGCCGCCGCCATCGCGCTTGTCCCCAATCAGGTGGTCGCAACCAGCTTCATCTCTGGAGCTACACAGGTCTCCACCCTGGCCGGGGCGCGTCTCAAGGCGCAGATCACCTTCCCTGAGCACTCGTACGCTCAGAGGGCCGAACTAGAGGCTTTCCTGAACCGCATCTCCGGCATGGAACACCGGATTGCCTTGTGGGACATGTCGCGGCCCGTTCCACGTGGAACGATCAGCATGACCCCCGGTGCCGTGACGGCCGGAGCGGCCGCCCAGTTCGCAACCACACTCGTTCTGAGTGGGGCCGGCGGCTCGAACACGATCAAGGCAGGAGACTGGTTCCGGCTCACCCTGACGAACGGGCTTTTCCAGCTACTGCAGGCCACCCAGGATTTCACCGCATCGGGTGGTGTCATCACGATGACGGATGGAGTTCGCCCCGGGCTGAGGAGCGCATGCTCGGCCGGGGCTGCCGTTCTCCTTGACAAGCCGACGGCCCTATTCGTGGTCGACGAACCGGATGGCCTGTTTGTTCCCCGCGGAGCGGCTGACTACTGCCCGGGCTTCACGATCAACCTGAGGGAGCTGTTCTCGTGAGCGGTCGATCTCTCGTCTCGGGTTTCACTACGGCGATGGCGTTGGGCAATATTCGCCCGTTCGCCCTGGTGGACCTGATGCTCGATGCCGGTGACGGTGGCCCCGACTACTTCTGCGGGCTTGATGCCAACGTCTCGCACGGCGGCAACACCTACCTGGGCGGGGCCGGTTTCATGCGGCTTGACCCGATTGAGGAGACCGAGGACACGGCTGCAGGGGCGCGGCTGCAGCTTGCGGGTGCCTCAGCCAACATTTCGCTGGCGCTCGGCGTGAAGACCCAGGGGCGCAAGATGGTTGTGCGTTTGGCCCTGATTGACGGCACAGGGGCTCTGCAGGTCGATGACAACGTGTGGACTGGGCTGATGGATGCCGCCACCATCTCAGACCGTTTGAGCAACGCCATCGTCACGATCAACGCAGAGCACATGCTGTCGATATGGGATCGACCCCGGCCGGTGCGATTCACCAATGCCGAGCAACTGAAGATCCAGGCTGGAGACCTTGGCCTTCAATACGTCGAAGAGATGGCTGAAGTGAATCTCGTTTGGCCCGGGAAGGAATTTTTCTTTTGAGCACCTTTGGCAATTTCGTTATCGCGGCCCTTGGGGTTGTCGCGCTGTTCTTTGGGCAATATCAGCTCGGGGTCATGCTCATTGCGACCGCCTATGGGCGCGAGGAGCAGGAGTCTGCCGCCCAACAGGCGAAATACGCACGGCAGGCCGCCCTTCGAGACCGCTACCAGATGGTGCGCAGCGGGGTGGGGGTTCGGTCAATCGTCTACGGGCGGGCCAGGGTGTCGGGTCCGATTGCGTACGCACAAAGCACCGGTACCAAGAAGGAATACCTGCAACTGGTGGTCTGCTTGGCCGGCCACGAGAGCGATGCCATCGAGACCGTGCTTTTCAATGACGTGATGCTTCCGGCCGAAGACGGTTCGGGCAACATCAACAGCGGCGAGTTCTCCCGCATCGATGTCATCGGCGCAGCCGAGAACAACATCACCGTGAGTCCCCATACGGTTGCACATACGCCTTTCGGAACCTATGTGGTGACGAGGAACACCTGGAGCATTGATGTTGGCGTCCACGGCGGCTATTACTCCGAGGTTCTTGTCGAGGGGGTCGGGTTCACTCGCGCCGGGTCGCAGTTCACGATCATTGGCGGGATGGGTACCGAAGTTGTGATCAACTACGGTTGGCAGAGCTTCACCCCGAAGGTAAGGATCAGAAAATTCCTCGGCACGGCCGCTCAGGCGGCGAGCAGCGAACTGGTGACCGAATGCACGCCCAAGTGGACCTCGAATCACAAGCTCGGTTCCATCACGTACCTGTACGCCCGTCTCCAATACGACCAGACGGTGTTCGGGCAGGTCGGTGTTCCCAATGTGAGCGCCGTTGTCAGAGGAAAGAAGGTCTACGACCCCAGGCTCGACAGCACTGTTCCCGGCGGGGTGGGTGCGCATCGTGTAGCTACCCCGTCTACTTGGACCTGGAGCGAGAACCCGGCCCTTTGCGTGGGCGATTTCCTGCGGGATGCCACCTATGGAATGGGAGCCGCAGCCGCCGAAGTGCCGGCCCTGGAGATTTTCGCGGCAGCCGACGTCTGCGATGCCCTGGTGACGATCTATTCAACGGGGACGGTGACGGTCACGAACAACTCGATGACTGTCGTGGGAGTGGGAACCTCATGGCTGTCTCGTGTTCGACCCAGAATGAATTTCATAGGGCCCAACGCGGCCACCTTGACGGTTTTCTCGGTGACGGATGACACGCACCTGCTGTTGACACTCCCCTATAGCGGGACCACATTGGGAGGTCAAAACTACACCATCAAGGAAAAGCGCTACATGTGCAATGGCGCCCTTTCCAGTGACCGGTCGGCTCGCGACAACCTGAATTCACTTCTCCAGTCCATGTCCGGTTTGGCCGCATGGGTGCAGGGCCGGTGGCTGGTTCTGGCGGGGGCTCATACCGCCAGCGTGCTGGCCATCACTGAAGACATGTTGGCCGGAGAAGGTATCGACATCGAAAGCACGGCGAAGAGGCGCGATCTTTTCAACCGGATCGTGCCGACCTATGCCGAGGCTGAAAAGCTCTACACGAGCACGCAAGCACCTTCGGTGAAGAATGCAACCTATCTTGCCGCCGACGGGGGTCTGGACCTGCCGGTCGAGGTCACCTACGACATGGTGACGGGCGGCGTGACTGCGCAGCGACTGGCCAAGATTTTCCTCGAACGCAGCAGGCAGGCATTGACGGTCTCTCTGTCGTGCAACATGCGGGCCTACAACGTCGCCCCCGGGGAGGTTGTCGACATCACCATCGCCCGGTACGGGTGGTCTGCAAAACTTTTCATAGTGCTCAAGCGAACCGTCGACTTGGCGACCATGCAGGTTCAAATGGTCTGTCGAGAGACTGCCAGCGGCGTGTGGGACTGGAACACCGGAAATGAGACAGCGGTTGACCTGACCCCCAACACCGACCTGCCCAGCCCGTTCACGGAACCGGCCGCCCTGGCCAGCTTGGTGGCCGACAGTTCTCTCACGTATGCGCTGTTCACGGGCAACTCTTCGGCGCAGACACGAGTTCGCCTTTCTTGGACGCAGAGCACCGACATCTTTGTGGTGCAGGGCGGCTCAATCGAAATCCAGGTGAAGAACGACGCCGCCCAGGATTGGCAGCAAATGCCAACGGTGAGCGGGAATTCGACTGAGACCTACCTCGTCGGCCTGCAGGCGAACCGGGCCCTGATCATTCGCGTGAGGCCGGTCAACAGCAGGGGGAGGGCCGGACCATATACCTCCATCGGGCACGTTCCACAGCAGTGGTTCTCGCCCGGAACCATCGGCGGTGGCAACATCCTGCGCAACTCCTCGTTCGAGCAAGACTCGAATGCAGACGGGCTGGCTGATGGATGGGTTGCCATTCAAACTGGCACGCATGGGGCGATCACCAACACCCTACCTTCCACGGGGGTGAACCTCGGGAAAGCGCAGCGGGCCGACGTTGTATCTTTAGGCAGTGACAACGGTGCAGACCTGTTCGGGTTCGATGAGTCGAGCAGTCCCTACTTACCGATCACCACCTACACAGGAGAAAAGTTCACCATCTCGTGCTGGTTTGCGTTGAGTGCGCAAATGGAGATGTATATCCAGGTCTTCTGGTTCAACGATGCGTTGAACACCCTCGGCACCACAAGCGTGACGATCCCGAATCCTACAGCCGTGCCGCTGCGCCGTGCCTCGGGGGTTGTTGCGGCACCTGCTGCCGCGACAAGGTATCTGGCGCGTTTCTGGTGCGGCCCGGTGGGTCCGGACGGGACTCGGGGGGTTGCAAACGCTGCCATGCTCCTCGATTGTGTCCAGCTTGAACGCGGGGAGGTAGTGACCGAGTATGCACCTCGCACCGACGAACTTCTGTCTTCGCAATTCGGTGGCGTGACACTTGGTGGCGGCAACGTCATTGCCAACTCGTCGTTCGAGAAGTGGACCGGCATTGGTGATGGCCCACCCCAGGTTCAAGGGCTCGGGGTGGGCTGGACCGCTTACAGTTATGGCACGACCGGCACGGTAACCCGAACCATCGGGAACACCGGCGGGCTCAACAACGGCAAGTATCAGCGCATCGCGGCAGCTGGGCTACAAACGGGAGATCTCGATATAGCCGGAGTCTATGCCTCAGACGTTCCCATTGTTGCGTGGGTTGGAAGCTCCGTCACTTTCAGCGCCTACCTCAGGGCCGACGACACGACAGCAAAGCTCCGTCTCTACGTGATTTTCTTTGATGGAGCTTATTCTCAACTTGGGTCTGTGTTTGATTCGACACCATTCACGCCGACTACCGTACTGAGGCGCTATTCCGTCAGTGGCGTTGTTCCCGCCAACGCAGCTTATGCGCGGGGTTTTGTGTGGATGCAGCAGCGTTCCTCCCTTGGTGCAAGTGCATTCGATGTCGATGCAGTGCAGCTTGAACTGGGTTCGGTGCTCACGGCCTACGCACCCAAGCCCGGCGAGGTGTTGGTTCGTACTGCGACCACCGGGCAAGCCCTGAACTTCGATCCTGACTGCACGAGCGAGGATGAGTGGACGGGTGCGCACCCACTCATCGCTCGGGACATCACCGGGGGCGTTACAGGCACCACCGCACTGCGCTCATCAGACATCGGCACCAGCAACCACATGTATGCGGAATTCTCGCGCAGCGTGCCTGTGGATCGGTTGAAAGCCTATCGGGTCAGCGCACTGATTCGCAAGGGTGGTGGCGCAAATGCAGGTACCGCGTACCTCGGCCTCATGGGTTGGGACGCAGATGGTACCAATCACGCCTATGACCCGGCCCCACATAACCGAGCGCCCTATGCAGTCTACGGTGTGGCAGTTACCTCCCTGACAACTTCATTCGTTCGCCACACCACCACGATCACCCAGGCGACGATTGCGGCGCTGCACGCCGACATCACCTTCATCGCGCCGCATTGCATCCCCGGCTATGCCGCCGGGTCGATCAACGGCTGGGTGGAGATGCAGGATGTGAGGCTGGAGGAGGTCACCGCCACGGGCACGTTGGATGACTTGGCGGTCACCGCTGGCAAGATTGCCAACCTCGCGGTCACGACCGCCAAGATCGATAATGCGGCCATCACCACGGCGAAGATCGGGAATCTCCAGGTCACGTCTGCGGTCATTGCCGATCTGACAGTGGGCACTACCAAGATCACCGGAAACGCGGTCACTCAAACGGTGAGCGGGAGTAGTAGCGGTTCCGCGTACTCCGATGAGTACAACCTCCAAACAAAGACAACCACAGTCGCCATCGGCACGATCACCACGTCCACCAACGGAGACGGGAAGGTTCTGATACTGACTGCCCCCAGCGCCTGGAGCACTAGCGCGGCCTCTGCCACGACTTGGGGGGTGTACGGAGCCGCATGCACCTTGAGTGGCGGGGCGGTCAGCTATGGGGATCAACTTGTTTATACCTTCCGACTCAAAAGGGGAAGCACGGTGATTGCCTCCACGTCGGTGAGCGGATCACCTTCGAATGGTGACTTTTGGTGGAAGCTGGCGGGGTGGAACTCTTTCTCCGACACGCCGGGGGCGGGCGCGACTGCCACCTACTATTTTGAGATTGAGACATACCGAGCCGCAGGTACAACCCGACACATTCACGAATGCCTCGGATTTCAGTACGCGCTTTTAGAGACACGCAAATGATGAACCGCTATCTTGTATTTGACAGTTCCACGGGCCGCATTCACCGCACGGTCGTTTGCCTTGGCGATCAAGTCGAAGCTCAAGCCGGGGTCAATGAGGGACTTGTGCTCAGTGACGCGGGTGAACCTGGGGTGGATTATGTGGACCCAGACACGTTTGTTGTCACGGCAATCCCGCCCCGACCCAATCCCTGGGCAGTGTTTGACGGCCGTTCCAAAACATGGCTAGAACTGAGAAGTTTGATTCAGGTGAAAGGGGCTGCTTTGGAGGAAATCAAAACCGCAGCCAAGGTCACCGACCAGACCGACATCACCATCTCGGGCAATGTGCTCCACGCCGACTTCGAGTCGAGGGCATCGCTTTTCCAGAAGGTTCAGATCGCGCAGATGGCGGTGGCGGACGGGCAAGCGTTCTCGGTGGACTGGCAACTCGCCGACGAGACTGTGGTGACGCTCAACGCGAACCAAGTCAAAGCCATCGTGCGAGCGATCAACACCCGCGAGGATGCGATCCGGGCGAAGGCCCATACACTGCTGGCAGCCATCAAGAGCGCCACAACCAAAGAAGAAGTTCTCGCCATCACCTGGGCATTCCCATGAACATTGCCTCCGATTTGATCGAAAAGGCCGAAGAGCGAGAGAGCGCTCAGAAGTCCCGCGTCGAATTCTGGATGAAGGTTGCCGGAGTCGCTTTCGGCTTGTGGGCGGTGATGATCCCACTCGGCGTCTTGATGCTCACATCGTCGGTGGACAAAGTAGTTCACGCGGAAGCCACATTCACGCAGGAGTTCCGCGAGTACGTGCTGGCGATGGAAAGGCGCGTCACGCTGTTGGAAGAAAGGCAGGCCGTCGTGCTCAAGACCCTGCAAGACTACAAGGCAAAGCTTGAAACCCACCAGGAGAAGTCCAAATGATGCGGCTGCCGGATTCCACTCTGCCTTGGCCGATCAACAAGGAGGGCCTCTACCTGCTGTGCCAGAGGGAGTCGTGCCAGCTCACCGCCTACCTCGACTACCCGAGCAAGACGCCGACCATCGGATGGGGGGAGACCAAGGGAGTCACCCTCGGAATGACCTGGACCACGGAGCAGGCCGACAACGACCTGTTCAACGAACTGATCGACTACTCGATGTCGGTGCGGGAAATGTGCAAGGGGCAAACGACCTCGAATCAATTCGCGGCCCTCGTGGTCTGCGCCTGGAATATCGGCCTGGGCGCCATGAGTGAGTCGTCCATGATGCGGTTGCACAATGCCGGAAACCATGTGACGGCCGCACAATCGTTCAGCCTGTGGAACAAATCCCACACACCCGACGGCAAGCTGGTGACCCTTGAGGGTCTCACCCTTCGCCGGATGTCAGAGGCTGCCCTGTACCTCACCCCGGACTCGGGAGCGCCAACGGTGCCGGTCACTCAAGCGGTGATCCCCGAGCGCAGCCTGATCCAAAGCCCGACCATGCAGGCAAATACGGCCGCTGTGGCCGTCGGAGGGTTCACCCTGGCCTCGACCTTCATGGCCGACTTGCAGCCCGCCCTGGACCACGCCAAGGGCCTCGCCGCCGATCTTGGGGTCTCGCCAATTCAGATGGCGGCCGGCGTGATCCTGGCGGTTGGCCTTCTCACCCTGTATCGGCGCTGGAATCAGCGCAGGAATGGGATGGCGTGATCCTCACACTTCTGGGGCTCGCCAAGGGGTTGTTCGGGTTCCTCAAGGGGGTCAACCCGCTGGTGCTGGTGATCCTGGTTCTGGCCCTGTGGGGCTGGCAGGGGCATCACAAGGCCAGGGTGACCCGAGAGGCCCGGGACATCGAGCGGGCGGCTGCAGTGATCGTGGCAGACCGGGAAAAGGCCAAGAACGATGCCGAAACCAAGAGGCGCGAGATCGCCGCACAAGGAGTGACAAATGCCCTCACGAAACAGATCGCCATCGCGAACTCACGCAGCGCTGCTGACAGCGGCACTATTGGCAGGCTGCGCAACGCCATCGCAGCCGCCGCTCGTCGTCCAGTGCCCGGCAATCCCTCCCCTCTCTCCCCAGGCGAGGCAACCGAGCGACTTGGCATCGTTGCTGCAGGATGCGTCGAGCGACTTGGACAAGTGGTTGCTGCTTCTCGAAGGGCCGCCATTGCCGGAGCCGGCTGCGAATCCCAATACGACGCCTTGACCCGGTAGGCTACGGGCGCACCAGCGACAGGATTTCATGGGGGGCGATGTATTGCTCCCCGGGTGGAAGATTCAGGTGCTTCATCAGAAGGGCCTTTTCTTCCGCTGAATCGCAGACGACTACGACGTAGAAGTCGCTGTTCGCCTTGTCGTCCCGCCGCTTGTTGAAGCCGTCGCGCTCTTCCTTCACCCGTGTGAGGGCGGGCCCGTCGATACCTTGCTCCGACATCGCCTTGAGGTCGTTGAGCGCCTGCTTGGTCTCCTGGGTGGACTCGTCGTCTGTGAACAGATCCTCGAATCGGCTGTCGCCAGCGAACATGACCTCCAGGCTGGATTTGTCGAACCCCATCTCGACGATGTCGACACCCGACTCGGTGAACAACTCCGCCAGCTTGTCGAGATCCCAAGTGCCCTGGGCGTCCGGGTTGTTGAGGAAAACGACGGCCTTGGCCTCCTGCTCAGTGTTGAGCTCGACGACCGACACATCGATGTCGTAATCCTTCCCTCCCGGCTTGTAGCGCTCCAGCTCGTCGAGAACCGAAAGGCGCTGGTGACCGCCGATCAGATGGCCGCTGGATTCGTTGACGATCAGCGGCTCGAGCAGGCCCACATCCTTGATCGACCCCTTGATTTTCTTGCGGGCAGATTCAGAGATCCTGCGCGGATTGTTCGGGTACTCGACGATTGAGCTGCGCGGGACGGTCCGCACTTTGAAGGCTTGATACTTTGTTGCCTGCTGCATGTTGTCTTTCAAATCGCACGACTGCTGCCTCCACGAGGGGGAAGGCGGACACGATCTTGCTGTAGTCGCCCGGGTAGAACCGCTTGATCGCGACGAGTTGTTTTGGCACGAGGCCCGCAAACGAACTGCCAAGGATAGCGCTCTCGGGGGCTAGTTTGAGAAAACGCGCCTTGATGTAGGCCGCCACATGGGCTTTTGTCCAGAATGCCAGCGGGAAGAACCTTCCGCGCTTCGGGTCGATGGGTCCGCTTTTCTTGATCATCGCGTTGCGAATCGTGCTGTCGGCGCACCTCTCGCCGGCCATGATCCATCGGCAGCCGAAAACCTCTCGGACGTGGGCGTAGATGTCGACTATCTTGGTGACGCGTACCGCCCGATCTGGCTTGGTGAACACGCCGAACCGGTACATGCCCGACAACTCGAAATGCGGCACCTTGTAGACCTCGGTTCTGTAGTAGGTCTGCGCCCACTCGACGATGGCCTCCTGGAAGGAGAGCCCGGGGACGTAGTACATCAGGACCGGGTAGACGTGCTTGAAATGGCGGAAGGCAAGGTCAAGCACGACGGCCGAATCCTTGCCCCCCGAGTAGAAAACGATCACCGAGTCGGTGAGATCCACCATCCGCCGTAGCGGATCGTAGAGAGGGCCCAAGTCAGCCCCCGCCAACGCCCGCCTTGCGTCGTCCCTGCACTGGCGGCGCTCCGCGAGCCGGCGAGTTGCCGAGGGCCCTGGCGATAGCGCCAGGAGAGAGGCCAGGGTTGATGAGGCGTGCTCCGACCTGAACTCGGGCGCGAGCGGCTGGGTTTCTGCCGGCTCGCTTGAGTACGGCTGGTGTGATGCGTCGGGTTGCCATGATGACCTTCCTGAAGTGGACGGCCAATCCTACCCGAAGAGGAGGCACGACGGGGAGTGGGGAATGGTGCCCTGTGGGGGCTCATAGTCGAACAACCATTCGTCGCCTGCCAAAAATTGCACATCCGTCTGTGGAATCTCAAAGAGGTTCAATTTCATCGCGATTGATTTGGGGACGACGAACCCGGTCGATTCGAGTTCCCACACGAAGTGCTTGGGCAGATAGTCGCACATCGCCGCCTCGGCGTCTGCCTTCACCATCGGCCGACAGTTGCGAAGATCGACGACCCCGATCATGCAACCCGCCGGCAGCAGAAGATCCTGGCCAACGCCTGTTCGCCAGAACACATTGTTGGGACGAGCGCTCGCGCAGATCAGGAGCGGGCCCCGGTGGCGCGTCTCCCACGATCTCACCTCCAGTCGCTTGGCCCCGTCGACGATGGCATACGCCCAGGGCTGTTGCACGCATAGAGCTTTCAAAACCGATCTCCAAAAGTTGTTGGTTGTATATCGTACCGCAAACAATTAGAGTCTGCAACCTAAAGTTTTGTGGTAGCATATGGTACCAGTGCGAGTTTGCCTGGAGCTCTTTAACTTACCTGAAGGAAATCGGAATGAAAGCTTACGTCGATATGAGGGCGGCGCCCGGCGGCTGGGTGGCAGAGGTTGTCACCGAGCAAGATTATCGCGAGCGCGGGCTGCTCGCGCATTCGCATCGAACCATGGTCTGCAGTCGCGCCTCGGCGGCGAGGGCGCGGGCGGTTGAGTGGTGCAAGCATAACGGTTATACGGTCGCGCCCGTCAAGGAGGTTGCTCGATGAACAAGAACCAAGCCATCGTGAAACTGCGAGCGATCCTCGGACGGGATCTCGCCTACCGCATCAACCCGAAAGTGCCCGTCGGCGAGCAGCGCGAGGCCAACCTGCAGTGTCGCATCGCGCTCACCGAAGATCTGCGGGTCGCCAAAGAGGCCGCGGAAGCTCGCCGCCGCGAGATCCTGGCCGACCCGGAGTATCAGCGCCTGCAGGGCCGGGTTGAGGAGCTCAGGCGAGAGCGCGACTCCCTCTACTCGGCCGACCATCACCGAATCGAGGTCGGCACCTCAAGCGACGTTGGCGGGCTCGGGTTTTTCCACATTCGAGCCAGCGGCGACAACTGGGCCGAGGTGGTTGCCAAATTGACGGAGATCAAGGCGAAATAAACGCTTGACAAGTGGGATTAAGGTAGCAGATACTACCTGTGTCGGTCGAGAGGCCGGCACCAACCCTCAACTACACGAAAGCCAATCATGTTCCACATTCCCGCCCACAAGAACCTCGCCGCCCCGGCTGGCCAATACATTGCGCCGGTCATGCGCGACGACAGCCCCCTCTTCGATGTCGAAGGAATCATGGCGTTCGAGGACGGCACGCTGAGCGACGAAGACCTTGTCGGCTTCGTTCAGGATGGTATCAACAGCGGGCTGATCTGGAAACTCCAAGGCAGCTACGGCCGACTCGCGATGCAGATGATCCGAGACGGTGCCTGTGTGCCCGCCGAGCCCTGCCCGTACCATGCGCGAGACTGCGCATAAACGTACCAACTACACGGAGCAAATCATGCGCGACACATACACCGAGATCACCGAAAAGATCATCGCCCAGCTCGAAGCCGGCGTGGTCCCCTGGGTCAAGCCCTGGCAAGCTGGCGCCGTCGGTAGCGCCTTCGGCGTGCCGGCCAACTACGTCACCGGCCGCGCCTACCGTGGCGTCAACGTGCTGCTGCTCATGTGCTCGGGCTACCCCGACCAGCGCTGGCTGACTTTCAATCAGGTCGTGGCCGCTGGCGGAAGCGTCAAAGGCGA
>Ga0315284_10010588_pt1 | contig 13131 bp, 9 predicted proteins | sample YL17G09_16_MG_FD_203696 | JGI IMG/M metagenome (GOLD analysis project Ga0315284, IMG submission 203696) | Sediment microbial communities from Yellowstone Lake, YNP, Wyoming, USA - YL17G09_16 | ecosystem: Environmental > Aquatic > Freshwater > Lake > Sediment | place: USA: Wyoming | collected...
GTTTATGATTTAACATCGGCAAAGAGGCTTATTTTTTTACACCCCAACCACACATTTTGGGACAGTTACCGTAACTATTTCACTTGCGGGCGATTGGCACGATTGTGGTGGTCTTATTGCCTTGACAGTACCGTCAATAGCAAATAAAGTTGTCTGCCGGAATGAATGAGGAGTCGAACAAGTATCAGGTTCTCTGCGTTTATCTGGTTTTGGCATTAGGCACGTTCGCAGTTTTCTGGCGTGTTCTTAACTGCGATTTCGTACACTATGATGACCCGGAATATGTTGTAACGAATAACCATGTTCAGGCCGGATTAACCGGCCAGAGCGTTAAATGGGCTTTTACCGCAACGTTCGCAGCCAACTGGCACCCCTTGACCTGGCTGTCGCATATGCTCGACTGCCGGTTATTCGGGCTAAATCCCCGCTGGCACCATCTGACTAATTTGCTGTTGCATATAGCCAATACATTACTGCTTTTTACTGTTCTTAGGGTAATGACCGGTGCGCTTCGGCAAAGCGCCTTTGTGGCTGCCTTGTTCGCGATTCATCCTCTTCACGTTGAATCTGTCGCCTGGGTTTCGGAGCGCAAGGATGTTTTAAGCACCTTGTTCTGGCTGCTTACGATGGCTGCGTATGTGCGTTATGTCAGACGGCGTAACGCAACCTGGTATATGGTGACGCTGCTTTTGTTTGCATTGGGCCTTACGGCCAAGCCGATGCTGGTGACATTGCCGTTTATATTACTGCTGCTGGACTATTGGCCGTTTAACCGGCTGACTCGATATACGATTTTCGAGAAGCTGCCGTTTTTTATTCTTTCGGCGGTTTCGAGTGTTGTTACGTTTTTTGTGCAGCACGCAGCCGGCGTAGTTGCCGACAGTGGATTGCTGCCCCTGAAGTTTCGGGCAGCCAATGCCGTAATTTCTTATACGCAATATATTGCGAAAATGCTCCGGCCAAACAGGCTGGCGATAGTTTACCCTTATCATGTCGACAGGTTGTCAATATGGCGGACCGCTGCTGCGGCCCTGTTGCTGGTAACAGTGTCGGTCCTGGCAATTCGATTGGCAGCAAAACACAAATATGTTCTTGCAGGCTGGCTGTGGTATCTGGGGACCCTTGTGCCGGTTATCGGCCTTGTTCAGGTGGGATGTCAGGCGATGGCCGACCGCTACAGTTATATCCCCCTGACAGGTCTTTTCATAATAATTGCCTGGGGCATTCCGGAAATGTTGTCAAAATGGCGATACCGCGATATCGTGCTTTCTGTATCAGCGGCGGCGATTCTCCTTACCTTGTCGCTGTCAACTCATCTTCAGTTGCACAATTGGGCCAATAGCATCGTCCTTTTCGAACATACCCTGGCAGTGACCGAGAATAACGCTGCGGTACACAACCATTTAGGTTACGCTCTCCATAAACTGGGCAGGACTGATGAGGCAATAGTACATTACTATAAGGCACTGCAGATAAATCCCAGTTCTGCTATTATTCAAAATAATCTTGGCATGGCGATGGAATCACAGGGTAAACCGGACGAGGCAATTAATCACTATATTGCTGCTACGCAAATAAGGCCTAATTTTCCTGAGAGTTACTATAACATAGCTCATTTATTGGCGTCGAGGGGTAAACTTAACGAGGCGGTGGATTACTATCGACAAGCATTGAAATTCGAGCCCGATTTTGCCGAGGCCCACAACTACCTTGCCCTGGCCCTTAAATTTCAAGGCAAGTCTGACGAAGCAATAGACCATTTCCAGAATGCTTTGCGAATCAGGCCTGATTATGCTGAAGCGCATGTTAATCTCGGTATAACACTTGCCTCGCAGGGCAAATTTGACGAGGCGATTAGCCATTACCGCAGAGCAATAGATATCAAACCCGATTTTGCCGAAGCGATAAACAATCTGGCATGGGTTTTAGTTGTATGTCCGAATACTAAGTTGCGAGATGCAAATGAGGCGATTACCCTTGCAGAGCGAGCAGCCGAACTGACAAAACAGCAGAACCCCACCATATTAAACACATTGGCCGCGGCTTATGCCGCATCAGGCCGATTTGACCGTGCTATAACCACGATGCGGAAAGCGATTGAGTTGGCCAATTTGGCCAAGAACGAAGAACTTTCTAATCGGTTTAACAAACAGATGGAACTCTACAAACAAGGAAAACTTTAATCGCAGGCTCTTCCGGTAAAATCGCCATGCTTCTTTATCGCTTTTTTATCTCTTTTCGCAGATTTGCGTTAAGGTTTAGGCTGCCTGAAAAGGTCTAACTTTTCTCGAATCAGGCCGGCAAGCTCCTCGTTTTTTTCAGCGACAGCCAGTTGCAGCGCATAACTGAATTCATTTACCGCCTCGTCCGCTTTACCTGCCGACAAAAACGTTACCGCAAGATTATATCGCAGCCATACATCGTTTGGCGCAAAATGCAGCCCCTGATTAAAGTAATCAACGGCTTCATCGAACCTGCCCTGCTCGGCCAGTATATTGCCGAGATTGTTAATGGCCTTGATGTAATCGGGCTTGATTTTAACGGCCTGGCGGTAATGAGCTATCGCTTTCTCAGGATTACCCCCTAATCGAAATACGTCGCCAAGATTATAGTGTATGGTGTCGTTGTCGCCGGTTACTTTAAGTGTATGTTCGAAAAGAGCGATGCTGTTACGCCAGTAGCGAAGCTGAAGATGGGTACATATTGACAAGACCAGTAAAACAATCGCTGCCGATACGCCAAGCACAACCTTTCGATACCGCCGACCTGCGAGCAGCTCCGGCAAAGCCCACGCAACGATAATAAACAACCCTGTAAGCGGTATGTAAGTGTAACGGTCGGCAAAGGTCTGGCTTCCCACCTGAATAAAGCCGATAACAGGGACCAATGTCCCCAGATACCAGAACCAGCCGACGGGTAAATACCTGTGCCTCGATGCCAGCCTAATCGCCAGAATCGACACACCCAGCAGCACCAAAACCGCTGCAGCCGCCTTTAAAAACAATAACCTGTCAATATGATACGGATAAAGCACCGCCAGTTTGCTCGGCCAAATCATCTTCCCGACATATCTCAGATAAGAAACAACCGCATTGGCGAAACGTATCCTCAAAGCCAACACATCAGCGTCCGTCATTGCCCCGCCTCTCTGCTGGGCGAGAAAGGTAATAACGCTCGAAATGGCTGAAAAAACGAAAAATGGCGCCTTCTCGTATATCGTATGTCGATTCAGACGCTCAAGCGGCCAATAGTCCAGCAGCAATAATACAAAAGGCAGTGTCACCAGCATCGGTTTAGCCATAAGCCCCGACACAAACAAAAGTAGTGTCACCATATACCAGGTTACGTTACGCCGTCTGACATAACGCACATACGCAGCCATCGTAAGCAGCCAGAACAGCGTGCTTAAAACATCTTTACGTTCCGCGACCCAGGCCACCGATTCAACGTGCAGCGGATGCAGTGCAAATGCAGCGGCGACAAATGCGCTTTGCCGGATTGCGCCGGTCATATCTTTCAAAACCCAAAACAGAAGCAGGGTATTTATTATGTGAAACAGCAGATTGACCAGATGATGCCATTTTGGATTAAGGCCGAAAAACTGACAGTCTAAAATATGCGACAGCCAGGTAACGGGGTGCCAGTTGCTGGCGCGTGTTGCCGTAAACGCCCATTCGATGCTTTTCAGGTTAAGGCCGCTCTGGACATAAGGGTTTTTTTTGATATACTTGTCATCATCATAATCGATAAATTCACAGTAGCGCAATTGCCGGAAAACGGCAAATGTCACCAAAATTAGCAGCAGACAAATCCAGAGAGATTGATATTTGTTCGATGTTCCGCTCATTATTTCTTGTTCTTGAGCAAAGACTGAAGCGAGTCACCTGCCTTGGTATGATTCGGGTTGATTTTCAGGGCCTGGCGATAGTGGTCAATGGCCTCATCGGCTTTTCCCTGTAACGAAAGCGCGTAGCCCAGATTGTAATGCGTCTCGGCATTGTCGGGCTTTAACTTCAATGCCTGACGAAAAGCTGTAACAGCCTCATCAATATTACCCTTCATCGCAACAGCGACGCCCAGGTTTACATACGCATCGGCATAGTCGGGCCTGACCGCCACTATCCTGCGGTAATAATTTATGGCCTCATCGAGCTTTCCCTGCGACGCAAGAGCGTTTGCCAGGATGTATTGTGATTCGACATCGTTTGAGTCACCTTTCTGCAACTGGCTGACCGCCTCGTCAAGTCTTCCCTGCGATTTAAGCGCACCAGCCAGGCTTTGACTGACCTCGGTGAAATCCGGCCTGATGCGCAACGCCTCGCGATAATGTTTTATTGCCTCATCAAGTTTACCTTTCTCCTGAAAAGCATTGCCCAGATTGGCGTGCGATTCGGCGGACTTCGGGTCGGCCTTTATTGCCTGCCTGAAACACTCTATTGCCTCATCTGTTTTTTTCCGCCTCATAAGCAGCGCGCCCAGATTATTATGAGCGTCGGCAAAATCAGGCTTCACCCGAATCGCCTCGCGATAATGACTGACCGCCTCGTCGAGTTTGCCCGCTGACTGCAGAGCATTGCCGATATTGTAATGTGCGTCGGCGTAGTCCGGTTTTACTTTCAGCGCCTGTCGATAATAGTCAATCGCCTCATTAAGTTTGCCCTGCATCTCCAGCGCCAGCCCGATGTTGTTTAATGCGTGGTCAAAATCAGGTCTTAATTGCAGCGCCTTGCGATAATTGCTGATGGCCTGGTCGAATTTGTTCTGCTGCTTAAATACTATGCCCAGATTGTTGTATGCCTCCGCAAAATCAGGCCTGAGCTTCAGTGCCTCATTGAAATGGCCTGTTGCTTCGTTGAACTTGCCCTGGGATTTAAGAAGCACGCCCAGATTATTGTGCGCCTCAGCATATTTTGGCCTGATTCTCAATGCTTCGTTAAAGTGCTTCATCGCCTCATTGTATTTGCCTTCGTCCGCAAGCATATTACCAAGATTATTGTGTGCCTCAGCATACTCAGGGTCAATCTGAATCGCCTGACGGTAGTGATTGACAGCCTCGCTGACTTTGCCTTGCGATTGAAGCTCAACCCCGACATTGTAGTGCGATATGGCGTTGTTGTGTGTTACCGCCAGCGCATGCTCAAAGAGGGTCATTGTATTCTGCCAATAACGAACCTGATGTGCAGTGCCTATGCCTAATGCTAAAATGATTATAGAAGCCGACACACTCAGTGCCATTTTTCTGCTGCGCCATTTTGCTGTAAGCTCATCAAATCCCCAGGCGGCAATAATAAGTAATCCTATCGACGGTATGTAACTGTAGCGGTCGGCCATAGACTGCGCTCCCACGTGCACCACACCGATAACAGGCACGAGGGTACCCAGATACCACAGCCAGCCCACGGGCAGATATTTGTGTTTTTGCGCCGACCGGACTATCCATATCGATATTGCTATCAGCAATATCGCCGCCAAAACAGGTTGCCAGGCGGGCGGCCTGTTGCCGTAAAGCGGATAAAGTATCGCCAATCGGTTCGGGCAAATCATTTTCATAATGTATTTTATGTAGGAAACAGAGACGTTCTCTAAACGTCCCCCCAGGGGATACTCAACAACGTTCGCCATTATCCCCGCATTTCGCTGCACAATGAAGGTAATAATGCTCGAAACCGCCGACAGGACAAAAAAAGGAACTTTTTCTTGCACTAAGCGCCGGAAAATAGACCATTGAAAATGGATAGATGTCGCCTCTGTTTTTCTCTTGGAGGGTGACTTTTCCTGATACCGACCGAGAGGCCAATAGTCAAGCAGTAACAACGCAAACGGCAGTGTAACCAGCATCGGCTTGGCCAAAAGGCCAAGTGCGAAGGCAAAAACAGCCGACAGATACCAGACCACACTCTGCCGCCTGACGTAACGTACATACCCGGCCATCGTCAGCAGCCAGAACAGCGTGCTTAAGACATCCTTGCGCTCCGATGCCCACGCCACGGATTCGACATGCAGCGGATGGACCGCAAAAACAGCGGCCACAAATGCACTTCGCCACATCGCACCTGTCATCATCTCCAAAACTGCAAAAAGCAGCAGCGTATTGACGATATGCAGCAACAGGCTGACCAGATGATGCCGGCCGGGGTTTAGCCCGAATAACTGGCAGTCAAGCATATGCGAAAGCCACGTCAGAGGATGCCAGTTGCTGGCGGTAGTTGTGCTAAAGGCCCACAAAACCCCCTTTAAACTAAGACCGCTTTGGACATCTTTGTTTTCAGTTATATATTTTTCATCGTCATAGTTGATGAACTTGTTGCCAGGCAACCGCCCAAATGCAAAAAAGGTAATCATCGCCAGGGCCGCACAAATCAGAATGAAACTATATTTGCTCGATGCTTTATCCATTTACCCAGCCAATGACTCTATTTGTTGTTGTCCATACTGTCAAGAATCAGTAAAAAGAGTTTTGGAATATTACTTTGCGTTCTTCAGCAGCTCCTGTAGCGCCTTATTGGCTTTGGTATGATTCGGGTCGACTTTCAGAGCCTGACGATAGTGGCTTATAGCCTCATCGTTTTTGCCCAGTAACTGTAGGGCAAGACCCAGATGGTAATGCGCATCAACGTAGTCAGGTTTTAGCCGAAGTGCCTGCTGAAAATTGCTGATGGCTTCGTCAAGGTTGCCTTTTATTCCCAGTGCAAGACCCAGATTGTTATATGCTTCGACGAAGTTAGGTTTTAGTTCGAGGGCCCGACGGAAGTGGCTGACAGCCTCATCCGGTTTGCCCTGCCCAAGCAGCAGACTGCCCAGATTGTTGTGTGCGTCTGCATAGTTGGGATTAATTCGCAGCACCTGTAGATAATGATTGAAGGCCTCTTCCGGCTTCCTTTGTTGTTGAAGTGCCACGCCTATATTGTAGTGTGCCAGACCATTATTGACAGTTACCTTCAGCGCATGCTCAAAAAGGGCTATGCTGTTATGCCAATAACCCATCTGCATCCAGGTACAGACCGTCAGGGCCGACAGAATCGCCGCCGCAGCCGCACCCATCGCAATTCTTCGATGCCTCCAGCCGGCAAGCAGTTCCGGCAAAGCCCAGGCAATAATAATAAACAATCCAGTAAGTGGCATGTAAGTGTAGCGGTCGGCAAATGTCTGGCTTCCCACCTGAACAAAGCCGATAACGGGAACTAACGTCCCCAGATACCAGAGCCACCCTGCAGGCAAATACCTGTGCCTCGATGCCAGCCTGAGAACCAGAATTGACACACCCAGCAGCACCAGAAATGCTGCAGCTGCCTTTAATAACAATAACCTGTCAATATAATACGGATAAAACACTGCCAGTTTGCTCGGCCAAATCATCTTCCCGACATACCTCAGATAAGAAACAACTGCATTGGCGAAACACATCTTCAAGGCAAGCACATTAGCGCCGGGCATTGCCCCGTCTTTCTTCTGTACAAGAAAAGTAATAGCGCTCGAAATCACTGAAAGGACAAAAAAAGGGGTCTTTTCAAAAGACAGCCTTTTAGTGTCCCTTACATTCTGCAGGCGACCCAGCGGCCAATAGTCCAGCAGCAGTAATACAAACGGCAGTGTCACCAGCATCGGTTTGGTCATAAGACCGAGTGCGAAAAGCAGAAGTGTCACCGTATACCACTTTGCACCTCCATTTTTAACATACCGCAGATACGCCGCCATCGTAAGCAGCCAGAACAGCGTGCTTAAAACATCCTTGCGCTCCGCCGCCCATGCTACGGATTCGACGTGAAGCGGATGCAGTGCGAAAGCCGCGGCGACAAACGAGCTTTTCCAGAGCTCGCCGGTCGAATCCTTCAGAAACCAGAATAATAGCAGGGTGTTTACTATATGAAGTAACAGGCTGGTTAAATGATGTCCTGTCGGATTCAGCCCGAACAATTGGCAGTCCAGCATATGACTGAGTATAGTCAGCGGGAGCCAGAAAGCCACACACTGATGTGTAAAGGCCCACTTTATACCCTCTATGCTAAGACCGGCCTGAACCTGTGTGTTGCCTGTTATGTATTGGTCATCGTCATAGTTGACGAACTCATTACTAAGCACCCGCACAAAGGCAAAAAAGGTAATCAGCGACAACGCCCCGCATATCAAAAGAGAACTGTATTTGCTCGATGCTCTGCCCATTTATCCAGCCGACAAATCTATTTTTTGCTGGCTGTGCTGTCAAGCCAATAAGCAAAATGCACAGAATCGGCGGGAGATTGCCATTCTTCGAATGGCGAAACGACCTTTAGACCCTCGGTTTACCGGGGGCTGGCCGTCTCTGACAAAATCGCTACTTTACTTCAGCTATTTCCGTAAATCGAACAACCGCACCTTGCGTTTGGGGATTTGCCTCAATTGTTCCCACCAGACCGACCTTCTTGCCCACAAAGCCGCTCAAATCCATCTTCGCCGCCGCATCGGTCGGCACGGCATAACAGATGGCTTTGCCTTTATCGTCGGTTATCCTGTAACGCTTCAGCTCGGCCGCCGGGCCGTAAATATTTGACGTTTTCAGCAGACCTATCACGGCAAATCTGCCCATATCAGGCGCTTCCGCCAGCCTCGCGGCATAAGCCTTGTCTATCTGCTCCTTGATTTGCTGCAGCTTCGCATCCTGCAGCGGGACCTCTTTTTTCGTCGCCAGGGCCATCTCACAACTCTCTATCTGCTTAACCGTAAATTCCGCGTAACGTGCGGCCTTGCCAACATCTTTATTGCCGGCAATATCCGCCAGAGCCTTCTTCAAATCCGCATAATTCTGCTGCTCCGCCGGTTTCGCCCGCTCATCTTCAAACTGTTTTTTCAGAGCGTAATATTCTTTGAGCTTTTCAGCCTCAATCGAGCCTCCTGCGATAATTGTCGCCGGAGGCGCATTCGGAGACGCCGGAATAGTAACAGGAGCGGTAGCAACTGATTCGGTCTTTGCCGGACCAACAGGGTGCACCTTTACAATCGACTCAAGCGGCCGGATATACTGAGTGCTTATCCACAGATAAGCGCCTGCCGGCGGGGCTATCTTATAGTAATCACCTTCTTCCCGGCTCAGCAGCACAACTTTATCGCCTCGATTTAGCTTTAACTGCAGCGTTGTGGAATGTATGGGCTTGAGGCCCTCGGCGCCGGCATAAACACGCACGGCATCGCCGTCAACAACACCTTTATTGGGGTCGTTGGCATCGACATTCACATATTGCTTCGAAATCCAGGAAAAGCTGCCGACCGGCGGAACAATACACGACCAGCTAAATTGACTGCCGACCACCCTCACCGCATCGGTTTTGTTCAGCTTGCCGCAAAGATAGTAATTCGTGCCGGGCCCCGAGCGTATATTGACATTATCATCGGTTATCTGTGCAACATAAGGAAAAGCCGGCACATTGGTCTGGTTGGCATCGGATGCCGAAGCCACCTGCGGCGGCGAACCATCGCTCTCTTGTGCAAAACCGGCAGATATTAAATACGCTGAAACAATAAAAATTAAAATAATAGTAGAAGGTCGCATTTTTCTGTCTCCCAAATGAGTCGTTTTTCTAAAAATAATCAACACAGTTTTATTTGAAAGTTTCAAATTAGCATTGCCGCAGGCAATTGTCAACTTTTAGATTGCCGAAAATTTCCTAATATTCAGACCGGACCTTTGCCAGGCATTGAGGTTTTTTATTTGCGGCCTGGCTAATTTATGAATCTGCAAAGTACAACCGTAATTGGTATAATACCTCGTTTATGAACAGGAATATGTAAGGTTAGGAATATATATTATGGCAAACAGCAGCGATTTTCGTAAAGCGGTTAAGTTAATCAGCAAATCCAAAAATATCCTGATAACTACGCACACCAAACCGGACGGCGATGCCTGCGGCTGCATTGCAGCAATGTATCACGCAATCAAGGCACTGCACAAAAAGGCAACGCCGGTATTGCCCTCCGAACTGCCGGAGTGGTACGCATTTCTATTCGATAAAAAACCCGCTGTTTTCGGCAGGGACATCGCAGCCGAGCAATTGGCTGGCATCGACCTTATTGTTCTTGTCGACGTTAATAGTTACAGCCAGTTGCCCGAGATTGAGAAGTTCCTCAAACAAAACCAAAAGCCCGTTCTGGTAATCGACCATCACCCTCCTACTGACGGCCTCGGCGATGTCGAGCTCGTTGATGTTACCGCGGCGGCCGGCGGTCTGATTGTCCTTGATTTTCTCAAATACGTAAAGCAGCCGATAACCAAAAAAATCGCACGGGCTCTTTTTGTGGCGATTGCCGCCGACACAGGCTGGTTTCAGTTCAGTAACACCGACAGCAGGGTCTATCGAAGCTGTGCCGAGCTGGTTGACGCCGGTGCAAAGCCGACCCAGATTTACCACGCCCTGTATCATAATTTTTCGCTGCAGCGGTTCAAATTGATGGCCGCAATGCTCAGCACCCTCGAATTGCACTTTAATGGCCGATATGCGGAACAGCATTTACTTCAGCGGGATTTTTCGCAAACAGGCGCTTCTTACAGAGACACCGAAAATTTTATTGACGAGTGCCGACGGATAAGCACCGTCGAGGCCGCTGCTCTGTTTGTGGAATTGCAGGATGGGCGAATCAAATGCTCGATGCGAAGCACCGACAGAGTAGACGTCCGTAGAATCGCCGAAAAGTTTGGCGGCGGCGGCCACAAAATGGCCGCCGGAACTCACCTGCCCCCACCGCTCGAAACCGCCAGACAAACAATCAAGGCCGAAGTGGAAAAACAACTCAATAAATAACTTTTTCCCTTATGGACAAGACCCTTTATTTAATTGCCGGCCCACTGCTTTTAATATCCGTTGCCGCTCATATCTACGTAAGAATCCGCCTTCGCCCCAAAAACGACTCAGACCTGAACGATTACTATTATGAATTTGAGGAGCAACACCCTGCCTACGCAAGGTATTTATTATGGTCCAGAATCACCTTCACCGCCATCGCCCTCGCCACCCTCCTGTTATTTCTCACAATTGCTGTTTAACTCAAACCGGCTGCCTTTGGCAAATTGATATAACTGCTTTGATTAAAAGAACATAACATAATTTGTCGTTTCTGCAGCGGCAGGAATCCGAATCTCCAAAAACAGCGTTAGTCTCTGTAAATTTGTGCCAAAAAAAACCGGCCGGTTTGAACATTTATTTTGTTGCATTATTGGATTTATCCTGTTAAATTACCCGATTGTGGGAATATTCTTTCATCTCTCGAGAGTAGGTCCCGGTAAATCAAAAGCAGAGATACAGTTAATTGCTCTTTAATGAGCCAAGGAGAAATTCAGTGAGTACAGGTACAGTAAAATGGTTTAACGCAAGCAAGGGTTTTGGGTTTATTACACCTGATGATGGCGGCCAGGATTTGTTCGTCCACCACTCAGAAATCAAGACCAAAGGCTATGCAACTCTCGATGAGGGCCAGAAAGTCAAGTTCGAGGTTGGCCAGGGCAGAAAAGGGCCGTGCGCAACCAATGTGACCCCAGCCTAATTCTGGCAGAAGCGTTACGGAAACCAAAGGTCCCGCACGGATGCGGGACCTATTTTATTCGGGGGGGTTTTTATTCCTGTTCTATTAGCCGAAGCTGCCCGGTTCTTTATTGACCTATTTATTGCTGGTTTTTCTTCATCTGTTGTCGAGGTACGAAAAAAAACAGTTCGGCGGCAAGAGTGTCTCCGCTTCTTGCGGAAGCTCTCGCACCCATAAGCCGAACTGGATTCTAAACCTTACGTTTCAGACGTTTCACCCCAAACCGCCGGATTTATTCTATTTAGCATTACGGCCATCCAATCCTTTTGTTCAGTAGTAATCGTTGGTCTTTTTGCATATAAAGCCTCGCAAAAATTTGGTCGAACACTTGGAAAGAGGATTCGTATTTTTAAATAGAATTGAATGACCGGTTATTTAGATAAAGAATAAATTGGTCAGTAACGCTTATTAAAAGGCCGTTTTTAGTTGTAGTAGGTGTTGAGGCTGGCCGTCCTTTAGTTGAGTTTTGAGTTTCATTTTAGACGTTATGCAAGAGTGAATACGAATTTGTGAGCACGGCGGCTAACTAAATTATTCATGTTTTTCCCTTTCGGCCGTGGGTTTCCCGACAGCGAAGCTCACGGCTTTTTTTGCCAGCCTTCCGGAATCTGCTGATTTGCCCCCCAAAAGCCCATTACAGCAAAAAAACTGAAATTTTTCCAAAAAAAGCGTAATAAACCCTGCCTCTGAATGCACTTAATAAGTGAGACTTGTATTTTTCATGTTTTTCCCCTTTCGGTCGTGAGCTTCCGCAATTCGAAGCTCACGATTTTTTTTGCAGCCCTTCAGAAATATATCTAACTCAAAACTCTTGCAAAAAAACGTTTGTTTTACGGCCTCTTTTTTATTAGAATACCGTTTATTCGGGGCGTAGCGCAGTTTGGCTAGCGCGTTGGACTGGGGGTCCAAAGGTCGCAGGTTCAAGTCCTGTCGCCCCGATTGGAAAGGCCGGGGACACACCCGGCTTTTTTAATTGTTGACAATATCAGTGTTTTTTAAAGGAGGCAGGCGATTAGTATGGAAAAAACTGTTGTAAAAATGACCGAAGGGGGTCTGTTTGTTGGTTTGCTGATTTGCTCGATTATATTGTGCGTATCGGCACAGGCGGCCAATCAGCACGTTGAGGAAATAACTAAAGGCGCTCATACATATCAGGTAAAAATGGGCGGCACGCTCGATGAGTTTAACACCGCCGATTATCTCGAAACTTACGGTGCGAGTATGCGCCTTCAGAGCAGATTTCAGCCGAATGAATCCGTCACAATCGAAAACATCGGCAGCACTGATGTGGTCAACCCCCGAATAGTCATTAACGGCCGGCGAAACAGGTTTTCCGTCGATGATATTCTCGCAGGAATCATCAAGCCCGGTATGACCGATGCCGAAAAGGCTCAGGCCATCTGGGCCTACGTTGCCGATATTTGGCTCCAGACCCACGAGAACGACCGCCGGGTCGATAATGGCTCTATTCTCATTAACAAGGAGCTGACAAACCCTGTAAAGCTTTCTAATATCTATTATTGCAGCGGCTGCCAATTCGCTTCAGCAAACATCCTCGTGCTTTGCAAATACGTCGGCCTGAAG
>Ga0315284_10010589_pt1 | contig 13131 bp, 12 predicted proteins | sample YL17G09_16_MG_FD_203696 | JGI IMG/M metagenome (GOLD analysis project Ga0315284, IMG submission 203696) | Sediment microbial communities from Yellowstone Lake, YNP, Wyoming, USA - YL17G09_16 | ecosystem: Environmental > Aquatic > Freshwater > Lake > Sediment | place: USA: Wyoming | collected...
TGCGGAGATCAGGTAAGCTTCTCGTTGATAGGGCACTAGCCACTAGCCACTCGTCACTAGCCACTCAAAAAGGAGGACACCATGAGAACACTGATGTTGCTCTGCGCCATCCTGGCGCTGATGTGGGTGCTGCCGCTGCCGGCGAGGAGCCAGGGTGCGGCCATGGCCGGCGAGAACAAGCCGGTCAATTTCGTGGATCTGCTGGGCGGCAAGACGTTCCCACTTAGCCTGAAAGTGAAGGAGTTGACCGGCGAGTGGCGGCGCTTCACCACCAGCGGCATGTCCAGCGGCATGGAGACGTTCATCATGATGGCGGCCACCGAAGGACGCGGCATGCCCGGCTCGACGGTTTTCTACACGAGAGGCCAGACCATCACCCTCAATACGAAGACCTTCCTAATCGCCTACCAGCAGGAAACGAAACCGTTCGATTTCCAGCAGGTCATCACAGAGCACAAACTCCCCGAACCGCAATCGCTCACCCCGGAAACGCCACTGAACCTTGCGCTGCTGAACCTGCGCAACATCGGCCACATCCTGGATATCAGGCCGTTCAAGCTGGAAGAGTAGCCGGCCGCCGGCACAAACCAGCAGACGGTCATCAGCCAAGCCCGGGTAAAGGCCTTGCAGGCGCAATCCATAAGCAATCTCAGGCAGTGCTATCGGGTGGCGAGCGGTCATGGTTGGACGGGCTGCCTCGGTCTGCGCAGCGGTGGGACAGATGGAGGAGGTTTGTGGATGAGTATCGCCTTTCTTTGTTGAGGCCAACCATCCACTCATCCATTCATCCATTCATCCATGCCTTTTTAGGCACTATGGGGTTTTGTGTGGGTATGAGTTTATCGCTTTTCGGTCGTTCCCGAAGGGGGCAGGGGGCAGGTGATATCCTACCCCCTCCTTCGGTCTACGACCACTCGATTGGCGCTCAGGTCGCTCTCCAGCGTTGCCCTCTCCTCCAACCGAGCATTGTGAGTGTACCATATCCCGTGTTCTTGGGGGAGACCGAGGGATGGTTCTGCAACCAACGATCCCACAGTCCTTCGGGAACGACCGAAAAGCGATAAACTCATACCCACACAAAACCCTATAGAGCCCCTTTTTATTCCGGATCGCTGATGGTCCCCATGAACAGCACCGTGCCGGTGGGCACGTCGCGGATGGCGAGGAAGAAGGGGTGGTCCACCACCATGCGGAAGGGCGGCTCGGCCGGCATACCGGTGGCACCGACGATTATACCGGTCACGCCGGCGGCGACGGTGCCTTCCTCGTTCACCTCCAGCACCGTCTTATGGATGGCATCGGTGATCTGGGCTTGCTGGCCGACGAGCATGCCGCGGAAGTCGGCCTTATCGGAGAAGGCTTCCCCCATGCCCAGCGCCGAGAGTGAACCTTTCAGGGCGGTCTCATAACTCGCCTTGAAGCGAGGCAGGACGATGACTCCTTCGCGCGAGCGCAGTTCCCGCTGCCAGGCGGTCCAGTTCGCGGAAGTCAGGCTCTTGCGGAAATCGGCCATATTCGTGCCCCTCTTGGGCAGGTAGATGTCCATGACCACGCGGCCCGCGCCGTAGGGCAGGCTGATGGCCTGGAAGGCATCGGTCTCAAAGTAGGAAAATTTTCCGCCCTGCCGCATCATGGGCAGCGGTTTCTGCTTGCCGTCGGGCAGCGTGAAGGGGCCGTCCTGGGTGGCGCCTTTGTCGAAGGGGGTCGCCCACGCGCCTTTGAAGTAGATGGCATTGACCAGCACCAGGAAGGCGTCCCGCAGCATCGGGGGACTGACCAGCGTGGGGATTTTACCGCGCGTGTTGTCGCTGACCCACCCGTTGATGGTGTCCGCGGCTTGCGGCTGGGTGAAGTCCAGCGTGGTGAGCTTTGCCTGGTATGATTCGCCCACGCGCGCGAGGAACTCCGGCTTGAAAGTGATGCCATGCCGTCCCCACAGCGAATTGGCGATGGCCAGCTCGACCTTCGGGTCCGGGTTCTTCAGCAGGGAGAGCAACTGGGCATTGCCTTTATTGAGATCGTCCAGGGTCAGCGCGCCCAGGCCCATGGCTTTCGCCATCGCCTCTTTCGTCGTGCCTTCGGCGCCGTTAAAGGTCATCGCCAGCGCCAGCTCGATGCTCGCCGGCGAAATGAAGACGTTCCGGTTCCCGTCGCCCAGCTCGGTGAACAGGCGGAAGCCCAGGTCATTGATCGATGTCGCCACGCGGCGATCGACCTGCACGTTCGCCGGGCGCGGATCGCTCGGCTTGGGCGGATCCGCGGCGAACGTCAGCACGATCAGCAGCAGGCACACAATAAGTAACAGCACGCGCATAGCTCCTCCTCCGGGGGTCTTTATGGGTTAGACGGCGAAGAGGACTGAAATGTTCCCGCGATTCGAAATGGGATTGATCTGAGCCTCTGATTCAGTGGTTACCCATCCATCCTATCGCTTTTGTGCGGCAATGTCCAGCACCAGCGCGGCGGTGCGGGCGCAGGCATGGCCGTCGCCCAGGGCGGCGCGGAGGGTGGCGAAGGCGTCGAGTTGGGCTTGGCGGGCGGGGGTGTCGGCCAGCAGCGGCGTCAGGGCGTCGGCAAGGGCGGCGGGGGTAGCGGCCCCCTGCAGCAGCTCCGGCACCACCAGCGCGTCAGCGAGGATGTTGGGCAGGCCGACGAAGCGGAGGTGGCCGCGAAGCATGGCCAGGCGGCCCTGCAGCTCGGTGGCGAAGGACACGCGGTAGGCGATGACCATCGGCAGGCCCAGGCAGGCCAGCTCCAGCGTGGCGGTGCCGGAGGCCGCCAGCGCGGCGTCCGCCGCCCGCACCAGCTCGTAGTCGATGCCGTCGAGGAAACGGATATCCAGGTTCTGAATCCCAATTTCCGCCAGCATCGCGCGCATTGCCGGCTCGCCCAGGCCGGGCGCGACGGTCAACAGCACCCGCGGCGCCGGCGTCAGGCGGCGCAGCGCGCCGGCGAAGATGGGCAGCAGGCGGCGCACCTCCTCGCGACGGCTGCCGGGCGCCAACGCGACAACAGGGTGGTTCGCCCGCAATCCGAGTTTGGCGCGCGCCTCCTCGCGCGTGCCGCTCCCCCGCGTGTATTCCAGGATGGGATGCCCGACCCATTCGATCCGCGCCGGAGCGCCGGCGGCGCGCAGATTCTCCGCCGACCAGGGAAACGGGGTGGCGACGGCATCCACCAGGAAGGGCAATTGCCCGGGCGGGCGCCGGCGCGACCAGCAACCGGGCGGGATGTAATAGACAGCGCGGATGCCGCCGCGCAGCCGCCGCAGCAGGTGCATGTTGAACGCGCCGAAATCGATGGGCACCAGCACGTCCGGCGGGTCGGCGCGCAGCGCGCGCTCGATCGCGTGCAGCCGGGAGAGCAGGTACGGCAGCTTGCCCAGCGCCTCCCCGATGCCGACGGCGCCCCAACCCTCGCTCTCCTCCGTCAGCCGCACCCCGGCCCGGCGCATGCGCGCGCCGCCGACGCCGAGGAGCTCGACAGCGGGGTTCAGCGCGACGAGCGCCTGCGCGAGGCGCGCCCCGTGCAGATCGCCGGACGGCTCACCGGTAAGGATGAAGACGCGCATCGGTCAGTCCTGGGGAATATAGGTGTCGGTCGCGCCGCCGTCATCGGTGGCGGGCGCGTCGGTCGGCGGAGGCGTCGTCTCCGGTGTGGGTGTGGTGGGTGTTCTCGTCGCCGGCGCCGGCGTTTCCGTTGTGCCGGTGGCGGGCTCGGCCGGTTTCGACCGCCGCAAGGTTCGCCGCGGCTGCTCGTTCTCCAGCTTCGGAATATCCGACGGCTGGACACCCTTCGTCCAGACATGGGACGGCTCGTCGCGCGCCGCCTGCCTGGCTTCCTCCGGCGAGAGGATGCGGACCGGCGTCTTGATGGTGGCGCCCACTTTGCTCGGCTCCAGGTAGCGCGGGGCGATGAAATCGCGTCCGGTAATGAAGCCGACGATCAGCAGCACAATCATGCAGGGCACGACCCACAGCACGGTGCCACAGAAGGAGTGGGAATATGGCCGGTATTGACGGCGATTCGAAACGGCGACCTGTTTTCCCATGTTACACTCACTATACCCCGGATAAGGTTCAGCTTCAACCCGCGGGATTGTTGGAAAAATGGAAGATTGGATGAATTAATGATAGTGCCTACTCAACCACCGGAGCGAGCGCACTACTCATCCATTCGTCCATTCATCCAACCATTATGCGCACCGGAACGCCTCCACGCCCATCGCGGTCACGATCTCGCCGAAGAACAGGCCGTGATAGTCCTGGGCGGGATATACGCTGTTCAATTTGGGATCGATGAACTGTTCCGGCGTGACATCATGGCGGTAGAGGGTCCGGCATTCCAGGGTGAGCACGCTTTCGCTGATGACCGGCGAGCCGACGATGCGCGCGGGCGCCGGGATCAGCCCGGTGGCGGCGAATTTGTCCGTGTCGCGCCCGGACACCGAGCCGCACAGCCGCATCGCGTCCGTCCACGCTTCGTCCATCCAGTTCACGGTAAAATCGGGCGCCTGCGTGATGAACTGCCAGGTGTGCCGCGTCTTCCGCACCATGACCATCATCACCGGTTTGCCCCACATGATGCCGAACATGCCCCAACTGATGGTCATCACGTTGGCGTTCGTCACGTCCGTCCCGCTCACCAGCAGTACACCCTCGGGGTCGAAGGTGGTGAACGGCTGCAGGTTCAACTGCTGCACCTGGATGAATTGCTTGTCCATCGCTGCCTCCACGTCCAATGCTGCCTCATATTACGCTGCAGAGACTAAACTGGCAACTCATCGCCAAGGCTTATTTCAAATGGCGGGGAATAGGAAAAGATGTTATGATAACCATCGTTACCAGCGGCTACTCCACCTTGCTGAACAGGTGTATGCCTGGGCGATGACAGTATTTGCAGACGTTTGACAAGGAGAATCTATGATCAGACTGGGCATTATCGGCACGGGCGGCATGGCCAATGGGCATGCGACGGAGTTCGGGAAGATCAGGGGGGTGAAGATCGCCGCCTGCTGCGACGTGGCGCCGGAGAAGGTGCAGGCGTTCGCGAAGAAGCACGGCATCAAGCGCGCCTATACCGATTATCGCGCCATGCTGGAGGCCGAGAAGCTGGACGCCGTCACCAACGTGACAAACGACGCCATGCACGCGGAAATTTCGCTGGCGGTTATCGCGAAGGGGCTGCACGTGCTGTGCGAGAAGCCGCTGGCGGCGAACCTGGCCGACGCCCGGCGCATGGCGAAGGCGGCCAGGGAGGCCGGCGTCATCAACATGGTGAATTTCAGCTACCGCAACTCCTGCGGGCTGCAGAAGGCGGCGGAGGTGATCTGCAAGGGGAAGATCGGCCACCTCATCCACGTGGAAGCGAGCTACCTGCAGAGCTGGCTGTCCAACCGCGCGTGGGGCGACTGGCGCGAGAATACCGCACTCACCTGGCGCCTCTCCACCCGCCACGGCAGCATGGGCACGCTCGGCGACATCGGCTGCCACATCTTCGACATGACCGCCTTCCTCTGCGGCGAGGAGATCGCAGAGATCACCTGCAACCTGGGCACCTTCGACAAGGGCGTGCCCGGCAACGCCATCGGCGAATATGTCTTCGACGCGAATGACAGCTTCGTGGCGGCGGTGAAGTTCGCCGGCGGCGCGCTCGGCACCGTGCATTCCTCCCGCTGGGCCACCGGGCACGGCAACAGCCTGCGCGTGCGCACCTTCGGCGACAAGGGCGCCATCGAGGTGGACCTGGACCGCGCCTGGGACGAATACCGCATCTGCGCCGGCAAGGATACCGACACCCACACCTGGAAGACGGTGAAATGCCCGCCCACCCCCAACAACTTCCAGCGCTTCATCCGCTCCATCAAAACCGGCAAGCAAGATCCCAACGACTTCGCCAATGGGGCGAAGATCCAGGCCTACCTGCATTACTGCATGGAGTCGGACAAGGCAAGGAAGCCGGAGAAAGTGGAAGTGTAATTTAGTGGCGAGTGACCCTTTTTGGAGTGCGGTGGCTCGACACCGCTTTCACTGTGAGTAAGGTGTTCGTGGCAGTATCACGATAGGCCTATCCACCGGTCAACGGGAACGGGCGGATAGGCCCATCGTTATTATTATTGCGAGAGCCTTACGCATAGTGAAAGCGGTGTCGAGCCACCGCACTCCAAAAAAGGCCACTCGCCACTTTCTTTTACACCAGCGTCGTCTGTTCCGAGCTCGCCTTTTTATCGGCTGCGGCGAGGATGCGGGTGATGCCGGCGTCCACCTCGGCGGGGAGGGGCGGGACGGTGTGGGTGGCGATGATTTCGCGCACACGGGCGCGGATGCGGTCGCCGAGGGTGTGCTTGCCGGCGGCTTCCCAGGCGTCGTATTTCGAGCGGTCGAGCAGGGACGGGAACCAGAACTCGCCGCGGAAATGCTCCGCCGTGTGATCGGTGGAGATGAAATTGCCGCCGGGGCCCACTTCCTTGATCAGGTCCAGCGCCAACGTTTCGTCATCCACGCGCACGCCGCGGAGGAAGCGCTTCACCATGCCGACCACCTCGTCGCTCAGCACCACCATCTCGTGCGAGCCGATGAGCGCGGATTCCAGGAAGCCGATGTCGTGGATCAGGTTGGCGCCGCTCAAGGCGGCAGCCTGTATGCTGAGCGCCGCTTCCACCGCCGCCTGCTCGTCGAAGATTTTGCTGTCCGAGCAGCCGGCGGTGCTGAACATGGGAATACGCATCCAGTGCGCGATGTCGGTGAGCGCGGCGGAGAGCAGGTGCAGCTCCGGCGAGCCGTAAGTCAGGATGGTAGTGTGCATGTCCATCGAGGAGGCCACCCCGCCCATGATCAGCGGCGCGCCGGACCGGGCGAGCTGCGAGACAACCAGCCCGGTGAGGAACTCGGCGACGGAGATTGCCAGCGCGGAGGCCGGCGTCACCGGCGAGGTGGCGCCCAGCATCGGGCAGGGGGTGTAAATGGCCGGGATGAAGCGCTGCGCGGAGAAGATCAGCTTCTCCATCGCCGCCTTGCTGTGCAGCAGCGGGGTGGTCGGCTCCAGGTAGATGATGAATCCCGGATTGGTCTCGAAGGCCGCGCGCCCGCCGCGGATCAGGTAATACATCTCCAGGATGTCGGCCAGCCCATCGCGCGACATGGCGGTGAAGCACAGCGGCTTGCGGGTGTTGCGGATCATGGCGGCGGCCTGGTGGCGGTCGTAACTGTAGGTGGGCACGCCGCTCATCAGGCCCAGCGACATGTGGAAATCCAGGTTCGGGCAGGCGTCCACCACGCGGGCGGCGTCCTCGATGTCCTTCTTGGTGAAGAGCCGGCGCTCGCCCGTCTCCGCGTCGAGGATGAACGGGCAGTCGGAGCCGGTGCCGAAGGTGATGTTGTGGCCTTCCAGCACCAGCGTGCGCTCCCCGTCTCGATTGCCGACCACGATGCGCTGCGGCACGGCGGCGAGCATGCTTTGCACCAGCCCCGCCGGGATGCGCGCCAGGTTGCCGTCCACCACCGCGCCGGCCTTCACCAGCAGGTCGCGGGCCTCCTCGGAAAAGACGCGCGTGCCCGGATCCTCCAGCAGCTCCAGCGCCGCCAGGAAGATCCGTTCGATCTGGCCGTCAGAGAGGACGCGGAATTGCGTCGAGGTGAAGTCGGTCGAATTCGTTCGCATGATGTTCCCTTTCCCGGAAAACTGAATATGCCCCGTATGGGATGGATGGTTAACGTGCAAGCCTTTCGGGGGACTGTCCCCGCCATTAGTGCCCGGCTGGAAAAGAACAATGCCGCTGCAGGGACTGTCCCTATAGGCGTTAAGATAAGATGAATCACCGAGTTTTTCATGCTCTTGCTCTTACTCTTGCTCTTGCTCTAAAAACGTTTTTAGAGCAAGAGCAAGAGTAAGAGTAAGAGCATGAAAATGCTTAATTTAACGCCTATGGGGACTGTCCCCTACGGCAACCGCTCTCATATACAAGTCATCAACAATCCAGCCTTTCCGACAACCGATCACCTTAACGGCCTAAATTCGTCAACGGGTACCGTTGGGGACAGTCCCTGCAGCGGTGTTGTTCTCTTCCAACCGAGCACCAGATGCGGGGACAGTTCCCCGAAAGGCTCACCCATCCATTCATCCAACTGCCTCCATCATCCCGTCGAGCTCAGCGGTCGTGCCGGCGGGCAGCGACGGCGCCCGGTGCTCGGCGATAATCTCGCGCAGGCGTTCGAGGATGCGCTCCTCCATCGTTTTGCCGCCCGCGGCCTGCCACTCGCCGTAGCGCGCTCGGTCCAACAGGCGCGGGAACCAGAATTGCTCGCGGAAATGCTCCGCGGTGTGATCGAGCGACAGGTATTCGCCGGTCTCGCGGGCCTGTTCGATCGCGGAAACCGCCAGTGTGTCGGCATCCACCCGGATGCCGCGCGCCAGGTGCCGCGCCATGCCGATCACTTCGTCGCTCATCACCAGCAGCGGCAGCGAGCCGGTCATCGCCGATTCGCTGAAGCCGACATCGTGGATAAAATTCGCCCCGCTGAGCGCGGCGGTCAGGATGGAGAAGGTCGCCTCGATGCCCGCCTGCTGGTCCAGGCACTTCGCGTCGGTGCAGCCGGCGGTGCTGAACATGGGCAGGCCGAGCGAGCGCGCCACCTCGGTCGCCGCGGCGGAGAGCAGCGCCAGCTCCGGCGCGCCGTAGGAGAGGATGGTGGTCCGCATGTCGAGGATGGAGACCACCCCGCCGACTACCACCGGCGTACCGGGCCGGATGCACTGGCTCAGCACCACCCCGCCCAGCGTCTCTGCCAGGTTCTGCACCAGGATGCCGGCCATGGTCGCCGGCGCGGTGGCCCCGGCGATGGGGCAGGGGGTGTAGACGATGGGGATGTTCTGCCGCGCGCAGTAGATCAGCTTCCGCAGCGCCTCCGCGGTGTGCTTCAGCGGCGAGCTGGGCTCGGCGTAAAAGATCATGAACGGCTCGCGCGCGAAGGCCTCCGCCGACCCCTTGACCGCGATGCACATGCGGTGGATCTGCGCCAGCGACTCGCGGCTGAACGACCAGCTCATGATCGGCTTGACCGTCTCGCGCACCATCGCGTCGAATTCGTGGATGTCCGCCAGGTGCTGCGGCACGTCCATCACGCTGCCCAGCGACATGACGTAATCGATGTTGGGCAGCGCGTCGCAGGCACGCGCGGTAAGGGCGGCGTCCCACTTGACGAAGGGCCTGCGCGCGCCGGTGTCCGGGTCGATGAAGTTGGGACAGGTGGGGCCGGGGCCGAAGTGGGCGTGGTTCGGCTCGACGGAGATCGCCGGCTCGCCCGTGCGGGTGAACAGGGTGAAGCTGGCGGGCGCGGTACTGAGCGCCTGGTCGATCAATCCGGCCGGGAAGCAGACCAGCGTGCCGCCAGACACCGCGCAGCCGGCATTCCGCAGTATCTCCACGGCTTCCGGATCGTGAAACCGCGCGCCAATCCGTTCCAGCACTTCATAGGCGGAAAGGACAATCTCCTCGCACTGTCCGGGTGAAAGGATGCTGAACTGTACGCCTACGTTGTGGCTGAGGTTTACGCGCATGACGCACCTGCCTTAAGGATCGGGATGGGAGTCGGTGCCGTATTATACCGCACTTGAGCGATTGCTCGCAATTGCGCTGGGTGCCGTTCAGCTTGCGCAAGTAAGAAATATCGTGAAGCCTCAGGGACTGTTCCGAGCCCGCGGAACCACCGCCCGTGATCTAATTTCACGCCTGGAAATGAGATCAGCGGAACTGTCCCCCCTCGTGTGAGAGGTGAACCTAACCACGAGGGGGGACAGTCCCGCTGGTTTTCTTCCCGGCATTAAAGATGGTGCCGGGCGCTGGTTACGCGGGCTCGGTACAGTCCCTGAGCGAAGGAGCAAACGACGGTCAATACTGCTCCTGCCCCTCGTTGTAAAACACGTACAGCCCATCCTTGCCGGGGGCGACCAGGTCGAGGCGGCCAGTGTCGCGCAGGTCGGCGAGGGCGAAGTGGATGCCGACGCCGGTGGTGGCGCGGATGGGGCCGTAGTCGATCACCTGTTTCGAGAACGATTCGCCGTTCCACTTGAAGTAGTAGATGCCGTAGTCGTCGCGCTCGCCGGGGTCGTTGCCGCAGTGCGCGCGGTGGCGCTTGCCGGTGACCAGCTCCGGTTCGCCGTCGCCGTCGATATCCGCCCAGATCAGGTCGTGGTACTGCGCGTTATACGGGTCGATGGGGTGGCGCTGCCAGCCGATTTTGCCGCCGTCGCGGGTCTGCTCCAGCCAGTCCAGCCCGAAGCCGTGCGCGTTGCCGACGATCAGGTCGTTCAGCCCGTCGCCGTTCACGTCCACCACCAGCACCGGCACGCTGGCCGCCCAGGGCATGAGCTGGAAATCGGGATGGAAGGTCCATTCGCCCTTGTAGGGGTCAGCCGGCGCCTCCAGCCAGCCGCCGTTCAAGATGAAATCCCCGCGGCCATTGCCGGTGACGTCGCCGAAACCGAGACCGTGCCCCTGCTTCTCTTCCCAGACGATGTGCTTCTCGAACTGGCCGTTGCCGACCAGCTTATACACCGCCAGCGGCCCACCCGGCGTGTTGGGGACGATCTCGGGCTGCCCATCACCGTCCACGTCCCACGCGCGGGTAGTCTCGATGCTGCCGGTCTCGCCGATGACGTGCTCCGGCCACTCGCCGTCGCCCCCGGGATTCTCGCGCCAGCGCAGCGTGTTGCCCCACCACCCGCCGGTGATGTAATCCAGGTAGCCGTCGCCGTTGACGTCCATCGCGATGGTGGAGAAGTCGTCGAAATACTCGCCGATCGCCTGCACGTCGCCGATGCGGTGGGCCTTTTTGAAATCCGGCCCCTCATACCAGCAGGCGCCGGAGATAATATCCGGGTGGCCGTCGTTGTTCACGTCGAACACGCCCGCGGACTCATACCGCTCGTCCGCGATGAGCACTTTGCGCCATTTGAGTGGCATAGCAACCTCCAAAAGATCGGATCTTAGAGCGGAACTCGCTTTTAAAAGGATTGAAAAGATGATAAAGATTTTTTAAGATTAATTACTTTTGGAATTTTTGCAAAAAATTCCAAAATTCTAATTTATCATTAATAATCTTTATCATCTTTTCAATCTTTTTAAAAGCGAACTCCGTCCTAAGTATAGACCTTCACCGTGTAGCACAGGGCTTTGATCCGCTCCGCCGCGTATTCGAACAGCTCCCACTTTGCGTCGGGTGGGATGAGGTGGTCGAAGCCGGGGACGTAGCGGCCCAGCTTGAGCATGGCTTCCGCGCGGTCGATCTCTTCGTCCACCGCTTCTTTCGAGTCGGCCAGCGCGCGCTTGTCCAGGCCGCCCCAGATGCCCAGCTCGGGGTATTGCCGCCGGTATTCCAGGATGTCGTTGCCCGCCTGCACCTCGAAAGGCAAGAACATGTTCACCCCGTGCTCCATCATCAGGGGCACCAGCTCGGCGCAGTTGCCGTCGGTGTCCACCGACAGCAGGCGGATGCCGGCGGATTGCGCGAAGTCGGCGATGCGATCGTAGCAGGGCATCATGAACTCGCGCACCATCGCCGGCGAAATGAGCGACCCCTGGCGGCCCGACATGTCTTCCCAGATGTGGATGTGATCGATCCGCACCTCGGCGGCGACGCGCTCGTAAAGGGAGATCCACAGGCTGGTCAGGTGATCCATCATGTCGCGCACCATCGCCGGCTCGGTGTAAAAGCTGACCAGCAGCTCTTCATCGCCCATCAGGTCGCGCGGGGTGCCGAACACGCCGAAGGGGAAGCCGCCGACCTGCACCGCGCGACCGGTCTCCCGCACCTGCGCGCGGAATTCGTCCCAGTCCTGCGTGATGCGCCCGGACTCATCGATGCGCAGCCGCTCGATCTTGAGCCGCTCCCAATCGTCCGGCGTCTTCACCGGATAATCGAGGAACTCCGGCATGGAGCCGCCATCGCGCCGGTCGCGCTTGGTGATTCCCTTCTCATCCCGCCAGATCGTGAATCGGTCGTTTTCCTCCAGCACCTGCTGCTCGAAGACGGGGAAGATGCCGTAGGACACCGCGGGGCGGATGAAATCGCCGTCGAAGCCGAAGCGTCGCCATAGATCCAGCTCCGGCTCCCCGCTCTCCCGTTGCCACCGCTGTGTCGTCTCCCCCCACGGCATCCAACCGATCCCGACGCCATACGGCACCCGGTCAATCGGCTCGCCGAGGAAACAGCGGATGATGCGCTCGCCATCAGTGAGTGTTGTCATAGGCATCCCATAGAGTTACTTTTTCAACCAGGGAACATTCTGTTCTTCCGACCATTTCGTGGAGCCTTCGCTTGGCGCAACGAACTTAGTCCAGACACGACCGGTCATGGTATCGAGCACAAAAACGTTGACACCACTGGTCGCTGTCATCTGATAACGGCCTCTTTCAGGCAGGCTGACGATCACAGCCGCAACGATGATGCAGATCCCAAGGATGATCAATCCTATCCGATCCATAGCATTACCTCCGGTGTATCGGTGATCGATTCGCGCGGATTGGCAATCCGCGCTCCATATTTAACCCTGGAACAAGTCCAGATACTGCTTTGCCACCTTCAGGTCTTCCAGCGCTTCCGCGGCCTGGCAGAGGGGCGGCATCTCGCCGCGGACGGCGGCGACGAAGTTGAAGGCCTGCCGGCGCATGGCGTGCATCCACGGCAGCGTCGGCGACAGAGTAGTCGGGGTCGAGCCGTCGCGCGGGTCGCGCATGATCGTCACCACACCCGGGCGGTTGCTCGCCAGCGGGGCGGGCAGGTCGATCTTCAGCCAGCCCTTTTCGAAACAGACCAGCACCTCCTCCTGCCAATCGATGGAGGTGGAGAAGGGCGTCATCTCGATCACGCCGGCGATGCCGCTCTCGCTGGTAACGGCCAGCATCACGTCGGACGGGTGCACGTAAGTCACCTTATATGGCTCGCCGAGCATGTAGCGCATGAAGTTGACCTGGTGGATGTAGTAGTTGACGAAGGAGATGTATTTATCATACGCCTCCTTGCCCATGTCGCTCGCGGGCGGGTCCCACTCCACCGGCGGCAGTTTCTCGTCGGTACCGAGCAGGTCGATGAAGCCGCCGGCCACCCAGTCGCCGGCAGGCATGAGGATGCGCAC
>Ga0315284_10010590_pt1 | contig 13130 bp, 12 predicted proteins | sample YL17G09_16_MG_FD_203696 | JGI IMG/M metagenome (GOLD analysis project Ga0315284, IMG submission 203696) | Sediment microbial communities from Yellowstone Lake, YNP, Wyoming, USA - YL17G09_16 | ecosystem: Environmental > Aquatic > Freshwater > Lake > Sediment | place: USA: Wyoming | collected...
GGACTCGGGATTCATGGAAGACAGGAACAAGAATAGTATACGTTGGCAGACATTCAGCATCGAGACTCTTCAGTTCTTCTTCTGACACTTTGGCGATTTTTCTGGATCCCTGCAGTCCTCTGATTGAGATGTAAAATTTTATGGGGTTGGTGGAAAAATAGAACGCGTTGATGGTTGAGAAGACTACAAGAAACGTCAGTGAAAAGTTCATCACGCATGCAGCCAGAACTGCCAGTGAGACTCCGACTAGCAAGCATTTTTGCCAGCGTAACAGGATTTTGGTAGCTGACTCGTCTGGATTACGATAGTACAAGTCCCACAGAGCTTGTTTTTTGTGGATCTCTCGGTAGACCTTCTCTATGACGCCTTCGACAGCGTCTATTGACGCGACATGCCAGTCTATTCTTCTTTCTCCCAGCAAACATTCAAGGACACTCATCGCTTTTGTGTTTAGAGGATTCGAAGTGACCAATCTTGCCGTAGTCTTGGTTAACTGCATTGGCAGAATGAGGTTCTCTCTTAGAAAACTGTAAGGCAATATTGCCACCAAATGGCACTCATGCGGTGCCTTGCATTTCTTCTTGACCTCATCCGCAGGAACAAACGGAAGCCGCACTTCGCGTGACAGTTCTCTGAAGAATCCTTCAGCGACTTTGATTTTCGCCTGTCTAACAGAAGGAATGATTTCCTCTGCTGAGACGCTCTCGTTTTCAAGGAAATCAACGTCTCTGACGCCATGCTTTTTCAACAGTGAAATGACCTGTTCTTTGCTCAGCTTCCTCTTGCCATCAGCAACCTCTGAGAAAGGAGACTCTCCCGTATGAATCTCAACAGGAGATACTTCATGTGTTTCCATCAATTTTCGACTCGTCAGCACCTGAAACCTTTCTCAAACAGAGATTTTTATTAAGGCTTATGAAAAGGAAATACTGATTTGGTCTCCTTGGCAAAACCGTTACCGATCAGATGCCGAGTTTAACAAAAACTCCAGTTAGTATTCCTGTCGCTATTGTCAAGAGCATCACGATGACTAAGTGCTTGCGCATTATGGCTGATTCGGTGTCGTGAGGTTCGTCGATCGTTACAACGGCGTTGTGTATTTTTGCCGGTGTGATCGCGCTCGCTATACCTCCGGCAACGGCATGACTGCCATAGATAGTCATGAACTCATGGTCTGTGAGTCCAGTGTTTTGGGCTGCAGTCCTCTGGATTTTTAGGAAAAGCACGTTTGAACTCGTTTCTGACCCGCCGACTACAGCGCCGAACAAGCCCAAAGATGCAGCTACGAAGATGTACCCCGCCCCGAATATCGCGGCCAGGGTTGAACCAAGAACAACATTCATGTTCAGAGGGTTGTTAGGTTGCGAAAACAGTTGGCCGTTTATGATTGTGCTGGCTGAATTGGCCATAACGTAGGCAATGCAGAAATAGAGACTGTACGCCAAGAAGGGCCCTATGAACCGTTTGAGCCAAACAGAAGTTGCTTTTTTGACTTGCTTCATAGTCAGTCGAAGCGTGAAGAGTGACAACAGAACTGCGATGAATATCCACGTGTATATTTGGGAGAGAATGTTCAGGTCGATTGTTTGGTCTGCGAATATAACTATTTTTTCAAAGTTTCCAGGCAAGTTCTGAAGCCAAGTTCCAACATGGGGAACGCTGACGACCGCTGCCAGAGTCGTCAAGATTATCCATGGCGAGAAAGAGCGCAGTGTAGCATGCAAGGTTGGATGGTCTGAGGATTTTTCCTTTTTTATAGTGGTGGGTCTTGCCCTCTGATATGCGTGAAGAGCTACCATTGTACACAGCCCTGCAACGACGCCCACAATTCTCAAAGGAACATATTCGACTCCTGTGAAGTAGTCAAGACTCACTGTGCCCAGACAGGCAAAGGCCAACGTCAAGCCACAGATGGTGGCAGGAACTGCGCCCCTGCGCATCGAAGCCCTTCCCCCAACCAGCCATAGGATGGCAAAAGCAAAACCGGTCGAAACAAGGGGCAAGAAAATCGAAATCTTGAACGCCATAGCGACTGGGGATATGACTATGTCGATGAGTCTCTTGCTGGCCTCAGCGGGCAAGGTTATCGGTATCGAAAGGAGAGAGAAACTGGTCGTCGGGTCGTATCCGAGAACCGCGATGGCAACAGAAGACATGGGACTGAAGCCCATTGCAACCAGCAAAGGCGGAAACAATGCGGGAGTCACAACGCCGAGCGAGCTGAGAAAAGACCCGAAACCGACTCCAATGTACAGAGCGCGCATCTCATCTCCAACTACCTGCTGCTTGATGACTTTCGAAACTGTCTCTAACGCGCCGGCTTCTCTCATAAGAAAAATTAGTAGCATAGTGGCCGAAACGGATATTGAAATGCCAAAGCTGTTCACGAAACCGTACGCTGTGGATCCCAATGCAACCTCAATAGGGGTGCCAAACTGGGAAACTGCCAAGATTATTGTGAATACCAAACCGGCAAAGGCCATGGTTAAACCGCTTTGACGCAGAAAGGCCACGCCTACGAGGACTATGAGCAGCGGATAGAAAGCAAGCAGGAACATTGACGGGCCGTTCCATGCCGTGAAGAATGCGAGGAGTCCGTAGATTACGAGGAAAAGAAGGGACACTGCAGAAACTGTCTTCTCCTTCAAGCTTGGCCCTCTGGCTTTCCTAACCTTTCCTTGCTGTTGCTATTTAACGCTTCCAAGTGAGCTGGGCAGGGCATCTACTGTGGAGCGGAGTTGAGGAGACTGAAAAGAAGTGAACTGCGGCAGAATGGAGGTGACGACAGATGCTGCTAAACCTTTTAGTTGGAGATCATTTTACAACCTATTTCAGAACAGCTGGAAAAGGAAGGCCCAGAACTGACTGCCCTACGAGCGGTGATATTTGATTTCATCGGTACACTGGCGAGTGTTGAATGTTATGACATGGAAGCTTCGAAGCTAAAGTTGTACGGAGCCATTTTTGATGCAGGGTTCAAAGTGGGCGAGAAAGATTTTTTGAAGGCGTACGATGAGGCTCATGAAAAATATCGGATTGTGCGTTATGAAGAACTTGTTGAAGTGACGAATGCGGTGTGGGTTTCTGAAGCTTTGAATTGTCTTGGGTTCAAGATAGGCCCTGAGGATATGCGCATGAAGGCCGCGATCAATGTGTTCTTTGCGGATTATTTAGAGTCCCTTAGGCTTAATCCATGTGTGAAAGAACTTCTGGCAAGAACCTCATCAGTTTGCAAGGCGGGATTGATTTCAAACTTCACCTTCGCTCCGGTGATCTATGCCGCGGTGAGAAAACTGGGATTAGGCCGCTACTTGAACGCTGTTTTGGTTTCGGAGGACGTTGGTTGGCGTAAGCCGAACAGGAGGATTTTCGAAGAAGCTTTGAAGAGACTCAGTGTAGACGCTGAAGAGACTGTTTATGTCGGAGACAGCCCGTTGGAAGACGTTAAAGGCGCTACTCTTGTCGGGATGAAGACCGTGTTTGTTCCCTCACAGTTTTATTCACTGGTAAACCTTCAGGAAAGCGGTCAGAAACCGGACTTGATCGTGAAAAATGTCTGTGAGCTACACAGGAAATTGAAGGGCGCAAACAAGTCTCCTACGCAAGAACTGCTTTTCAACCATTGATCCTTGCTTGAGTGGGATTCGATTCTGTTGCTGTGAGCTTTGAGTTGTTCTTGGCTTTTATACTTCTGAACCGATCCTTTTGATGAGTTCAATTCGAGCTCGCAGTTTGCCGCTTTGGAAACTGTCCACTGTTGACTTCCTTTCAGTGTCTTGCTTTGCAAACTGTTCGGCAATCGTGTTGAGCATCTTTTCTACGTTCAAGGGTTTCATGACATATGCGTCTGCTCCCTTGTTCAGTGCCTCAACCGCGTTCTGGAGGGACGGGTTGCCAGTCATTATTACCTTGCGGGTTCTAGGCCGTGTTTCCTTGATCTGCGTCAACAATTCGACGCCGCAGAGGTCAGGCAGGATTATGTCTATGAGAACAAGGTTGTAGATTTTTTCGCTTGTCTTCCTAATTGCTTCTTCACCCGTAGCGGCCGTATCCACATTATAGCCCTTTTCAGTCAGAATTGTCGTAAGCAGTCTCCTTATTCCCTCCTCATCATCAATTACCAATATTTCCGGCCTAAACGGCAATGAAGTCCACCTGCGTGTAAATACGTCCAACTGGACGATGGTCAAAGAATGACTCTTTGCATGAATTATAAGGGTTGTCAATCGTCGATATTGATTCAACATCAAGTTGCGATCTCACGTTCTACATTCCAGAGAGCGGGCCCTGTTGACGAAACAAACAATCTGCTCGAACCAAACACTAGCCAACCTGAAAGGAATTCTGTGAAAAATAGATGTCAAGCTGGGCGAACCTTTGTGGTGCGGTCGCCGAGATTTGAACCCGGGTCGTCAGCGTGGCAGGCTGATGTCCTAGACCAAACTAGACTACGACCGCACACATTTTTGACAACGTAATGAAGGTAAGATCGTCAACTTCCTTTTAAGTCTTAAGAGTTTGGGAAACCGTAGGTTTCAGAGGTGCAAGGGTAGCAGAGATGATAAGTACATGAGATCATTCACGAATGTTCGGTGATCTTGATGAAGTTCGAAAAAAGAAGCGCGTCCGCCTGCAAGCTCACGGTTCTTGCTGTTACGCGTTTTGCCTCTGCAGGGGACGCATTTTCGGTAAGGGAGGCAACAAACAGCAGGCTGGACTTGTCAAGCGTTCTGTGCTGAAGGAAAGAATTAAGAACCCTAGGATACACGGTGGTCTTTCTAGGCCTTACTGAAGAAGGAAGCGCGAGATTTGGGAATGGTTGATCCTGCAGTAGCGATTGGCGCCTCTCTATGTTTTCTCTTGATCCTGTTGTATAAACGGCTGAACCTAGGAATCGTGTTGAACGCTACAGCCCTCTTCTTGGCGGTGCTAGCGCTTGACTGGAACAGAATCCCAGGCGTGATATATGCAACCGCAGACCCTATGACGTTCGACGGTAGACTCACACTTTCAGTCGTGCTAGCAACTTTTTCCGTAATGCTGCTCAGTCAACTCTACAAGGAAACAGGCATGATCAACACACTGAGCGAAAACATCAGCAAAATATTAAAAAATCCCCGTGTTGTCCTGTGTATACTTCCTGCAATCATAGGTTTGCTGCCTGTCGCAGGCGGAGCGCTCATGTCAGCTCCTCTTGTCGACACCGAAGCCGAGAAGCTCAAGTTGAAACCAGACAGAAAAGCATACATCAACCTGTGGTTTAGGCACACGATCTTCCCGGTCTACCCGATAAGCCAGCCCATTATCGTCGCTGCCGCATTGACGGGAGTGGCCGTGCCAGCAATAATCCTCAGACAGATCCCAGTCGTCCTCGTCATGGTAGCCACAGGATACATCATCGGTTTCTGGAGAGTCTCCCATACGAAAATCCAAGAAGAGGACATAGCAAAAGCTGAAGGAGCAAGGATGAAACAGTTCTTCACAGCGTTCTCTCCAATCATGATTACCATCGTTGCCGCAGTTGCTCTAGGAGGAATCAGCCGTGACCTGAGCAGGCAGGGGTTCGACGTTCTCATAGCCACGATAGTGGGACTCGCAGCATTGATCCTAATATCTAGATTGAGCTTCAAAGTTTTCGCGAAACCGTTCAAGAGTTGGAGCATTTACGGAATTGCCTTTGCAGCCTACGGGGCTTTTCTTCTGAGAAGCATAATGGTCAATGCTGGAATCTCGCAGATTTTCCAGAATTTCGTTTCAAACGGAAACATCGATGTAATATTACTACTTACACTGGTACCTGCAACGTTGGGTCTGCTCACGGGTTCACCTCAAGGAGGAGTAGCCATAGGAGCCTCCATCCTCACGGGAATACTGACATTCTCACCCAAGATCGCAGCGCTGGTTTACATAAGCGCCTATCTTGGCTACACGATCGCCCCTACACATCTGTGTTTCACTTTCACTGCGCAGTACTTCAAATGTCCCCTCGGCAGACTTTACAGATACGTTATTCCCTCATTCGCAGTCACCTTCGCAGCGGCCCTAATCGTATACTTCTTTCTGTGACAACGCGGCGACGGCATCTCAAGAATCTGACGGGATAATCATAACCCAAACAGTAGTGCAACAAAACAATCTGGCTAACGCTGTAGGAAGTACAGGACGTGTTCTCTCACAGCCTACCTCCTAGCCCGCATTGAGAGTCAGGTATGATCAGCTTCTCAAGTGGAAGACGACCATATTTTGAATGAGTCAAGACCCACTTCTTCTGAATAGTCTATTCTACGCGCGCGGGCGAAATGAATAATTCCGGATTCATGTCGAGAGGATTCGTTCTCATTCTGTTGGAACCATTACGCCCCTTGAGATAGCAATCTGTGAAATGCAGCCTACCTCAAATCTTAGACAATTGCTTAATCGGCCCACACACGCTCTTTTTAAGGCGCCAGCCAAAAGTTTCAAAGCCTCTCCAACGCTTGGAAGTTCCCTAGGCAGACTCAACTTGGAAGTAGTAGACCAAACGCCTACGATTTTGGTCAACTACTTCTAGTCACAGTCGCCTAATCTTCTGGCGGACGCGCGGGCGAATCAAATGATTCCGGATTCATGTCGAGAGAACTCGATCGGATTCTGTTGAAACCATCAGGCCCCTGAGACAGCAACCTGTGAAATGCAGCCTGCTGCAAATCTTAGACAATTGTTTAATCGGCCCGCGCGTATCCGAATGGACTGTTTTTGGAGCAAATGCACGCGCGCTGCCTTGTCCCCGAAATGGTTAAGAATGGTTTTTGTTCCTATTTTGCCTATTGGCGTCTGATTTGGGCTTGTTTGGTGAGCAACTCTTGGCGTCGCGTCAAGATGGCAGCTTATGGGTTCCAACGAGTCTGAAGGAAAGCAGAGTGTTTCCATAACCCGTTGAGGCGGCCTCTAGCCCGTTTGAAGCGTCACGCCATGCATCAGAGCTAAAAACGGATACTCACATCAAAGCTGTCGCTAAACCAGAAAATAAGAATTAAGACCAGTTTAGACCAATTTTGGAACAGAGACTGTGTGAAAACTCGGCTTGGTTTCAGAAAATTGCCTGTTTTATGATTACAAAGTTGGATTTTAGGACGTATTCTATACATACAAGACGCAATGTCTTGAGCCTGATTTGACTTTTCACACAGTCTCGACAGGCCAGCGCGCCGCTATTTCGGACTTTCAGTTTTTGTGTCCTGAGGACACGTTTCTTTCGACCAGAATACGTAGACTTTTGTCTGTATCAAGAAACCGCAGATCCTTATGAGTCTCGTAAGCTCATCCAAGTCCACGCCATTGTCTCTTTGACTAGGCTTCTTTTGGGCCAAATGGAAGATGATTGAAGAAACTTTTAGTAATAGTTCGTTGATCGTTAATGCATGGGCTGATCTGGCATGAAATTCGTTGTTGTTGTTGAAAGAGACGAGGAGGGCTACTACGTGGCTTCCGTTCCAGAGTTGCCAGGGTGTCATACTCAAGCCAAAACGCTTGACGAGTTGACCAAAAGAGCCAAAGAAGCCATTGAGGCATATTTGGAAGCTGAAGGGCATCAGCCAAGAGAGGCTGTTGAACTCGTTGGCTTTCAGTTTGTAGAGGTTTCGGCCAAGTGAGCTTGAAACCCTTACCGGCAAGGAAGATCATCAAGCTTCTTTCCATTCTGGAGTTTAGGATTGTGAGGAAACGTGGCAGTCACGTTGTCCTGAAACATTCTGACGGAAGAATCACTGTGGTTCCAGTACATGCTGGTGAACAGATCAGCATTGGACTGCTTTTGAGAATAATCAAGGATGCCAAACTATCTAAAGAGGAGTTCTTGAAAACCCTTGAGAAAGTATAGCATCCATGATCCGTAAGAAACAACGCAAGGCACAAATCGGTCCAGAGAAGCACAAGTGAATAAGCAAGACCAGAAGCTCAACGATGTAACAGATTCATCTTCAACCATTCTAGCGATGGAAAGCCACGACAGAATATCACCGCGCCAAAGACATATTCCATGTCAAGAACTTCCGGGGACACAGAAGCGTGAAGAACACTGGAATCTGAATCAACATTGAACGCAAACTCTTTGATGGTTCCAACGACGGCGCGCGCGCGGGCGAATTAAATAATTCCTGATTCATGTCGAGAGAACTCGATCGGATTCTGTTGGAACCATTAGGCCCCTAAGGAGGCAACCTGTGAAATGTAGCTTACCTCAAATCTAAGACAAATATTTAATCGGCCAGCGCGCTTTTGTTCACCTCTCTGGATAGGCTTTCGGAACTCGGAATCCAGATTTATGGTCGAGGTTTACGCAATTGGGTTTCCGTGTTTTCCCGCAAATCCCATCTTTTTTCTTCTTGGCATGCATTGTAGTGTATGAAGTAGCCCAGGTATGATCGAGAACGTTAGCTAGACAACCATGCTGCGGGTCATTTTTGGTTTATTGATCGACTGTAGATATCTATTCAGATCTCTCTTTGTCACGACCCAGTTTCTGCCTTGTTTGTATGCACCTAAGATGCCCTTTCTTGCAAGCAGGCTGAGGTATTCCTGTGAATATGGCGTAATTTTGCTAGCCTCAGCGAGAGTAAGTGTTTCTGGTTCCTCTACAGAATTCAGATACATACCCAATGCGCCTTCCACGCACATCGCTACAAAGTTGACAAAGGCTGACAGGTTTCCCAAATCTGCGTTCATGAGTGCTTTTAGATACTTCGGGCGGTCTCGTTTTGGAACTATAGCGATAAAAGGATATCCGTTTCCAATTAGCACGGCATTCATTAGCAGTCTTGCTGTTCTACCGTTACCTTCAACGAATGGATGTATCTGGACGAAGCGGTGATGAAAGACTGCGGCAAGTTCTATTGGTGTGTGTTCATCGGGATTATCTTTTAGCCATTTCAGAAGTTCATTCATTCTGGGTCTGACTTCCGAACTAGGAGGCGGCATAAAACTGGCACCAGTTATCCTAGCCCCTACGGTGCGGTACCGCCCTGCATCTTCAGTGATGCCAAGCATAATCAATTTGTGGCTGTGAAGAACAGTTTCTTCATTGATTTCGTCTCTGGAAGTTGCGAGATTCGCGACAAATTCTATCGCTTCCGGATGATTTTTCGCTTCCAAAGTTTCCCTTAAACTTTTCCCGCTGACTGTAAACTCTTCTTCAATTACAAGCCTTGTCTCCTGCAAAGTCAATGTGTTCCCCTCGATGGCGTTAGAGTTGTACGTGTATTCAACCTGCATTTGTTCTCTCAGCCTTCTTACAAGTGCCGAAGGAAGAGGCCGCAAATTATCGAGTCTTCTCTTCTTTTCAAGCACTCTCGCATGTATTCTTTTGCTGATCAAGGCCATTTGCTGCATCCACGCGAACATACGTGGCAATCCGATATAACAACATATCGTTTAGCCCGCGACCTACGCTTATACGATTGTTCGCAGTATCGGATATGCTGACGGTTTGAAGCTCAACTGACGGGAACCTCTACGAAATGAAAATCGCCCGGTTCCATGCGCACTCTCGATGTTGAGCTTCCTGCCAAAACAGACCCTGAAAACAGGAAGCAATGACAATTCCTTCAAGAACATCATCGAAAGATTTGAACATGCATGCTTTCGGCTTCTCAGACAAAAACACACAACAATCCCTGAATCATTCCTGACAAATGGCAATACCACGTTCCACTTTTGAAAGCGTGATGCTGTGGTGTCGAGGACTAGCTTCACAGGAGCATTTAAAAAGTCTTACTCATTTTACGCGTTTTTGTCTAATTCTGGTTCTTTGCATGCAGGATAGCATTTGCCAAAATAGCTTGAAAGGTGAACTGATATCTAAGTAGTTTGCCAAACAATAATAAAAGGTGAATGCCAATACCAGAATACTTGACAGAGTTTAATGAGAAATTGAGGCTCTTCAAAGGAAGCTTGATTAAAGTAAAGTCTGTAAAAGACATCGAGCCTAACACCAAGGAATATTTGAACAAGTTGTCCAAGGAAGGCTTGATTGAGCGGGTCAAGTGGGGTTGGTACTGGATTCCTGCTAAGATCAAAGATGTTTGGGATTTTTTGGAGAAAGACAAGAACTTCAAAGTAGTCTCCGCTCAGACTGCTGCATCATTCTGGAATAATGACTTCGTCCACAGAGACATTTACGTCTTGAAGGTAAAAGAAAAATCTTATGGGAAGGCATTGAAAGAGCTCGCAAGAAAAAAGGGCTGGAACATTGAAGTGGAATACTTGAAGAACCCTGCTAAGATCAAGTACAGTAAAATCGGAAACTTGCTCGTTGAGGACATCGAGGAAAATGTGATTGAATGTTTGCAGAAATGGGCTTTCACAGACGCATTTGCCACATTGTACGAAAACAGAGACAGGATCAACTTGAACAGATTGTACAAGGCCTCTTATTGGAAGAGAATCTCCAAGACAAACGTGAGGGCGAAGCAAGCCTTGGAATATGGGTTCCATCAGATGGGTGAGTTAGGCGACGCAAAGTTCCCACATGGGGAAGCAAAATTGGAGGATCCCTTTGTAAGAAGAGAAATCGATGAAGCAATTGAGAAGGTTGTTGAGCTTGGTTAAGCACTTTGAAATAATGAACCGGAGAGAGGAAGAGATCAGCAGAATAATCGAGCAGTTGTCCAAGCAGACCGACGGATTTGAAAATCCGAAAATAGTCATGATTGGCGGTTATGCCCTCAGAGCGTTTACGTCACTCTCGCGATACACAAGAGATTGCGAGTTTGTCCTGAAAAAATGTGACGGTTGGAATTTGGACAAAATACAAAAGCTGCTGCCGAAGGTTCTAAGCACAGAATGTTTTGAGAAAAGAGACAGCTACGGTTTTCTGAGACGCATCAGAATATTGAAGGTTGACGGTAGAAGCGTTAAAATCTCAATTGATTTCATGGAAGGAGAAGTAAGAGGAAGAACTGAGGAGCAAATATTCTTTATCACTGAAACGTTCTTGCAGAAAACCAAGAAAGTGAAAATTCCTATTGCCGAAAAAATGGCCGAAATATACGTTCCAGATTACGCTGACTATTTGGTTTTGAAGCTCATGTCTGCCAGACCAAGTGACATAAGAGATATAGCTGCGTTGGTTTGGAAAAACGGCGTTCCAGAAGATCTGAAGGAAAGAGCAAAGAAAGCACTAGCTCACCCTGAGATATTGGAGAAGAATATGAAGTCAATTATAGATGATATTTCAGACAAGAGGTTTTTGGATTCTTGGAAGGGAACGTTCGTCACGACTGAATTTACGGAGACGGCGAAGGAACAAGTTCTGAAAGAGCTGAAGAAACTATCATGACTTGCCTAATTCACCAGATTGAAGCTACCAGCAAATGCTCACAAATAGCGCTCAATTTACGCCTAAGTAGCTAAGATAAGCTCAGAATAAGCCTAAAAGTGCCGAGGGCCGGGTTTGAACCCAAGACAAATGGCGATGTCTCCCGAAATCCCCTTTTTTTCTATTTGTGGTTGGAAACACGAAAACTTGTGTTAACCTTGGCTGCAGCTCCCTCACTTCGCCAGTAACTCTATCTTTACTCGCCCATCTTTGAGAGGTATGTTTGCGTAGTACTTGTCCATAGTGAAAAACAGTTTGCAGCCCAGACGCTCTGATATCGCCAAATGAACTAGATCTGGGGCATTTGCTTCCTTGAAGACAATCTCGCTGTCGACGCGGCAAGAAGGGCATTTCATATAGCTATTGCATTTCTTGCAACGAAACCTGTACATGCGAAAAGATCCTTTGGTTGCCAACAGCAACTGGAGACCTGCCGCGAATGTTTCGTTTGGATACGTTAAACCATCTGGTTCGAAACTGAAATGTTGCGTGTCTTTGGTTATCTTGTCAATGATCGTGCTGAAGGCCTTCATGCTCTCTTTGTATACGGTTTCCTCGAAAGTTTTTGAGTTTGCGATTTGTATCAAATCGCCTTGAGATGGGCTGTTGTCAAGTTCTTGATATTTCATCCTCGTGACAATTGTCCGAAGTGCATGCAGAGTCTCCATCAGGGTGAAGTTGGAGACCACCATCTTGTACTTGTTGTTCTGGACTTCTTCGAACAGTTTTTCGGCAAGCTCAAAGTTCTCGTCTGAATCTCCTAATGAATAGGAGACAAGGATGTTTGTATCCGGATAGATTCTTGCTGGTGAAGAATCTGTCATTAGCTATCACGGATTTCTCGGATGAGTTCGGTCACATCGATTTTGCCTTTTGAGATCCAAGACAAGCAGCCTTTGAGATCATCTACGTTTGAGCGGTTACCGGTCGCGGTTTTGGGAATCATCGGAAGACCTGCAAGGGATCTGAGGTATAGTCTCTGATAATGATCTTCTGGTCCGGTGACTGTTTTCAGCGTTGTCTGTTTTAGAAGCATGTCAGTCTCCAAAACAACGTTCTGTTCGAACTTCGTGGAAATGTACTGTGCTGCCTTTTCTATGGGGTGCAGCAAATCAGACGGGAAAAGCATCGAATTGAGTCCTTCTTTAATATATGACCAGAAACCCGAAAACAGTTGTTGAGGTTCTAAGCTCATTTATGGCTCTCCTCTTCTACTTTATTCAAGAGGATCTCTAAGTCTTTTACGAGTTCGTTTATCTGTTTTCCGAGTTTGAGTTTCTCTTCAGCGGGAAGATCCAGGGCTCTGTTGGTCTTCGGTCCTATGGCCGCCGCCCTTAGCATTATTTTTAGGAACAGGCCTGCAATTTCAGGCGGCGCTTTTTCCACAAAAGCGTCGAGTCTTTCCGGAGAGAACTCTTTCATCATCTTGAACTCGTCAGGGAATTTTTCCTCTATTTCTCCCATCTTGGTGATCAATTTGCCGTTCTCGCTAAGCATAGAAATGAATATCCTTATGAGGTTGAGGAATTCTGTATATCCTTCCTTTCCTTCTTGGTCCATGTTGACCCCTTTTCTTTTTTGAACGGCTTAGATTTGAAGTGTTTGTTCGAGTTGATAATAAGGTATACTAACCAAGAATCTATATCTAGGATATTTACTTGTCGCCAGCGTCAAGTTATGTCTGTGTACTCAGACAGGTCGTTTTGAGCGTCGTCCCATGACAGGGCAACATAATAGACTGAAATAGACGCTGATGATTGTAGCGAGTTAGCTCATG
>Ga0315284_10010591_pt1 | contig 13129 bp, 13 predicted proteins | sample YL17G09_16_MG_FD_203696 | JGI IMG/M metagenome (GOLD analysis project Ga0315284, IMG submission 203696) | Sediment microbial communities from Yellowstone Lake, YNP, Wyoming, USA - YL17G09_16 | ecosystem: Environmental > Aquatic > Freshwater > Lake > Sediment | place: USA: Wyoming | collected...
TGTCCGGCTGGCCGGTGACGGAGCCTGGGAAGTCCGGGCGCAGGCGCTGAAGAGCCTGGGCGGCATGAAGAGCCGGGACACGATCGATGTGCTCGCGGCGGGGCTCTTTTCCTCGCACTGGTACTGTCGCCTGAACGCCGGGTACGCGCTGACCCAGCTCGGACGGGAAGGGCTCGAGCGCCTCCGCGGGGTCTCGCAGCAAACGAAGGACCGTTACGCCGCGGACATGGCCTTGATGGTCCTCGAAGGCATCATTCCGGCCGGTGAATCATGAGCGAGCCCCTTCTGCTTACCGCTTTCCGGACAGCCAACGCGGCCATTCTGGTCTACTTCCTCCTGCTCAGCCTGTTCTATGTTCTGTTCATCATACTATCCCTTGCGGGGTTCTTCCGCTACCAGAACCTCGTCACCCACGTCCAGTTCAAGGAGATGTTCCACCTTCCGTCGGTCAAACCCATCTCGCTGATCGCCCCGGCCTTCAACGAGGCGGGCGCCATCATCGAGAGCGTCCAATCCCTCCTGTCCCTCGAGTACCCCGTCTACGAGGTCGTCGTCGTCAACGACGGTTCGACGGACGATACCTTGGACCTGCTTATCCGTCACTTCCGCTTGACCCGGTCCCAGAAGGTCTTCCGGAAGGTTCTGGAGACGCGGCCCATCCGAGGCATTTACGTCTCTCCCTCCCAGCCGAAGCTCGTTGTCGTGGACAAGGAGAACGGGAGAAAAGCGGACGCCTTGAACGCCGGCCTGAACGTTTCCCGCTACCCTCTCTTTTGCGCCATCGATTCAGACTCCCTCCTGGAAAAGGACGCCCTGCTCAAGATCACCAGGCCTTTCCTCGAGGACCCCGGCAGGACCGTGGCGGCCGGTGGGATTATCCGGTTGATCAACGGCTGCCGGGTTGAATCCGGACAGGTAACCCAGGTGGGGCTGCCCATGAAGCCGCTGATCCTGTTCCAGACGATCGAATACTTCCGGGCCTTCCTGGGAGGTCGGATCGGCCTCAACGCGATGAGGAGCCTGCTCATTATCTCGGGCGCCTTTGGACTTTTCCGCAAAGACGTCGTGCTGAAGTGCGGCGGATATCGCACCCGAACCGTCGGCGAGGATATGGACCTCACGATCCGGATGCATGCATATCTGAAAGAAAAAAAGGTCTCCTACCGGCTGGCCTTCATTCCGGACCCGATCTGCTGGACGGAAGGTCCGGAGTCCTTGAAATTCCTGAGCCGCCAGCGGAAGCGCTGGCAGAGGGGCTCGATCGAGGCCCTTTTCCACAACTGGCGGATGATCTTCAATCCTCGCTACGGGATCGTCGGCCTGTTCGCCGCGCCTTTCTACCTCATCTTCGAAACGCTGGGACCCCTCATCGAGATCATGGGGTACGTCATCTTTCTGTACTTCCTGCTCAGCGGTCGCATCAACCATCCCTTCGTTCTCCTCTTTTTCCTGGTGGCTGTCGTCTTCGGGATCACTCTTTCGCTGTTCTCGGTGCTGCTCGAGGAGTACTCTCCTCATCGCTTTCGCTCGGTCAAGGACGTTTTCCTCCTGATCCTTTTCGCCTTTCTGGAAAATCTCGGGTACCGCCAATATATGGCCTTTGTCCGCGCGATGGGTTTCATCGACATGATCCGGGGGAAGAACGAATGGGGACGGATGGAACGTAAAGGATTCGGACGATGAGAACCTCGCTCCTGAAAACGGCGGCTCTTGGCCTTGCCTTGGCCATGATGATGTCCGTCCCGGCCTCCGCTCAGGAACCCGCGACGCGAAAGGACGAAGCCTTCCGGGCGCTTCGGGAAAAGAATTTCGCTCTGGCCATCTCCATCTGCCTGGAGGAACTCCCCAGGCGCCCAGAGGATTACGAGCTCAACTTCTGCCTCGCACTTGCTTACGCCTTCTCCGGCGAATGGGACAAAGGGCTGAGCCGGGCCGAGGGCCTGCTCCGCGTCCACCCGGGGAATGTCGATGTCACGTTGCTCCGGGCGCGGCTTCTCTCTTGGAAGAAAGACTACGCCGGGGCCGAAGCGGGCTACCGGCAGGTGCTGAACTCCTCGCCGGAAAACGTCGAAGCCCGTGTCGGTCTGGCGGAACTGGCGGCTTGGCGGGGACGTCCGGCCGAAGCTGCGAACCTGTACTTGAGGATCTTGGCGGAGCGGCCGGACGATCCCGACCTCCATTTCCGGATCGGCCGGGCTTATGCGGGGCTGGGGAACTACGAAAGAGCGAGAGCCCATTTCCGGGCCGCAGTCCGCCTCAATCCCGGAAACCCGGACTACGCCAGGGCCCTGAATTTCGCCGCGGCCTCCCGAACGAAAAGGAACGAGATCCGTTACGACTACCAGGCGGAGAGCTTCAGCGACGACAGAAAAGGCTACCGAGACCACCAACTCACCCTCGAACTTCAAATGCCGAAGGACATCGGTCCCCTTATTCTGAGCTTCCATCGAACCCGCCGGTTCGACCGAGGAGATAGCCAGTACGGCCTCGAATCCTATCCCTCGCTCTGGCGGAACGCCTATGCCCACGTCTCCCTTTTCTCCTCATCGCCGGCCGTCCACTTTCCCCGCACCGTCTATCGGGCCGAAGTCTACCAGGGGTTTTCGTCGACCGAACTCTCTCTCGGATACGCGAGGTATCTGTTCGCCGACAAGTCCGCCTCTCTGCTCAGCGGGTCCGTCGGATTATACGCCGGGCACATCCTGGCCATTCTGCGCCTGTATCTGTCCTCGGACGAAACGGGGAAGACGTTTTCCTGGGTCCTGCAGGCGCGTCATTACTTTTCCGACGATGATTATCTTTTTCTGGCCTACGGACAGGGGAGCCGCCCCTTCGACCTGGTCACCTATGAAGACATCCTGGTCCGGAAGAGCCAGATCCTTTGGGCGGGGTTCAATTGGCGGCTCTTTGGGAAGGTCCGGTTGAGGGGCCAGATCACGTATCAAAACGAGAAGAAAGGCCTGGATCGAACCACGGTCTTTCTGAGCACGGGATACTGGTTCTGATGTCCGGTCCGCGGATACCTCCCAAGCCCTGAGGCTTCCATGGAACTCTCTTGGAAAAGGCCAGCAAGCGCTCTTAAGTCTTTAAGAACTTCGACACCGAGCTGAGACTGCCCAGGCAGCCGATGCCCCCGCCGGCGGCGACGAGTCCCAGCGCCTGAAATAGAGAAAGGTAACGGAAATTCAAGAGCTGCTGCAGCACCCCGAGGGAACCGACATAGACGGGGAAGAGCTTGATCGCAAGCAGAAGGAAAACCAGCGAGACCATGCTCCCCATCATCCCCATGGCGATCCCTTCGAAGAGGAAGGGGATTCGGATGAAAACGTTGGTGGCGCCGACCAGCCTGAGGATCTCGATCTCGTTCTTCCGGGCGATGACGTTGAGCTTGATGACGTTGGAGATGATGAAGAAGGAGGCCAGCATGAGGATCCCGCCCAGGAAGAACCCGACCGCCTTTGCCAGGCGGCTCAACGACTGCATTTTATCCACCCAATCCTGGTTGAACTGGACGTCCTCGACGCCCTTCATCCGCCGGACGTCCTGGACAAAGTTCGCGACCTCTCTCGAGGCCGGCGCCATATCTTTCAGCCGGGCCTCGAGGGACGGCGGGAAGGGGTTGATCTTGAGGCTGGCCAGAATGTCCTTCAGGTCGGGAAAGTTCTTCTGGAACCTATCCCGCGCCTCTTCGGCCCCGACGACCTTCACTCCGGAGAAGAGGGGCGATGCCAGGACCTTCTGCTCGATATTCTTGATCTCCGCGGCCGTCGCGGCCTTGTCGAGGAAGAAGGTGACGACCATGTTGGTCGAAAGCTCCCGGGCTATGTGCTGGAGGTTGTTCGACAGCGAAAGGAAGACGCCGACGATCAAGAAGGACAGGCAGATGATCGTCACGGAAAAGATGTTCCTGGCGCGGTACTGCCACAAGCTGTTGGACGTGACGCCGAGGAAGTACTTCAGTTTCTCGTAGATCAGGGTGCGTCCTTTCCTATCAATTTGCCCTTTTGGAGGAAGAGGATCCTGTCGCCGAAGTGCCTGATGAGCTCGCGGTCATGGCTCCCGATGATCACCGTGGCCCCCTGCTTGTTGATCTCCTTGAAGAGGGTGATGATCTCGAAGGCCAGCTCCGGGTCGAGGTTCCCCGTGGGCTCGTCGGCCAGCAGGATCTTCGGATTGTTGACGATGGCCCGGGCGATGGCCACCCGCTGCTGCTCGCCGTACGAGAGGCGCGAGGGGAGGTCCCACATCTTTTGATGGAGGTTGAGCATGCGCAGCGTGTTGAACACGCGCCTCCGGATCTCCTTTCGGGGCTCGCCGAGGACCTGGAGGGGGATGGCCACGTTATCGAAGACCGTCCGGTGGAAGAGCAGGCGGAAGTCCTGGAAGACGATCCCCATCGTTCGCCGGAGCTCGTGGATCCTGTGGCTGGGGATCTTCAGGATGTTGACGCCGTTGATGACGATCTGTCCCTGGCTGGGCGGAAGCTCGCGGAAGATGATCTTGAGCAGGGTGGTTTTGCCGGAACCGCTGGGGCCGGTGATGAAATAGAAGTCCCCGCTCCGGACCTTGAGGCTGATGTCGGACAGGGCCCATTGCGGCGGCTGGTATTGTTTGTAAACGTGAAACAGCTCGATCAAATTCTTCTTGAACCCGTTTAGCCTGTCTAGCTCTTAGATGAAGAGATACATGAACCAGCCGAAGGCCATGGCGCCGGCGACCATGATGAGAAAAAGGGTCAGCCCGTACTTGATCCGGGCCTTTTTCCCGTCCCGGCGGAGGAGCGACATCACGAGGGCGACGAAGAACGCGTAAAGGGCCATGGTGAAGAGGTGGCTTTGGAGGATCATTTCTTCTTCCCCACGGCGATATCGTACGCGTCCAGGGCGACGAGATAGTTCAGGAGCCCGGCGCCCGCGATGTAGGCCGTTCCGAACTCGAAGGTCATCCTCTCGAGGGACCCGGGCCCGATGGCCAGGAACCTGGACAGGATATAAAAGAGCCCGTTCCCGACGTCGGCGAAGAACGCCAGGATCGTCAACGGGTTCTCCGTCTGGAAGGTATAGACCTTGCCTCCCATGAACAAGCCCAGCCCCGTCATGGCGAAGATGGATACGAAAAAGACGGCCCCCCGAGCGTGCTTCTTCTGGGATACGTGCCCCAATCCGGGGATGATCCATCCGAGGGTCAAGAACAGGACGGCTTTGAACTTCATGAGGGAAAAATATTAATCGAAACGCCCCGTTAAATCAAGCGAATTTTACTTTTTGTCAAGACAGCGTGAAAATGTCCGGGCGTTCCAGTACAATGGCCCCATGCCCGAGCTCCCCGAGGTCGAAACCATCGTCCGCGGTCTCAGATCTTACCTTGAGGGGGCTGAGATAGGGACATTCCGCCTCCTTTTTCCTCCCCTGCTGCGGAGAGTGTCCGGCGCTGCGCTGGCCGCTTTTGAAGGCAAAAAGGTCTTGACCGTGAAGCGGCGGGGGAAGATGATCCTCGTGGAGTGCGAAGGCGGCCGGGCGCTCGTCTTTCACTTGAAGATGACGGGCCAAATGCTCATCGAGCGTCCCGAAGCCCCCTCAGACAAGCACGTCCGGCTCATCGTGCCGCTCGTGGGCCGGGACCGGGAGCTCCGCTTCCGCGACATCCGGAAGTTCGGCTTCCTCTGCTGTCTTGGGCCTTCCGGCTCGTCTGAGGTCCCTGAACTCGACGCCCTGGGACCGGAGCCTCTCGAGATCGATTTCCGGGGCTTTGCCCGGCTTTTCCAAGGGCGAAGGGGCCGCATCAAAAGCCTCCTCCTTGACCAAAGGACCATCGCCGGTATCGGAAACATCTATGCCGATGAGATCCTGTTCAGGGCATGGATCCATCCTCTGACCCCGGCCGCGTCCCTGGCGAATGGGGAGCTGAAAATCTTATGGAAATCGATGCGGGCGATCCTCAGGCTGGCCATTTCCAGGAAAGGTTCCTCAATCCGGGACTACACGGACCCCAACGGTGATCCGGGGGATTTCCAGGTGCTTCATAAGGTCTATGGCAGGGAAGGGGGAAAATGCCCCCGATGCAAAGAGGCCATTAGGAGGATCAAGGTCAACGGCCGAAGCACGTTCTATTGTCCGCATTGCCAAAAAAAGGTATGATTGGTCCAAACGATATGAAGGAGGCGCGGATGAAAAGACCCGTTCGCTGGTCCGCACTCGCGGGCACGCTTGTCATTCTTACGGTCCTGCTCCTTGCGGAAACCGTCGTGGTCAAGATCCAGACGACCAACCTGAGGAATGAGCCGAAGTTCTACTCCCAGACGATCGCCTCCCTGACCGCGGGGAGCTCGCTGGAGAAGCTGTCCAGCCAGGACGGCTGGTTCAAGGTTCGGACCGCAGCCGGGGTCGTAGGCTGGATCCACTCGAGCGCCGTCGAGACCAAGAAGTTCAACCTGCTCGCCGTGGACAAGAGCATGAAGACGCAGGCCTCGGCCGGCGAAGTGGCCCTGGCGGCGAAGGGGTTCAACAAGCAGGTCGAGGAGAACTACAAGGCCAAACACGGCGAAGCCAACTTCGCCGCCGTGGATAGGATGCTGCAGCTTAAGATTTCATCGTCCGACGTCGAGGCCTTCCTCAGGAAGGGCAAGCTGGGCGAGTTCGGAGGCGGCAAGTGAAAGCGCCCAGGTATTGGCTGATCGCGGCGGTCGCCTGCGTTTTCGGGGCGGGCCTGACGGGCTGCTCCGTCGTCCAGGAGGGGGCCAAGATCCTGACCGATACGGGCAAGCTTTCGGAGAAGGACAGGGACTCCATCGTCAAGACTAGCGAAGCCCTGAGGTCCACCTTTTCGGAGATCACGGAGCAGGAGGAATATTACATCGGCCGGGCGGTTGCGGCCCTCATCCTCTCCAGATACAAGGTCTATGACAGCGGTGGCATGACCAACTACGTGAACGTCCTGGGCAAGGCCGTCAGCTACAGCTCCGACCGGCCCGAGACCTATGGCGGCTACCATTTCCTCATCCTCGACTCGGACGAGGTCAACGCTCTGGCCGCGCCCGGGGGGTTCGTCTTCGTTACGAAGGGCCTCATCAAGCGGTGCAAGGACGAGGAGATGCTGGCCTCGATCCTCGCCCATGAGATCGGCCACGTCTCGGCCAAACACGGCCTCGCGTCCATCAAGAAATCGCGCCTGGTCGATGCCTTCAAGATCCTCGGCAAGGAGGCCACGACCCGCTATGGCTCCAAGGAGCTGGCCGAGCTAACGGGCATCTTCGAGAACGTCCTCGGCGACATTGTTGAGAGCCTGGTCGAAAAGGGCTACGATCGGAAATATGAATATGAAGCCGACCAGCTGGGGGTCAAGTTCGTGTCCAGGACCGGCTATGACCCGAACGGGCTGACCCGTTTCCTGAAGACCATGGTGGGGGGCGCGTCCGGAGCTTCGGGCACCGGCTGGTTCCGGACCCATCCCACGGCCGAGGACAGGATCGGAAAAGTGGACTCGTCGATCAGGACGATGACCTTGGTCCCGAAGACCCTCAAGGTCCGGACGGAGCGATTCGCCCTGTCCGTCAAGGGGCTGAAACCTTAGGCGGTCCTGCCGCGGATGTCCAAAAAACTGTTCCGGGGGCTGGCCGTAGGGGCGGCCGTGTTCCTGGCTTCGGTCCTTCTCCACTCGCTTAACGTGCTGAGACCCCTGGAGTGGAAATCCTGGGATCTCAGGCTGCGCCTGCTTTCCCGCCCATCCCAAGCAAGCGGCGACATCGTTCTTATCCTGATCGACCAGGAGAGCCTGGACTTCTACGAGAAGTCCCAGGGGATGCCTTGGCCCTGGCCGCGGCAGATGTATGCGGTCTTCGCGGATTACCTGAAAGCCGGGGGCGCGAAAGCCCTATTCTTCGATCTTATCCTGAGCGAGACCTCGAGATACGGGGTCGAGGATGATGAGATCCTGTCCCGGTCCATGGCGGCCTCGGGAAACGTCTTCGTTCCTTTCTTTATGAGTGGGGAAGCGAAGGACAAGGACGCGAACGCTGTTCGCGAGCTTAAACGTTTTTCCCTGCCCATAAGGGATTATCCAAAGAAGGCCGTTCAGCCCCTCGACTCGGTCTCCCTGCCTGTTGATGTCCTGCTTCGGTCGGCGGCCGGAGCCGGGAACGTTCGTTTCGCTCAGGATGAGGACGGAATCTTCCGCCGCCTCCCTCTCCTCTTTTCCTACGAAGGCCTATTCCTCCCGTCCCTGCCCCTGGCCATAGCGGAATTCATCATGGAGAAGTCCCCGGCGGGCGGGGTCCCCCTCGACAGGTCAGGCCGGATGATTATCCGTTATCATGGTCCCGCCGAAACCTATAAGCCCTATTCAGCCGCCGCGATCATTAACTCGTGGGCGCAGATGGACGAGGGCAAGACGCCGCAGATCGATCCGAAGGAGTTCGCGGGAAAGATCGTCCTCCTCGGGGCGAACGCTCCGGGCCTCCTGGACGTGAGGCCGACACCCTTCAGCCCTAACTGCTCAGGGACCGAGATCCAAGCCACTGCCCTGGACAACCTCCTGCACAAGGACTTCATCCGGATTACCCCCCTGGCGGTCCTATTCTTATACATGCTTGTTCTCGCCCTCCTGACCGCCGTCGGAGTCTCCTATTCTATGAAGATCTGGAAGATCACCGTGTTCTTTGCAGCCTGCCTGGCGCTTCCGGCCGCGGCTTCAGCACTAGCCTTCCGGGGCGGAATATGGCTCGATTTTGCCGTCCCTGAGGCGGCCATCCTCGCGAGTTTCATTGGTGCCGCCCTCCTCAACTACAGCCACGAAGGACGCCAGCGCCGGTTCATCAAAAGCGTTTTCCGCCATTACTTGAGTCCCGATGTCATTGAGCGCATCCTGCAAAATCCGTCCCTGCTGGATCTGGGAGGGGAAAGGCGCGAGATCTCGGCCTTCTTTTCCGACGTGGCCGGATTTACTTCGATCTCGGAAAGGCTCTCCCCCGAAGAGCTCGTCGACCTCCTCAACATCTATCTCTCGGAGATGACGGATATCATCCTGTCCACGGGAGGGACGCTGGACAAGTACGAAGGGGACGCCATGATCGCATTCTGGAACGCGCCCCTCGATCAACCGGACCACGCCTTGAGGGCTTGCCGGGCGGCCCTGAGGTGCCAGAAGCGCCTGGCCGAGCTCCGGCCCGAGTTCAAACGGCGGTTCGGGAGCGATGTCTTTGCGCGCATCGGCGTCAATTCGGGGCCCGCGGTCGTCGGGAACATGGGATCGAAAAAAAGGTTCGATTACACCGCCATGGGCGATACGATGAACCTGGCTTCGAGGCTCGAAGGCGCTTGTAAGCAGTACAAGATCTCCTCCCTGATCAGCGAGGAGACGAGGGGCATGGTCAAGGACGCGATCGTCACCCGGGAGATCGACCAGATCCGGGTCGTAGGCAAGAAGAAGCCCGTCAGGGTCTTCGAGCTGGTCGGGGACAGGGAGGAGACACCCGCCGGAGAGATCGAAAAGGCCGCTCTCTTTGAGGGCGGGATCGAAGCGTATAGGAACCGCGATTGGGACGGGGCCATCGATGCGTTCCGCAGGTTGGGGGAGGACGTCCCGGCCGGGATCTACGTCCGGAGGTGTATGGCTTTCAAACAATCCCCGCCGCCGCCGGATTGGGACGGGGTTTTCGAACTCGGAGAAAAGTAAAGGACGCGCGCACATGGAGGTTCAATTCTGGGGTGTTCGGGGGACCTTCCCGTCGCCTGGCAAGGACAAGACACGCTACGGCGGGCACACGCCCTGCGCTTCGGTCCTTTCGGGCTTGGGCGAGGTCATCGTCGTCGACGCGGGGACGGGGATCAAGGACCTTGGCGACTGCCTCCTGCGGGAGCGGGGGGAGGGGCCCCTCAAGGTCACCCTTTTCCTGACCCACTTCCACCTCGACCACGTCATGGGATTTCCCTTCTTCGCTCCGCTGTTCATTCCTGACGCCGAGATCACCGTTTACGCGCCGGCCCCGCCCGCGGAGACCGAAAAGTACCTCGGCGGCCTTGTCACCGGAAAATATTTTCCCGTCGAACTCTTTGAGACCAAGTCCAGGAAGACATACTTGGAGGTCCCCCACGGGAGCATCGAATTGGGCGGAGTGAAGGTCACGCATTGCCGGCTGCGCCACCCCCAAGGGGGCCTTGCCTACAGGTTTGATGAAAAGGGGAAGAGCGTCGTCTTCGCGACGGACACCGAGCATCCCGCCGAGGGGGTCGACGAGGTCCTCGCCGGATTCGCCTCGGGTGTCACCCACCTCATCTCCGACGCGACCTTCACGCCGGACGAATACGGATCGGGGAAACAGGGCTGGGGGCATTCGACCTGGCTCGAAGGGACGCGCCTCGCCGCGGCGGCGGACGCGGGGAACCTTCTGCTTTCCCACCTGAATCCCGAACACGGGGACGACCTCGTCGACGGGCTGGCCGCTTCGGCCAGGGAACATTTCCACAGGACCGCCGCCGCCCGCCAGGGGCTGCGGCTGTTCGTGTGAGGAGGAGCGCCATGCCCAACGCACCGCTTTCGGATTGGACGTTGTATCTCGAGATCGTCTCCGGACTCACCGCCCTCGGCCTTGCCGCGCTTTTTTATGCCGTTGTCCGGCGGCCGCTCGGAAAGCACCCGTTCCTGACACGCCTGGGCCTGCCCGCGTCGTTCATCCTCGTCGCGCTCGCCTTCACTTCGGGCACGGCGCGGAAGCTCCTGCCCGTGCGGGCCCGGTTCTTCGATTTCGTCCACGCGGCGCTGGTCTTCTTCGCGATCGTCTTCATCGTCTGCCTCATCGACGCGTCCCTCCAGGCCTGGTTCACCAGACGCAAGGTGCGGTTCCCGATTCCCAGCGTCCTCCACGGCTTCGTCCTGGCGGTCATTTACCTGGCCATCATCTTCACGGTCCTGAAAGGGCTCCTCGGCATCAACATCACGCCCTTCCTCGCCACCTCCGCCATCCTGACCGCCGTCCTGGGCCTCGCCCTGCAGGGGGTCCTCGGCAACATCCTGGCCGGCCTTTCCCTCCACTTCACGCGGTCCTTCAGCCGGGGCGACTGGGTGAAGGTCGGAGAGACCGAAGGCGTCATCATGGAGACGAACTGGCGGGAGACCCGCATCCTCGACCGGGCCTCGAACATGATCGTCCTGCCGAACAGCGCCATGGCCTCGGGGACGATCACCAACTTCTCCCAGCCCGACAAGAGGTCGGCGATCACGATCCCGCTCAAGATCGGCTATGAGTCCGCCCCCGCCCTCGTCATCGGGACGCTCAAGGAGGCCGCCCGTGAGGTCCCGGATGTCCTCAGCGTCCCGGCCCCGGTGGCGCATCTCCTTGGCTATGACGACCTCGGGGTCTCCTACCTCCTTAAGTTCTGGATCCAGGACTTCAGCCGGAAGCATTCCATCTCCACCGAGGTCGGGCGGCTCGCCTGGTACAAGCTCAAGAGACAGGGGATCGAGATTCCCATGCCCGTCTCCGGCCAGTTGGCCAGGGTCCTCCAGACCGTCGACAGGAGCGGAGCGAGGGCGTCTGCGGAAAAGGCTGCCGAACGGACCCTTCATGACCTCCTCAATTCGTCGTTCCTGCGGTTCCAGGAAGGGGACAGGGCTGGCCAGGCCATCCTATCCGAAGCCGAGGCCCGGGAGCTGTCGTCGCTCGTCCGGCGTGTCGTCTATACGCCCGGCGAGGTGCTCTTCCGTCAGGGTGATAAGGGAGAGGCGTGTTACGTCGTTTCCCGGGGATCGGTCAAGGGAGAGATCATCACCGAGGAGAACGGGAAGACCTATTCCTCGGAGTTCCGGACGGGGCCGTCGGGGATCGTTGGCGAGATGTCCCTCTTCACGGGGATGCCCCGGACGGCCACGGTTACGGCCGAGGAGGAATCGGAGCTCCTCGAGATCAGCTCCTCTGCGTTCGTCGCGCTCCTGGCGCGAAGCCCCGGGCTGGCGGACGCCGTGGCCGAGATGGTGAGCCTGCGCAATCAGAAGAACCTCGAATCCCTCCGGAAGATCAGGGAGCTCTCGGCAGGCGACATCGAGGCGGGGAGCAACAAGAAGTCGGTCCTGGAATACCTCAAGAAGCTGGTCGGGCTTTTCAGGGGATAGGACTATCTTTTTTCGCCGGAATATATATTATCTATCGTTGAGTCCGTAGTGAGAGGAGGCATTCGGTGAACATGAGAGTTTGGATTTCAGGAAGATGGTTGCTGGTCGGCTTAGTGGGCTTCGTCCTCGTCGCGTCGGCGGCTTGCGGCAAGAAAACCGGGGCGGAAAAGGCTTTTTCCGCGGCCAAAGCGGCTTCCGAGTCTTTAGTCCCATCCAACGCGCAGAACGACTATTCGCAGCCCTACCTAACCGATGAGAAGATGGTCAAGTTCATCGGATCCCTGCAGGAGGACGTGAATCCCTTCGAAGTCCTCTTCAAGCAGGGCGGCCAGATGCGGAGCATGTCGGATATGGGGGCAAAGGCCGAGGCGTTCAGCGCCTTCGCCCGGAAATACGGCTTTGCGGATTACGCGGACTATACGGTTGTCTGGGGGCGGATCATGGTGGGCGATATGCTGATCGCCTCCGAGCAGATGACAAAAGACACGATAAAGACGCTGGAAGAATCCATCCGGTCGGCCGAGGAGAACTTGAAGAAACCCGACCTGAGCGCCGAAATGCGGACGATATACGAGGACCAGATCACGAGCGGCAAGTCTTCGATCGAGGAATTCAAGAAATCGGACACATCCGGCTTGAACGAGGCGGACCTGGCCCTGGTCGCGAAATATAAGGCCCAGATCGACGAAGCCACGAAGAGATTCAAGTAGAATCAGGGCAATGGATTCCAGGGGATTGGGTTCATGTCCCCGAATTTCCGCGTTTCTCCATGGTCAAACTGTTCGACGGTCAGGCCTCCGGTCTATTGAAAAGCGCGGGGACTTAGGCTATAGTTGGCGCGGATTGTTGAGTCAGCCCTGTAGCTCAGTATGGATAGAGCAATGGATTCCTAATCCATGTGTCGTGGGTTCGAGTCCCACCAGGGCTACCAGCTCTTCCGCAGAACGGAAAAGGTCAAAAATCATCCCGGAATTCACCTCAAAGGGTGATTTACACTCCGGCCGTTCCCATGGAATAAATATCGGAG
>Ga0315284_10010592_pt1 | contig 13129 bp, 10 predicted proteins | sample YL17G09_16_MG_FD_203696 | JGI IMG/M metagenome (GOLD analysis project Ga0315284, IMG submission 203696) | Sediment microbial communities from Yellowstone Lake, YNP, Wyoming, USA - YL17G09_16 | ecosystem: Environmental > Aquatic > Freshwater > Lake > Sediment | place: USA: Wyoming | collected...
GGAGCAACGCAAACTCTACAAAGAACAGCAAAAGGAGATCAAGCGCATCGAGGAGGCGATCCAGACACTTTTCAGCGACCGCAAGTTCAGCCGGCGCGACAGCAAGGTCAAGCAGCTCGAGCGAATCAAGCGCGTCGGCGACGTATCCGAGCAGAGGACCGTTTCGGCGCGGTTCGGTCAGGCCGTTCGCAGCGGCAGAGAGGTCTTGCGGCTGAGCAAGCTGGCAAAGAGCTATCCGGGCAAAACGCTTTTTGGCGATCTGACCATGACGGTCGAGCGCGGGCGGAAGGTCGGCATAGTCGGGCCGAACGGCGGCGGGAAGACAACGCTTCTCAAGATTCTGGCGGGGCTGATCGAATCCGACTCCGGGGAGGTGATTCTGGGGCATAATGTGTTCCCGGTGTACTTCGCGCAGGAGTTCGATCATCTCGTCAGGACCCGGATGGTGCTGGAGGAACTGCTGGCGGACGCCGATCTGACCTCGCTTCAGGCGCGAAACCTGCTGGCCCAGTTCCTGTTTATGGGCGATGACGCGTTCAAGACGGTCGAGGTTCTTTCGGGCGGGGAGCAGTGCAGGCTCGCGCTGGCGAAGATACTGGCGAAGTCTCCTAACCTGCTGCTGCTCGACGAGCCGACCAATCACCTCGACATACGCTCCCGCGAGGCGCTCGAAGAGGCGCTGCGGGCGTATGATGGGACGGCCCTGATCGCGTCGCACGACAGATACCTGCTCGATACGGTCGCCGATGAGATCCTGGAGCTGGCGGACGGCGAGTGGTCGCTGCATCTGGGAGACTACTCGGCCTACAGGGAAAAGGCGATGTCGCGGGCGACCCCGGTCGATGACGCTCGGCAGCCTGCCAAGCCTGCTGTCCGGCCCGTGTCGCTAACCAAGAGAGCCGAGCGGCGGCTGCGCGAGCTTAACAAGGGGCGGGCCGCGTTGGAGCAGCATATCGAGGAAGTGGAAGAGAGCTTGTCGGCCTTGACGACGGCTCTGGGAGACCCGGAGAGCTATCGATCGGGCACGGCGGGCGATCTTGCGAAGGAGTATGATGAGGCGTCGGAGCGGCTTCGCGCGCTGTATGCCGAATGGGAGCGGGTCTGCGAGGAGATCTCCGAGACGGAGGCGGCGCTGGGCGAACTGGGCAGGCGGTGAGCGGAAAAACAGTTTGACCAGTGCCGCGCCGAAGTAGTATAATAACGTTTTGGTATCGCTTCTGGGGAACCGAAGGTTTCGGCTCCTCTGGTTATTCGTGTACCAGGTTTCAAACCGATCAGGCACGGCGCCTTCGTGCCACTAACAATGAGGTGACGACGGCAACCCATGATCTACCCATCCGCGGACTTGCTCGAGAACTGGGGAAGCAAATACTCACTGGTCGTGCTGGCCGCCAAGCGGGCCAAGCAGATCAAGAGCGGAGCGCCTCCGCTCGTTGAAACCAATTCACGCAATCCTCTTACCATCGCCCTCGAGGAGATAGCCGCCGGCAAGATCTACTGCCAGGTGGCCGATCACGACATTCTCCCAAAGACCACTCAGGAGGCCGAAGTCGCGCAGCTTCTGGCAATACCGACTCTCCCGCTTGACGAGGAAGCGGCCGCCGAAGAACCCGAAGCGATCGCGGTCTTTTCCGACGAGACCGAGCTTGTTTCCGACGAAGAGGATGAGGTGGCCGAAGAGGAAGACGAGGAAGCAGAGCCGCTCGACGTGGTGATCAAGCACGAAGAGGAAGGCATCGTGCGCGAACCCGGCTTCGACGAGGAGCTTGAGGAAGAAGAGGAGGCAGAGCATCTCGTGGAGGTCGAGTCGGAAATCGAGCCTGAGGTGCTCGTCGTGGAGCCCAAGTCAATCGCAAAAGAACCGCCGAAGCCGAAGACCCGCGCGGCAAAGAAGAAAGAACCGGAGGCCGAGGCGGTGATCGAGCCGGAGCCGCTTGCCGTGGAGCCGGAGCCGGCCGCAGAGGAAGCGCCGAAGCCGAAGACCCGCGCGGCAAAGAAGAAAGAACCCGAGGCCGAGGCGGTGATCGAGCCGGAGCCGCTTGCCGTGGAGCCGGAGCCGGCCGCGGAAGAACCGCCGAAGCCGAAGACCCGCGGTAGGAAGAGCAAAGAAGCGGATGCGCTCCCGCCGGACGCGGCGGGTGTCTCCGGTGGCGAGGAGACCAAACGCTAAGTAGATCACGGCAACAAACTTGCACGTCGTCATGCTGAACTTGTTTCAGCATCCAAGCCTGGACCCTGAACCAAGTTCAGGGTGACGTGTACAAGCGATCAACCGCGATTCACTTAGCAGCCTGTTCGGGGCGAAGAGCACCGACCAATCGCCGTTGGAAACGGCTGCTACAAGGATGATATGACCCGCGGCCGAGGGATGGCACATTGCCCTCGGTCGCTCAACTTTGTCCATGACACCCAAACGGGACTACTACGAAATACTCGGCGTCGGTAGGGACGCCACCCAAAACGACGTTAAGCGCGCCTACCGCAGGCTCGCGCGCGAGCACCATCCGGACGTCAACCCCGGCGACCACAACGCCGAGCACCGGTTCAAGGAGATCAACGAAGCCTACCAGGTGCTCTGCGATCCAGATAGGCGTGCCGTCTACGACCGCTACGGTCACGCCGGCATGGAGCAGAGATTTGGGCCGGACTTGAACTTCGGTTTCGGCGATTTCGGCGGGTTCGGAGACATCTTCGACATCTTCTTCGGCGGCGGTCAGAGAACTACCGTCAGCCGCGGACCGACTCCGGAACGCGGCAACGATCTTCGCTACGACCTCGATATGACTCTGGAGCAGGCGTATGCCGGGATGGATGCTCAGATCTCCGTGACGCGAACGGAGAACTGCCAGGAGTGCGGCGGCACCGGCGCGGAACCGGGAGGTCACCCCGAGACGTGCTCGACGTGCCGGGGAACAGGTCAGGTGCGCCAGCACCAGCAGACAATACTGGGCGCGCAGATTCGGATCACCATCTGCCCGCGCTGTCACGGCGAAGGCACGGCCATCAGCGATCCGTGCAAGAAATGCGCGGGCAAGGCCAGGGTCCGCCGCACCTCGCACGAAACGGTGCACATCCCCGCCGGCGTGGACACCGGAACACGAGTGCGCATTCCAGGCCACGGAGACGCCGGGCTGCGCGGCGGCCCGCCCGGCGACCTCTATGTCATCACGCACATTGGAAAGCATAACCTTTTCGAACGCAAGGGCAATGATCTGTGGTGTCAGGTTCCCATCGGGTTCCCTCTGGCGGCGCTCGGCGGGACAATAGAGGTCAAGAGCCTGGAGGGCGTTGAGAAGCTGCACATCGCGCCCGGCACGCAATCCGGAGAGGTCTACAGCCTCAGAGACAAAGGCATGCCCGATCCGACCGGCGGCCGCACGGGCAACCTCAACGTGGTGATCAAAGTCCAGACCCCTACCCGCCTCAACGACGAGCAGAAGACGCTTCTGAGGCAGCTCGCCGCGTCGCGCGGCGAGGAGATTCCCGACGACCACGACAAGGGGTTCTTCGAGCGCGTCAGGGACGCGTTCAGCGGGCTATGAAATGGGTTGAAATCGCCGTCGAAGCGACTGAGGCGTCCGTTGACGCCGTCTCAAACATACTCATCGAGGAAGGGTGCGGCGGCACGGTCATCGGCCCCGTTCCCGCATCAGCTAATGCCTATGCAACTTGCTATCCCTCCAGGTATCCCTACCTGGAGGGGGGCCGCCTCCAGGTAGGGATACCTGGAGGGATTGGATCTTCCAGCGGAGAGGGATGCTTCGGGGAAGACAGCCTCCCGAAGCATCCCTCTCCGGGCAGCCGGGTCGCAGGCTATCTGCCGGTTGACGATAGGCTGGAGGCGCGTCTGCTGAGCATCCGCGAGCGGGTTCGGCTGCTGCCGGGCTATGGGCTGGCGCTGGAATCCGATGAGGTAACGGTCACGCCCGTCGCCGAAGAGGAATGGGCGACCGCGTGGAGGAAGCATTTCAAACCGGTGCGCGTCGGGCGGATCGTGGTCAAGCCGACGTGGGAGGAAATCGAGGCGCGGCCGGGCGATGTGATCGTCGAGATCGACCCGGGCATCGCGTTCGGAACCGGATACCATCCCACCACGCAGCTTTGTCTGCTTGCGCTGCAGGACATCATCAAAGGCGGAGAGATCGTGCTCGACGTTGGCACCGGGTCGGGGGTGCTGGCGATTGCGGCGGCGCGGCTGGGGGCGGATTCGGTCGTGGGGCTTGACGCCGACAGCGTAGCCGTCGAGGTCGCCGAAGAAAACGTGCGGCACGCGGGTCTAACGGAGAAGATCACGATCCGGCAGTCGGATTCGCCGGCTGCCTTCGAGGGCCGGGCGGATGTCGTGCTTGCGAACATCATCGCGAAAACGCTGGTAGATATGGCGGAGGCGCTGGCGGAGAAAGTCAGGCCGGGCGGGAAGCTGGTCGCGTCGGGGATCGTGACGGAGCGAGTGGATCAGGTCAGGACCGCGTTCGAGGCGGTCGGGCTGCGCGTTGATGAGGAGCGCGTGGATGGCAACTGGGTCGCGCTCGTGTGCGAGAGGGCGGGGTGATGGCGGATCATCGCAGGTTCTTTGTTCACCCGGATCGGATCGACGGCGAAGAGGCGGTCATCGAGGGCGGCGCCGCGCGGCAGATTTCGAAGGTGCTGCGGCTTGGGGCCGGGGATTCGATATCGCTGCTCGACGGCCTGGGAAACGTCTACCCCGCCCGGATAACCGCGATCACGACGGGCCGCGTCAGGGCGCGGATACTCGGCAAGCAGAGCGACGTCAATGAGCCGAAACTCAGGCTCGTGCTGGCGTCGTGTCTGCCCAAGGGCGACCGGATCGAGAGCATCGTTGGCAAGTGCGCGGAACTGGGAATATCGGAGGTAGTGCTGGTTCGTTCGGAGCGGACAGTGCCGCGGCTGGACGACAATCGGGACAAGAGACTTGCGCGACTCCGGCGCATCGCGCGTGAGGCCGCGGAACAGTGCGGAAGGTCGAAAGCGCCGGATGTGCGCGGGGTGTTGGATCTGGGCGAGCTTGTGGAGATGGTTCCACAGTTCCCTCTGGCCATTGTCGCTTGGGAAGAGGAAGATGGATTGTCGCTGAAGGAGGCGCTGAAGGGCAGAACCGGCGTCGAGTCGGCGCTGGTAATGATCGGGCCGGAAGGCGGTTTGACCGAGCGCGAGGTCCAGGCGTTGGAGTCGGCGGGGGCTGTGACGGTTTCGCTTGGGCCGAGGCTGCTGCGGACGGATACGGCAGCGATCGCGGCGTGCGCGGCGGTGATGTATGAGCTTGAGGGCGAACTGTAGAAGCAGGAATTCCGGCGCGGCCTTAGAATGAGTTACCGTCCTTCGAATGAATTCGCGGCAACAGGTTACGAAGTCCGCCTGCGCGGACTGGGAAAATGGTTATGCCTGAGAAAAGCGCCCTGGGGCTGAAGCAGCTTCGGGTGACGGACAATCTGGACCAACTGCTTGAGGCGCTGCCTCCGAAGATAAGGCAGAGCCTCGAAGAGCAGGAGAACGTCGAGGACCTGCTGGAGATCGTGCTGGATCTGGGTCGAGAGCCGGAAGCAAGGTTTCCGATGAGGGTCACGCTGCTTTCCGATCAGCCGGTCAAGGCGGAAGACATCGACTATGTGGTCGAGCGCGTCGGGCAGTTCGGCAAGGACAACCGCGCGGGCATCGAGCGCACCCTGCACCGCATCTCGGCGATTCGCAACCGGCAGGGCAAGGTGGTCGGGCTGACGTGCCGGATCGGGCGGGCGGTCTATGGAACCATCGACATCATCCGGGACGTGGTCGAAAGCGGCAGAAGCATCCTGCTGCTGGGCAAACCCGGAATCGGCAAGACCACCAAGCTGCGCGAGGTCGCGCGAATCCTCTCCGATGAGTTCAAGAAGCGGGTGGTGATCGTGGACACGTCAAACGAGATCGCCGGCGACGGCGACATCCCCCACCCCGCCATCGGCCACGCGCGCAGGATGCAGGTCGTCACCCCGGACCAGCAGCACGCGGTGATGATCGAGGCGGTGGAGAATCATATGCCGGAAGTCATCGTCATCGACGAGATCGGCACCGAGGCAGAGGCATTCGCAGCTCGAACCATCGCCGAGCGGGGCGTCATGCTGGTAGCGACCGCGCACGGAAACTCGCTCGATAATCTCATGATGAACCCCACGCTCGCGGACCTCATCGGCGGCATTCAGGCGGTCACGCTTTCCGACGATGAAGCCAAGCGCCGCGGCACCCAGAAGACCGTGCTGGAGCGCAAGGCCCCGCCGACGTTCGACGTTCTCATCGAGATCATCGAGATGGACAAGCTGGCGATCCATCACGACGTGGCGAGCGTGGTGGATAGGATGCTGCGCGGGGTTCCGCCCAGGCCGGAGATACGCGTCAGAAACGTCAAGGGCGAGGTCGAGATCGTTCAGGCGACCGACGTGACGGGAGCCGAGCCGGTCAAGTTCGAGCACAGGCCCGATGTCGGCGACACTCACCCGATTCCGGCCATCGTCAAGGTGTTTCCCTACGGCGTCAGCAGGAACCGGCTGGAACGAGCCATTCGAGAGCTGCACGTGCCCGGCTACATATCCAAGGAACTCGGCGAGGCAAACGCAGTCATCGCCCTCAAGGCGCACGAACGTAAGAACGTCTCGATCCTTCAGGACGCCAGGCGGCGCGGGCTGCCTTTATACGTGATAAAGAGCAATACATACGCGCAGATCGCCGGGGTCATACGCGACATATTCCGCCTCGGCGAATCGGATGAAGAGGCCACGGCCATCAAAGACGCCGAGGAAGCGATCAGCCGCGTGCTTGAGACCGGCGAACCACAGGAACTTACCCCTCAAAACAGCTACATGAGAAGGTTGCAGCACCAGCTTGCGGAGAAGTATGAACTGACATCCGAAAGCATCGGCACCGAGCCGTATCGCAGAGTGAGAATCTTCAAACCATGACCGCTGCGCGCGGGTTGTTCGTCACCGTCGAGGGAATCGAAGGCGCGGGCAAGAGCACACTTGCCGAGGCGCTGGCCGATAAGCTGAGGTCGCTGGGGCGAGAGGTCGTGTCCACGCGCGAGCCGGGCGGGACCGGCATCGGGGATTCGATCAGGGAGCTTCTGCTCGAATCGCGCGATGATATGTCAAACCGCACGGAACTGCTGCTTTTCGAGGCCGCGCGGGCGCAGCACGTTGATGATCTGATCGCTCCCGCGCTGAAAACCGGCGCTGTCGTGATATGCGACAGGTTCGCGGACTCCTCTCTGGCGTATCAGGGCGATGCGCGGGGAATCGACGGAGACACGGTCGCTCGCCTTAATGAGTTCGCCACGCGTGGCCTGAAGCCTGATCTGACCATTCTGCTCGATCTGCCGGCGGAGGTGGGCCTTGCGCGGCAGAGGTCGATGGACAGGATTTCGGCGGAGGGGATCGCGTTTCACGAGTCGGTTCGGCAGGGGTATCTGGCGATAGCGCGGGCCGAGCCGGAGCGGGTGGTTGTCCTTGACGCGGCGGGCAGCTTCGAGGAAGTGCTAGGGCGCGCATGGGAGGCAATAGAGGTGAGACTATGAAGCTTGTTATCGCAATCGTGCACGAAAGGGATAAGCACAAGGTCAGCGACGCGCTTCTGGAGGCCGGGCACAAGTTCACGATCATAGCGAGCACGGGCGGCTTTCTGAGGGACGGGAACGTCACGTTTCTGGCCGGCACGGAGGATAAAGACGTCGATAGCGTGATCGAGATCGTGCGAAAGTGGTGCTCGTCGCGGGAGCAGTATATCGCTCAGCCGATGCCGGACGCGATTGCGCCCGCCGGAGCGGTGATCAGCCCGGTGAAGGTGTGCGTGGGCGGCGCGATCGTATTCGTGGTGGATGTGGAGAAGTATGAGCGCGTCTAGCGGGTTCGGCCGCATAATCGGGCAGGAGCTTGCGAAGCGCGTGCTGTCGAAGGCCGTGCGCGAGGGTCGGCCGGCGCATGCGTATCTGTTCCTCGGCTTGCAGGGCACAGGCAAGCTCACCACCGCCCTGGAGTTCGGCAAGGCGCTCAGTTGCGAGAACCGGCAGGACGGCAGCGCGTGCGGCGAGTGCGCGGTCTGCCGCTCGATAGAGCACGGCAACTTCCCCGATATGCGCGTGTGGTCGCCGGAGCGCCAGGACACCGCTATCAAGCACATGCGCGAGATGCGGGACCTGGCGTCGTTCAGGCCCGCGCGCGGCAAGTGGACGGTCAACATCATCGAGCAGGGCGACACACTCAACGAGGACTCCGCAAGCTGCATTCTGAAGCTTCTGGAGGAGCCTCCGCCCTACGTGGTCAATATCCTGCTCTATCGCAATGCCTCAAACGTGCTGCCCACGATTCGGTCGCGCTGCCGGCTGGTGCGCTTCGAGCAGGCGACTACCGAGGAGCTTTCGGCGCGGTTGGTCGATGAGCATGGCGTCGGCGCGGATGAAGCGGCGTTTCTGGCGGCCTACTCACAGGGCAGACCGGGGATCGCGATTGGCCTGATCGGAGACGGTGAGTTCAGGCGCAGGCGCGAAAACGTAGCATCGGTTGCGTCGGTCGCCGCAAGCGGTGACGCCTGGGCCGCTTTGGCTCTGGCCGAAGCGCTGCGGTCGGGTCCGGTTGCTGAGACGGACGATGACGATCAGGCCGATGAGGACGAGGAATCTCCGGCCCAGGATCGGGCGGCGGCGCGTATGGGCGCGCGTCGGGCTGTCTTGGAGTCGCTCGGGATGCTGCTGCTGTGGTATCGCGATCTGCTGGCCGTCAAGCTGCAGGGCGAGCAGGCGGCCATCGTCAACTCCGATATGCGCGATGGGCTGCTGGAGCAGAGTTCGCGGTATCGTCATTCGGGTCCGCTGCTCGGGGCGGTGGAGGCGATTCTTCGCGCCAGGCGGCGGATTCAGGGCAACGGAATCCCCCAGATCGTCACCGAGGCGCTGATGATGAAGTTGGCGCAGTCCTTCGGATGAATCCGAGGCAACGTGGCACAAAGTCCGCCTGCGCGGACTGGGAAGGTAGTATGTCAAACAGCATTTCAAGGCGGCATTTCCTGAAAGGCATGGCGGTCGGGTGCGCCGCGCTTGCGATGCCGGAGCTTGCATTCGCGGCGGCAAAGCCCGAAGCCAAGCGCCTGAACATACTCCTGATCACAGCCGATGACCTGAACTGGGACTCCGTCGGCGTGTTCGGCAGCAAAGTGCCCAGCATCACGCCGAACATAGACAAACTGGCCGGCGAGGGTATCAGATTCACCAACGCGCACGTCCAGGCCGCGGTCTGCCAGCCGAGCCGGTCGGTGCTTATGACCGGCCGCTACCCGCATCGCAACGGCGCGCGCGGGTTCGAGCCGATCGATCCCGCCGTCACCACGCTCCAGGAGCGACTTCGCGCCGCCGGCTATCTCAACGGCATTATGGGCAAGAACAGCCATCTCGCGCCCAGGGAGAAGTTCTGTTGGGACTTCTACATAACCCCCGATGCTCTCGAACAGGGCAGGGGACCGGCGCTTTATTACAAGCACGCGAAGGAGTTCTTCGAGCAGGCAAAGGCCGCGGGCAAGCCGTTCTTTATGATGGCGAACTCGCAGGACCCCCATCGGCCCTTCGCCGGCAGCGACGCGGAGATGAACCAGTTTGGCAAGCATTATCCCTACACCCGCAAGTATGCGTCATCGGAAATCCAGGTGACCGGCTTCCTGCCCGACCTGCCGGATGTGCGCACGGAAGTGGCTCAGTATTTCACGTCGGCGCACAGGTGCGACGAGACGGTCGGGGAGGTCCTTCGGGCGCTTTCGGAGACCGGCAGCGCCGACAACACGCTCGTGATGTTTCTCAGCGATAACGGCATGTCTTTTCCCTACTCAAAGACCAACTGCTACCTTGCAAGCACCAAGACACCGTGGATCGCGCGCTGGCCGGGACGCATCAAGCCGGGCAAGGTGGACGCCAAGCACTTCATATCGGGAATCGACTACATGCCCACGATTATCGAGGCGGCGGGGCTTCAGCCGGTGTCGGGCATGGACGGCAAGTCGTTTCTGCCGCTGCTGACCGGGTCGGAGCAGAAGGGCCGGGACAAGGTCTTCACGTTCTTCGAGGAAACCTCCGCGAAGATCCAGTTCCCGATGCGATGCGTGCAGAACGCGAAGTACGGCTATATCTACAACGCCTGGTCCGACGGCAAGACATCGTTCAGAAACGAAGCGATGGGAAGCATGACCTGGCGGGCGATGGCGGCGTCGAGTGATCCCAAAGTGGTGGCGCGGGCGAAGTATTTCCTGTATCGGACGCCGGAAGAGCTATATGACCTGCAGTCCGATCCGAGCTGCCTCAAGAGCCTGGCAGGTGATGCAAAGCATAGGAAGACACTTGAAGATATGCGCAAGCAGCTTCTGGATAACATGACCCGCACGCAGGACCCCATCCTGCCGGCGTTCAAGGCGTATCTGGCGACCGGCAAGCAGACCTGGAAGCCGGAGGTGCGCAAGCGCTTCCCAGGCGGGAAGAAGGGGAAGGCGGAGGGATAGCCCTTCCTTCGAATGAACCCGCATTATTCACGAGGAGCACGAACGCCCCGCGCAGTGTCATTCCGAACGCAGTGAGGAATCTGCTTTAGCGGCTTCGGGAAAAGCAGATTCCTCGCGCCGCTCGGAATGACGTGAATAATGCAGGTGAATTCGAGGCAACGCGGTGCGAAGTCCGCCTGCGCGGACTGGGAGCAACCTCCCCTCGCTCCTCCTTAGCGAGGAGGGGAAAGCGACCGCGCCTGGTCAGAAGACCGAGACTACCGCGGCCCCACGTCGTTTGAGTCTCTCGGCCAGACGGACGGCACGTAGATGACCGTGCCGGCGGGATACGTGGCGCCGTTGACGATGCTCGGATGGGTCGGTGTATGCTTTTCCACGCGGGAGATGCCGGTTATGATGACGTTGCTGTTGACAGAACGAGTCACGCCCGCGGGAAAGTGAATGAGCATGCCGAGCGATGGGCCGATGCCGTCCTGATAGCCCGCTCCGTCATCCAGATAGCCGACATTCTGCGCCTTGACCACGGAAGTGAGCCTGCCCGCGACGCGCACCAGCATTCCGGTCGTGTTGATGCCTGCGTAGTTCAGGGACTCGGTCCTGTCGTTGCCGATGCCGCGCGTGCTCATCCAGACCGGGGCGATTACGCTGCCGGCGGTGATGCTCCGGAACGAGACATTGCTGATCTGGTATTCCCCGTCCATCCTGCCCACAACTCCAGCGAACTCCGTTTTCTGTCCGAGAGTAAGGGACTGACTTGTGATCAGCTTGATGCCCGCGCTGCGGTCGGGTGACTCGACGAAAACGGACCCGGATTCGAAGCCGGTCGCCGTTACCACGGCGTCCTCGATGAGCACCGGAGTGCCGCCGGGCAGCAGCCTCGCAGAGCCGACAGACATAGGCGCACCGGTCACACCGATGCTGACGGGTACGTTCCCTGTCGATAACTCGCCGTCGGTCGCAGTGTAAGCGAAGCCGTCAACGCCGGTGAAACCTGTTTGGGGCGTGTAGGAGAACGACCCGTCGGCGTTGAGCGTGAGGCTGCCGTGCGCGGGTCCCGACACCAGTGATGCCGTCATCGGCAGGCCGTCCGGGTCGGTGTCGTTAGCCAAAACGCCCGGAGCGGGCACGGCAAGTATTCATGGCTTCTCCTGTTCTTTGCTGACCAATGCAGCAACCAGCGCTTTGATCTCGTCGATCTGCTTCTGCTGCTCAGCGATCTTCGCGTCCCTGATCTTCAGCTCCTGGCAAAGCCCCTGGATAGCTGCCAGGGCCACGCCGTCAGCGTCGATGGTCGATATGTGCTTGTCGTCCTCGCCAACCTTGAAAGCCGCCGCGAAGTCCTGGGCGACCGGGCCGATGTGGCGAATGGATACATCTTGCGACTTGTAGTTCCAACTGCTCATAGGAAGAGCCGCAACTTTCGCGAGAATCTCCCTGCCGTCAAGCGCGGCAAAGTTGGCTTTCATTCCTCGGTCGCTGACGCTCGACCAGGCGCCGCCGCCGGCAGCAACGTAGACGCCGCTGGTGCAGCCGGCATTCGTGTAGAACCACACGCCTCCTGATGCACGAGCCATGAACTGGTCGTCTGCCGTGGAGTATAAATCGGCATCCGTCGAGTCGGCCCACACAAAGGCCCCAGAATTGTTGGCTTTGGCCTGCCGTCCAGCGGCGAAGCTGAAATCGCCGGCGGCGGTGTTCTGGTAGCCGCCCGCGACGGCGGCATAGTGGCCGCTGGCGATGTTTACGGTACCGCCACCGACGGTGGCATAGTCGCCGCTGGCGATGTTTACGCTGCCGCCACCAACGGTGGCAGCGCCCCCATTGGCGGCGTTAAGGATGCCGCCCGCGACGGTGGCATAGCTGCGGCTGGCGGTGTTGCCGTAGCCGCCCCCGACCGTGGCATACCCGTTGCCGCCGCTGGCGGTGTTGCCGTAGCCGCCCCCGATGGCGGCACCTTGGCTGCTCGCGGTGTTGCTCTTGCCGCCCGACACGGTTGAAGAGTCGCCGCTGGCGTCGTTGTCGTAGCCGCCACCGATCGTGGCATAGTTGTAGCCGGTGGCGGTGTTAAGTGCGCCGCCACCGACGGTGGCAGAGCTGCCGGCGGCGATGTTGTAATAGCCGCCCGCGACGGTGGCATAGACGTTTTCGGCGAAGTTGTAGTAGCCGCCCCCGACGGTGGCACAGTAGCCGCTGGCGGTATTGAGGACGCCGCCCGCGACAGTGCCAAAGTTGCCCGTTACAGTGTTGACGGCAGTGCTGGCGCCTCCGCCTGAGATGGTGGCTCCATAAACCCCGGAGGCAACCGCGTTGCCAGAGTAACCCCCGACAACGTTGGGAGTGCCAGCAGTCGGTTCCAGCCGAAAGCCACAGGTGTTGTTCACCCTGAACTCTAGAGCCTGATAATCCGTAGTGCCTATGAAGTTTGTGCCGGGGGTAGTGCCCGCGTTGCCCAAGAGGCTCCAACTGTCGCCCGAGATCAGAGCATAGGGCACCGAAGTGAACTTAGTCCTCGGCGACAGAGCCGCAAGCGGACTGCCCACCAATATCTCCATCCATACATCCGTCTTGCCTGCCAGATCAGAGGCGGCAAGAGGCGTAAGTTGGGTCG
>Ga0315284_10010593_pt1 | contig 13128 bp, 9 predicted proteins | sample YL17G09_16_MG_FD_203696 | JGI IMG/M metagenome (GOLD analysis project Ga0315284, IMG submission 203696) | Sediment microbial communities from Yellowstone Lake, YNP, Wyoming, USA - YL17G09_16 | ecosystem: Environmental > Aquatic > Freshwater > Lake > Sediment | place: USA: Wyoming | collected...
GGTCGAGGTAGGTCTTGGGCGGGCGGTTGAGGCAGCCCGCGATGTCGCGCACGATGCGGATGGCGTGGGCGTCGTCCTCCGCCAGGCGGTCGGCGACGCCGCTGATGCGCGTATGCACCTCGCCGCCGCCAAGCTCCAGCGCGGTGATCTCCTCGCCGGTGGCGGCCTTCACCAGCGGCGGGCCGCCGAGGAAGATCGTGCCCTCCTTCATGATCACCGCCTCGTCGCTCATCGCCGGGACGTAGGCGCCCCCCGCGGTGCAGTTGCCGAGCACGGCGCTGATCTGCGGGATGTTCATCGCGGAGAGCCGCGCCTGGTTGTAGAAGATGCGGCCGAAGTGGTCGCGGTCGGGGAAGATCTGGGCCTGCATCGGCAGGAACACGCCGCCGGAGTCCACCAGGTAGATGCACGGCAGGCGGTTCTCCATGGCGATCTCCTGCGCGCGCAGGTGCTTGCGGATCGTCACGGGGTGATACGTGCCGCCCTTCACCGTGGCGTCGTTGGCGACAATGACGCACTCTACGCCGGAGACGACCCCGATGCCGGTGACGAGGCCGGCGGCGGGGAGCCACTTCCACTCAGTGGGGCGGCCCTCCTCGGGGTACATCTCCCAGGCGGCGAGCGGCGACAGCTCAAGCCACGGCGTGCCGGGGTCGAGCAGCAGCGACAGCCGCTCGCGCACGAAGAGCTTGCCCTGCTCGCGGTGGCGCTTCATGTAGCGCTCGCCGCCGCCCTGCTTGACCAGCGCGATGCGCTCATCTAGCTGGCGGGAGAGGGCGCGGTTGAGCTCCGCGGACTGCTTGAACTCGGCGGAGGCGGGATTGACGCGGGTGGGAAGGAGCTCCATGCGCTTATTGTAGAGGAGAGCGCAGCGGTCACTGCGTGCGTCTAGCCGCCGTACTGCTTGAGCAGCGCCAGGTACTCACTGCCGTGTAAGCGGAAGGCGGCTATCTGGCGCGGTGTCTTGCCTTCGCCGTCAACGGCGCGCGGGTCAGCCCCGGCCTCAAGCAGCAGCCGCACGACCTCGGGAGGGTCCTGTACGCAGGCGCGGTGCAGGGGCGTACAACCATACGGGTCTCGACAGTTCACGTCCGCACCCCCTTCAATGAGCACCTTGACTACGTCTGCATGCGATACGACCCCCCGCCCGGTGGACAGAGGCACCCAGCAGTATCCCCTTCCCGCAGCCGTCAGCAAAGGGGTGAAGCCGCGCATGTCTCTTGCATCTATGTTTGCCCCAGCGTCGAGTAGCAGCTTGGCCCGCTCCGGCAGTCCCCTAGACGCCGCCAAGTGCAGAGGCGTCATGCCGTTACGGTCTACGGCATTCACATTCGCGCCATGCTTCAAAAGCAATCCAACGAGGTCCCGGGCCGCTGGAGGTTCCCGAAGTGGCACGAAGTAGGGGACGGGAGGCATGGGGGGCCCAGCGGGCGCGCCTTGGTCACAGGCGACATGCAGTGCTGTGCGACCTCTTGCATCGCGCGCGTTCACCTTCGCGCCCGCAGCCAGCAGCCGCTCGGCAACTGAGTAGAAGTCGTACTGCTCCTGTTCCTCCGGAGTCTTACAGCTCGCATCAGGCCAGAGCTGGACTGCAGAAAGGAGGAGAGGTGTCTGACCGTCAGGACCGACAGCATTGACGTTCGCACCTGCATGTAGTAGGGCCTCCACTGCCTTCGGGCGCCCGTACTTCGCGGCAAGCATTAGCGGACTCAGACCGTCGGCGTCGACCGCCTCAAGCTTGGCTCCTGCTTTGGTCAGTATCGCCGCCACCTCGGCCAGGTCGCCGAATGCCGCGATGTGCAGCGGCGTCCAACCCCATTTGTCCTTTGACTCCAGGTCAGCACCCGCCTTGATGAGGATACTCACCGCGTCGCCCCGCCCGTAGGCCACTGCCCTGGACAGGGCGTCCCTGCCGTCCTCGTCCCTCATGCCGATATCGTCGCCAGCCTCCAGAAGCACCCGGAGCACTCCGGACTGGTGTTGTATTGCGGCCAGGTCAATGGGGGGCACGCTCTCGTGCGAAGTCGGCAAGGGCATGTCCACCATGGCGCCTGAATCGATGAGCAGTCGAGCCATTGCGGCATCACCCTGCAAGATCGGCCAAGTGAGGGGCGGCCAATACCGGTTCCAGTTGACGTCCGCACCCTTCGCAATCAGCGCCCTGGCTCTCTGCTGATCGCCCGCCCGCACGGCCTCCTCCAGCGCCATCTCGTCCCGGTGCGCGTCAGCGCATGAAGCGCACAGCAGCAACAGACCCGACCCCATGGCGCACAACCGCGCAGCGATCCCGCGTGCGTCCGCCCAGCGCCCGGGCCCGATTCCCCGCCATGCTGAGGGGGCCACTCCCATCACCGTGCTAGACGTCAGATCAGCAATCAGATTACACCCTTCCAGAGGGCTGCCCAGCCACGGGCTAAACTATTCCAGCGGGTGCCCGCGCCAAGCGCAGTGCTGGCCGGGGTGCCCGAGCGAGGTAGATTGCCAATGCACTGCCGCCGTCGGACCAAGCTGGAGTTGACCCGAACCAAGCCGCAGCTAGTCCTGATGCTGTGGCTCGTGCTATCCGCCCTGCCCGGGCAGGCGCTGAGCGGCGCTGCGAGGGCCGGAGACGAGACCCCCGGCGCGGGCGCGGACGCCGCGGCGGCTGGGGCCCAGTCGTCGTGGCTAGCAGGGGCGAGGTGCGTCAAGACGCTGCGCGGCCACGAGGGCGGGGTGGACACCTTCGTGTTCACCCAGGGGGGCGCCGAGATTATCTCAGGAGGCGACGACGGCACGGTGCGGGCATGGTCCGTGGCCGACGGAGCCTCGCTGCGCGTGCTCAAGGCTCATGACCAGGCGGTGCTCGCGCTCGCCGTGGACGAGGGCGGGAGCCTGTTGGCGACGGGAGGGGCGGACGAAACGGCGAAGCTGTGGAAGCTCCCTGCCTGCGAACTGGTCGCCACAATCACTGAGCACATGGCCGCGGTGAGCGCCGTGGCGCTCAGCGCCGACGGCCACATGCTCGCCACCGGCGCCGCCGATGGCACCGCCCATCTCTGGGAGGTCCCGTCAGGCAAGCCGTTGGCTTTGCTGCGCGGCCACGAATTCGCGGTGACGGCCGCGCTCTTCGCAAGAGACTCGAGCTACGTGCTCACCGCCAGCCTCGACAAGACGGTGCGCGTGTGGGCCACCGACGGCCGCCTGCTCAAGCGCATGGTCGAGCATCACCGGGGCGTCACGTCCATGGCGCTGAGCGCGGATGGAACACTGCTGGCCACTGGCAGCATGGACTCCTCGGCACGGTTATGGAAGATGCCCGAGGGCGCACCGTGGCGGACGTTCCAGTGGCACGGCGGCGGCATTAGCTGCGTCGCGCTGAGCCCCGACGGAGCATGCCTGGTGACGGGCAGCGGCGTGAAGACGCTGAAGTTCTGGGAGCTGCCCGATGGGCTGAGAACGACGACGGTCAGCGGGCACACAGGCGGCGTACGCGCGGTGGCGTTCAGTCCTGATGGCTACCTCCTGGCCTCAGCTTCGGCGGACGGCACCATCCGGCTTTGGGAACCGGCCACGGCGGCATACGACGCGGGCAAGTCCCCTCCCGCACCGCCTGAGACTCCGCCGTTATAATGACCGCGTGCACACAGGCACACCCGATTGGGACGGGAAGGCTGAGCGGCGGAAGAAGCGCGACCGCCGACGCAAGTCCCCGCAGCATGACAACGACCGCCTGCTCAGGCTGCTGGCGATGCTGCTCTCGACGTTCGCCGGCGTCCTGATCGGCCTGATTATCGCGCACATCATCTCGGCTGAGCTGGTGCGGCCGTTCAGGGATCTTCTGGCGAAGTGCGAAGCCCAGCTCAAGGATGCCGGGAACGAGCTCGAAGCAACGGATCCAGAGTACACGAGACTCCTGGATGAGGTCCGAAAGTGGCAAATCCGCTTCGGCGAAGGTAGCAGTGCAGCGAATGGGGGGGAGAAGCTGCTCAGCGGCGAGGGGGGCGTCGCCTCGATGGGAGACGCTGGACCCGCGACCAAGCAGGGCGCGGGTACTAAGGACTCGGCAGCGGGAAACTCCTCGAGGGCTCTGCCAACACCAGATGAGCGGCAGCGCTACGAGCAGCTGCGCGGTGAACTGGAGTCCCTTCGCCGCAAGCGTGAAGCGGTGCGGCGGAGCACTGACGCCAACACCATGCTCGCAGCCGACTACCAGCGGGAGATCCTCAGTTACGACCTCTCCAGCCTCGCCGTCGTTCTCATTCTGGCAATCGTCGGGTATCTCTGCTACCCCTTGTTCTGGCAGATGCTCTCGCGGCTGTCAGTATCGTGGGAGGCGTACTTCCCGGCGGGGACGTTGCGCGCGTCGCAGGTCTCGGTGGGGTTTTTCGCCGGCATGATCCTCGGCGTGCTGATCCTCCTGGCCATGATCAACGTTGTCGGCGGCGAGGACAGCCTGCTCGGCTCCCCGCTTTTCCGCTTCGTCTTCGGCGCGTTCGTCGTGCTCACGCTGGGCGTCTCCGGCTCGCTGGTCGCGCTGCGCTACTTCGGCATGCCCGGGGCCGGACCGGACCGGTTCAGCGCCCTGCGCAAGCTGCAGCCGCCGTTGTTGCTCGACACCAGCGTGATCATCGATGGCCGGGTGCACGACGTGGCGGCGACGGGCTTCCTAGGGGGGGTGCTCGTGGCCACCACTTCCGTGCTGCGCGAGCTGCAGAGCATGGCTGACAGCGCCGACGAGCGCAAACGCAGCAAGGGCCGCCGCGGGCTTGAGCTGCTGCGCAAGATGCAGGATGACCCGCGCCTCGAGCTCCAGGTGCTGGACGACGCCGAGTTTGAGCCCGCGTCCCGCAACACCGACGACCACTTGATCTCCACCGCCCAGGGACTCACCGGCGTGGTGGTGACCAACGACTACAACCTGAACCGCGTGGCGGCGATCCGCGACGTGCGCGTGATCAACATCAACGCCCTGGCCAATGCGGTGAAGACGAGCCACCTGCCCGGCGACCTGATCGAGGTGCACATCCTCGACCGGGGCAAGCAGCGGGGCCAAGGCGTGGGCTACCTGGATGACGGCACGATGGTCGTCGTCGAGGACGGCGAGCCCTACCTCAAGCAAACGATGGTGATCAAGTTGACCAGCGTGACCCAGACGGTGCAGGGCCGGCTGATCTTCGGCCGCGTCGATGCGGCGGAGGAGGAGATGAGTGGCAACAGCCGCTGAGTACAGCGCGATCATCTACGCTGTGCAGGACATGCCAGGCGCTTGGGGAAGCTACCTGGAGGAAAAGATGGGGGGCAAGGCGGTCCTTAACCACAGCATCGATACGTTTGACGACGACGTGTCCTGCGCGGAGATACTCATTGTGCCCGACGCTCCTACGCGGGAGTGGATCGGCGGCAACCCGCTCTCCTTCGCCAGCCCCAAGCAGCGCGTCATGCCGCTGGGCAAGACCCGCGCGGAGTCGGTTCACCATGCGGTGGCCGAGGCGCGCAAGAGCGTCGTAGTGATTCACGACGCGCTGCGCCCCAACTTCGGCGCCGAGCTGCTGGCGCGACTGCTCGCTGCCGCCGAGAAGGAGGAAGCAGTCGCGGCGGCCTGGCCCGACGCCGGCCCGCAGGTGGAGCTCAAGGCGGCAGCCGGTGGAGGTGAGAAGAAGCAGCAGCCCGAGGGCTTCTTCGGCCCGCGGGCGGAGCAGCGCCTCGGTCATGCCGGCCAGCGCTTTGCTGCTGGAACCCTATGGACCGTGCAGTACCCGCAGGCGTTTCGCCGCGAGAGCTATCTCCGCGCCGCTGAGAAGGCGGGCAAGAGCCTCAGAGGGTTCACCGACGACAGCGAGATGGTCGCAGCGGGCGGCTGCCAGTTGGCGCTGGTCAGGGGGCGCTTGGAAAACATCCGGCTCGGCGGCCAGGACGAGCTGCGGCTGCTGCAGAAGCTCATGGGCACCACGCCGAAGAAAAAAGACAAGTACGGGGGCCTTGGCTGGTGAGCGGAGAGCTCGGCGTGCTTGAGGGGCTGCGCGTGGGCTTCGGCATGAGCGCGCAGCAGCACAAGCCGGACGAGCCGCTGCGCCTGGCCGGACTGGAGCTCCAGGGCGGCTCGGCAGCATCCGGCGCGACGGACGGGGACGTGATCAGCCGGGCGGTCGTGGACGCGATGCTCAGCGCCTGCGGGCTGCCGGAGATCGGCGCCCTACTCGACCCGGTTGAAATGGCGGCGAGCAGTTGCGACAGCTACATGCTGCTGTCGCAACTCGTCGGCGCGCTGCGCCGCAAGCGGTTGCGCGCGCTGCTGAACCTCAGCATCAAGCTTCTCATGGCCGATCCCCCCGGGCCGACAGAGCGGGCAAGGATGGTCGGCCTGCTTGCCTCCGCCCTCGACGTGCTGCCCGGCCAAGTCAGCCTGTCCTGCGGCACTGACGATGGCCTGCTAGGCGCGCCGGACAGGCCACAATGCGCCGCCTTGGCCTACGCGCTTTGCGTCATCGCCACGCCAGGCAAGAGCGTCAAGGTCCCTGCAGCCCCATACTCCGCGGCGCAGGCGGCGGCACGCAACAGCGGCGCCGCCCGGGACGAGGACTCCCTGGCCGGTCGCCCCCGCGATTTCGAGACGGCTGTGCGCAGCAAGCTTCCGCCGCTCCCGCCCGCCCCACCGCCGCGCTCCGGCGACACGCTCATCGTGTACGCCGACGGCGCCAGCCGCGGCAACCCCGGCCCGGCGGCGACGGGCTGGCTGGTATTGGACGCCCAGGGGCAGCTTGTCGGTGAGGGCGGAACGACGCTTGGCGAGCGCACCAACAACGAGGCGGAGTACGAGGCGGTGCTGGAGGTCGCGCGGTGGATCGAGAGCACCCTCGGCCGCGACTTCCACTTGCTCATCCGCTCGGACAGCGAGCTGCTGATCCACCAACTCCGCGGGGAGTGGAAGGTGAAGGACCCGGAGCTGCGCCAGCTCGCGATGCGCGCGATGAACACGCTGCTGTTCTTCACCACCTTCGAGCTGAGCCACGTGCCGCGGGCGGAGAACTCCCGCGCGGACGCCTTGGCCAACCGCGCGCTGGACGAAGCCGGCAAGCAGCAGAAAGCCTGATCATCGGGCCTGCCAACCTCGCACCCCGAGGGTGCCCGACGCTGTCCTATACGATCCCCTTCACCTTCTCCCAGTCGTCGAGGAACGCCTTCAGCCCCTTGTCCGTAAGGGGATGCTTGACCATCAGCTCGAACGTCTTGTACGGCATCGTGGCGATGTCCGCGCCGAACAGCAGCGCCTGGCGCACGTGGACGGGGTGGCGCAGGCTGGCGGCGAGGATCTGCGTCTTGAAGCCGTAGCGGTCCCACACCTCGCGCATCTCGGCGATCAGCTCCATCCCGTCGTGGCCGATGTCGTCAAGCCGTCCGATGAACGGGCTGACGTAGGTCGCGCCCGCCTTCACCGCCAGAAACGCCTGGTTCAGCGAGAAGCACAGCGTGCAGTTGGTCTCGATGCCTTCGCGGTCAAGCTGGCGGATGGCGCGCAGCCCCTCCGGGATGAGCGGGATCTTCACCACGACGTGCTTGGACCAGCCGGAAATCTCCCGCGCCTGGTTTAGCATCCCCTCGGTGTCCACCGCGGTCACCTCCGCCGACACCGGGCCCTGCACCAGCTCGCAAATCTCAATCACTCGCTGCTTGAAGCCGCAGTGCTCCTTGGCCACGAGCGACGGGTTGGTCGTCACGCCGTCGACGAGCCCAAGCTCCATGCCGGCGCGGATCTCATCAAGATTCGCGGTATCCAGGAATATCTTCATCTACTCCCTCGCCACACCCCAGGCATTTTAGCATCGCCGCTGCTATGATCCCGCCGTGCTTGCTCGAATCGTGGCGTACGCCGCCGTCGCGGTCGTGATCGGCGGAGCGGCGGGGTTTCTCGCCTCCCCGCGCTACGTGCCGCCGCGTGGCGACCCAGAGCCGCGGCTGCGGGAGCGCGCCCAGGCCTACTACCGTGCGATGCGCCGGGCCGACATCGGCGAGATGGCCCGCTTGGAGACACCGGCGCGACAGCTGCGCGACACGGTCCGTCTCCAGCACGAGATTGACAACAACGATGCCCAGCGGGCGAAGTTCCACAAGACTACGATCGACAGGATGGAGCGGTCGGCCCAGATGGTGCTAGGAGACAAGCTAGAGGTGCATATTGAAGGAGATTGGGCGGTGACATCGGGGCAGAGCACGGTGTACGACCAGCAGGACCAGCCCATCCCCTTCCCGCTCGACGAGCTGGTCTGGATGCGCGCCAGCGGCGACTGGTGGGAGTATGAGATGGCGCCGGTTGAGCTGAACGCCTACGGCAACCCGCCCGACTTCGCCCGCAACATCCTGCGCAAGCGGCACGGCGCGCAGGAAATCCCGTCGGAGACTCAGCCGCCGCCCGGGCAAACCGCCAGCCCTCCCGCGCAGCCTGCGCCGCCCAGCCGCGGCAAGGAGAGCAGTAGTGGGTGAGTACCACGTCAACGCGCACGCGTACAAGACCGGCGACGAGGTGCGGATCGGCGAGCGCACGCAGATCGGGGCTATTAACGGCCCCTCCGACGAGGTGCACATCGGCGACAGCGTCTTCATCGGGCCTGACGTGCGCATCCTCGCCCCGCGCATCACCATCGGCGACTACTGCACGATTCATCACCACACGACGATCTACGGCTACGAAGAGGTCGTGATCGGCGCCTGCACGTGGATCGGCCAGAACGCCGTGCTCAACTGCACGGCGCGGCTGTCCATCGGGCGCGGCTGCACGATCAGCGCCTTCGCCAACGTCTGGACGCACTTCAGCGGCGGCGACATGGTGCAGGGCTGCAACTTCAACCGGCGCAAGGCGGCGGCCATCGGCGACGACGCTTGGCTCGGCGTCCAGGCCACGCTCGCGCCGGTGGCGGTCGGCGAGAAGGCCATGATTCTCGCGGGAGCGGTGGTGACCAAGGACATCCCGCCGAACACCGTCTGGGGCGGCAACCCGGCGGTGGATCTCACCGCGAAGCTCGGCCAGCCTTACAGCGAGATCAGCCTGGAAGAGAAGTTCGCCATGATGACCGACCTGCTGCGAGAGTACTACCGCAGCCTGCGCGAGGCGGAGTCGTTCGCCCGCGGCTTCAACGACCACGAGTTCAGCCACGCCATACAGGGCGGCAGGCTGCAGCTCGGCGGGATTACCGTGGCGATGGAGCGGATGAGCGAAGACGGCACGTCGATCTTCGACGTCCGCGACCGCACCTACAGCAAGCTGCGCACGCCGGAGGAGATCGGCTTCATGCACTTCCTGCTGCCGCGCGTGAAGTTCTACCCGCGCGCAGGCAAGTGAGCCACCCCCCGCGGTGCGGGCCCGCATCCAAGCTGCACTGCGGTGCCTACTCCCGCCGCCGCGCCACCTTGCGCGTTATCTCATCGCACATCAGGGCACTGAGCGCATCCACGCTGGACACGCCCGCCAGCTTGCCGTCGAAGTATCCCTCCACGGTGATCGTGCCGTTCTCCATCTCCTGCGCGCCGACCACCACGAGATACGGCACCTTCTCCGTCTTGCCCAGGCGGATCTTCTTGCCCAGCTTCTCGTTGCTGTCGTCGACCTCCACGCGCAGCCCGCTCTCCGCCAGCTTGGACGCCACCAGATGGGCGTACTCCATCTGCGCCTCGCCGATCGGCAGCACCCGCGCTTGCACCGGCGCGAGCCACAGCGGGAACGCACCGCCGAACTCCTCGACGAGCAGCCCGAAGAAGCGCTCGAAGCTGCCTAGGATGGCGCGGTGAATCATCACCGGGCGCTTGCGCTCGCCGTCATGGTCGGTGTACTCAATCTCGAAGCGCTCGGGCAGGTTGAAGTCAAGCTGGATCGTCGAGCCCTGCCACTCGCGCCTCAGGCTATCCCGGATGATGAAGTCCACCTTCGGGCCGTAGAACGTCGCGTCGCCCTCCTGCACGTAGTACTTGCCCGGCGCTCGCCGCTCCAGCGCGCTGCGCAGCCCGTCCTCCGCCATGTCCCAGACCTTGTCGCCGCCCAGGCGCTTGGGCCCGCGGGTCTTGAACCCGACGTAGTAGTCAAAGCCGAAGGTGTCAAGCACGTGGCAGCAGAAGTCGAACACGCCCTCGACTTCCATCGCGTACTGCGCCGGGGTGCAGAAGATGTGCGCGTCGTCCTGGGTGAAGCAGCGCACGCGCATCATCCCGTGCAGCACGCCAGCCCGCTCATAGCGGTACACCGTGCCGAACTCGAAGTAGCGCACCGGCAGGTCGCGGTAGCTCTTGGTGCCGACGCGGTAGAGCATCACGTGCCCCGGGCAGTTCATCGGCTTGAGGCCGTAGTTGCCCAGGCCCTCTATTCCGGATCTCATCTCATTGGCGATCTCTCTTCTCATTTGGTCAATGAAGATCCGAGTTGCTTCTTCCTGATCAGCGTCATCAGCAACGTGAGCTGATCTAGGACGCTGGGAAGCTTCCAGAGTCTTCTTCACTGTGTTCGAGATAATCTCATCGAATACTCCCTGATCCAGCTCGTCCAGGCTGTACACCAGGAACATGTTCTCCCGGTAGTTCTGCATGTGGCCGCTCTGGTGCCAGGCGTCGGTCTTCAGGATGTGCGGCGTGGCCAGCGGCATGTAGCGCTTGTCGGGATGGCCGTAGCGCCCGCTCACGTGCAGCTCCCACATCCAGCGCTTGAGCTCGTCGAGCACGATCGCGCCCTTGGGCAGGTAGAACGGCAGCCCCGGCCCGGCCTCCTCCGGGAACTCGAACAGCCCCAGCTCGCGCCCCAGCACGCGATGGTCGCGCCGCTTCGCCTCCTCGACGCGCTTCAGATGCGCCTGTAGGTCCTCTGCGGTCTCCCAAGCCGTCCCATAGATGCGCTGCAGCTGCTCGCGCTTCTCGTCGCCGCGCCAGTAGGCGCCGCTGACGTGGGTCAGCTTGAAGTGCGCGATGTCGCCGGTGCTGTCCAGATGCGGGCCGGCGCAGAGGTCCACGAACTTGCCATCGGTGTAGAGCGTGATCGCGCCGTCGGTCAGCGTCTCGACGTGCTCGGCCTTCAGCTTCTCGCCGCGCTCCAGGAAGAAACGCAGCGCGTCGGCCTGGCTGATCTCCTGCCGCACAAAGGGTTGCTTCTCTCTGCGCAGCTCCTTCATGCGCTCCTCGATACGGCGCAGATCGTCGTCGCTGAAGCGGTAGTCGAGGTCGAAGTCGTAGTAGAAGCCGTCCTCGATGGGCGGGCCGAAGGCGAGCTTGGCCTGTGGCCACAGGTCCTGCACCGCCTCCGCCATGAGGTGCGCCGCGCTGTGCCGCAGGCGGTGCAGCCGCTCCTCCTCGGCGCTGCGCTCCTTGTGTTTCGCAATGATGGGCATGGTCGCCTCCAAGACTCGGTGGGGGCGGCATCTTGCCGCCTGTACCTTCTCGTAGAGGCCGCGGATTTGCGGCCCTGGCGCATCCGCGGACATGCGCGCGGATGCAGATCATACGCGGCGGGATGGGCTGGCGCGGCGCTTCGTAGGGCCCGCAGAGATGCGGGCCTCACTTGCGGGCCGGTTCTCACCGGCCCCTACGGGCGCCAGCCTAGAGGCGCGTCGCAGCGCCGCGGGTAGCGGCGTCGGCGATCACGCTCCTTAGGTGGCAGGAGGCCATGTACGGTGATTATACCCGAGTCGTAATGGCGCGATTGCGGGCTTGCGCCACCCGGCCTCGACTGGAGCACAGCGGTGTTATACTGGTCGGGGAAAGACTGGATAAGGCAGGCTGGGGATATGCCTCGACCTAACGTGACGCAGGGGGCTGGCAACACAGCCCTGTGCTTTTGTGTCTTGCTCTTGATGGCCGGGTGCGGCGGGAATGGCGTAGGCGCCACTCTCCAACCACCTGGCAGCGGGGCTGTGCCACTTCAGCCCCCGCCCAAGATTGCGCTTCCACCCGATGCTTCGCAACCCGCATTACCTGCTGATGCGCCTGTTGACCCAGCGCTGATCCGTGCACGGCGGCAAGGCGGTGCGGTGATAGCCACTACGCTCAACGGCAGCCAGTACTACCAGAAGCAGGCAAGCGCGGTACCCACGGGGGATAGCCTGAGGCTTCAGGCTGGAGCGAAGGGTGTCTGCTGGGTTCTGTATCAGTTCCCGGACCTGCTGCAAAGCGACAAGCCCATCGAGGTGCAGGTCAACCTCACGCCACCACTGCCGAGCAGCTACTTCATCGGGGTCGCCGACTATGCCCACGACATTTGGCGTTGGACGACTGTCACCGTGCCGACCGGCACTGACCACGTGGGCGTGCCTGACATAGTCGACGCGATCACCCCTGGCGGCAACCTCTACCTCGCGGTGGCCGTGTACGACATGAAGACCGCCAACATCGCCTCGGTCAAGCTGAGAGCGGATCTAATCGCCCCACCGCCCCAGGCGCTCACTGCGAGTGACGGGACCTCGGGCAGCACAATCACGCTCAACTGGATCAACCCCGCTGAGTCCTACGCTGGGCTCACCTACGACGGGATCATGATCGAGCGAGCGTTGGACATGGCCGGGCCCTGGGTGAACCTGGCGGAGCTGCCCCCCGGGGTGGGCTATATGCAGGCATACGAGGATGTGCATGCCGGCAGCGGCCCAGGGTTGAACGACATCCCTTACAACACCCCTGTCTACTACCGCATCCGCACACTGCAGGGCGGCGAGGCTGGGCCGCCCAGCCTAGTGGACTCCGGCTATCGCCTCCTCGGCGATGTAACTCTCTCGGCCACGAAAGGCACCCACCACGACAAGGTCGTAGTGACCTGGACTGCTGTGCCTGGCGCGGACGGCTATGACCTGTACTACAAGCAGACCCGCTACGGCCAAGCATATTGGGTGGTGCTGGCGCAGATTGTCGGCGGCGGCATGGCGCAGTTCGAGCACACGTACGACGCGTCGGCCAAGCCGTGCTGGTACAACACGAGCTACGACTACCGCGCCAAGGCGCGCTACCTGGACGACCAGAGCCTGGGCTGGGGCACGCTGGCTACCGGCTGGCGCGTGCTGCCGGATGTCACCGGCCTAGCTGCCACCGACGGCGGGTATGCCGACCGTGTCGTGCTCATGTGGAGTGCCGTGTCTGGCGCGGATGGCTACGACGTGGTGTACCGCCAGACCTGGCACGGAGACGGCAGCT
>Ga0315284_10010595_pt1 | contig 13126 bp, 6 predicted proteins | sample YL17G09_16_MG_FD_203696 | JGI IMG/M metagenome (GOLD analysis project Ga0315284, IMG submission 203696) | Sediment microbial communities from Yellowstone Lake, YNP, Wyoming, USA - YL17G09_16 | ecosystem: Environmental > Aquatic > Freshwater > Lake > Sediment | place: USA: Wyoming | collected...
GTCGCCGATGAAGTCCGACGGAACATCCTTCTCGAACTGCCGGAAAATGTCCTCTTCCGTCGCCTCCACGATCCCGCGAATCTGCTGATCCGTGACCGGACGCTTGTAGCAGGCCTGCTCCAGGCCCAGAATCACCTTCTGGCGGTCGTAAGGCTGGCGCGAGCCGTCCTTCTTGAGAACCGTCAGGCGCACGGTCTCCTCGACGCGCTCGTACGTGGTAAAACGCCGGCCGCACGCTTCGCACTGGCGGCGGCGGCGAACCACTCGCACTCCGTCGCTGCTGCGCGAGTCGATTACCCGATCTTTGTCCTGTCCGCAGAAGGGACATTGCATCGCGATGCACCCCTATAGAGGGACGCGCTTCAATATATGGCACAACCTGTAGTGTAGGAGGCCATGGCGCGGGTGTCAAGGAAATCTGGGCGGAAAATAAGGTCTTAAGCCATAGGTCCTATAGGTCTCATAGGTCCTATAGGTCCTATGGCTTCCCCACCGGCTATCCGCCGCGACCGGCGACCGGCTACCGGCTACCGGCTACCGGCTACTGGCTACCGGCTACCGGCTACCGGCTACTGGCTACCTGCTACCGGCTGCCGGCTACTGGCTACCGGCTGCCGATTCGCCCCGCCGCAAGACGATACGTATATTTGATTGGAGGATTGCAATGGCATTGAGCCCCTTTGTGCGCAGCTTACGTCCGGCGGCCGCGGCGATGGCTCTTGTCGCCCTGGGTTGGGCGGCGACCGCGCAGGCCGCGCCAAACTCCTCCCGCGACTACCAGGGCGAGGCAAACCGTATCGCGGCCAAGCAGCTCGAGCAGTTCGGCAAGGGCTACTCGGCCCGGTACGACAATAACCGGCACATCCTGTACGTCAGTGCACTGGACGAGGCCCATCTCAACGAGACCATCGGGCTTCTGGCCGCCTTCACGGAGGCCTACCGGCGCACGCTGGCCAGTGACCGCGGCGAGGGCAACATCACCGTCGTGCTGCCGACCGCCGAGGACTACAGGAAGCTTGAGCTTCCATATCCTGATTGCGCGGGCTTTTACAGCTACGCAGGCCGGCGGCTGGTGGCTCTCGACCGCGGGCGGACGCTGATTCACGAGTTCACCCACGCCCTGCACCACGCGGACATGACCGCCTCGCGGCAGATGCACCCGATCTGGATCGCCGAGGGCCTGGCCACGCTCTTCGAGGCAAGCGCGATAACTCCCTCGGGCCTGGTGCCAAAGCTCGACATCCGCCTGGCGACGCTCCAGAAGGCCATCAGGGACAAGAAAGCCTTCGCCCTTAAGGACTTGCTTTCGATGGGCCGCCAGCCGTTCATGAAGGATGCGGCCGTGGCCTACGCCCAGGTGCGGTACGTAATGTACTACCTCTACGAACGTGGCCGGCTCGACGACTTCTACAGCCGCTACAAGGACACCTTCACCCACGATCCGCACGGAATCGCGGCCTTCGAGGCGGCTGCGGGGAACAAGCCGTTCATCATCGAGCGGGACTGGCAGAAGTGGGTGCTGGACAAGGCCGTGCCGTCATCCGAGCACCGCACCCGCCAGGACCGGCTCGGCCTGGAGATTCAGCGGACGGCCCAGGGGGCGAAGATCGTCGGCCTCCAGGACGGCTCGGCCGCCAAGACCGCCGGGCGACTCAAGGTCGGCGACATTATCGAGCAATTCAACGGCCGGGCCATCCGCAACGAAGCCGACCTCATCGTCGCCATCCGCTCAGCCGGCGCCATGCAGACCGTCAAAATCCAACTCATGCGCAACAGCCAGCGAATGACGGTGATGCAGCCCCTGGGCGAGCCATGATTTTGCCGCGGAGCCGTTCCGCCCCCGAGGGGCTGGAGCATGTGGCGGGGCTCCGGACCTGCACGCCGCCAACATCGCCGGCAGGTGCGCCATCACGACCCGGAGGCGATGAGGAAGCGGACGAGTTCGTCGGTGTTGATGGCGCACATCGTGGTGTATCGATCCGTAAGCGCGAAGGGCACGTAAAGAGTGCCGCTGTGGATCATGGCTCCGCAGGTGTAGACGACGTTCGGCACGTAGCCATACTTCTCGGACGGCCCCGCACTCAGCAGGGGTTTTATCAGCCGGCCCCGGACCTTCAGGGGGTCGTCGAGGTCCAGCAGCATCGCGCCGATGGAGTACTTCCGCATCGGCCCGACTCCGTGGATCAGCAGCAGCCAGCCCTCAGGGGTTTCGATCGGCGATCCGCAGTTGCCCATTTGCAGCAGGTTCCACGGCGCGCACGGCCCGGCAAGTGGCGATGCGGTCTCCCAGAAATGCACCATGTCCGAGTACATGATGTAAAGGTTCATGCCGTCGATGCGGGAGCACATGACGTAGTGCCCGTTGACCCTCCGAGGAAACAAGGCCATGCCCTTGTCCATCGCGGCGGCGCCGTTGATCGAGTGGACCTCGATCTGCTTGTAGTCCTTGGTGCGGATGAGCATCGGCAAGACCCGCACACCGTCGTAAGCGGCATAGGTGCCGAAGTATTCGGCGGAACCGTCATTCTCGACGAATCGAACCATGCGGAGGTCCTCGACGCCGTGCGCCTCTTCCTGCATGACCGGATAGAGCACCAGTTGGGTAATGTCGGCCTTCGGCGGCAGGCTGACGTGGTAGTTGGACCGCGCCAGCCAGATCATGGTTTCGATAGCCTGGTTAGAGCCCGCAGCCGCGGGTTCTTTCTTGCGGAACTCGGCCACGGCGCGGTTGAGTTCCGTGATAGTGAAGGAGTCATTGAGAGTTGCCAGCACTTGCTCGACGACCTCAATGCCGCTGAGGCCTATTTCCCGGAGCTTCTGCAGGATCAACTGCTTGAGGAATTGCTGATCGGGCGATACTCGCGCCCGCGCCAGGGTGGTCGGCGGCGGGTCCATCGTCACTTCCCCGCTCGCGCCGATTGCACCTGTGCGGAACACAATGGACGAGACGTGCCCCTCACCGGTGGCCCGCAGGCTCATGAGGAACCGCACCGCGCCGTCCGGCACGTTCGCCTGGTCGGGGTGCGGCACGATCGACGGGTTGAACAGCGCCACTCCCTCGATGGCGTACTCCATCGTCAGGTACGCCCCCGCCAGTCGCCGGCGCTGGGGCGACCAGTCCGCACGCCAGCCGATCAGCGCCTGGGCCTGGCGGTAATGGGTCTCGAAGGCCGACGCCAGGTCCATGTGGCGTTGGCCGTACGCGGCGAGGATCTCTTCGAGGCACCCCGCCACGCGGTCCTCAGGTAGTTGGTCGATCCGCTCGAACAGCGAAACGAGTCTTGCCCCAAGGGGGATCATCGGCAGGTGCACAAGGTGGGTCTCGTCACCGTAGAGGCTAACCGGCAGGCGCCTCACGGCCGGACCTGGGCCGTCCTTGCCGCCCGCACAGGCCGGCCCGATCGCGACGGCCTGGCCTTGGGGAGCGTCTTGGGAGCGATCATTCTCGGTCATGATGCGGAGGTCGCTTTCTCCGTTGTCAGCACCGGCTCTTCGGCGGCATCGTCAATGGCCATGGCCCCTTCGAGCTTCATCGCGGTCATGAGCGATATGAGCCAGGAAAGCGTGGACTCGGCGCCCTGGTTGAGGTTGGGACCGTCGGCGTGCAGCCCGTCGCGGCAGCCGCCGGTCTGGTAGTCGTAGATCATCGAGCGAGTCTCGTTGCTGCCCATGAACCAGTCCAAGAACCGCCTGGCGCAGCGGGCCCAGGCGCGGTCCTTGGTGGCCCTGTAGGCGTCGGCGCAGGCCTCGATGGTGGACATCGCCTCGACGGGCTGCTGGTCGAACCTGGCCCGCACGCCGCTTCGGCTCAGCCAGTCACGGTTGCCGATCAGGCTGATCGACCCTTCGGCGGAGGTCTGAAGCCGCACCAGCCAAGCCAGGCTGGCAAGGCCCTGATCGAGCATTCGCGGGTCCGACATCCACTGGCCGCAAAGGATCAGCGCGTTTGGCAGCTTGGCGTTGTCATACGTCACGGTATCCTCGCACCATGGCCAGTCGGCGGTGACGTGCTCGGCAAAGAGGTGGTAGAGCCGCCTGCCGAGCATCGCCCGGACGCGCCGCACGTTGGTGTCGCCGGGAAACCGCTCCAGATAAGCGTGCAGGCCCACTAGCGCGAACGCCCACGCTCGCGGCGACGAGAAGCCCTCCATCGCTTCCAGGCTCGAACTCAGCAGCCGCGTCGCGAACGACATTGTCGCCTCGTTGGGCGCCATAGGCACGGCCAGGCCTATGGCCCATATGGCCCGGCCGTGGACGTCCTCGCTGCCGGAATCCTCCTGCCACTTGCGGTCATAGCTCATGAAGTTGCGGAACCGCCGGGTCGCGGGGTTGAACGCGTGATACAGGAACGAAAGGTACGTGTCCACCAGCGGCAGGACCTTGACGTCGCGGCGAAGGTCGTAACACATCAGGGCCGCGACAAGGGCCCGGGCATTGTCGTCGGCGCAGTAGCCGTGATGGCGGTCCGGCACGACGTAGTTGGCGTGCTGGAGAACGCCCGTGTCGTCCGTAAGCCGTCGCAGGTGGGCGAGGTTGAGCTCCGGCAGGGCCGTGACGATCCACTCCGGGCGAAAAGCCCGCAGAGGCCTGGGCTTGGTTTGACGGTCGGCCACCAGCTCCCGCCCCATCGCCAGGTAGCTCTTGGCGACCTCCTTCCAGATCATGGACCGCCCGTGATTGTAAGCCAGCGTGCGCATGGCCGTGCGCTCCGAGGGGTTCTCGATGAGCCTCGATATGGCCTTGGCCATCGCATCGGGGTCCCTGAAGGGCACCAGCACGCCCCTGCCGTCGGCCAGGATCTCCTGGGCATGCCAGTACGGCGTCGAGACCACCGCCTTGCCCGCGCCAACAGCATACGCCAGCGTGCCCGCCGTGATCTGCTCGATGTTGTGATACGGGGTGATGTATATGTCCGCCGCCCCGATGTAGCCGCACAACTCCTCGATACTGACGTACCGATTGCAGAAAACCACGTGCTCGCCCAGGTCCAGCTCTTCGACCAGCCTCTTCAGCGAGTCGCGATACGCGTCGCCCTCGTGCCGAAGAAGGTTGGGATGAGTGACACCAAGAATCACGTAGGTCGTCTCAGGGTGAGCCTCGACTATCCGCGGCAGCGAGCGGAGAACCACCTCGACGCCCTTGCCCGGCGAGAGCAGGCCGAACGTCAGCAGAACCAGCCGATCGGACAGGCCGTACCGGTCCTTGTACAGGGCCGAGTCGGCAAACGGCACGTCCGGAATGCCGTGCGGGATGTAGACGATCTTCTCCGCCGGAACCTGGTAGACTTCCGTGAGAATCCCATTGGCCTTGGCGGTCATGACGACCAGCCGGTCGCTGGTCCGTGCCAACTCCCGCATGACGGCCCTCTGGCCGTGAGACGGCTCGCGCGGGACCGTGTGCAGCGTGGTCGCCACCGGCATCCGCAGCCGGCTAACCAGGTCCAGCAGGTAGTTGCCGTCCCGCCCGCCATATATGCCGAACTCGTGCTGAATAAGCGTCAGGTCGATCTGGTTGACGTTGAGCATCTCCGCCGCGTTGCGATACTCCTCCTGCCGGTGGTCCGGAATCTGAAACCGCACCTCCTGCGAATACTCGTAGCCTTCGGGCACGTCGTCCATGGCTACGGCGAAGACCTGGCGATCGCCCAGTTCGGCCGCAAGTGCGTCGCGAAGGTCCTTGGCAAACGTCGCAATGCCGCATCGTCGAGGCACGTAGCTGCTGACCAGCGCGGCTGTCTGAATCTGGCCTGGTTGTCCCTTCATTCGTCATCCCTGCCTGGCGGCCACGAACTCGCAACCAGCCAAATAAACGGCAAATCCGTTCTAGTTCATTGTACTTGGGCAAGCAAAACACTTGCGGGCAACGGTCCCCGGATGGGCAGACCGGAAGAATTGTATCAGAACGCGCGGCATGTTGCGAGGCGATACCCGGACACCGCTGGCCAATAAAGGCCCCATGCCAGGAAAGATAACAACGTAACGCGGGGATTCAAGGAAAACGGCCTCGGACTACAATCGAACAAACGGCGCGGACGTGCTCGTAGCGGTACATGAAGTAATACATCTTGCCAACCCAGTACACGGCCTCGACGTAGTTCTTGTCCTCCCGCGATGACTCGCGGAACTTGACCCACCCCTCGGCGTAGCGGCCCTGGTCGTAGAGGTGCATGCCTTCGTACAGCGCACGCACGGCTGGGATGCTGCGAGTCCACATGGGCAGTGTCTTCAGAATCTCCCCGGCCGGGCGCTTGGTGAACCAAGCCATCACATCGGCGGAAAGCTGCTTCTGGAGGTCGATCACCTGGCCGGTCTTGCCGGAGACCGTCTTGCGGTGGACTTCCTGGCGGGTCTGGACCTCGACGATCTGGGCCGTGATCTCCAGTTGGTCATCCCGGACGCTGCACACGCTGGTGACGAGATACTCGATGCCTAGCTGCGAGCGGATACCTCCCATGACCTTCGCGTCGCCGGTGGCGAACTCGGGCGTCCACTTCATCTGCTGGGCCATGAGCTGCATGCGGTCGCGGGCGACGACCGACAGCGAGCGGTCCTGCACCAGGTCGGTGGCCATCTGGTCGGACATGAACTTCTCCAGCCAGACCCAGTCCTCCTGGCCTGTCTTTAGCTGGAAGTTGAACACCGCCAGGTTCGTCGCGGCGGCGGCCGGGGCGGCTGCGCCGAGCAGCAGGCCCGCCAGGGCCGCCACCGTCGCCGACAAAAGGGGTACGAATGATCGTCTCTTCACAACGTCTCTCCGCATTTGCTACTTCACCGTAAACGTCGCCGTCGCCGGCGTTGTGGCTAAGGGTCCAGTGTCTTGTTCGGCGGTGGCTGTGAACGTTCCGCTCAGACCGTTGGGCACAGACCAGACGGCGCTGCGCCCATCGGCCGCCACCCATTCCATCTCTGTGCCATACACGGTTCTGTTATTCGAGTCAACAATCCTAAGGTAGATTTCTCGACGAGGAACGTCCGGCGGGGGGATGATAAAAACGGTCCCGCCATCGGCAGTCTTCCATTGGTACCAGAAAGTAACAGACCGGCCAGACACGGTTGCTGTCAGTTTCGTTACGACTGGCAAACCGACGGCGACATCCGTCGTCTTTCCTGGGATAATTTCGATCGGTCGAGCGTCAAAGAACCACTGAAGGTTATAACCTGGCTTGTTGGGATCGGCTGGCGTGACGCAATGGTTCATTGTGTACTTACCCGGAGGCAACAAGACAGGCTCCGCCCCTCCCCGGATGCTATATTGGGAGAACTTGTCTTTCAGCAAGGCGCTCCAGCGGGGGTGATTGACCCTCACTCCGCCTACCGGGCCGGCATAAGGTTTAACGGCAACCGTCCTGCAGTCTGGTGACACAGTCACATCAAGAAGCTCGCCGTCAAGCCAAAAAGGGCGTCCGTACGCGAAGCTGAGCCTATTCCCACCATCGAGGAACACTTCTACCAGATCATGCCCGTTCGCGTCATCCCCTACCGCCGCATCCCCAATGGCAAGATTGAAGTTGGTGTCATAGATGCGTATCGTTCGAAGCTTCTTCCCAAAGGCGCACCGGCTGTAAGCTACCAGTCCGATGTTCATCGACAACCGGGGAAATGCGTTGTCGACGTATTCGGCCCATACCCTGGCAGGAACCACTTGACCGTCGATGCTAAGCTCTACACCGTCGGACTCGAATTCAGTATCATAGCTGTCTACGCCGAATTCGTGCGCGATACTCGAACGAGGCAAGACCGAGGCGCCCTTGAAGTTCCCCTTGCCCGTGGTGTCGATCCGTAGCATGTCGAAGTGTATCGAGGCGGGATGCACCGAGTCCAGTGCCACTGCAATTTCCCGGCCATGCAGTCGAAAGATCGCGACTTTTGCATTGGGGTTCACGGTGCCGGAATCGGCGGAAGGCTTAGTAAATGATCTTGCCACAATGAGGGGAATCGCACCCCAGGCTCGCCTGTTTGTTGGGATGAACCGTATCTCGCCCGGCTTTAGGGGAGGCGGCACGACCGACTTGTCCGGTGGCGACCATGGCGGTACATTGTACGTTATATAAACCCGCGTTCCGTGACTCGAGTCACCCATATTGAACGACTTGTAACCCAGCGGTCGGGAGTACGCGGGGAAGACGACGGGCGTCGGGTCGCCCACCTCGGCGAGCAATGCCGGAAGATGCAGGCTTCGCATCATGTATGGGCCGTAGTCTTCATGGGGACACTCAGATCTCCCGTTCCCCGACATACTGGCCAGAACATAGCCCCAATGGGGATGAAAAGCCATCGATACCGGGCCTGGCATGAAGCCCCAGACTTCGCCGGACGAGTTCCATCTGGGCGTTGCCCCAATAACCATCCTGGCCCGGGGAGCCCAGGGATTGCGTTTCCTGTTGCCTACGAAGATGGCTGCGCCTTGCTCACAGGCGGCCACCGACATGCACGGACCGCCGTAGCCGTGCATGTAGTATTCGGCCAGAAGCTCTGGTTGCGACCACTCCAGTCCATCCTGGCTTTCAACGCGCAGAAGCTGCAAGGGAAGGTTCTTGGCTATAGCTTTGGCATTCGTAGGGTCGGGCTCCAGAATGGCAAACAGATCGATCCGCCCCCCGTCTCGCGGCAGCAGCCGCACTTGGGAGGCGATTCGGAACTCCGTGGCCTTCAATGAAGCGCTCAGGGGGGCCCATTGAAAACCGTCCCGGCTGGACAGAATCTCGGTGTCTAAGGCACAGATCAGCCGGCCAGTGGAGTCGACGGCAATGTCGTATGTGAGACAAGGCTGATCGCAGATCATTGCCGGCTCGCTCCAATTGACAAAGTCGCGAGACCAGCAAATATAGACCATGCTCCGGTGCTGTCCGTCACGGTCGGAGATGAACGTGAGAACAAAACGTCCGGACTCGTCGCGCAGCAGTCGCGGGTCGCTCTCATCCCAGGCGCTTGATACCGGCAAGGGGAGTTTCCGTGGCGTGCTGAAGGAGTTGCCGTCCGTGCTGATGGCCGACCATAGGTCGCCGCCGCGCGACCATACCATCCTGATCGTCCGGTCGTCCATCTGGATCGCGGGGGCTGACCACGATGGGGACACTCGGAGGTCATAACTGTCATACCGCTCGCCGACCAAGGCGGTGACGACAGAATCCGTCGCCTTGCGGGGTTTCCATGGCAGCCGGCCCATAACTCGCGTAACCCGGCCTGCAACGACATTGGCCTTCGTGGTCCAGTCGGCATACGGGGCGTTTGGCTCGGCGGGGCGGAAAGTCAGGGTGTGCTCCCCGGGTGACAGCAGTCCGACGGGGCCGGGCATCCACCGGGCGAAGGCGCCGTCAACGTCAACGCGAAAATTGTACGTGTCCTTGCACTGCAAGTCTATCGTGCCGTGCTGCGTCAGTGTTTCAAGCGTTGCGATGATGTCCACGCCTTCGATAAGTACGGATCTGGACCTGTCATCGTTCGAGCGGAACAGGAACTCTGCCGTCAGCATGCCCGTCCACGGCATCGATGGAAAGAGCAGCCCATTCGTGCGCGATTCTCCAATGGAAGCCGTTTGCGGTTCATCTATACTTCTGGGGAGTCCCATGAGTTGCAGCCCAACCGCCATGGTCGCGTCGTTGCCCTGGGTGACGGGTTCGAAACGCAGGGACTTAAAGATATACCCGGACGGGGCAAGCAGACAAAGACTGAAGCCCACCTTGTTGTCGCAGAAGATCGCCTCCTTGTCGAGGTTGTCCATGCTCTGTCCCGCAATCTTGACCGCCCTTGAAATCCTGTACCGCTGGCGGGACTGGTCAGGCGCGAAATGCACAACGCCGGTGGTGATACCGAGAGCTCCTCCAGTACTCATTCCTCGATATGTTCTTCTTATAATCACGTCTTCGGGAAGAACCTCGCCGGTAGTTGCGTTGTGCAACAGCATGCTCAGAACGCCCCACGGACCACAATTGCCGATGTCGTCCTTCATCGCCGGGGCTAGAGCCATGGCGGATTCGCGATAACGGCCCAGTCTGCGAAGAAGCAGGCTCGATTTGATCCCCGCCCACATATCGCCGTCGCGTGTGGTCCCGTTTTCCATGGTGCCAACCCAGATGTTGGCGTTTGGGAACCGTTCCCCGAAGGCCTTGTACAGTCCCAGCAGCTCTTCCGGCGATGCGCCGCTGCTCTCAAATGTATGTACGTACTCCATCATCGCGTCGCCCATGCGCGGGTGGAGGCAGTCGAGGTACACGAACCGCTCAAGCGTGCGGCGGGCGTGGTCGTAGCGGTACATGAAGTAATACATCTTGCCGACCCAGTAGATGGCCTCGACGTAGTTCTTGTCCTCCCGCGAGGCGTCGCGGAACTTCACCCACCCCTCGGCGTAGCGGCCTTGGTCGTAGAGGTGCATGCCTTCGTACAGCGCACGCACGGCTGGGATGCTGCGAGTCCACATGGGCAGTGTCTTCAGAATCTCCCCGGCCGGGCGCTTGGTGAACCAACTCATCGCGTCGGCCGAAAGCTGCTTTTGCAGGTCGATCACCTGATCGGTCTTGCCGGTGACCGTCTTGCGGTGGACCTCCTTGCGCGAGCCAACCTCGACGATCTGGGCGGTGATTTCCAGTTGGTCGCCTTGCACGCTGCACACGCCGGTTGCCAGATACTCGATTTGAAGCTGCGAGCGGATACCTCCCATGACCTTGGCGTCGGTGGTGGCAAACTCGGGGGCCCACTTCATCTGCTGGGCCATAAGCTGCATCCGGTCCCGCGCGACGACGGTCAGCGAGCGGTCCTGGACGAGGTCGGTGGCCATCTGGTCGGACATGAACTTCTCCAGCCAGACCCAGTCCTCCTGGCCGGTCTTGAGCTGGAAGTTGAACACGGCCAGGTTCGTCGCCCCAAGGGCAGCCGGGGCGGGCAGGAGAATGGCAAGGAAGGCCAGGGCCAGTGCACAGCATGGGCGGTTGCTGCCTACCAATTGCGGATTGCGGATTGCGGATTGTCGCAGATCCCCCAGGGGCGGATTCCCGCGATCGCGGCGAGGGGTAGTCAAACAGCAATCATCGCCCAGGAGAAAAGGGTATTTCAACCGAAGGGCAGCAGTGTTGCTTCGCGTTTTCATTGGCAATCTCCTTTGCCGCTTCAGGTCACTCTGGCTGGGCCGCGGGCTTCACGGGCGAGACGCCCGTGAGACTCATGGGCGAGACGCCCATGCCACCAGCCGCGGGCTGGGTGCCGGCCGGCAGGGTCGTTGGTCCGCCCTTGGGCATCAGGTCCGCCGGGGTGAGGCGTTCGACTGTGGAGTTCTTTTCCTTTTCGCGGGCGTCGGCGAGGATCTGCTTGGCAAACCCGGCGTGAATAGAGTTGGGCTCGCGTTTGAGGAAGTCCGCCAGGTCGATGGCGGCGTGCTCGGGCTCATCGAGCCGGCTGTAGCACAGGCCGGACCAGAACAGCGTCTCGGAGAAGTCGGGGTTCAGGTCGAGCGTCCGCATGAAGCCCATGATGGCGGCGTTGAGGTTGCCGCTGTAGTAGCTGCTCAGCGCCTGGCCGAAGTGCAGGCTGGCGATGGGCATCTTGTCGATCTTGCCCGGGTCGATCGTCGGCAGGGGCATCGACATCTGCTTGGCCAGGTTGCGGGAAAGTTGCAGGGCGTCCTCGACGAGATACTCCGGACGGGTCGCGAGTTGCCCGGCGGCGGCGACGCGCTCGGTGGCTATGTCCATGGCCTTGGCTGTCACGGTGAGCTTGCCCTGGACGAGGTACAGGCTGCCGGTGACGACGGTGTCGGCGCGGAAAAGCTTGCCGGCGGCGACGGCGTACTTCTCGCCGGTCAGCCCGCGAAGCGTTCGCGCCTGCTCGGCCGTGAGGGCGTCGAGCCGCTGGCGCTCGACGACGCGTATGCCGTCATGCTGGGCCAGCATGACGGCGATGAGGTCGCCGATCCCGTCCGCGGCGGGGTCGTACTGGTCCTGGCCGGTGGCGTTGTCGAAGGCGACGGCGAAGATCACCTTCTCGGCCGGGCGGGTGGCGGGCAACCGGGCGCCGGGAGGTTTGGCCGGTGCGCCGGAGGGTTTGGCTGCCGCCGGGGCCGGCTTGGGTGAAGGTGCGGATGCGGGTGCGGGGGCAGGCGCGGGTGCGGGCGCGGGGGCAGGTGCGGGTGCGGGCGCGGGGGCAGGCGCGGGTGCGGGCGCGGCGGCGGGTTTGACTGGGGGTGTCGCCGCGGGCGCGGGCGCCGATTGCCCCACAGTCCACGCCGCCAGAATCAACGCCGCCGACGCCAGCAAACCGATGATTGCCGATGTTTTCATGTTGGTTGCCTTTATGGTGGTTGCCTTTATGTTGGTAGCCGGCGCAGCCCTGCGTAGCTTCAGCGAAGCAGGGTAGCCAGTAGCCGGTGGCCGGGAAAACGGCATAAGTCCTATAGGTCCTATGAGACCCATAGGTCCCATAACATCCCAAGCCTGTAGCCTGAAGCCATCAGTAATCACTTCGGCGCCGGGTTTGTGGTCGCGGCCGGGGCCTTGGCAGCGGGCGGTTTCTGCTCGGCGAGTTTGCGGCAGACCTCGAGACCCAGGCGGCGCCCGGCCAGTTGGAGGGCCGTCTTGCCGGCGGTGTTCTCGGCAAGGTCCACGGCGCGGGTGGTGTGCCTGTCGGCCAGCACTATGGCCCCGGTCTTGCGGCTGATGACGTTGATTTCCGCGCGGGCCGTGCAGGTTACCAGGTCGCCGGTGCGGATGGCGAACTCGCTGAACGCCTCGCCGACGACGACGTAATCGGCATCGCCCAGCGCCGCCGGCCAGGGCCTTTTATCATCCTCTAGTCGTTTGCCCTTCATCATGTCCTTGGCCCAGTCGGCCAGGTCGTTGAGCCCGGAGTCCACGACCTTGAACTTGCACTGGATGAGGGCACGCTTGATTTCGGTTTCCGCGGCGGGGTCCACGACGGCCCGCGGGACGGCCCGCTCGATATGGTGTTCCGGCACGATCACCGCGACGGTCGGCCTGGGCGTCTGGCCAAGGGCCTTGAGGATCGGCGCGATCTGGTCAGCCAGTTCCATGCCCATTGGCAGCAGGCCCGCGGCGTTCTTGTTGATCAGGGCGGCGACGTCCTCGGCCAGCAGGCTAAGCGTGTCGGACAGCGGCTTGCTCAGCTCGACCGTGCGAATG
>Ga0315284_10010596_pt1 | contig 13126 bp, 23 predicted proteins | sample YL17G09_16_MG_FD_203696 | JGI IMG/M metagenome (GOLD analysis project Ga0315284, IMG submission 203696) | Sediment microbial communities from Yellowstone Lake, YNP, Wyoming, USA - YL17G09_16 | ecosystem: Environmental > Aquatic > Freshwater > Lake > Sediment | place: USA: Wyoming | collected...
CATTCGCCTTGTCGAGCAGGGCCTGGGCGGCGGCGGCTTCGGCGGCGGCGGCGTTGCACCTGCGCACCCGCTCCCGCTCCGCGGCGGAGGCGAATTCGATCACCTTGGTATCGAGGACGGTGGCGGTGGACTGCCAGGCGTCCAGGGGCCGCTTCCAGAGGGCGTTCCAGAAGCTCACGACCGTCCCGAGGGGGTCGGTCACTTTCCGGCGGGGCCCGTCCTTGTCATCCTTGATCAGGCGCGCTCGCCTCTTGGCCGCGGCCAGCATCTCGCTCGCGGCCTGGGCGTCCTCTGTCGTGCGCAGCGTGATCGCGTTGGCCTCGGCCAGGGCGTCGGTCGCGCGATCGTATTCCTCGATCACTTCGGGAATCCCACCCACCACGGCCGGGTACATGGTCAGGCCCTCCGGCGGTCGTTCGGTGGTCAAGCGGTCCAGGGCGGTGCCGATCTCGGTGTGCATAGCGTTCCTTTCCTGGCGTGCCAGGCGTAAGTCTGGACGAAGCCCGTAAAGCTCGGCCAGTCCAGCGGGTCGGTCCAGGCGGTCACGGACGGCCGCCCGTCCGCGCCGAGGTAGACGGTCATGCGGCGGATCTCGCCGCGGTACTTCTCGCGGGCCCGCCAGCTTTCGGCGTAGGCTGAAAGCTGGGCGGCGTGCCAGGCGGCGGCCTGGCCGGTCTTGTAGTCGACGAAGGTCACGATCTGGCGGGTGGGCTTGTCCTTCCACTGGAGCTCGCTGATTTCGTCGGCCGTGCCGGCCACTGGCATGGTGGGGTGGGCGATCCATTCCTCGCTCGCCAGGAGTTTACGCTTGGTCCGGGTGGCGAAGTTATCGAAGGCCCACAGGTAGGGCAGGTACGCCGGCGGGACCGATGTCCGGTCCAGGCCGGTCTGGTCCCGGCCCCCGTTGATCAGGTGGATCGCGTCGTGGACGTAGGTCCCGCGGGCCCGGCCGGCCTCGAGGTGCTCCGGCGGAATCCCGGCCAAGGTCTGTAGCACCCGGTCGCAGATGGACGTCACCCGCCACCAGCGCTGCCCGGTCACGGTGTGGACGTACTCGGTCGCCTCGGCGCGGATCTCGGGGGGGCGCATCAGATCCCCAGCTTCTTGATCAGCCCGGCAATGTCGGCATCGTCCATCCCGCTCATCGCCGCCTTCCCGGTCAGCTCTTTCATCAGCACGCCGACCGACTTGCCCAGCCGCTTGGCGGCGTCATTCGCCGCGGCGAAGACCGCCGTCTTGGTCACCATCCCGGCCTTGCTCTGATAGGTCTGCCCGTTCGCGCTAGGCGGGCACACGGTGGCCGCGGGTGCGGGCGAGGCTAGGGTGGTGGCGGGGGTCGGCTCGAAGGCCCCTGCTTCGGCCAGCTCGCGGGCCCTGGCCTCGGCTGCGAGGGCGGCCTCATCCTCGACCGGCCCGGTTCCGCCGTCGCTGGTCGGGTCGGTGCGGACCTGGTCCACCACCTGGTCGGCGGCGGCTTGCATGTTGGCCTCGGCGTTGGTCCGCGGCTTGGTCACCGCGGTGGTCACGATCACATCGCCGACCGGGCCCGTGGGGGCCTCTTCCTCGCTCATGCCGCCCGCAAATTTCGACGGGAAGGCTTCGTGCCGGGCCTGGCTCAGGGCCACCTTGCGGATCATGGTCGCGGGCTTCTCTCTCCAGAAGCGGTTCGGCGGGCCCTGCAGGGTGTACTGCACGTACTCGCTCAGGCGCACCCGAATGGACACCGGCCGCTCCCGGTCCTTGCGGAACACCCGGGCCCAGCCGCCGATCAGGATCTCGGTGTCGAGGAAAAAGGCCCCCTCGCGCTCCGTAAGCTGGGCCCCGTCCGCCGTCTTGACCAGGACGAGGATGCCGCTCTCATCGCCGGCATATTGCGGGTGTTCCTCGGCCTTGCGGGCGTGGCTATCCTTGCCGAAGACGATCTTGGCGGCCTCGGCCTCGGTGTACTTCACCAGGTACGCCTCTTTCAGCCAGGGGTTGAGTTGATGGTACCGGCAGACCGCCATGAAGTGTTCGATCTCGCCGTCGGTCGCCTTGGGGCAAAAGTACGCGCGGACGATGTCCCGGCTGATCTCGACCAGCCCGTAGGTGGTTTCCCACCGGACGACGGCCGAAGTCCCGGGGGCCCCTGCTACGTTTTCGTTTCCCATCGAGTCGCTCCTTGTTGGGGGTGTGCTGCTAGTTGACGTCGTGCTCGGGGTCGATCAGGGTGGCCCACAGGCGGGTGTACTTCCCGGTCGGCGCGGTCCGCTCTTGCAGTGGGGTGTTGTCGCGGAACAGCTTAACGGCCGTCCGCAGGATCGGGGCGCTGCGCATATGCCCGTTCAGCGTGCTACAGACCGCGCTCCGGGTCACGCCGGCGTTCGCAGCGATCATGTCCTGGGTCACGCGTTCCGCCTTGAGGGCCTTGCGGAATCGCGTGAGGGTGGTCTTGGTCATGGGGTCACCTCCTCTCTGGTGGTGCGTTAGCTTACGGTAACCACGTTACTCCCAGCCGGCCCCCGGGTCAAGCAGGATCGCCTCTCGGGGGCCACTCGGTGGGCCCCGGCTCCGGGGTGAACATCTCGCTCAGGCAGCCGGCCTTCGCCAGGGCCGCGTCCCAGGTCTTGCCCTCACCCCGCACCAGTTCCACGGTGCCGAAGGCCAGGCTATGGACGTGGCCGATCTGACAGATCCCGCCGTAGCCCACCCGGGCGAAGGCCATATGCCCAAACTTTTTTTGGGCGGCCTTCAGGGCGATTGCGTGCGTGATGGGGGCCATGGGGCCCTCCTCTCTACCGGCAGCAGGCCGGCTCCTCGAGCTCGGCGTCGGCGATCGCGGCGGTCACCGCGGGGTCGCGCTCGAGCACTTCCCAGGTGGCGAAGCTCAGCGGGATCGGCTCGCTAGTCCCGCAGCCCAGGTGCAGGTCCGCGCCGGCGATCAGGCGCTGTTCGTCGCCCTCCGGCGGGGTCCAGGTGTCCGGGTGGCCGGCGACGTTGCCCGGGTCGCGGTACCCACTCGACAAGAAGCGCACCACCACCTGGTCCTGCACATCGTCCGGGTCCGGTCCGCGGAACCTGCGCAGGGCCTCGCGGGTCGCCTCGCTCACCTGATCCAGGGTCAGGGTCGCCGATCCGGGGATGTCTGCCCATCGGTCGATTCGCATCTCAGCTCCTCTCCGGTGCCCGGACGGCCCGGGCGGTTTTGCGCCAGAAGTCCTCGGCGGCCTCTTGCACCGCCCTGGCCGGCCCCGGGTCGCGCACCCAGGTCCGCCCCTCGCTGGTAAACCCGTGCGCGATCCTCCGGGCCGCCCGCGTGCAGAGTCGGCTCGGGTCCGGGCGGGTGCCCACCCGCCAAAGGTCCAGGCGGTCGGCGTCCCAGCAGACCTGCACCGCGCCTGGGGCGTCCAGCCATCCTTGCGTGTGGTACCGGCAGGCGTAGTCCAGCAGGCGCATGGTGGCGCGGCTCGCCCGGAACCAGCCGCGCCTCCGGTAGCGCTCTGCCCTCTTGGCCCCGCGGGCCCCGTGCAGTGGATCGCGGTGGTCGTTTGCCCGGCCGGCGTCGTGGAAGAGGGCGAAGAGCAGGGCCAGGTCCTGGTGGCCCGTGCCCTCGGCCGTGTTCAGCTCGAGGCCGTAGGCGGCCACTCGCCTCCAATGGTCCGGGCCGTGCGTGGGCCCCAGGCCCGTGGCCCGTCGGCGCTCGAGGGCCTGCAGGATCAGGCTAAACCGTGCCGGGGTCATCGGGGCTCTCTTTCTTGGCGGCGGTCAGCCGCAGGACCAGGCCGGTGGCGCGGAGGGTGCCGCCGGCGTAGACGCGGATCTCTTTCAGGCCCTGGTCCACCGCGCGGCGGGCCGCGGCGGCCGGGGTGCTCGCCTCCACCCGCACGTTCGCCTTCCGCGGGTAGCGGGTGGTGAGTAGGTGGAGGGTGCCTGCCCAGGTTTTCACAGGCGGATATCCCCGCTGGCGATCGCCGCCTTGAAGGCGAGGGTGTCGATCCGGTCCTTGGGCTGGCAGACCCAGCAGCGGTCCCGGGGCTCGCCCCAGGAGTTGAAGGGCCGCCGGCAGGTGGTGCAGAAGCGTTCGGCCTTGCGGGTCGGAATGCTGGGGCTGGTCGGTGTGATTCTCATCGGGTTCCTCCTGTTGCCGTGACCTTACCTGTTAGCTCACCCTAAGTCAAGCTGTTTCTGTTCGCTCGGTGCCGGTTTCGGTCGGGCCCGCCGGGGGCCCACCACCAGGAAGTCGGTCAGGTAGTCGTTGTCGGTGGTCTTGGTGATCGGGATCAGCCGCAGCCCGCCCTCTAGCTCGATATGCTGCAGGGCCATGGTGCTGCCCTCGTACCCCTTGCCCTGGTGGACGCGGGTCTGCTCGATCGCCACGATCCGCTTGCCGAGAATGCCGCGGGTTTTCATCGCGCCCTCCTACCAGCGGTTGGGGTCGGGGTTCGCGGCCAGGTACCGCTCGACCTGGTCCTCGCAGCCGACTATGCCCAGGCTCACCACGGTGCCGTCGCCGGCCTTGCCGATGTAGCTCGAGCCGTCCCGCCAGACGCGGCCGGCCAGGACCGCCCGGGCCAGCTCGACGTACACTGTCACGCCTTTCTTGTGGGCTCGGCTTTTAGTAAGCATTCGCCAGCTCCTTTGTGCCGCGGGCGACCTGCCCGCCGGCCTCGACGCACTTCGCGTCCGCCAAGACCCCCCACCAGGTGGTTCCCAGAACGCTCAAGGCTTGCCCCTCCTCGATCATCTGGGGGCCCATGTTGCCCGTGTAGAATTCCCGGGCCGTGGCCTTGAAGGTGTCGACCAGGTCTTTGATCATCGTCACTCCTCCATCCGGGCCATGGTCAGCTCCTTGTCGGAAGTGTGCTCCGCACGATCGTGATCTGGTACTCGCTCCCGTCGGCCAGGGTCACCACAAAGCCCGCGTTGTTGGTCAGGACGCCAGCCGCGCGGAAGTCCTCGGTGCGCAGTCCCTCGAGGACCGCGGCCTCGGCGTACTCTTCGGTGCAGTCGCAGCGGGTGTCCTCATCGTCGCCGATCGTCTGCAGGGCTCGCTGGATGATGCCGCTCAGGAGGTGCTCATCGGTTTCGCGCTTCGCCATCGTCGGGGCTCCTCGAGGTGGGCGGGGGCCCGAAGGCCCCCGCCGTGGTTTGGGGTGTTAGGAAGCCGGGGCCTCGGTCGCGTCCACTTCGGCGTTGGCCTTGGCGTCCAGGGCCAGCTCGGCCGCGGTGGCGGCGTCCAGGTCGGCCTGCACCAGCTCGGCGTACTTCTTGTCCGCGGCGGCCATCGTCGCGACCGCGTAGAGGGCCGCGGCCTCGGCGATCTCGGCCTTGGTCATGGTGTTCCAGGCCGGGTTCGCGATCAGGGCCTGCATCGCCTTCGCCGTGAAGATGTCGAGCCGCTTGCGGTTTGGTCCGTATCCGTTCGCCATGGTCCTTCTCCTCTGCCCCGTGCGGGGCGGTTGTGGGCCCGAAGGCCCGGGGGTGCTACCGATGCTTCAGGGTGCTCAGGAGGGCGGCGGCCCAGATCGCGATCGCGATCGTTTCCGCCAGGAAGAATCCGAGGGCGTTCACTTCGCCGCCTCGTACCGCGGGCGCTCGCCGCGGAGGACCTGCCGCTCGGCTTCGTCCTTGGCGACCTCGGCGGCGATCTTGGCGCAGACGGGAAGGGAAAGGTAGGACCAGTCGAAGGCGACCAGGCCCTCGGGAATCCCGGAGCGGTTCGCCAGCTTCACTCGGCTCTGGTTGTCGGCGTTGTTCCACTCGGTTCCGGCCGTGTTCGTTTTCATCGTCGCGCTCCTTGTTGTGTTGTGCTAACCGTTAGCTTACGGTGGCAATATAAGCCCGGGGCCCTTGGCAGTCAAGGGGTTTTTCAAGAATTCGCAAAATAAAAAAGGCCCCCGGGTGGGGGCCTTTGTTCCGCGACGTTAGCTCGGCCTAGAAGTATCGGAAGACCGCCTCGACCAGGGTGGCCGCGCCAATCAGCGCGAGGACGGTGGTCGCGACCGCGGCGGTCAGGAGGGCGATCGTCATCAGTGGAAGCTGGACGATCGGGGTCGGCCGGAAGCGCTCGCTCATGGCTTGATTCCGACCTTGGCGGCCACTCGGGTGAAGGTCACCAGCTCATCGCCCACCAGGGCCGCGCACACGAGGTTGATCCGTTTCAGGATCGCGCGGCTGCCGGTGGCCCCCAGGCGAATTGCCCGGGCGTCCGCGAGGGCGGACATTGCGCCGACCGGCTTCTCGATGATCGGGGGGCCCTGCTCCTTCTGGGTAATCAGTTGCTCGATCCCACAGAAGCACTGCGTGCCCTCCGGGTCACCGCGCCGGGTCGCGATCCGGCAGGCCGTCGCGGCGTCGGTGGCGACGAATTGCTGCAGGGCGTCCTTGATGTCGGGGTCATCGTCGGCCTTCGCCTGGTCGCCGATCGTCGCGCATCCCGCGAGGGCGGCCAGCGCGATCACCAAGAGGAGGGCCCCGCCGCGTCGGGGGAACGTGGGCGGGGTTTTCCATGCGCCCTCGGGGTCCTGCATGTAGGCGAAGACGCCGAGGCCGAATTGCGCGGCCAAGCCGGCTCCCAGCTTCAGCCAGAGCAGCGGGTCGGGCCAGGTGGCCAGGACGCTGAACAACATCGTGCCGCTGATAAACATGAAGGCGACCCCGTACAGGGTGCCCCATAGCACTCGTTGGATCATGCGGTGCCTCCTTGGGTGATTAACAGGTCGCGGCAGATCGTGCAGCCCGGCAAGCACGCCCCGGGCTGGTACTCGCGGTCCCCATCGGCCTGGGGACAGAATCCGCTCTCGGCTTTTTCGAGGGCGTCAAGCGGGGACGGACCGCTCGGCCGGCCGGCCGCGGTAGGCGTCCATCGCCAGTGCCCGGTACCGTTGATAGACATTCTCGACCCAGTTCGCGTTAAGGTTTCCGGGGTCGTTGTCCGCGCCCACAGGGGCCCACCGTGCGCCCAAGAATTCGATGAAGTCCTCGGTGAAGAGCAGCCGGCGTGGGGCGGGCTCGCCGGTCCAGGGGTCCAGCATCCCGCTTTCGACGGCCTCGAAAACTCGGACGTGAAATTCCTGGGCCGCGACGATCCGGCTGCGCACCGTCTTGCAGCCGTAGGCCAGGGCCTTTTCGATCGTGTGGACGTCTTTCTTGCTGCAGCGGATCGCGCGGATGAAGGCGTCGTGGCCGCCCTCGGCCAGGTAAATGGCGTGCAGGAGGGTGGCGGCCTCCTCAAAATAAAAGGCGGCCGCGGTGGCGATCGCGGTGGCGTCCTCGCTGGGGATCGGTGTCATCCTCGGCTCCTCACTTTCCGTTGCCCCCGCGCCAGTAGCTATCGCACTGGACGCGCTCGACGTCGGTCCGCGAAACGTTCCGGCAGGTCGCCCAGAGCAGGCGGACGACCTGCTCGTCGGTCACGCGGTTGTTCTGCACTTCTTTCCCCATGCGTCCCATCGCGTCATCGAATTTGTTATTGATGAGGGCCACGGTGTCGCGGGTCTGGGTGATCGGGCTCGGTATCCATCCGGCCCACATCGCCATGAACACGCCGGCGACGATCACGCACGGCCCCAGCCAGAACAGCAAGAACAGCGCGACCTGCACCGGCCACGGGAGGTTGCTGTTCAGCAGGTGTACCGGAAATCCTCCACCGTCGCTCGCCCGTCGGCCCGGGGAGTTCAGGTAGCTCTCGCCTCCCTTCATGCGATCCTCCGGTTCAAGAATTTCAGCAACTCCTCCACGCACTTCCCCAGCTTCACGATCGCCGGCCGCGCCGTGGTCAGCGAGGGGTCGCTGTTGAATTGGGCGATCGCGGCCTTGGCGTCCACATAGGCGTCCCGCACCACGTCCCGTGGTAGCGCATCGGGATCGTGAGCCTCGACCACCGCCTCCGCCGCTGCTCGCTGCGCCGGGTCATAGTCCGGCGCGAACAACACCGCGTCCCGGTCGGGCCAATACGCAATGCGGATATCTGTCACGCCCGCCGCGTGCAGTTCTGCCAGGAACGTTTCGCCGAGTCGCGTTGCCATGGTCACTCTCCTGCGTGTATGGGTTGGTGGTTATCGTCCTGCGACCCCGGCTCGCAGCGAGGTGCTTGCCCCCAGGGAACAGTTCGCTGTCGCTCCCGGCGAGATCATGGTGACCATCGCCGCGTAGTGCAGTCCCATCGCCGGAAATTGCTGTGTGACCACGTGGGCGTGCTTCACAACGTTGTAGGTCATCGTCTCCGCCGTGAATTCGTTCGGTGCCGACGTGCTATCCACGCCGATGGAGATCCACCCGGTGACGGTCCCTGTGTTGTCTACCTGCGTGTGCGTGCCGCTCAGCGCAATCGTCCAGACTTCGTCGCCCCACGCCAGGAACCTCACGCGTGCCTCAGCGGCTCCGGTCGGCTCGGTCCACGAGGCTGCCGCTTGCGGCCTCGGGCTGGCAAGTTGTGCAGAGGTGAACGTGGCCATGCGGTGGTTGAAGCTGCGAACGCAGGTCCCATCGGAAATCCAGGTGCCGTCATAAAGGCGCAGCGCCATTCCCATCAGCCGCCGCGCCGTATCGTTGGTCTTGGTCCATCGGCCCTTGGTGTCCGCCACGGGAACCGTGGTGCTGGCCTCCAGTGTGGCGGTGCCGCTGCTATTGTACAGGTACACGTAGTACAGGGTGTCGCACTGGATCGTGCCGGGGTCGGTGCCGGGCACATAATCAGCGCCATAGGCGCTGGTGTTCGCCGCTGCGTTCGCAAGGTCGACCAGGGTGAAGCTGTTCGCCCCTGGCGTGCCGACCATGTACACGCCCGCATTCAGTGCGTTCCATGAGGCTTGCGTGATCCCAGCGAATTTGAGCCGCCGCCCGTGCTCCAGGCCGTTGCCGGTCCACGTCACCACGGCCGGGTTGGCGCGGGTGATGCCCTCGATCTGGATCGCCGTACTCGGTGGGGTCAGGGTGGGCATGGTCCCCACCAGTCGCATGATATCGCCGTTGATGTCCACCAGGTCGCCGCCCACCATCTCCAGCGTCAGGTTCGCTCCGCTCTTGACCAGGCGGAAGTTGTTCATTCCCACCGCGCACCGGTTGATGGTGTCGGCCAGGGTGGGGTGGTTCTGGCCGACAGCATCCTCGGTGTACTGCGCTTTCACGTTGGTCATCGTCGCCATGGTGCCCGGTCCTCCTTTCGGTGCGTGCCTCGGTCAGTAGTCCCGCTGGTCGCGGTCCGCGCCCAGCTTCCAGAGCAGTGGGTCAGTTTCGACGCGATAACTGTAGCCCGCGCCGTCCGCGTTTCGGTTGAATCCAGAATCCTCTGACTCCCACGCGACCCAGGCCCCCGTGGCGAACGGCGTCAGCCGTCGCATGACCTCGACTGTGTCGAACAGCATGGTGCCCGCCGTCGCGGTTTCCTTCATGAGGAAATACCCCGTCTGGTCATGTTCGGCGGTGAAAGGCATCAGGATCTGCGCCCACGAACCGGTGGTGGTGTAGTGGACGCGGATGAAGCGGGCTGGGGTGGGGTCGAGCCATATGTGGTGCTGCATGCTCTCGTTGCCGCTGGTGCCGCTCTTGATGTAGGCGAGGTAGTCGTACACCGCGCCCACCACGTGCCCGGTTTTGCCCGGCTGGCCGACCCATTGTAAAGTCGCCCCGCCGCCGCCATAGGTTAGCTGGCAGCAGTTGCCAGACTGCCCGCCCGCGACGCTGGTGGTGGTGGAAACCCCGTCGTTGGTCCATCCAGCCGTGTTGGAGTCGAACCCGCCGTTGGTGATGAGGTTCGGGCCATGGGTCATCCCGGCGCTGCCGGAGAGGAGGCGTCCCCGGAGGACCTTCCCATAGTTGTCGGTGACGATGAGCACCAGGTTGCGCCCCACGTAGGGCGACAGATCGGCCCCGGAGAAGTCCGCAAATTGCGCCCCCGGAACAAAGGACAGCGCCAGGTTGTTCCGCGTGGCGTAGCCCGTCAGGTTTGGCCCTCCGAGTGTACTGGTGCCGTCCAGCCGGCGGGCCTGCGCCAGGTAGGCCCCGGTGTCGCGGATCGTGAAGTCCACCTTGGGCGTGTCGCCGTCGATCGCGATCTCCTCGACGATCCCGATCTGGTTCTTCAGGGGCTGCCCTTGTTCATCGGAAAGCCGCGGCCACGAGAACCCGACGTAATCCCCGACGTCCAGGTGGACCGGCCCGTATGTCGGGGCCTGCAGGCGAATCCGCGCCCGGGGGGTGCCGAGCCGCCCGACGATCACCGCCTGGGTGGTGCGCACGCTCGCGGCGTCCCGCACCCAGGGGAATTCCAGCGGAGGCTCGGTCACGCCCGGACCGCCCGGCCCGTGGATAAGCTGGCTCTGGGTGTCCTTGGTCGCGACCCCATCGTCGGCCTCTTGGTATCGCTGGGTGAGGGTGACGTTGTAGCTGTTCTTCGCGTAGCTCACGGCCGCCTGGTTCACGACGTCGACGCGGGACCAGGTGGCCTCGGCCCCCTCGAAATATTGGGCGGGGAAATGGTCCGCGATCCCGGGGAAGCTCGGCGTGGTGCCGTCGTCAATCACCAGGACGATCTTGCCGGCCGGGCTCATGTAGTAGTACCCACCGAAGCAGCTCAGGATCTCGCTGATGGTGGTCGCGGGGCTCCGGTCCAGGTCGAGCACGCCCGCGCACTTGTAGCCTGCCCGCTCGGCCCGGGCCCGGGCGTCGGCCTGGGCGGTGGGCTCGATGTCCTCGGCGTACACGCCCACGTGGCTGGTCAGGAAGTCCACCACCACATCGATCGGGTTCGTGAGGAGGGTTGCTCCGTTTGCCTTGCCCTTCCCTCGCCAGCCCACCCGCGTGCCGGCCAGGGAGGACGCAAAGGTCACGGTCGCGCACAGCCGACCGGCGACCATCGTGGACGGCGTCCAGCTCAACGGGGTCATGAGAATCAGGTCCGCGTAGAACAGCGGGCTGTTCCCGTCCGCCTGGCTCAGGATCGGGTGGTCCGCCATCTCGTAGGTGTTGGTCGCCTCCACGATCCCTGGGCAATAGCCCACGCCGCCCTTGCCCCCCTCGAGGTTCCCGTACACCAGCGGGAGGACGTCCGTATCAAATTCCGGCCCGGGGAGGACCCACGCGCGGCGCAGCGCGAAGGTGTCCGTCAGTAGGCTCTGCAGGCTTTGGCTCATGCGCTCTCCGCTCGAAGAACCAATTGCTCACGGGTCAGCACCGCTTCCTGTATCACGCCCTTGAATCGCGTCAGGAATTGGTGACGGGGCAGCCCGCGGAAGCCCACGGCGATTTCGATCGTGGCGGACAGGATGGTGTCCTGGGCAAGCAGCCGTCCGAAATAATCATCATCGTTTCGCAGGAGCACCTCCACGCTGCCGACTTCCCGGGACCGCTGGCCGCGGATATTCACGGTCGGAAGAATGCTGCCGGTGTCCCGCATCTGGCCGAAGCTGAGCACCCGGGATTCATTGGCGATGATCGGCGACAAGAAAGATCCGAAGGTCACCGTCCCGCCCAGGGTCCAGGTCCCGTCCAGCTTGGTTCCGCCCGTGGTTGCGATCTCGGCGTCGGTCAGCCCCACCGCCGTGAACAGGCGCACGCCGGCCGTGGTCTGCACCGTGGCAATCATCAGGGGGGCTCGCTGGGTGTCCGCCTGGGCGAGGGCGAAGGCCAGCTCTCGCGGGCGCATCAGGCCCCGCTCCGCGCGGTGCGCACGCGTTGCCGAAGCCGAAGCTGCCACTCATAGAAGTTCACGAACGGGGAAGTGATCGCCAGCTCGGGGCTGTCGAATTCGTACAGGCTCACGTCGGCCGGGGTGTCCGCGTCGGGGTTCACGATCGCCGGCCGCACCGTGCCGAAGGCCGGGCTGTACATCGTGCGGAAGATCCCCACCATGGCCGTGCGGTCCGCCTCGGTCATGACTCGGTACGCGTAGTCCAAGATCTCGGCCTCGGCCCAGACACCGCGGGCGGTGCGCAGCGCGCCGGTCGGTCCGTAGATCGCGGCCACGGGGCTCCGGCTCCACTGCCGGTCAAAGTTGCGGGTGAGGGTGGTTTTGCTCCCGAGGTACAAGGTGCCGATCCTGGCGTAGCCGTCGGTGTTGTTCCAGTTGCTCCACCTAATCCGCCAGTAGCGGTAGGTCGGCGCTCCGGTGGTGAAATGGACAAAGTTTCCCCAGGCCGTCCCGCTGTTCACCTGGACGCTGTAGGGCTGGGTAGCGAAGTTGTCGGCCGACCCTTCCATGTAGAGGCTGATCGTGCTGGCGATGTTGATGTCCAGCAGGGCGAAAGCGTCCACCTGCCTCGCCGCTCCCAGGTCAATCGCCAGGGAGTCCCACCCGCTGTCACTTTTTTCGCTCCGCCACTCGGTGTCCCGGTCCAGGTCCAGCAACTTGGCCTTCCCAAAGGGCTTGTCGACGGTGATCGTCCAGTAATCCCCGACGGCCAACTCGGTCCCGCCGCCGGCGGACCAGGCGACCGTCAGCCCGCCCTCAAGGATTACGGGGGTTGACGCGGTCGCCACACCCTGGGCGGTCCAGGTGGTGGTGCTGGTCGGTCGCCACTTGAAGGTGGCCTGGCCGATCCCGTCGCCGGCGTTCACGCTATCGATCGTCACGATGTACTGCCCGGGGTTCGCCCCGGTGTAGGGCCCCGCCGCCCGCAGGCTGGCCGACCCCTGGCCGACCTTTACCGCCAGGCCGACCTGGCCGGCTCGCTCGGACGTCACGGCGATCTGGTCCGGGCTGGTGATGTAGTTCTCGGTCATGAAGACGGCCGCGCCCATTAGTAGGTCACCCTCCGGCTGGCCCGGCGATCCAGCTCGCGCTGGAATTCCCGCACCAGCGCATCAGGAAGCTGGTTGCCGATCACGCCGCTGTTGTAAACGTTCACGGTCACGCCCTGGCCGCCGGCCACCAGCTCGCGGGGGTTCTTGAGGACCGCGACCTGCTCGGTGCCGGCCTCGCCCACGGTCAGCCGCATGCGTCCGCGGGTTTTGAACAGACCGCCGGAGGCGTAGTTGCCGGAATCCGCGCCGTCGTTGCTGTCGCTCTCGCCGCCGCTCTGGCTCCCGCCCGTGGTCCCCCCGGTGGTCCCCCCGCCCATGGCGGAATCCTGGGCCTCGGCCGCGGTGCGGCTGGCAGAATCCTGGGCCTCGCTGGTGGCCCCGGTCACGCCCGCGCTGGTGCTGGCAG
>Ga0315284_10010597_pt1 | contig 13126 bp, 17 predicted proteins | sample YL17G09_16_MG_FD_203696 | JGI IMG/M metagenome (GOLD analysis project Ga0315284, IMG submission 203696) | Sediment microbial communities from Yellowstone Lake, YNP, Wyoming, USA - YL17G09_16 | ecosystem: Environmental > Aquatic > Freshwater > Lake > Sediment | place: USA: Wyoming | collected...
CCGTGCCCCAGCTATTCATCCTGTCCGGCTATTGGGTGTGAAGGCGGCCGATCCCTACAATCTCCTTCTTCCTCCTGAGCTCGGCCGGCAGTAGGGTGGGTCTAGTCACGAGACGGTGAGAAAGATGGCCCACGCCGGTTCATGAACCTAGTGACTGTTCCCCAGCCTGTCCCCCAAGTTGGAGCGGTTGCGGCAAAGACCGATCTTGATGCGAGTCCGCCAGCTGAAGTGTCGCCGGATACTGGGAACTGTAGCCATGAGATATCCCGAAGTGGCCCCGAGGAAGTTTGGTCCGGGATGACCTGGCTTCATGAGGTCGTGCTCTGACAGAATAAGCGTCCGGAAAAGCACGAATCCGTCCGCAAGACCCTTCGACCCCAACCCCGCAAGTCGCTTAAGCAGGGAGGTAAGCACGTTGGCGTGTGCGGGCGCCTGGCCCCTTAGCGCAGAGAGAGCTGAGAGAATAATCCAGGCCTCAACGCGCACGTGATCCTCCGGACTCCGGCTTCCGGCAATCACAACGCCCGTGGTGGGCCGACCAACCGACTTGACGGCAGGATCTATGGATTTCGCCAGGCCCTGTAAGCACGTTACCAACTCGTCGCACGGTTTGGGGGTCAAGGGGAAGACGTACGCCCTGTATGCCGGATGCGCCTCTCCGTTAGTGCCGCTCACGATTGCCTCGGCGCCGACCGCCATCCACAACCTCTCGGCAAAGCGGAAGGGAATGCCGAAGTAGCTGTGCCATCCGTGCGCTTGACTCCAGCGACTGCCTGGTAGAAGGCCCAGTTTCGTTACATCGATGTTAGTGAGGGCTACGGTGGGTCGTTCGGTCAGAGCCCTCGTTGTCAGTGAAAGACGGTTCAGGGAACGGTCCAAATGGAGGTCAATGGAAAACAGGGCCCCTTGCGAGCACTGTCTTTCAACCCTTTCAATGGCCGGCGAGACGGGCTTCGGTGGCATCTTCCCATCCCCTTTCGTCTGGCCTATTGCCCAAGGGCTTGGCCGAATAGGATGAGAGCCGTTTTCACTTCTGGCCATGACTGCTTGTGGAGAGATAGCTGGGTAGTGGAACAGACGAATCTCAAGTGGTCCAGCAAGCCGAGCCCTTTGAGACGCCGGTCGAAGAAGCCGCTTACCATGCGTTCCTTCTCCCGCTTTTTCGTCTCTGTTGTGGCCCACTTGTCCGAGTAGTTGAGAAACACATGTAGAGCCACGAGTTCAGCCGCAGCAGGGGGAGTAAGGTAGTGACACACGACATCGTCAAACATCTCTTGGACCGCCTTCTCCAAAGCACTCCTCCCAAGCCGCCCGTCCATCATGTATATGATGCCGGCGGGTTTTACTTTGGCCAACATGGCTTCCCAGACACCTCGGAAGTCTGGATCGCCCGCAACGTCCACGGGGACTTTGAACCTGGCCTCCCCAAGGTTTATTCTCATACCAACAACGACGTAGCTTACCGTCCTCTCCGGTGGATGAACCTCACCATCCCTGACTTCGTAGGGCTTCCCGGTATGCAGCAAGTTCATTAGTGAGGTCTTGCCAGTCTGCTCACTTCCGAGTATCAGGATGTTTCTGGTGGCGAAGATATGCTGGAACTTCCTGTGGATGGTCCTGATTGAGTAGACTACGACCCTTGCGCCGAACACCTCGGCAAACCATCGTGCAAGTTCAGGAAACCAGGACATGCTGCTCCCCCCTCACGCCAGACGGGACCCATAGCCCCCATCCCCTGTCCACTTGTTCCATCTCGTGGGCGAATTCCTTTTGACCGCTCAGCGAGCTGTCTCACCTCGTTCCATTGACCTTTACTCCTCCGACTACTCTGATGACGATGGGGGCACGAAACCCTCTCCTTTGGGGAGTGCAGGCATGCGCTTCTAATCGTTCAGCGATTCGAGAACGTAGTTCCTCTTCACGTTGTCGTGAACTCTTCGGACCAGCCCAAGTGGGTCATGGGGATTCGGCGGGGGACGCCGACACCCGGCCGGACCGTGACCCCTGAACCCCTAGGACTAACCCCTCGTCACGTAGAGTCGAGCCCGAGCGCCGTGGTATTAGGCCGGACCTATCCGTTGGCTCCCCGTTTCCTCTGGAAGGGCCTCAATAGCCCGTCCATGACTCGGTTTCTCGGACCCCTCATCGAACCGGACGTGCGGTTTTCCCGCATCCGGCTCTCGGACTGGTTTCACGTCAAGGATGCAGGCGCGACATCCGCAGGCGGTCCTGCAACCGCACGGGGCCAAGCTCCCCCGCAGCGATCCAGGTGGCCTGAATGTCGGGTCCCCCGCCCGGGGACCTTGTGTCGTCACCCTTGGCCTTGACGTAGAGCTTCCTCTGGAGCGTCCGGATCTTCTCTGGAGTTGCCAGGCCCATGGCCAATCTCCTCTCCTCGGCTCCGTCCGAAGCACCCAGAACCAGGGCCCCTTCCCTCCACCGGCGTTACCCGGCTTCCTTGGTAATATGGGTCCCTCCGACGCCCACCTCGACCCGCCCTCTACGAGGCGGTTGAGGGTCAGCGACTCCCTCACCTTGGTGGGCCTCCCGTGTTGCGACGCGAGCCTTGGCGGTTGTCCCCGCTCCGGATACTGCGGCCTTCCCCGCGTTAGAGTCGGGTCGGCACTCGCGACTGCATTTCGGGGCCTGCTCAGGGTTCACGCGTGTTACGGCCCGCAGACTTGCTGGCCCTCCTAAAGAAGGCCGGCGAGTCATGTCTCCGTAGAGGCGAGGTGAGTCTTTATGGCCACGCAGAAGACCCTGCCGTTTTCCAGCGCCTGACGGGCATCCTCGTTATCGACGGCGCGGACGGCGCCGTAGTCGCCGAGGTTGCGGAGATCGAAGGCATCAGGCAGTTATCACAGCCGAGTGCTTGGAGAAGGAGAGATCGCGGCTAAGAAGGAGGGCCTCCGTCGCGTAGAACATGGAGTAGTATGCTCGGCCGGCGGCGAACTCGGGAAACCCCTCCGCGAGGAGTCGTTCCGCTGCGGCAAGGCTCCGATCAGCCTTCTCGAGAAGGTCCGTGACCCCTGGGGAATTCACAGACGTATCCCCTCCCGCCGTACGTTGAGAAGAAAGGGTGTCTTGGCCGAACGAAACTCCTCAATCCCCATCGGCACCAGGGAAATGACCGTGTCGTGCCGGAGGGAGAGCTCCGCAACGACCTCGGAGCAGTGACGCCTCTCCCGAGCTCCGTCACTCTTCTCGAGCAGGAGGACCAGATCGATGTCGGAACCGGGAACCGCTCTGCCCCGGGCCTGGGATCCGAACAGAACCAGCCCCCGGAAACGGTCGCCATAGATTCCCCGGAGCGCGGCTTCAGTTTCGCCAAGAACAGCTTGGAGACGGGGCGGAACCGCGTGCGATCGGCGGATAGCCTTCGGGTCCCTGTGCATTCAGCCCACACCCCCTTTCAAGCTTGTCCTCGTTATTATACCGGACATGCCGGGCAATGGCTCTGTCGAAGTGATGCCTGACAACAGCACGGGTAGAGTCGAACCCGAGCGCCGTGGCGGTGGCCGGGCCTATCCGTTGGCTCCCCGTTTCCTCTGGGAGTGCCTCAATAGCCCGTCCATGACTCGGTTTCTCATACCCGGGTCTTGGCCTCGCTCAGGCTCACCCGCCGCTCCGCCATTCGCCCCAGACCGCACCCACCTGTCCCTTGCCGCGGAACCAGCGACAATCAAGAACTGCGGAAGTTCGTGGGAGAAACCAAGGTGAGCGAGGGCGGTGAAGGTGTGTCTAAGACTCCGTCATGAGGTGAGCCAGGACCTCGGTCGTCTGACCAACGCTCCGGTCCAGCGGCGGCGCGTAGCGACATCCGTTGCAGCCGGTTGTCCGGCTTCTGTGGGCGGATCACGATTCTAGATTCCTCGCCCGCTTAACTCTGGACTTACAGTCGGGCGCGAGATTCCACGCCCCGCGGGCATTCCCGCGGAGGTCATTGTCCTCAATTATGCCGGCCCCTCCTTCGTGAACCCGGACGGCTGCGTAGCTATTCTTCGAGATGCGGTTGCGGCGCAGGGTGGGGTTGCCGCCGGTTTTGACCGCCACACCCGTATACGCGTTGGAGAAGATGTCGTTGTCCTCCAGCGTCCCCTGGCCGTTCTCGTAAACGAAGACGCCACTCTGCTTCCCGCCGTGAATGCGGTTGCGGCGCAGGGTGGGGTTGCCGCCGGTCTTGACCTCCACACCCGCATACGCGTTGGAGAAGATGTCGTTGTCCTCCAGCGTCCCCTGGCCGTTATCGTGAACATGGACGCCGGCCGACTTCCCGTCGTGGATGCGGTTGCGGCGCAGGGTGGGGTTGCCGCCGGTTTTGACCTCCACACCCGAGAGTGTGTTGGCGAAGATATCGTTGTCCTCCAGCGTCCCCTGGCCGTTATCGTAAACCAAGACGCCGACCGACTTCCCGTCGTGGATGCGGTTGCGGCGCAACCGTGGGTCGGCTCCGCCGTGGATTGCCACGCAGGCTAGGCTTTGACTGGTGATATCGCATCCTTCCAGATCGAGTCGGCCTTGTCCGATATCGACGCAGTACCAATTACCGCCGCCGGTTTGGCGAAGCGTCAGGTTTGTGATCCGTCCCATGTTAGCCCGGAAAAGGACGACTTGCTTGCCTGAGGCTTCGATCACGACCTCACCTGGCTCGGCGTCGCCGACGATCTCGACCGGCTTGTCGATCACGATACCTTCTTTGTACAGACCAGGCCGAACCAAGAGCCGGGCACCCGGTTGGGCAGCCTTGAGCGCCCCGGTGAGCGTCGCATGATCGCCGCGATGAAGGGCATCGACCACGAGCGTGGGCGTCTCGATCTTTGATCCTGGGCCACGAGCGGGTTCGGAAGCCGCCGCAGAGGTTTCTTCTCGTGCCTGAACAGCCTGGGAATCGATTCGTGAGGCGGCGCCCCTTGCCACGATGGCCGACTTAGCGGGAGTTGCCCGGGATGACGCAGGCTGACCGCGTTCCAGTGCCTCGACAATCTGCCGGGCCATCTGGGCGAGGCTCTTACCGACATCCGGCGAGGTTAACGGCTCCAAGCGTAACTCCCGCCAGTCGGCATATTGGCGGGCCGCAATAGCTTTCGCCAGTGGGTCTTTCTCCCGCTTCGCCTCGTCGCTCAGGACGGGGCACTCGACATAGTATACGGGCAGAATCAGGTCGGCACGGCCCAAGCCTTCCTCCCATCGGAGAAAGCGCTCCAGTTCCTCCCGGCAGGGCCGACTCTTGAAAAAGCCGGGCGTGACCACAGGGATCAGGAAAGTGACAGCATCGAGTGATTCATCTATGCGTTGCTTCCACTGCTGGCCCCAAGCGATGTCCTTTCGGTCCTGGAAAATGTCGAACGTCTCGCCGGACTGCATTCGCACCTCGCCGCTCAGACGTTCGCGGAACTTCGTCAACCGCCCGTTATCGTGTTGGTCATCCAGACGGACGTAACTCATGAATGCGATCGGATCGCGGCTCATGTTTCTCGCTCCTTCTAGCCTATAGGGTCGGGAGAGTCGAGCCCGGCGCCGTGGTCGTAGGCTCGCAGTCGGGCCAACGGCTGGCGGCTCACCAGGGCTATGTCTGCCACGGTGCCCAGGCCGACTGCGTCCGCTGTAGCCGATGGTTAGCCCGGCCCTACCCAACCGCCGGTCCCTTACACGACTCCTCACGAGTCAGCCTAGGGCTCTTGGTAACGAGATGTAGCAACGACCACACGGGTGAGTTCATGTAAGTGATCTCATAGTCGCGAAGCCAAATACACCTCCGGGCCTTGCCGGACAGCAGGGACGGCAGTCTCAAGTTGGACCCCTCGAGTGCCCGCTGCAAACGCCTGTTACATTGCTTGCCTAAGCTCGTCCCAGACCCGTGTTGTGACGTATTCAGAAGCAGATCTGCCGAGGCCATCAAGCCCGGGGAACAAGGCTGATGCTGTGATGTTCATTGCCCGAAGGTGACACAGGAAGTCAAGCTTCAGAGTCGACGGCACGATGACCTTGAGGCACTTGTCGGCCCATCCCGCCCTGGTGAGTGCGGCCTCGACTAGTACGCCGTGGTCGGCAAGTATGTCAGTGGAAACCGTATACCGGCCCTGCTGGGCCACTGATCTGTGGCTGTGCTTGTTTCCGACGATAGGATACACGGCGGGCATGGGCTTCTCCTCCCTGTAGGAAGCCTCTTCCTCGAGAGCGCCCATGCCTCCGAATTCCTGGGTCATCTGAGTATCCAGAGGAGACCCCGGTAGAACCCAAACAGCGCCGTCCTCGTCATGCATCCGTTCGACCGCGAAGTAGGTGGCTACATACGGCGATTCCGTCCAATCAAGGAGCCGGGTCGGACATGAATGCTGCTGCATGAGCATCCACCAGGCGCTCTGCGGAGCCTGTTCAGGAGGGAGCAGTCGGTCAGCGACGTGCATGTGGGCTTGCCCAGAGAACCTGCGAAAGACGCCGTACTCAATGCCATGCGCCTTCGGGTAGGTAATACCGTAGCCACCGAAGAGTCGACGGAGGGACGGCACTAGGCCCCAAGCAGCGCAGGCTTGACCCCGAAACATCCAGTCGGGACCCGCCGCGCGTCCGACCTTCAACATGTCAAAAAATGATGTCAGTGTCCCCCAGTTCTCTGCCCGCAGCTGGGTCCACGCCATAGTCTTCTTCCTCACTCTCTGGTGCGACACAACGGCAGGCCTTGATCTGCGGCACGCCCGCAGGGCGAAACCGTCAGGTGCAAGCGCGTGCTAACCCAGCACGGGGTTATCGAATCTCAATGTCGCCAAAGTAGACTACTTCCCTCGCTTGGATGTCCCGTTTCACCTTAACCTGAATAGCGGCCTTCTCGAATGCTAGCCGTGACAGCCGATGGCCGTCTGGGAGCAGCCGTTCCACCGGAACAAGTGCTAGGTAGCCGAGGAGAGACCCGCGTACCACGCGTGCGAACCACGCAAGGCCCGGAGTGAAGGTCTCCTTGCCATCGACTAAGTGCTTCATGTAGCTCGAGCCAACCTTGTCCGCCAGTAGGGCCGCGTGAGGAACTTCCCTACCTCCATGAACGAAGCCCGACCGGTGAGAGTAGTAGGCGGTCTTGAGTAGGCGGGTGAAGAACTCCTGGTCCCGCTCGTCCGGCCCTCTTAGGTCATCCGTCAACATGGCAGAGATGAACCGGCAGAACCGCTCACATGTATGCTTGTCAGGGTTGAGATCCTTGTAGGGAACAACAGCGTCCTGGCTTGAGAGGCATTCAACCGCTACCACGAGTAGGAAGAACGCAAAGGTCGGATCGCCGGGGATGAACTCGAGGGCAAATGAGTAGGTCGTAGCGGCTCTGTAGAACTGACGAGCGAGATCATCGGGCAGGGACGTGAATACGGCCATGTGCTTCTCGAAGCCGGAGGGGTCGCAAGTGCCATAGAACTGCGGATAACCCATCCGGTCCCGGTCTGGCGAAGATGGGATGTCGACACCGTTGATCCGCACGCCAGCCTTCTTTACACGGGCATCAATGAATAGGGACAAGCATCGAGCAACCATTGTCGCCTCTTCCTCGGGGTGGCTGCCACCGGCCATGGGGTGCTCATACGAGTCTACGAAGCTGAGGACAGCTTCCCCCTCCGAGGAAGCGCTGGGAGTCGGGAGCAGCTTGTAGCAGCCCGCTTCCACAACCATGGTCCCCGGCGGAAAACGCTTGGAAAGGGCCAGTTTCAGTTCGAACGGTAGTGCTTTTGCCATAGGCTTCTCCCCGCAATCCGCCTCACTGTTGGGCCCTGCCGCACTGGGAAGCTCGCCCACAGAGCTTCGGCACGTGAGTGCCGGGGCCTTGCCGCCGGAGGCGGAGACAAGGCCACCTCGTCGACGGATGAAGCCTCCTCTGGGTCGCCCTAACGCCTAGCGGATGAGCGGCACCAACACGAGGCCGCCTCCAAGACACCGAGCCAACTGAGTCCGCTCGATCCGCTGGTTAGCCGGTGGGCGACGTAGGGCTGCCAGCCTTCTTCGGCCTCGTGCGGCCATCTATGATGGGCGGGACGACGGGCTTGGGCCCAACGGGGTGTGTGCTTGAAGCCTGAGAGAGTTGGTAGAGCTGGAACCCCGACAGACACTGGGGGTCGTGATAGAGTGTGACGGTGATCATGTGTGTGGCATTCCATCGCCCAGGCCACTCGACCTGCCAACTCCAAGGTTGCCCGGGGTATACGACCTTGGATCCTGCAATTGGCTCGAATAGCTGTTGGTTGTTGACTACGACTGCAAGCTTCGTGTACAGGTCCCTGGGTGCTGCGCCGTCGTTCGTCACCTTGACCTGTGTGGTGAGCGTAGGGTTGGCAGGAGGGTTGCCAATCGTAGGTTGCTGGGCTGTACCGCAAATCGTGATGCTTGACGGCCAGGTCAAATCACTCTGCATTGCGGTTCATCCTCTCCGCCTCTCACTCCTAGGAAGCGTACCCTCCGTTTCTGCACGGTAGAGGCAGTTCCTCCCATTCTTCCGGTTGCCCAGGCTTCGCCCGTGCGCCGCCTGAGGAGGGTCAACACAGCTCACGCACTCCGTCGCACCCATCAGCCTAACGGTATGCCGTTAACCTGCGCCGGCCATTACAGACCGGCCGGGGCCCTCGCACGCCGGCGTCAGGTTGAACGGCTGGTTAGCCCAGCGGTCTCAGAAACCCAGAACTCATAGAACCCCAAAACGGCCCTGCAAAGTGAACTCGTTCAGAGCATTGAACAAGCGCAGGTACTCACTTAGGCCAGGCTGACTCAGGTTGCATGCAAAGCAGTGGATGAAGAAGGTGAAGAAGAAGACTACATCACCGTCCGCCATCACACCCATCTCGTACTGGTATACCTGGCGCTTCTCTATGGGGCCGTACTCGTCCTCTCTGGTCCCCAGTATGAGATCGTGTCTACGTGGATAGCGCCCATAGCCCACGTCCCAGGCGTCGGCTCCCTTTCCGTGCCGAGCGCATGTCCGCGCAGCATCGAACCTGCTAGCATAAGGGTCAATTCCTTCTTCTTGAGTAGCGAGAAGGCCAAGCCCCAGCTTCAGTAGGAAGCGCGCCATCAAATCTGCATATTGCGAAGGAGCGGGGACTTCGAGGATGCCATCCTGTACAAACCTTGAGGTGCGGTCCCTACTGATGAACAGGAGCTGGTCCCAGTATCCTGTTGCGAAGAGGCTAAGACCATTGCCCTCCCACCGGGGGAACTTGCCTTTCTTAGTCCTAATCGACCCAGCAAGGCGTTCGATTGAGAACGGTGGACAAGCCAACACTTGCTTCTCAAGCTTCGCCCCGAAGTACTGATTGCAGGAATCACAGACAACTCCCTGAGGTAGATGTAGATCATCATTGCCGAGTGACTCGGGAATAGGGTGCTCGACGCACTGGAATGAGTTGCTCGTGCTTAGGCAGTACAGGCATCTGAACGGCGGCTTCTTCATAGCCCAGGCCCCCCGCTGTCTGCTGGCTGAATATGGGACTTCGTCGGTAGAGGTTCGATGCCTGTCGGGACTACCAGCCCCTCACTTGGATGGCTGAAGTCAACGTGGGGCTAACGACTTGCGGCTCAGCGGCGCCAGAGCTGGCTTTCGCACGGTGCAGCTGGACGACTACGTCCGCTGGAGCCGCTGGTTAGCCAGACACGCTTTCGCTACCCGTCCGGCCTCTGACGGAAGTCGCATGCCATGGCCAATGTCGTTGGCCACTCGACGGGACGCCCGCTTATCCGAACCTGCCGGTCGTCGCGGTGCCGAACACGCAATTGCTCGTAGAAGTCCAGAGGCCCCGTAGGAGTTGGCAGCATCACGCCTACGTCCCGAAGCTTGACCACCAGCGCCGGGGGGCTCGTGGACAGCAGGAGCTGGAAGGGCGGAGCATCCTCAGAATTGGCGAATGCAAGGGTCCAGCCGGAGATGAGGGATTCCCTGGGATGACTGATCTGCTCCCGGACCGACTTGAGCTGCGGCGCAAACGCGTAGCTGTAGCCTAGCGCCGCAAACGCCACAAGGTAGGCCGACCGCAAGGCACCGACCTGCGCCAATCGTCCGTGATACCGGACCCTGGAGCTAACGCGAATGGACTCGTCAACAAGCCCCCGTTCATAGACGCGCCGTACAATCTGCGGGTTGTTGGCCTGCTCGACAATGCTGAAGGAAACGCGACCATCTTCCGTTCGGGAGGCCCAGACGTTCAGTTTGTCCCCGCCAATCTCAACTATGGCAGGCCCCGCGTAGTCACTGGAGTGTCCTATGATGAGTTCCGCGAAGCGCATCTGCTCGGCCCGCTGGCTCATGGCCGCGTCCACAGTGCCACCCGCGGGGTTGTTACATCGCCGGCAGGTCAGGGCTATGGCCTTTCCTCCGACGGAGGCGGGAGGCACATGCTCTAGGGTGAGTTCTCCGGTCTGCAGTGCAGCCTGGCCGTGAGCGTTGCCGCAGATGGGGCAGTAGTAGATGCCCCTTTGGCCGTAGATAAGCTCAGCCGCTTGAGCTCCGCGCTCAAACAGCATGATCTTCTTCCCGTGTCCGCTCACGGCCAGACGCGGTGGTGTGGTGACATGTGCAACAGGAGGCACTTCCTCTCAGCATGCACCTTGGGTCAGGCCTGCTCGGTCGGGCTAACAACGCTTAGACCGACCCTAATAACATGCTGAACTTCGATTCCCTCTCCGCATAACACGCCGTTCGCCCACCTGAAAAGCTCGTGGCAATCCCCGTTCTACCAGCGCTTTCGGTCGGACCACCCACTTATCACGGGTTCTTATGCGGATCGGCATAAGAACCCCCCTGTCCGCCTTCAGAGGGCATCGCCCGGGCCGCGAACCCCGGCCGGGGGTTGAGGACATTGGTGGAACCGGTCACCCGTAACCCCTTCTGTCGTTTGGGCACGGAAGGATGGTTCTCCAGGTGGTTCCAGGATACCTAGGGAGTCGGGGGGGCGGAAGCCCACATCTTGGCGGAGACTGGCTACGTCCGCGACAGCCTCGCCAACACCGGGGCGCCCGCCAGGCCCAGGCGCGACCCTTCCTCGCCCACCTGCCGGATCAGTTCGGGAGACGGGGTTCCGAAGAGACTGGGCGCCACTGACCGCGAGGAGCCCGTGCCCTGCCACCGCCAGGTTCCGACGACCACCCCACTGGCCACCACGGTGGCGGCCACGTCGGCCGCGGCCCGAAACACTTCCCGGCGATAGGATTCCTCCAGGTAGAACTTGTCGCGGTGGGCCAGAACATAGGAGTCGAACTTGGGCAGAAATGCCACGGGGGCCGCTGGCCCTGGCGGGCAGTGGTCGTCGCTGCCGGACTCGACCTGGTCGCCGGCCAACTCCAGGGCCCGCCTGGTCCTGGCCACGGTGACCCCGCTCCAGTAGGCGAAGTCCTGGACGCTGGCCGGACCGTAGGCTTGGAGGTAGCGGGTCAGGAGAACGGATAAGGCCGTGTCGGCGTCAACCGGCCGAGAGAACGGTGGCCCGCTCCCCAGCCAGTCCTCCGTCCGGACGAACGAGACATCCCCACTCCGCCCCGGGCCATCACCCGTCGGGCCGTGAATGATCAGGCCCTGGTAGGAGAGGTCTTTCAGGACTCCACCGTAGCCGGAGAAGAGGGCCGCCAGCCAGGGAGGGGCGCCACCCAGGGTCCGTCCGACCCGCTCGAGAAGCTCCGCTCGGGTGGCCGGGCCGTCGCGCAAGACCACCAGGGCGGCCTCGGCCGCCGTCCGGCGCTGGTCGCGCGTGGCGTAATGGTCGAGAAACACACTCCAGCGGGTCTCCCAGTCGGGCAGGAGGGCGGCCCGGAAGAGGGGTAGGTCTTCGGTTCGGATGACGTGCATGGTCCCGCGGATGGTCCAGGTCCGGACCAGATGCCGGGTTTCTTGCAGTTCGGTCTGGAGGTCCCCGGGTTCGACGGCTTCGGAACGGGCCAGGGCGGCATAGTACGCGCCGCCGGCCACCTGGTCCTGGAGCCCGCAAAGACGTCCCACAATCTCGCACAGGGATTCGCGGCCACGTGGCAGGGTCAAGCCCTGCCGGACAGCGTAGGCCGCCGCTCGCTGGCTATCGACCACCGTTACGCCTCCTTCGGCCATGGCCACGGCCGCCTCAGGAGCGCCCGCGTTCCGGCGCCGCGTCCCCGGCGACCGCGTTCCGGCTCCCGCGTTCCGGCACGCTTCTAGCTCCCCGTGCTCTGATACCTCGAAAGGCCCAACTTCCATACGGCGATGCCGCCCAGAAGAACCAGGACCCCGGCCAGCGGGCTGAGCCAGGGGAGCAGCGGGTGCATGGCCTCGCCCGTGCGCCCGAGCAGGACCAGAGTTGGGTAGTAGTTGATGAAGGCGAAGGGCAAAACGCCGGTCACCAAAACCTGAAACCATCGTCCGAAGATGTGGACGGGGTAGTGCTGGACGACCTCTTGGATCTGGAGGGTTCCGTAGAGGAACTCCCGCGAACGGATGGTCCAGAAGGCCAGGCTGCACAAGCCCAGGACCAGACCAACCAGGACCAGGGCCCCGCAGACGAGCAGGACAACAGCCAGAACCCCCTCGGCGAAGGTCCAGTGGAGACCGAGTCGTCCGTAGGCAACCACGATCCCGGCCACGCCCGTGACCACGTGGGTGATGTTGCCATGGTTAATCTCCCGGCCCATGAGCTGGATCAAGGGAGAGCTCGGCCGGACCAGGAACTGATCGAGAGTCCCGTCCTGGACGTAAGCCTCGATCTGCCCGAGATGAACGGTGAAGATGTTCTGCAGACCCATGGCCGCGAGGTAGAAGCTGAACAGGAAAACTATCTCCCAGATGTTCCATCCGCCGATGGCCGTGAAACGCTGGAGGAGAACTCCGAGGAGAACCAGGTCGACCAGGTTCAGGAGCACAACGCCGAAGGCGCCGATGAAGAAGTCGACCCCGTACTGGGCCTGGCTCGCGAAACCGATGCGGACAAAGCGCCAGTAGTGCCTGAGGTTCCGCACTTTGCTCACCCCCCTTGGACGACCAGCCGGCTGTGGACCACTCGCCAGGCTAGCCCCACACCCAGGAGCAGGATCACGATCCAGATCGTCTGGCTAAGAAGAGTCCCGGCGATGGACTGACCCTGAAGCTCCCCGATGTAGATGGACAACGGCGTGAAGAAAAGACCGCGAAAGGGTAGGATCT
>Ga0315284_10010598_pt1 | contig 13126 bp, 13 predicted proteins | sample YL17G09_16_MG_FD_203696 | JGI IMG/M metagenome (GOLD analysis project Ga0315284, IMG submission 203696) | Sediment microbial communities from Yellowstone Lake, YNP, Wyoming, USA - YL17G09_16 | ecosystem: Environmental > Aquatic > Freshwater > Lake > Sediment | place: USA: Wyoming | collected...
CGTGCCCGTCTTTGCCGCCGGCCTACCGCACCGCCGGCAGCGAAAGCCGGAACACCGACCCCTTGCCGACATCGCTTTCGACCGTCACCTTGCCGCCGTGAACGACCTCGATCACGTGCTTCACCAGGGCCAGCCCGAGGCCGGTCCCCGGCGCGGCCTTGCCGGAATGGCGAGACCGGTAGAATTTCTCGAAGATCTTCTGCAACTCCTCCGGCGGCACGCCCAGGCCGGTGTCGGCCGCCTCGACCACGATGGAACCGTTCGCCAGGTACGTCGAGACGCGGATCCGGCCGCCCTCCGGGGTGTACTTGACGGCGTTGGAGAGCACGTTCAGGAAAGCCTGGTAGAGCATGTCGCGGTCGCCGTTGACGCGGAAGAAGACCGGCGCCAGGTCGGTTTCCATGCTGAGGTTTTTCTTGGCCGCCTGGGGCGTAATGACGTCGCTGACGGCCCGCAGGATTTCCGTCACGGCCAGGTCCACCTTGTTGACGGGCACAAGGCCGGACTCCAGGCGGCTGAGGTTCAGGATGTTCTGGATCAGCCGGCTCATCCGGTCGGTCTCGGAGGCGACCGTCTGGAAGCATTCGCGCATCTGCGCGGGTTCCTTGATCTCCCCGTCCAGGAGCATCTCGGTGTACGCCTTGATGCTCGCCAGGGGCGCCTTGAGTTCGTGCGACACGTTCGAGACGAAGTCGCTCTTCATCTTCGCGATCTCTTTTTCCTTCGTCACGTCGTGCAGCACGGCCACCGCGCCGCTGATGCGTTCGCGCTTCTTGCCTTCCACCACCGTGTTCAGGACCACGCGCCAGATCCGCGCCTGTTCGCCGGCGCCCTGGACCCACTCCAGCGTCCGGTGCGGCACGAAGAGGCCGGTCTCCCGCATCTCCCGAAGAAGCGCCAGGAACCCCTTGTCGGCGATGACCTCCTCGATGGGCTTGCGGACCGCGGTCTCGAAGCGGAACCCGAAGATCCGCTCGGCCGCCTCGTTGGCCAGCAGCAGGTCGCCGAACGCCCCCGTCACGATGACGCCGTCGCTGATGGCGTGGATGACCGACTCGATGTGCCGGCGTTCCGCCTCCAGCACCTTGATCTGGATCTGCCGCTCCTTCGCCGTCAGGCCCGACTGCTCGATCTCGTCCTTGACGAACGCCATGTAGTGGTTGACGGCGTGGCCGAGACGCCCGAGGGCGTCGGCCTGGCTTTCGCTCAGCACAAGGCCCACCGTGCCGCGACGCACCATGTTCTCCAGGTACTCGGCAACGCCCTGGACCCGCTCTTTCGGCATGCGGGCCACCAGGTACCCGCCGATCAGGCCCATGACGGAAAGGGCCAGGCCCAGGGCCAGGGTCATCGCCTTGGCGGCGGCGGGCTGCTCCATTTCGCGCAGGGGGTGCAGGAGGAGGTGCAGACCCACCCCCACGCCGAAGAACAGCAAAATCGCGGCCCCCATGCGACGCAACTCAATCACGTCAAACTACCTCCTAAATATGACAGCGCTAGTTCCGTATTGTGCGCGGCGGGTCAGGAGACCCGCCGCGCAAATCGCAATTTAGCGCTGTCATATTGAGCATCCACGGCCTTCGCCGGCCGTTCATTTGTCCTCCGCCGCCGGCGCCTCGGTGTGATCACTCCGGGCCTTCGCCAGAAGCCGCTCGATCGTCTGGCGGCCGGCGCACTCCGGGTCGCGTAACGCCATGCTCAGATGGGCCGTGGCCTCGCCGGGGCGGCCTTCCGCCAGGAGGACGTAGCCCATCAGGGCGTTGGCCTCGGCGTGCTGCGGCTGCCGCGAGAGCGCCTCTTCCAGGCTCTTCCGCGCGCTCGGCAGACAATTGTCCAGGATATCGCACTTCGCCAGGCCCACCCGCGCCGCAACGGCGGCCCGGGAGTTCTGGGACTGGGCGAGGTAGATTTCGCGGGCCGCCTTTACGCGGCCGGTCGCCAGCAGGCAATCGGCCCGCATGCCGTGGACCCAGGTGGACGCAAAGTCCGGCTGTGCCAGCGCCAGGTCCGCAAGCAACGGCTCGGCCTCGTTGTAATCGCCGGAGGCATACAGGGCCCGCGCGAGCCGCTCCTTCAGGTCCGTCCGGTTCGGTTCCAGCCGCAGGGCGATCCGGAAACTGCCCGCGGCCGCGCTGTAACGTCTTTGGTGGGCGAGGACGTCGCCCAGAGCGGCATGGACCTCGGCCCGGCCGGACATACGCTCCGCGGCCTCGCGAAGCCCCTTGACCGCCTCTTCAGGCTGGCCCTGGGCCACCTGCATTTCCGCGTGCGCCAAGGCGTACCGCGGCTGGTTCGGGTCCAGGCGCACGGCCTCCGAGAACAGGTACAAGGCCCGGTCGGTATGGCCGAGCGTCTGCTCGATCGTTCCGAGCACGTAGCGGGCCTCGGCGGACTGCGGGTCGAGCGTCACGGCGTGATCGGCAAACGCCCGGGCGCCATCGAGGTCGCCCTTGTCGGCTTCGATGCGGGCCGCCAGCGCGTAAAGCGGCGCGTAAGGCGCGCCCGCGCGCAGAAGGTCCTCGATGGACTGCCGCGCGCGGCCCATTTCGCCGCGCTGGAAGTAGCCCTCGGCCATCCGGGTGACCATGTCGGCCCGCGAGACGCCCCAGCGCTGGCGGGCCTCTTCGCGCTGCTTGTCTATGTGCGTCTGGCCGCAGCCGGCCGCCAGGACCGTCATCGTCGCGGCGACGCAGAGGATCGCTCGTTTGGTCTGCATGGTCGTGCTCCTACTGTTTGGGTGCGCTGGTCGCCGCGGCGTCCTTCTGGAGCGCGGGCGGCGAGGGTGCAGGGGCGTTCGGTGCAGGCGCAGGCTTCGCTGCGGCCGGCGGCGGCACAGGAGGCGGAGGAGGCGTAACCGGCGGCGGTGCGGCCTTCTCTTCGGCGGCCTTCTCTTCGGCGGCCGACTTCTTCGCCTCATCAAATTCCTTCATGCGATCATTGATACTGTCCCAGATGGTCCAGTTCGGCGGCTCGTACGGCTCGCCGCGCTTCTCCGAGAGGATCACGTCCTTCATGCGGAGGGCCTTCAGGGTGTTCGGCCCGATATTCAGGGCCACTTGCGTGTTCCACAGTGCCCAGGAGAGGTCGGAGGGCTTGTGGTTCTTCTCGTATTCCTGCCAGGCCTTGTCGGCCGCATGGAGATAGAGGACCTGAATCCTCTCCCGCGTGAACCAACTGAAACCTTCTCGCTGGCCCAGGCAGCGGCGCTTGGCGTCGTCGAGGGTCTGGACGCCGATGTCGTTGGCCGCCTCCGCATCGTCGATGATGTGCGGCGTCAGCAGGACGATGATTTCCGTGCGGTTCGTGCCGTCGCTGTTCAAACGGAACAGCCATCCGAGGCCTGGAATGTTGCCCAGCCCCGGCACCTGATTCCGGGTGGTCGACGTCGTCTCCTTGAAGAGGCCGCCGATGACGACCGTGTGGCCGTCCTTGACCATAATGTTGGCCGTGACCTCGGTGGTGTTTTCGCCCGGCATGACGACTGATGGTGCGATTGAGGTGGGCTTGGTGGGGCTGGAGACCTTCGGATGGACCTCCAGCCGCACGTATCCGTCGTCGCTGATGAAGGGCCGGAAGACGAGTTCCGTGCCGACTTCCAGGAAGTTGACCGTCTGCATTTGCGTCGTCTCCGAGGCCGTCGTGGTAACATACGGAAGGCGTTGGGCGATGAGGACCTGCGACCGTTGCTTATTGACGGCCAGCACCTTCGGGTTCGACAGGACCGTGGTGTCCATGATCGTCTCCAGCGCCTGGATAAACACCGACACGTCGCTGGTGATGAACCCGATGTTCAGGCCTTGACCGGCCGTGGCGAACTCTTGAGTGCTGACCTGGCCCCACGAGCCGGGCCGCCCCGAGCCGGGCTGCGGCACGGGCGCCGTGGTCGTGTCGGCGTTGACCAAAGTCGTCGGGTTGATCGGGCTGGTGGTCGTCGGCGTCAGTTGGTGGAAGTCGATGCCGGAAAGGGCGTTGAAATTCACACCCAGGGTCGTAGTGTCTGTGAGTGTCACCTCGAGGATCGTGGCTTCCACGAGGACCTGGCGCGGACGGCGATCCATGCGTTTCAGGATGTCGCGGACTCGTTCTATGTTCTCCGGGAAGTCTTTCACGATGATCGAGTCCTGGAGGCCGAAACTGTTTGCACCGGTCGATCCGCTGGAGCCCGACGGCAGGCCCTTCTCGGTCGGCGCGTTGACCGCCGACACGCCCTTCGCCGACATGGCGGGCACGATAAGTTTTGCCGCGTCCTCGGCCGTCAGGTAGTTCAAGGGGAAGACCTCGGTCACGAGGCGCGATTCATCGGTCTTGATCGCCGTGGCTTCCTCGGCGGTGTTGACGTAGATCGAGTTGTTCTCGCGCGACCACTTCAGGCCGTTGGCGCGGCAGATGGCGTCCAGGACCTGGTCGATCGAGACGTTGTACAGGTCGGCCGTCACCTTGCCCTTGACGCCCTTGCTGGCGATGATGTTGACCTGGTACTGGCGCGAGAGCAGTTCGAGGATATTCGAGATGTCCTCGTTCTTGGCATGCAGGCTCTCGATCTTGCCGTCTTCGCCGACCATGACGGTCTCCGCGGCAGTCGTGGCGCCCGACGGGGCGGACGGCTCGGCGGCGGACGGTTCCGCCGGCTCGGCCGGCGCTGGCGCGGGCGCAGGCGCCGCCGGCGCAGGCTTGGGCGCCTCGGTCTTGGCCGGCGTCTTGGCCGGGGCAGGCGACTTCTTGGCGGCATCCGCCCCCGTTGCCGCCGCAGCGCCCAGCGCCAGGTATGCCAGCGCCGCCGCCACGGCGAGGATCCACCGCACTCGGTGTGTCTGTCTCATCTCCATTTTTCTCCCCATCGTATACCTCCTCAGTCCATCCGCAGCAGGCAGGACGTCCCGCCTTGCCGCAGTTTGACTTTGCCTTCCTGGATGTCAGTCAGTTCCAGGCCGGCAATGGAATCCCCCTCTCGCAGGGTTTCGCCGTTGATCACCGCCCATCGCTCCCCGGTGGGAGTGGTCAACGTCACTTCAAGTTTCAGGCCCTTAAGGGTTTCAAGGATGATCTTGGCGTCCCGCGCCGGCCCCGTCGCACGGTCCGGCGGCCGGCCTTCCATCGGCCGGGTTTCCGGGTCGGCCGCCGTCCGCATCGCGCGGAGCGCAAACGGATTGCGCGCCGGCGTCCGGGCGGTCGGAACCGGGGGCGGCAGGAGTTTCTCCACCTCGTCGGAGGCGGCCCGGATCTTGCCCGTATCCATCCCGCCGGCGGCGCTTGCGGCGCCGCGTTCCGTCAGGTGACCGGTCCAGGGCTGCACGATCGCCAGGGCCCACGCGCTGACGCCGGCCACCACGAGGCCGGCCGTCAGCAGGGTCTGGCACCAACGTCCGCTCGCGGTGGCCCAGCGGCCCCGAGGCCGCGACGCCAGCGCGAGCAACGGGCCGGCCCATCGCGGGGGCTTGCACGCAGCAGCCGACGGTGTGGGTTTCTCACTCATCCGTGTATAACCTCAGGCTCCACTTCGACCGACGCCCGCTGCGCCGGCCCCGACGCCTCGGCGGGCAGGTAGTAGACGCGGATCTCCGCCTCCGCCGTTACCTGCCCGGCATCGTCCATGCGTTTCACGTGCAGACGCTGCACCCGGTTCAGCCTCTCCAATCCTTCCACTTGCGCCAGGCACCGGTGCACGGCCTCGAACGGTCCGGTGAGTTTCAGGCGGATCGCCGCCACCAGCACCGGCCCGGCCGACTCGGTTTCCAGACGCCGGATTTCGTGGGTGATGCCTTTTTCAGCCCGAACACACCCGTCGACGGACTCCAGGAACTCGGCCAGGTGAACGTCTTCCGGCAGGCGCCGCCCGAGGCGATCCTGGACGCCCCGCAGGGCCGCGATCCGCGCCGACACGTACAACCCCTCCTGGCTGGTCCGCATTCCCAGGTCCACCAGTTCCCGCTGCCGCGACACTTCCGAGCCCAGGTCCGACAGTTGCTGCTGCGTCGGCCAGAACACCAACAAGACGAAACTGCCCACCATGACGGCCGACACCAGCAGGATCAGCAGTTGCTGGTGGTCCACCGCCCAATGCTTGCGTACGGCCGCACTGTTTGCCACGTCCGCTACTCCTTCACCGGCGCGACCGCTTCGGCGTCGGCCGCCACAATAAACGCGCGGCGTCCCGTGCCATCACCGGCCACCGGTTTCGACTCGATCAGGACCGGCCGGTCAAACGCGGGCGACGCTTCCAGCGCCGCCAGCAGTTGGGTGACCATCGCCTCCGTCACCGCGATGCCCGACAGGCGGATCCGCGCCCGCTCGGGCGGACTTTGCGAAGATTGGTCCACCGTCATGTCGTCCGCCACGACCCCTTCCGGCAGCAGGTCCGCCAGGGTAGCCATCAGTTCCGCGGCGGTCACTTGCGGCCGCAGGCTGCGCAAGGCCTCGATCCGCCGGCTGTAGACCCGCGTCTCGGCCTGGAGCCGCCGGACCTTGGCTACGTCCAGGTCCACCGCGGTGCCCGTGCCGGTGAGCGCTGCCAGTTCGGCCTGGGCATCGCGGACCCAATAGCCCATCTGGAGGCTCCAGAGAACCATCGCCAGCCCCATCGCCAACAAGAGCCACGACCGAATGAACCGGACCCGGCGATGAAACCGCGCCCGCAAGTATTCGGGTGGCAGAAACTCGAGTTCTCGCATGTGGATATCCTCCCGCCGTTACGACACGGCGCCGGCCACCATCTGGGCCGCCAGATGAAAACCCTTCAAACTCAGCCCGAACGCCGTCGTCCACTCCGGCAGGGCGATGCGGCGGTCCAGCACCTGGCCCAGGTGGTCCGTCTTGACGCCTCGGAACAGGTCGGCGGCACGGACCTCGACGCCCAGGCGTTCCCCCAGGGCGGTCGGAATGTCGATGTTCTGCGCCTCGCCCCCCGTGAACGCGACCGATTCCGGGCGCGCGCCGCGGAACGTCACGCTGTAGTACCGCAGGCACAGGGCGATCTCGCCGGCGAGGTCCTCCAGGTGAGGCCGGATGGCGTCGGCCACCGCGCGGCAGACGCGGTCGGTTTCCTCGTCGGCCTGGCCGCCGGCCGCCGGCGGCCGCTGGCGCCGGCCGAGCCGGCGCCGCAGCGCCTCGGCCTCGGTCACCGCCAGTTCCAGGCACTCGGCCACGGCCCGGTTGAACGCCGCGCCGCCGATCGGGATCATCTTGACGAAAACGATGTCGCGGCCGCGCGCAATCACGACCGTCGTCTGCGCCCCGATGTCCACCATGACGCTCGCGACGTTCTCGTCCTCGCGGCGGCGCAGGAACCGCTCGAATCCGCGGAACACCGCGCACGGCTCCGCGTCCAGGCTCACCACCTCCAGCCCCGCCTCGCACGCCCACTGCATCTGGGCGTCCACCTCGGCCCGGGGCGCCGCCAGGATGATGATCTCGTCGAGGACCTGGTCGCCCTGGCGGACTTCACCGGCCGGCAGGTACTGGATGATCGCCGTGGCCGTGTCGAAGGGGAACCGGTTCTGCGCCTCCCAGTTGACGGCCGTCGACCGCTCCTCCTCCGGCATCTTCGGGAGGCGGACGTTGCGGATCGACAACTGGCCCGGCGCCAACGCCATGACCACCTCGCGCCCGCGGAACCGGTGCTCCTTCAGGAGGCGCCGGATGCCGTCCGTCACCACTTCACGGCGACGCTCCGGCAACACCTTGACGTCCTGCGGAATCACGAACTTCGCCGCGTCCACGATGCGCAGGTCCCGCTCGGTCCCCGCCAACTGAAGCAGGCGGACCGTTGTCGTTCCGATGTCCAGCCCTATGGGTAACGGCCTCAACGCAAACCCTTTCCAACGCTCAGACGCCCACGCGCGTCACCCGGAAATCCTTGCCGACCCTATCCGCCCGCGCGAGTCACCGACACGATCCCCGTCATCGCCTCGACCGATACGGTCATAATGATATTGCCCGCATGCAGGACCACGCTGCCGGCGGCGGTCGGGTCGCCGAGCGACTGAAACGTCACGTACGGCTGCCCGCCGAATGCGATACTCGTGACCGACACGCGGCCCATTCCATTGAGGCCGTTCAGGCGGACCTCGTACAGTTTGCCCTTCAGGACCGGGTGGTTGATCGCCACCGCCGACGCATACGCGACGCCCGTGTAATTGGCGACCACCTTGTACGATTGCCGGTCCGGACTGAAAACCACGGAATGCGGCACCTGGGTCGTCATCGCCATGCTCCGCGCGACCTCCAGGTCCGACTGGAGGATGGCGGCGGCGGCAATGGCCTGCGAGTCGTCGGCCGACCCGATGTTCGGAATCACGATGGCCGCGGCAATCATCAGGACGAGAACCACGATGAGGATCTCGACCAGCGTGAACGCGGCCGCGAGCGGCGGCGCAATGGTTCTCATGACGGATTACTCCGGTTCCTTCTTCCGGGACGAGCCCTTGGGCTCGGCCGTCTGGATGCTGTATGACCCGTCGCGCAGGCCCTTTTCGATGTCGGCCAGGCGCTGGTTCAACGCCTGAAGTTGCTCGACGATCATCATGCGTTGGCGGCCGGCGTCGGGAATGCCGGGCCCGTCGGCGTTGGCGGCGATGACCCGGGCCGTGCCCTGGGCCAGCGCCTCGTTCTCCAGCGCGCCCGGCTCCAGCCGCAGCCACAGGGCGCCCGCGATCAGCCCCAGCAGGATCGCCACCATGACCAGTGCATGCGCAATCGTTTGCAGATGCTTGGATTCCATTTCCAGGTTCTCCCATATTCACCGTCTTGCAGAGCGTGCGCAGAATAGAGCCGCTCTTCGAGACGGTCTCACATCGGAGTTATCGGCACTAAAGGAGGGGGCTCTTAAGCGATTTGGGCCGCGAGGCAGGCTTCCGGGCCGCAGTCCGGGCCGCCGCCGCTGGCGCCGCATTCCGCACGCAATAAAAATACTCGGGGGCAGACGACGCTCCACGCGTGTCTGCCCCCGAGACCAGGGCCTCTTCGCCCCTACACGAAGAGGCTGGCGGTCACCGCTGCGCACCCACAGCGATTTTCAACTTTTGTTACAGAGCGTTGTAAGCCGTGCCGTCGGCCGTCGTATGGGTCGTCGATGTCGTCACGTCGGCCCGGAACTCGCCGGTCGTGCTGTTGAACCACCAGCCGGCATCCGCCGACGGGGCAGTGAAAGTCCCCGTCTCGATCCTCACGACGTTGCTGTTGGAAATCGGGTTGATCGGAATGCTCTGGAGATACGGTCCGAGGTTATGCGTGGAGTCGCGCGCGGCCTGCGCCACGCCGACCGTGTTCGTGTACTGGATCATCTGGTTTACGAAGTCCGAGCCCGGATACACCTCGCCGTCGTGCTGCATCCTGTACAGGAGCAACTGGCTGCGAATGGTCTGGAGGTTAGTCCGGAGGTTCGATATCTTCGCCTCCGTGGACGCCTGCGTGAACTGCGGGATGACGATCGCCGCCAGAATGCCCAGGATGATCACCACGATCAGAATTTCGACCAGCGTAAAGCCCTTTTTCGTAGTCCGCTTCATTGTGATTCTCCTTGTCACTTCGTTTCCCCTTGGGGGACGCTGTCAGGTCCGTGTTCTCGTTTTCGTTGCCGTCTTCACGTCCGGCCCTTCGTTTCACCGCCCGCCGACGCCACAATGGCCCACGGCGGTGGTTCTACCCATGTGGTAGACGCGTAGTCCTTTTTCTCACCCCTTTCCTACGCTCTACAAAACGGGCGGCGGCACGACGGGTCGGACATGCTCTGCCGCCAGCCACAACCGTTTCCAGGCACTTTGTCAACAGGGACGCCCACTGCCGCCCCACTCTGACAACCCTATATATCGGCCAGCCTTATGCCTACCTTCACTCTTTTTTCCAAAGTCGCCATATTGGCCATCTTAACACCAGATTCCAAAAATACAGCGGTCTCATCGACCGCCTTCGTCCGCAACCGCAGTTAACTCTATTGAAAAAAGGGGTCCCGTCAAGTCGGGCGGGCGGAACAACCTGGGGAAAGTTCCCTAGCGGCCGCCGCAACTCGTGTCAAGACAAGGACTTACGGATTTGGGCCATCAACCGATAGCACCCCGCGAATTCCCGCCGCCGCATGCGCACACCGCCCGCTTCTGGGGTGTTTTTTCGCACGCTACCTAGTAAGACAGCGCAGGATTGCGATTTGCGCGGCGGGTCACGCGATTTGCGCGGCGGGTCTCCTGACCCGCCGCGCACAATACGCAAGTTGCGCTGTCGTACCAGGCCCCGACACTCCGGGCTACCCGACCACATGGGTCGTCATTGCAGGAAACGTCCGCAGGCCCCCTCCCTCCACGAGGCGCAGGACCAGCCCGTAATCGGCGTCCAGATCGACTACTTCCCCCGTATAGGCCGCCCCGCCCTCTTGGACGGTGATCCGGCGGCCAAGGGTCCGGCACCTGGCGGCGGCGTCGCGGGCTATGGCGGCAGCCCCGTCAGGGTCGGCCAGCCGCCCCAAAACCTCGTCCAGCCGCTCTAGGAGCGACCGGGCCAGTAGCGTCCGGTCGGGCTGCTCGCCGAGCATCCCCAGGCTGGCGACCGCCAGGCGGATCTCCTCCGGAAACGCCTCCAGCCCCTGCGAGCAGTTGATGCCGATACCGATCACCACCCGCCCCACATCCCCGGCGACCGGCCGGGCCTCAACCAGTATGCCGCCCACCTTGCGGTCGTCGATCACGAGGTCGTTGGGCCACTTGATGCCGGTGCTCGCCGCGCTGGCGCCCTCAATCGCCCGTGCGGCCGCCAGCGCCGAGGCCCGCGTCAGCACGCCCGCCCGGCCAGGCGCATCGGCGAGCCATACGACCACCGATAGGAGGATGGACGAGTGCGGCGGGGCCAGCCACCGGTTGCCGCGCCGGCCCCGGCCGCCCGTCTGGTACTCCGCCAGGACCGCCAGGCCGTCGGACTCCTCGCGTCCGCGGGCCGCCGCCTCCCACGCCAGGTCGTTGGTCGATGCGGCCGACTCGACGCACCTGATGCGCCGCCCCACCCGCCGCGCGGCCATGCCGTGGGCGAGTTCCTCCTCGATGAGCGACGCCGGCACGCCCATGAGGCGCAGGCCGAGCACGGGGTTGTTCTCGATCACAAAGCCGCGCCGCGAGAGTTCGTCGATTTCGCGGGCGAGGCGCTGCGGCGCGAGCGCAAGGGCCGCGCCCAGTTCCTCGGCAGGCACGGGCCGCGACCGCCTTTCGCGGAGCATCAGCGATAGCCGGGCGTCCATCAGTTCGGGGGCTCCGGAGGCGGGGCCGGAACAATCGGCTCCAGCAGCTGAATCAACTCGGGGATATGCACGGTGGCGATGCGGAAGACGATTTCCTGCTTCACCTCGCCGTACTCGTGCGCCAGCACATGACGCATGGCCACGATCTTCGGCCATGGAATGGCCGGGTGAGCGGCCTGAAATGCAGGGGAAACGTTACGGGCCGCCTCGCCGATGATCTCGATCCGGCGCTCGGTTGCCAGGCGGAGGTTCTTGTCGCGCAGGTACTCCTCGAAACTCTTGCCGCGCAGCGTCTCGGCGATCTCTCGCGCATAGGCGAGCATGTCCCACAACCGCCCGGCATCGAGTTCGTCAGGCCGCATAGATGACCTTCCGGTTCTGAAGGATGTTGTGGCGGCGGAACGGATTCGTGATGGCCGATTTCTCCACGAGGTCCACCGGCCGGCCGTAGATGCCCTTGAGTTCCTCGATCATGTCCACCCAGTCAAACAAGTCCCACGGCGCATCGTCGGCCAGCAGGACCAGGACATCCACGTCGCTTTCCGGCCCGAAGTCTCCGCGCAGGACCGACCCGAACAGAGAGAACTCCCGGACCTTCCACTTGCGGCAGAAGTCGCGGATGCGGTCCAGCGGAATGTCGATGCGCGGCGTGTCCATATCGACCCTTGGCTGCCTCCCGGCGCGTTCATGCGTCGCCGTAGTACACTGATACCCATCCTGGCGGGCCAGGTCAAGCGAAAGGCGGACTTTGAGTGCCGAAGGCACGATAGCGCACGGCATGAGACCCTGTCTTAACCCACATTTTGCGGGAGCGTGACTAGATGGCACGGGGCGGACCGCAGACGCCGTTGAGGCCCGTTTCACGGGCCTTCCCCCCGCGAAGCGGGGCTTAGCCTCGGCCTTCAGGCCGAGGTGGCGTAGCGGACGCCCCCTCACTCTCTGTTTTTCTTGGAGTCCGCCTGGGCGGACGATTGAACCTTCGGCCGCTGGTGGCATCCGCGTTCAGACGCTCGCCTGGGCGAGCTGGCGACTGAGGAAGGAAAGGGGTTTCGCCGTGCCTACCCCGACCTAAAAGGTCGGGGCTAAACGCCGCTTCGCGGCGGGAAGCCCGCCGAGGCGGGCTATCCAGGCTTGCCCAAATGTGGGTAAAGACAAGGGCTTACGCCGTGGGCTATAATCTGGCCCCGTCGGGGGCTGCCACGATCTGCGGCCCACCCCCCGCGCCCATCGCAGAGGTTTTTATGTTGACCCGCATAAGACGCCATGATATTCATGGCATGGGATGCAAGTGGCTGAGGCCAAAGGGGTTATCGCAGCCCTGGCACATGGATCAACTGAGTGTTGCACCAACAGGAAACCAAGTTTGCGCATCTTATGCGGGTCCGTTTAATCGCAGGGCCTAGAGGCGAACAGTTCTCTTCCTTACGAAGCCCTGTTTGGGGACTCAGTATAGGCCAATGGTCGAGATAGTATTCAGCAAAGGGACAGCAAATGGCAAACTTCTGGATGGTGCGAGCCGGCGAAGGTGGGTACCTGATCGGTGATTTCGAGAAAAAGGGATGTGTGGCCGTTGGGTGGAACTCCTTAGGTGATCTCTCAAAGGTAAGCACGCCCGAGGAGTTAGCGCGGCTCTACGATGCCTCCTATCCCGGTGAGAAGCCCGTGGCGAGGGGTAATTCTATTGCGGGAATCACAAAGTTTCGCTTCACCATGAACAAGGGCGATGCGGTCGTTTCGTACGATGCGGTGAATAGGGAATACCTTCTGGGGGAGATAACTGGGGAGTACTGTTATGAGGAGAAGCGGGTTCCAGATTATTACCATGTTCGTTCTGTGACGTGGAAAGGAAGAATCAAGAGGGACAGTCTGTCTTCCCGGGCGAAGAATCCGCTGGGAGCATTCTTGTGCGTC
>Ga0315284_10010599_pt1 | contig 13125 bp, 11 predicted proteins | sample YL17G09_16_MG_FD_203696 | JGI IMG/M metagenome (GOLD analysis project Ga0315284, IMG submission 203696) | Sediment microbial communities from Yellowstone Lake, YNP, Wyoming, USA - YL17G09_16 | ecosystem: Environmental > Aquatic > Freshwater > Lake > Sediment | place: USA: Wyoming | collected...
ACCAGGTTCAGCACGTCTTCGCGCTGCACGAAGGACATCTCCAGGTCGATCTGCGTGTGCTCATACTGGCGGTCGGCGCGCAGGTCCTCGTCGCGTAGGCAGCGCGCCAACTGGTAATACCGCTCGAAGCCGGCGACCATCAGCGTCTGCTTGAGGAGCTGAGGGCTTTGCGGCAGCGCGTAAAAATCGCCCTGGTGCAGGCGCGACGGCACCAGGAAGTCGCGCGCGCCCTCCGGCGTGGACTTGATGAGGAACGGCGTCTCGATCTCGAGAAAGTCGTGCTCGTTCAGGTAGCCGCGGACAGCCTGCGCGACGTGATGGCGCAGAATCAGGTTGCGCTGCATGCGCGCGTTGCGCAGGTCGAGGTAGCGGTATTTCAGGCGGACGTTCTCGTCCACCTCCGGCGCGTTTTCGTCGTTGATGGCGAAGGGCGGCGTCTTCGACGGGCTCAGCACCTCGACGTAGCTCACGTGCACCTCGATCTCGCCGGTGGGCAGCTTCGGGTTGACAGTGCCCTCCGGCCGCGGCGCCACCTCGCCATATGCGGCGACCACGTATTCCGAGCGCAGGTATTGCGCGGTGCGGTGGGCGTCGGGCGCCTCCCGCGGATTGAAGACGATCTGCGCGATCCCCGAGCGGTCGCGCAGGTCGATGAAGATCAGCCCGCCATGGTCGCGGTTCGTCTGCACCCAGCCCATCAGCGTCACCGTGCGGCCGATATCCGCCGCCCGCAATGCCCCGCAACCGTCCGTGCGTCGCAAGCTTGTGTCCGTCGCGTCGTGTGCCATACCTACCTCATCAAACGGGTGCGATTTCCGCCCACACCCGGTATTGCTCTGAATTATCCGGGATTCCGACCGTAATCGTCAATCATGCCGACAAATCCCCGTAGCCGCAGGTGTTCATCCCTGCGGCGATCCCGGTTCTCGCCGCAGGGATGAACACCTGCGGCTATGGGTGCTGCAGTTCCAGCGCCATTACCGCCGCATCCTCTCCGTTATCCGGATAATACTCGCGGCGGACGGCGACGGTGCGGAAGCCGAACGAGGCATACAGGCGCTGTGCGGCTTCGTTGCCCATGCGCACTTCCAGGGTGACGCGGGTGGCGCAGCGGCGGCGGACTTCCTTGAGCAGCACTTCCAGCAGGCGGCGCCCTAATCCCTGCCGGCGGAAATCCCGATGTACCGCCAGCGTCACGATGTGCGCCTCATCGCCCACCGTCCACATGCCGCCATACCCGATGATGCGCTCGCCCTTGCGCGCCACGATGTAGAAGGAGGATTGATTCTGTAACTCGCGATAATACGCGGAGAGATCCCAGGGGCTCGAAAAGCATTGCACCTCCAGCTCGTGCACTGCCGGCACGTCGCTGGCCTTCATGAAATCCAGCCGGATGTCGTTCTCCAGGTTGTGCATCTTTTCCCCTGGGATCCCAGGAGGTTAATCCGCCGCGCTGCGCAGGTAGATGGGCGTCACTGTCAGCGGATCGTCCTGCTCGCCGCGCTCCAGGCGGGCCAGCGCCAGCGCGGCCAGCGCGTGCGGCGTGACCGGGCTGCACACTGACGCGGGCGGGCGCGGCAAGTCCTGCAGGAACGTCCGCGGCAAACCCTCGATCTGCCCGATGAAAATTAGCAGGCTGTCCCCGAGCGCCTGCGTTCGCAGCAATTCGGTGAACGGCCCGGCGGAGAGCAGCAGGTCCGTCGTTTGCCGGTGCAAAACGCCGTTTTCCCCGTGGAACAGCGCCGTATACGCTTGCTGGCGGCGGGCGTTGATCAGCGGTACCAGCAGCGCATTCGGAACATGGCGGAACGGGTAGGCCAGCGCCTCCAGCGTGGACACGGCAGCGAGCGGAATGTGCAGCCAGTAGGCCATCGCCTTGGCGGCGGCCACCCCGATGCGCACCCCGGTGAAGGACCCCGGCCCCTGCGACACGGCGATGGCGTCGAGCGACGTTTTCGTCAGCTCGCATTCCGCCAGCAACCAGTCGATGCGCAACTGCAGGCGCTTCGCCAGCGTGTAGCGGCTGGGAAACGCTGCCTCCGCCAGCACCGTCCCGTCACGCACCAGCCCCAGCGTGCTCGTGTCCGTGCAGGTTTCGATGGTCAGCAACAACATCGGCATACCTTATGCGCCGGAGCGCGCCAGCCACGCCTTGCCCGCGGGCCCGCGCGGGCAAGGCGTGATGCGCCGCGCGTCCTCTTCCAGCGTCACCAGCTCCACGTCCAGGCCGTCCGGGAAAAAATCGACAGGCAGACGCTCGCCCCATTCCACCACGGTGACGCCTTCATCCTCCAGGTAATCCTCCAACCCGAGGTCCAGCGCCGCCGCGGTCTCCAGCCGGTACAGGTCCACGTGGAAAAGCGGCAGGCGGCCGCCGCGGTATTCGTGGATGAGGGCAAAGCTGGGCGATGACACCGGGTCGCTGCATCCCAACCCCGCGGCGACGCCCTTCGTCATCTCGGTCTTCCCCGCCCCCAACTCGCCATGCAGCCAGAGCACGTCGCCCGGTAAGGCAGCCCGCCCCAGCGCATCCCCGAGCGCGCGCGTCTCCTCCGCACTGTGCGTCAATCGCTGCATCAGTTGCAGATATTTCCCGGTAAGGCCGAGGGAATCCTTTTCACAATGTCACAAATACCCCTGGGAGCGCAGGCGTCCCGCGCTTCGTCCAGAGCACCCTCTGAGATAACTTCTTACTCCTAACCCAGCGGAGCCGGAACCCAAATGACCGCAGATGTCCGCAGATGTCCCCAGATGACCTGTTTTCGGGAGATTATATCCTCTGCACGGTGTATCTTAGATTTCCGAGCATCCCCTGTTGACAAACACGTAAAATCAGGCATAATATTAGTGCAGATTAATATTGAAGTTATGCTCTACTAACGGAAGCGGGTGCAGCATGGTGACGGAGAATGTGAAATGTGAGGTGAGCCCGCAGGCGGAGGAGTATCTAGAGGCGGTGTGCCGGATCCTCGATCGCGGCGAGGTGGCGACGCCCACCGAGCTGGCGCGGGAGCTGGAAATTTCGCCTCCGTCGGCGCTGGGCATGATCCGGCGGATGGCCGATCAGCGATTGCTCACCTACTCGCGGCGCGGTGGGGCGCGGCTCACCAGCCTGGGTCAGGAGCGTGCCGATACGTTGCGCCGCCGCCACCGGCTGGCGGAGCGACTGCTCACCGATCTGCTGGGGGTGCCATGGGAACGCGTGCATGATATCGCCTGCCGTTTCGAGCACATCATCGACGAGGAGGTCGAGCCATACCTGGCGAGCGCGCTGGACCACCCCACCACCTGCCCGCACGGCAACCCGCTCGACATGACGGCCGAAGACCGGTGGGAGCCGCTGACCACGCTGGCGCCCGGCCAATCCGGCTTCCTCCGCCGGGTGGTCGACGAGACCGAACCCACGCTGGATTATCTCGCGCGGCTGGGCCTGCTCCCCGGCGCCCGCGTCACCGTCTGCGCGCTGGCGCCCTTTGACGGGCCGCTGACAGTGGAAGTGGACGGCGAGCGGCACGCCATCTCCCGCCCGATGGCCGATTGCCTGCTGGTCGAAGTCGAGAAAGCGGCAATATGATTTCGTCCCATTGCGCTCCCGCCGCCACCAGACCGCCGGCCACCGGCGACCGCCCGCTGCTGGCGATCGTCGGCAACCCGAACGTGGGCAAGAGCGTGCTGTTCAACCGATTCACCGGCGCCTACGTCACCGTGTCCAACTACCCCGGCACCACCGTGGAGGTGGCGCGCGGCAAAGCCCGACTGGGCGGCGCCGACGTGGAGGTGGTGGACACCCCCGGCATGTATTCCCTGCTGCCCATCTCCGAGGAGGAGGCCGTCGCCCGCCGCCTGCTGCTGGAAGAATCCCCGCGGGTAACGCTGCACGTGGTGGACGCAAAAAACCTGCAGCGCATGCTGCCGATGACCCTGCAGTTGCTGGAAGCCGGCCTGCCGGTGATGCTGGCGCTGAATATGATGGACGAGTCGGAAGAGCTGGGTTTCGAGTTCGACGTGACGGCGCTGGCGGAGGCGTTGGGCATTCCGGTCTTCGCCACCGTGGGCACCGCCAACCGCGGGGTGAAGGAGCTGGCGGAAGCGCTCGGCGAGATCCTGTCCGGCCGCCGCCCGCCCCCGGCGGTCTGCGCGGAGCCGGTTCGCTACGACGAGCTGATCGAGATGACGATCTGCTCGATCGTGGAGCGCATCGGCCATGTCTCCGCCATGTGCCCGCGCGCGGTGGCGCTGCTGCTGCTGCAGGGCGACGAGGAAGTGGAGGCGCTGGTGGCGCGCAAGGTCGGCCCTGAAGCGATGGATGCCGTGCACCGCATGGTCAAGGCGGTGCAGGCCCGTTACGCCCAACCGCTCGCCATCATCATCCCGCTGCGGCGGCAGGCGGCGGCCAACGACATCGTGGCGCAGATCATGCACATGCCCGCGCAGGTGCCCCCGCCGCGGCTGGAATGGCTGTCGCGCCTGCTCATGCACCCGCTGGCGGGGTTGCCGGTGATCGCGCTGGTGCTGTATTTCGGCATTTACAAATTCGTGGGCGTCTTCGGCGGGGGATTTCTGGTCAACTGGCTGGAGAACATCTTCTTCGGCAGGTGGATCAACCCCCTTGCCACGTATTGGGTCGAGCGCGCGTTGGGCCATAATTCGCTCTGGTCAAACCTTATCGTCGGCGATTACGGCGTCCTCACCCTCGGCATCACCTACGCGGTGGCCATCGTGCTGCCGGTGGTCAGCCTGTTTTTCCTCGTCTTTTCCATCCTGGAGGACAGCGGGTACCTACCGCGGCTGGCGATGCTCATCGACCGGCTGTTCAAGGGGATTGGGCTGAACGGGCGCGCGGTGATCCCGCTGGTGCTCGGCTTCGGCTGCGACACCATGGCGACCATGGTCACCCGCGTGCTGGAGACGCGGCGCGAGCGCATCATCGCCACGCTGCTGCTGGCGCTGGCCATCCCCTGCGCGGCGCAGAGTGGGCTATTCCTGGCCATGCTCAGCGCGGTGCAACCCTACGGCCTGCTCATCTACCTTGGCATCCTCGTGCTGGTCTTCCTGCTGGTCGGGCTGCTGGCGGCGAAGCTGCTGCCCGGGCAGAAGGCGCACTTTTACATGGAGCTGCCGCCACTCCGCCTGCCGAAGCTGAGCAACGTGCTGGTGAAGACCTACACGCGGCTGGAATGGTATCTGTTCGAGATTATCCCGATGTTCGTGCTGGCCAGCCTGCTGCTGTGGATCGGCTCACTGGCGTGGAATGGGCACACGGTGATTTTCTGGCCGCACCACGGGCTGTTCGGCTTCATCGAGCGCGGCTTGGACCCGCTGGCGGCGCTGATCGGCCTGCCCACCTCGGCGGACGTGGCGCGCAACCCGGCGCTGGAGTTCTCCGGCGGCACCATCCTGCTGGCCGGCTTCTTCCGCCGCGACTTCGGCGCCGCGGGGCTGTGGCATCTGTTCCGCTCCGGGCTGATCACCCCCGTGCAGGTGCTGGTGGCGGCGGTCACGCTGACGCTCTTCCTGCCGTGCGTCGCGCAGTTCCTGGTGATGAAGCGCGAGCGCGGGCTGTGGACCACGCTGGCGATGACCGGGTTCATCATCGTGGTCGCCTTCGCCGTCGGCTACCTGCTGCGTCTTGGACTGCAGGCGTCACACCTGCAGCTCATTTTGAATAAGGACGCGATCCCACATGGTCACTGATACGAAAACGAAGATCACCTGCGCGTTCTGCAACCACCGCTTCAATACGGAGGACAGCGCGGAAACCTGCTCGCGGTGCGCCCTGTTCGGCGCGGGCGGCTGCCACAAGGTGCGCTGCCCGAAGTGCGGTTACGAGATGCCCGCCCCGCCGCGGTTGCCGGGGCTGCTGGCGCGGTTGTTCAAGAAAGGTAAGGGGACTGTCCCGGCCATCCGTGCAGGCGAACAGGCGGCGCAGACAGGAGCCGGTCCCGGACAAAGTAGGGACTGTCCCCGACGGGAAACAGACTAGGTCAACGGGGACAGTCCCGAAGGTCACGAATACGTGCTTCAGACGCGAGCGCAGGGCACTGGTTTCGGTAGGCTGGGACAGTCCCGAACGGTCGCGAAGAGGAATACATATGAGATTGAAGCAGAACACACTCCAGCGCCCGGCGTTTCAGTTGAGTCCGCCGGCGGAGGATTATCTCGAGCACCTGTATATGCGCGACGTGGAGGGATCGGACGAATCCTTCACGGAGCCCGACGACCGCACGCTGGACGAGCTGCTGCGCCTTGAATTGGTGCGTTATGAAGAGGGCCGGGTGATGCTGACGCCGGCGGGGCAGGAGCAGGCGCTGGGCGCGGTGCGCCGCCACCGACTGGCCGAGCGACTGCTGCACGACATCATGAACGTGCACGGCCGGCAAGTGGACGAAGCGGCGTGCGAGTTCGAGCACTCGCTGCACCGCGGCATCGACGAGCATATCTGCACGCTGCTGGGCCACCCGAAAACCTGCCCGCATGGTCGGCCCATCCCGCCGGGCCGCTGCTGCGGCGCCCGCAAGGGGACGTCGGAGCCGGCCATCGTACCGCTGGCGGAGATGCGCCCCGGCGAGCGCGGCGCTATCGCCTACCTCTCCACGACGCAGCAGGAGACGATGCAGAAACTGATGGCCCTCGGCGCCCTCCCCGGCGCACCGGTGTCGGTCATCCAGACCTTCCCCAGCGTCGTCTTCCAGGTCGGTCAGACCCAGATCGCCCTGGACAAATCCCTCGCGCAGGATATCTACGTGCGGCGGATACAGGAATGAGTGAGAGCGGGATAGAGAGAAAAAGATTGAAATGATTTACATGACTGTCGCTTTATATAGCTCGGTGTTTTTAGGTTGGTGCTCGAAAAATAAATCGGACCGATCAGACCGATCAGACCGATTGGTCGAATCCAAGCTGGGTTATTGCTCGATACCTTCTCCTCCAATTCAATCCTTAATGAGCCTTCTTGAGAAGAGCCTTGCGTGAAACCATGCAGTTATGATCCGTCTGATCGGTCCGATCGGTCGGATCGGTCCGATTTATTTTTCGAGCACCAACATATAATTATACGGATTGTGCTTTGCGATGAAAGCTGGTTCGTCTAGGTTAGCTAGCACGATCCACAAGGCTCATAACCACATGAATAGCTGAAGCATAGGCTATTGCACTGTCCCAATGAGCAGCTTACATCACTCGCCGCAATCTGTATTATGCAGAATCCGCCTGGTCCCGAGCGAAAGTCCTGAGATTTAAATGATTGTATAGAAACTTTATTAATTGTTTTAAATAAAATGTCTCTTTTTAATCATTTAAATCATTTCAATCTTTTTCCCGCTATCCCGCTCTCACTTCCAAGGCAGGAATTATAGAGCTTCCTGTCGAACTCCGAGCGTATGCTTGCATACAAACCGGATTGGGAAGGGGTAAAAGAGCGCTACCTGGCGTGGTGGGAAGGCGAGGTGGTGGACCGCTGCTGCATCGCCGTGTATGCGCCGCGGGACGGGATGCCGCCGGAGGAACCGCCGGCGCTGCCGGCGAAGGTGGAGAACCGCTGGCTGGATTTGGATTACCTGCGCGCAGCCAATGACTATCGCCTGCGCCACACCTTCTTCGGCGGGGAGGCGCTGCCCATCTGGCATCCCGGCTACCCGGGCTGGAGCGGGCACAACGTCTTCCTCGGCTGCCCCATCTCGCTGGCGGAGGACACCGGCTGGACCGACCCCCTCATCGGCGACGGCGCGCTGACCGACTACGACTATCACGATTTCATCCTCGATCCGCGGAACCACTGGTGGCGATTCACGCAGGAGATGCTGCGTGTTGCCGCAAGGGAGGCGCGCGGGCAGGCGCTGCCCGGCATCCTGGCCCTCGGCGGCTGCGGCGACACGCTGGCCGCGCTGCGCGGCAACCTGCGGCTGCTCTACGACCTGGTGGACTGCCCGGACTACGTGCGCGCCTTCGACCAGTACCTGATGCGGCAGTGGATGGAGATTTACGAGACCCTCTACCGGATCGTGCATGAAGGCTGTGAAGGTTCCACCTGCTGGTTCGACCTGTGGTCGCCGGGCAAGTTCTACTCGTCGCACAACGACTTCGCCTATATGATCTCGCCGGCGATGTTCGAGGAGATCTTCCTGCCCAGCCTGGAGATGCAAACGCAGTATCTCGACCACACCGTGCACCACGTGGACGGCATCGGCAATTTCAACCACGTGGACCTGCTCTGCGAGCTACCGCGGCTGCAGGCGCTGCAGATCCTCCCCGGCGCCGGCAAGCCCAGTCCGCTGCACTATATGGACGTGCTGCAGAAGGTGCAGGCAAAAGGCAAAAACCTGCACATCAGCATCCCGCCGGAGGAGGTGGAGATCGCCCTGCGCGAGTTGAAAGTCGAAGGCCTGTTCATCCAGACCTGGTGCGCCGGCGAGGCGGAGGCGCGGGCGTTGTTGGACAACACGGTCAAATGGTCGCGGAGGAATGTAGTATTGTAATTACAATCGCGTGAGGTGCAGGAGGATGGAGTATGGGCATACGCGTTGTTTTGCAGCAATTGATTGGTTTTGGGCTGGTGCTCAAAATAAATCAGACCGATCGGTCTGATTTATATTTTGAGTACCAGCACAAAACAATCTCCATAACCTGGGGAGTAATGAGGAATTCCGATACTCCTACGCATGGTGTATGACGATGGCACAGGCACGCAGGGCCGGCGGAACTACCACCGGTCTGATGTGCTGCCGGCTTCCGCGCTATCTCGTGAATAATGAAAGCCTCAGCTCGTAGTAGGCCCGTAAGGGCCGTGCCCGCTCGCGAACTTAAAGCTTGTTATCGTGCTAAGAGGTAAACTTTTCTCTTTAGGTCGGTCACGAGCTTTAAATGTGTGAACGGGCACGGCCCTCACGGGCCTACTACGAGCTGAGGCTTGCTTGTAGTTTGAAACGAGTATTGAATTCGGCAGGAATTGCCTGCTCCGCTGCGGAATAGCGAGCAAGGCAACTTATCCCACTCACGAGGACACGGCATTATGGCAAAAATCACCTTCATCGGGGCGGGCAGCCTCGGGTTCACGCGCGGGCTGGTGAAAGACGTGCTCACCTTCCCGCTGCTGGAAGACGCGACCATCACGCTGATGGACATCGATCCGGAGCGGCTGGAGTTCGCGCGGCTGGCGACGGAGAAGATTATCAGGCAGGGCAATTACCCGGCGAAGGTGGAGGCGACCACCGACCGGGCGCAGGCGCTGGAGGGGGCGGACGCCGTGCTCTGCACCATCCTCAGCGGCAGCGTGGACGTCTGGCGCTACGACATCGAGATCCCCAAGGAATACGGGGTGGATACCAATATCGGCGATACCCGCGGCGTGTCCGGCATCTTCCGCGCGCTGCGCACCATCCCGGTGATGGTGGACATCTGCAAGGACATGGAGCGTTGCGCTCCGCGCGCCATCCTGCTCAACTACACGAACCCGATGGCCATGCTCTGCCGCGCCATGCAGCGCGAAACGACGGTGCCGGTGACCGGCCTCTGCCACAGCGTGCAGGGCACCGCCCACATGCTGGCAGACTGGATCGGCGCGCCGATGTCGGAGATCGACTACGTCTGCGCGGGCATCAACCACCAGGCGTGGTTCGTCAAATACTGCTGGAAGGGGCAAAACGCCTACCCGCTGCTGCGCGAGGCGATGAAGCGGCCGGAGGTTTACGAGCACGAGATGGTGCGCAACGAGATGTTCCTCCATCTGGACTACTACGTGACCGAGTCCAGCGGGCACAACTCGGAATACAACTGGTGGTTCCGCAAGCGGCCCGATCTGATCGAGAAATACTGCACCCACGGCACCGGCTGGAACCCGGGCGTGTATGCGTATATCCTGCGGCATTACCTCGACCGCGAGGGTACCTGGCGCGAAGAATCGCAGCAGTGGCTGGACAGCACCGAGCCGCTGGACCTGCGCCGTGGCGCCGAATACGCGGCGAACATCATCAACGCCTACCTGGGCGGCGAGCCATACGAGTTCAACGGCAACGTGCCCAACACCGGCATCATCACCAACCTGCCGGAGGATGCGTGCGTCGAAGTGCCGGTGGTGGCCAACCGCCGCGGCTTCAACGCCATCCACGTCGGCGCGCTGCCGCCGCAGTGCGCGGCGATGAACAACGTCAGCATCGCGGTGGAGGAGATGGCGGTGGAAGCCGCGCTGACCGGCGACCCGCGGCTGGTGATGCAGTCCGTGCTCTACGATCCCCTCTCCGCCGCCGTCCTCTCCATGGCGGAGATCCGGGAGATGGTGCAGAAGCTGCTGGAGCAGAACAAGGACTACCTGCCGCGGTTCAAATCGGTGAAGATCGAGTAGGGGACAGGGCACAGGTGACAGATGACAGGGAGGCCGTGCTCATATTTGCACGGCCTCCCTGTCATCTGTCACCTGTTACTTACTCACGGTTGGCCGGCCAGCCATTCGTTCCAATGGGTATCGGCGCTGAGCTGGAGGCCGGGGTAGCTGGAGGCGGCATCGCGGTTGTAGGCGGTCTTGGTGGGCAGGTAAATGCTGATGCCGTGGGCTTTTCCGCCAGTCGGATAGTTGGCCGTCACCGCGCTGTTGATGGCCGTTTTCAGTTGCGATGCGGCGGAGCGGAGCGTGCTGTCGTTGATCCGGGCACCGAGCAGGTCGGCGTAGTCATACAAGTCCGCACGATGATCACCCCAGAAGGAGCCTTCAACTGAAGAGTAAATCTCCGCCAACTGTGTCGAATAATTCCTGCCGACCGCGATCAGGCGGACGGACAGCGCATCCAGTGCGCTTGCCACCGGTTCCAGACGCCGCAAGTCGATTGCGGCAAGGCGAAGGTAGCTGTTCGACCAATCCGTGTAGACGGCATTGGTAATACTATTGGCCAGTTCTCCGGGCGTCATCTGCAGCCCGGTGTCTGAATTGATCAGCGATAAGACGCTGGTGTAATTGAAGCCGTCTCCCGGCGTTTCCTCTTCGGAACCGATGAAGTAGTCCCCGCACGCGCGCCATTCGTAGGCAACCTCCAGCATGCCCATCAGGCAGGCGTCGGTGGCGAGGATGTCGATGGGATACGGCTGCGTCAGCACGGGCGGAATATCGACGATCCGCATGACGCTGTTGCTCGTATAGTCCTCCCCGATGGCGCGGATATTGAACGACCGGTCATAATAGGTATCCCAGCCGGAGCCGTGGTTCCAGATGACCAGCAGGTAGTGCTCGGCGCGGGGCAGGCCGGGGTCGGTTTGGCAGTAGTTGGTGAACCAGCCCAGGGTGGACGGCAGGCCGGTGTCCAGCTCGCCGGGATCGTAAATGATGGGAGAGTTGATCTGCGCTGGATTGGCGTCCTGTTGGATCCGGTAGAGCCGAGTATTGTTCGGGCCGCGGCGATCTGACAGCACCAGCGTCATCACGTCCGGGGAATTGGGCGCCGCTTCCATCTCGTTCATGTCCTGGTCGGCGAAGCCGTCGGTATCGAGATTGTTGTCCGCCGCCAGGTAGACCATCACCATCCATTTCAGCGACGCCGGCGCCAGGGGATCGACCGATGACGGAACGGTGTTCGTCCCTTCCGCGATGTTCATCGAGAAGGTGGAGCGGGTATAGCCGTCGCGTTCGACGTAGAACTGCCGGGTGCCCGTGTAGACGCCGTCGAGCTGGAAATGGCCGGCGTCGTCGGTGACGGCGCTGATGTCCTGACCGCTGACGGTGATCGTCGCGCCGGGGATCGGCGCGCGATCCGCGCGCGCGGTGGCGCTGGCGACCATGCCGGCGCCGCCGGAATCGGCGTAAATGAAGCCCGCCAGCGAGCCGGTGGTGATGGGGTTGCCGTGGTCGCCACCGCCGCAACCGGCGATGACGAGCAGTGCAAGAATGATCAGAGCGGCGCTGACGAAGACGCGCATGGAAACCTCCCGGGCTGTCGCTGAAACCGTTGCCAGGCTGACAAGTGCTATTATATTACCCGTTCGCGGTTTCCTCAATCCTCCCGGGGGGCAATAGCCAGAATGTGGCGGGGGATACCGCCGTAATCTTCGATGACGCGAAGCAGCCGCCAGCCGGTTTCCTTCAACAGGGACACCACCCGTTCCGCCTGTCCCATGCCGACCTCCAACGCCAACAGGCCAGCGCTCGCCAGCAGGGGGGGCGCGTCGGCGATCAATCGCCGGATGAGCGCCAGCCCACCCTCCCCCGCCCGCAAGGCGAGCAGCGGTTCATGCTCGCGCACCTCCGGCATCAGCGTGGGATATTCCTCCTCCGCGATGTAGGGCAGATTGGCGATGATGGCGTCGAGCGGCGCCCGTTCCGCCTGCCGTATGGGCTCCAGCAGGTCGCCTTCCAGCAGCGTCAGCCGGTCCAGAACGCCGTGACGCTCGGCGTTGCGCTGGGTCACTGCCAGCGCATGCGGCGACAGGTCCATCGCGACAATCTGCGCGTCGGGCAGCTCCAGGGCGAGGGTGACGGCGATGGCCCCACTGCCGGCGCCGATATCCGCGAGCTCCGCCGCCCGGCGCTCGCGCGCCCAGGCGACCACTGCCTCCACCAGCAGCTCCGTCTCGGGCCGCGGCACCAGCACGTCGGGGGTGACGAAGAACGGGCGCCCGTAAAATTCCCACTCGCCAAGCAGGTATGCCAGCGGCTCACGCTTCAGCCGCCGTGCGAGCAAGGCGCGGAACCGCTCCTCATCCTCTACCGACGGCACGGCCTCCGGATGCACCCACACCCAGCCGCGGTCTTTCCCCAGCACGTGGGCGAGCAGCACCTCCGCGTCCAGCCGCGGGGTGGCTACGCCGGCGGCCTCCAGCTCGGGGATCGCTTCAGTCAATAGTTTGTGAATCGTAGGCATGTGATGCTACCGGTTGCGTCATACAAGGGAGAGCGAGGCTCCCGCCGAGCCGCGATTATCAGCCCGGTCTCAATAATAGCGCCAGACGAAAGCGGTGGTCAAAATATGGGGAGGGCGAGGCTCCCGCCGAGCCGCGATTATCAGCCCGGTCTCGTCAATAGTGCTTTTCAAACCCGGTTCTCGACAGGCGATAAAACTGGGACCGGGCACATGATCGCGGCTCGGCCGGAGCCTCGCCCTCCCATATCTGACGTTATCAAACGCGTTATTCCTTCATGTCTTTGTG
>Ga0315284_10010601_pt1 | contig 13124 bp, 13 predicted proteins | sample YL17G09_16_MG_FD_203696 | JGI IMG/M metagenome (GOLD analysis project Ga0315284, IMG submission 203696) | Sediment microbial communities from Yellowstone Lake, YNP, Wyoming, USA - YL17G09_16 | ecosystem: Environmental > Aquatic > Freshwater > Lake > Sediment | place: USA: Wyoming | collected...
CTCGCGGACCTGCGCCGCACCGTGGACCGTCTCGGTTTTCGCTGGCGGGAAGTCATCGTCCTGCATTACATTGCCGAGCTTTCGGTGGAGGAGATCGCCTTGGCCATTGGATGTTCCGCGGGAACCGTCAAGTCCCGCCTCCACTACGCCAGGCAGGAGCTGAAGCGGATTTTGACCGTAGGGAGTGATCATGGCCCATAACAACCCCGTCGAGCAGTTGCTGCATGACGAACCGGAGCTGGACATCCACCTGCGAAGACAGCGGGAGCGCGTTGTGCAATTGGTGCAAAGGCATCAGTTTCGTCACAAATGGTTTGTTCGGACACTCTCGACATTCTTCTGGGCAACGGCCGTGGAGGCGGTCCTGCTGGCGGCCCTGCTCCATGACCTGTGGCTTTTGATGTGCGGCACAGTGTGGCTGCTGTTGGGCACAATCGTTCTCTTCCAGTCACGATTGAAGCGAATGGAACTCAAGGTCGACGGGGTACTGGCACTGCTCGGCACCCGTGACAAGACCGAGCCAGTTGAACAACCCGGACACGGTGCCGAGAACACTGCTCGGCCCCCATCGGCAGGTGATTATTGAAGCCGAATGTGCTGCGAAAATCCGCTGCAGATCCACGCGAAAACGCCCGGTTCGCAGGGCACAGCAGGCGCATGGCCTACACCGCCCTCTACACGATGTATGCCAACCTGGTCAATGGCGATGACGGCTCGTGTTGCGGCGGCGGGCGTGGCGGCGCAGGCGGGCCACAGCCTCGTCCAGGAACTGCTCAATCGCGAAGGCCGCCAACCGCGGCGGCGGACGGATACCGGTGTCGTGGAATGCCCAGGTTGGTGAGGATCGCTACCGCTGCGAGCCGCCGGACGACTTAAGCCGGAGAAGGTATACGAGCAGCGATGAGCTGTTCGCGCGGGCGATCCTGGTGCCGGTTCCATCCGTGCTGACGGCTCGCCAGGAAAAGTCCGCCGCGAAGATCATCCGCGAAGCCGTGGGGTGACGAGTTGCCTACCCGATGAGCTGTCTCATCAATTGCAGATACCGACGGCAGGTTTCCTTCATGTCGCCGGGGTGCTTGTCCTGCTCGATGGACAGGTAACCGTCGAAGCCGATCTGCTTGAGCGTGTCGATGATGGCCTTGAAGTCCATCACGCCGGTGCCAACGTGGACGAACTGCCGCATCTGCCCGTCGATGTCGCGCATGTGCAAGTTCATCAGTTGATTGCGGACCTTGTGGATCGCCAGCGGCGGGTACTCGCGCTGGAGCAGCGTCCAGCCCACGTCGATGTTATAGCCCAGGTCCGGGTCGCGGATGGCATCCCACAGCCGGCGGAACGATGCCGCATCGGGCACCATGCAGTGGGTGTGCTGCTCGATGGAGAACTTCAACCCATGGGCCTTGGCCAGGGCAAGGCACGCTTTGGTGCTTTCCACATAACCCGCCCAGACGCGGTCCCAATCGAAGCCCTCGCCGATGTCGATGTGGAATTTCTCGTTGGGCTTGGGATTCTCGACCTCGTAGTAGCGGGGCAGGTACTCCGTCGGGCCTTTCAGTTCGCGTGCCCAGGGCGAGACGATGTTGATCATCGGGGCATTGAGCTTCTTTCCGATCCGGCAGCCGGCTTCGAAATAGTCCAGGCCCTGTCGCAGTTCGTCGGGTTTGGTGCTGGAGAGCGCTTCGACCACGGGTTGAAAGATGACGAACTGCGAGACCTGCAATTTCTTTTGTTCGAGCTTTTTCTTGTAGCGATCGACCCGGGCGTCGGTCCAGAAATCCCTGAGGTCTCGGCGGGCCGTCACGATCAGCTCGATGCCATCAAACCCGAGGTCGCCGATGATGTCGATGGCCGGCTCGGGGTCCGCGGCGGGAGACAGGTCATGGAAACACCAGCTCAGGCAGCCGACTTTGGGCTTACCCTTGGGGTTGGAAGGCAGATCGGCGGCCAGCGATGCCAGTGGCAATGCCGCGACCGCGAGAGCGGTGGTCTGTAGGAGCTGACGACGGTTCAACTGCCGTTGCGTGTCCATGCTTTCTCTCCGTTTCGTCTTGGCCCGAATCAACCATCTTTAGTCTAAGCCACGATGCGGCGGCGCCGCAACAGGTCCCTTGGCCTGCTGCGCCAGATACCTCGCGGCCGCGCTGAGACCTCCCCAGCCATCGGGCTTGGTGTTTTCCTCGAATTTCTTCTGGATATCCTGGCTGTAAGGCACCAATGCGGCCCAATACCTCTTCTCGGCCAGGCCTGTATTAATCAGGTGGGCGATATCATCCTTGCTGAAGACCAGCCCATGCTCGTAGGCATCCACGATGCCTTCGGTGTCAATGAAATAGTAGCCGGCGTTGGGATGGACCCCGATCCAGTGTTTGGGCGAACCATCGGGCTTGTAGTCCCACGGACCGGCCGGCTGCCAGTAGTTCCAGATCTGGTAGGTGCCATTGTCTTTCAGTTTCATGCGCGACTTCATCAGCTTGAACCATTTTTCGGCGCGCTGCTTGTACACGGGTTTACCGGTGGCATCAGACATGGCCAGGAGCCAGCGGGCGACGTGGTTGGCCTTGTTGTTTGGGTGGGAGAAGCCGTTGCCGGGGGCGTTGCGTGTCTCGTAGCCATCGGTCCACTTGCCGGTTTTGCCGTCGATTCCGTAAGGCAGCACGAGGCTGATCATCCCGCCGTCTTTGGTTTCGCGCCAGCCGCCGCGATTGTCCCACTTTTCGTAGATCTGTTCGGAGAGTTTGATGTAGCTCTGGGCCTTGGCGCCGTACTTGGCTTTCAGGGCGGGGTTTTGGAGAATTTCGGCGGCCATAAGCACCGCGGGACGCAAGGCCATCGCCTCGCCGAGCATGCTGTCGGCGGTGAAGCTGTCGAGATTGTCGACTTGGGTGCCGGCCGCTTCGGGCCTCGACCAGCCAAGGTAGCCATCCGGTTCCTTGACCGCGCGTTTGACCCAGGAGTCGGTCCAGTCGACGAGCATGTCGACCCACTTGCTGTCTTTGGTGGCCAGGTATCCGTAGTAGAAGCCGTCCATGAAGGGCGTCATCAGCCAGCCGATATCCTCGCCCATGGCCTTGTCGCAATAGCGGTTGCGGGAATCGGCGGTGATGTTTCTGTCCCATCGCGATAGCCAGTCCTTGCACTTGGCCTCGTCCATCTTGACCATCGGGGAGATCTTTTTCTCCGCCACCGGCGCCGACACGCCCTGGGCGGCTGACAGCGTTTGAGCGCATGCCGCCAGCCACAGAAGGCCCGCGATCGAGCATCGAATGTTCATCATCGTGCACAGAAGCATAGTCAGAGCGCTTGCAGGCGTAAATGGAAAAGAGGATAAAGACGTGAACTTATCAATGCGATGGGATCGGGACTCACCCGATGGCTGTCATGACCGCTGGCATCACCGACTACATCATCATCTTCGTTTATCTGCTGATCATGACGGTCGTCGGGATCGTCTGCACGAAGCTTAGCCGCAACGTCAGCGACTACCTGCGGGCTGGAGGGCAGGCCGCCTGGTGGTTGGCCGGCACGAGCATGTTCATGACCGGTTTCTCGGCGCTGACTTTCACGGGCATCGGCGGGCAGGCGTTCGCCGCGGGGTTCAGCCCGATGATGATTTTCTGGGGCAACGCGCTTGGGTTCTTCATCCAGGCGGCGTTTTTGGCGCATCGGTTTCGCCAGACGCGGGCGATCACGTCCGTGGATAACGTGCGCTCGCGTTTTGGGGCGGCGACGGAACAGCTCTTCGTCTATACCGTGCCGTTCGGCCTGCTCTGGGGCGGAATCATGCTGCTGGGCACCAGCAAGTTCGTTTCCGTGATCTTCGGCATGCCCCTGCTGGCGGTGATTTTCATGATCGGCGTGGTTGCGATTTTCTATTCGGTCACCGGCGGCAGTTGGAGCTGCATGGTTAATGACTACCTGCATGGACTGATCTTGCTGGCGGTCACGCTCACCATGGCCGTGCTGAGCCTCATCCACATCGGGGGCCTGCACGGCATCTTCGCGCAGATCAACAGCCAAAACCTCGTCGCCGATTTCCAATTGATCAAACCCCTCGGGCACCATTATCAGACCACCAGCCAAGTCGCCGGAGGGCTGTTCACCCCGGGCTGGGTATGGGCGACGCTGCTGGGGATCTGGATCAACGTCGCCGGCCTGACCGCCACGGGACGATACCTGTCGGTGAAGGATGGCCGCGACGCGCGGAAGGCCGCCATTTTGGGGGGTTTTCTGATGCTCCTGGGCTCGTTCGTATTTTTCATTCCCCCCATGGTGGCGCGGCTTCTGTACGCACATCAGGTCGAGTCGATTAAAGGCATCGGCAACGCCGCCGACGCGGCGTATGCCTTCATGTGCCTGAAGCTGCTGCCCATCGGCCTTAGCGGGCTGGTGGTCACCGCGATGTTCTCGGCCACCATGAGCGTGCTCGACGGCTGCCTGACCGGGTCCGCCGGGCAGATCGTGCAGAACATGTACCCGCCGCTGTGCCGGCTCTTGGGCTGGCCCGAGCGCACCGGCAAGGCCCGCCTGCACCTGGTCAAGTTCGTCAATCTGACCTTCGGGCTGTTTGTCGTGGCCTTCGCGATCGGCATGTGCTACGGGCTGTCCAAGTTCAGCCTGTACACGCTCATGATCGAGTTCATGGCCATCATCGCGCCGGCCTTTGCCGGTCCGATGGTGGGAGGGCTGTTCGTCAAGCGCACGCCGCCGTGGGCGCCCGTCGCCGCCATTCTCGTGGGCCTTGCGGCATCGGCGGCCCTCAACATTCCGCAGTGGCTCGGCCACCCGCTTCGATGGAATGGCCAAGAAGTTCTGTGGCATCAGAAGATGATCTTCCTGCAGCTTTTCTCGCTGGGAGCGTTTTTTAGCTCGATGCTCTTCTATCGGCCAAGTGAGAGGTCGGTCTCTGCGGATGGCCAACCGGTGGAAACGTACGACGATCGCGTCGATCGCTTTTTCCGCGCCATGGGCACGCCCGTGGATTTCGACAAGGAGATCGGCAAGCCCACCGATCTGTCGCAACTCCGCATGATCGGTCTATTCGGTCTCCTGAGCGGCGCGGTGCTGTTGCCGTTGCTGCTGCTGGCGCATTCCAAACAGGACGTCATTATCATCCTGAGCATTGTGGCGTTTATCGTGTTTTTTGCCGCGCTCCTGCTGGTGGTGGGTCTGGTCAACAAGCGCCGGCTGGAACAGCGCGTCGGCGTTGGCGCGCAAGCCGACACGGCGGAGGTGCCATGATCCTGCCCGGAGTGACTTCGGTCACTTTCAGGAAGCTCTCGCCACGGCAGGTCGTCGAGGCGGCGGCGAAAGCGAAGCTGGCGGGCATCGAATGGGGCGGCGACATCCATGTGCCGCATGGCCGGGTGGACGTGGCCAGGGAAGTGGCGGCAATGACCCGCGACGCCGGCCTGGCCGTCAGTTCCTATGGCTCGTACTACCGTCTGGGGCAGGAAACGCCGGAGGTGCTGCCGCGCGTGGTGGAGACCGCTATGGCGCTGGGTGCGCCGATCATCCGCGTGTGGGCCGGAGGCGTGGCCTCGCGGGACGCCACTGCCGAGTATTGTACTATCGTTGAGTCGGATGGTCGCCGTGCTGCTGAACTGGCGCAACAGGTCGATCTCCGCATTGCCACCGAGTGGCACGGCAACACCCTGACGGACACCGCCGCGTCGGCGCGGGCGCTGCTGGATGCGGTGGACCACCCTTGCTTCAAGACGTATTGGCAACCTTTGCATCACGACCCAGGCAAGTGCCTGAGCGAGCTGGACGTGGCGATGCCGGACCTGGCGGGCTTGCACGTCTATTGGGATGATCCTGCCAGCGGGAGGAACCGACCACTTGCGGAGGGCGCTGGGTTGTGGCAAGCCGCGTTCCGCCAGGTGGCGCTGCGACGACCCGCGAGCCAGGTGTTCGCGATGTTGGAGTTCGTCATGAACGACAGCGTGGAGCAGATGCTCGACGATGCGGCGGCGCTGCGCGCATGGATTGATCGGGAGGAACTGCGATGCACGTGTTGATCACTGGCGCGGCGGGGTTTCTGGGACGTGGGCTGGTTCTGCCGTTCGAGGAGCATTGTGACCTGCGACTGATGGACATTGTGGACTTCGAGACGCCGCACCAGAAGCTCATCGGCAGCGTGTCGGACTTGGATACGGTTCAGCGGGCCGTTGAGGGCATGGATGGCATCGTCATCGCGCACATGGCATCGCGCCAGGCTGGATACTACGAAGCGCCCACTGTTGCGTATGATGTGAACGTGAAGGGGACGGCGAACCTCTTCTTTGCGGCCGTGAAGCAGGGGATTCGGCGCATCGCGCTGATCTCGAGCACGGGCGTTGTGGGCTCTTATCAGAAGCGCGGCGATTTTCTTTCCCGTGATCTGCCTTTGCGTGGCGAGGGCATCTACAGCCACACCAAAATCTGCCAGGAAGTCATCGCTCAGCAGTATCACTGGGAATTTGGCATCGCGGTGGCGGCGCTGCGGCCGGCCTACATCACCGACATGGACACCTGCCGCGACAAGTACGGCAAACTCGCCACATCCTGCAATTGGCAGTTCACCGACCGTCGAGACATCGGCGAGGTGGCGCGGCGGGCGCTGGAGTTGCCGGACTTGGGTTTCGAGGTCTTCTACGTTCTGGGCGGGCCCTATGCCGACAGGCATGCCGACATCGCCTACACCCAGAAGCGCCTGGGCTGGAAGGCCAAGTACGATTTCTCCAATTTGCCGTCGGATGGAAGCAACTGAGAATGGGGTTTAGCGAAAGGAGCCAAACATGAGAATTTGTGCGTCGGTGTTGGCGCTGGCGGCGGCTTCGGTGGCGTTTGCCGCCGAGTCGCCGCAATGGGCGGCCAAGGACCTTCGAGCGGGCATCATCGGCACCGATACCTCCCACGTGCCGGAGTTCACGGCCATTTTCCAGTCGCATCCGCAATGGCGGATCAAGGTGGTGGCGGCATTCAAAGGCGGCAGCCCCGATCTGCCGATCAGCGCCAACCGCGTCGAGGGCTTCGCCACGACGATCCACGACAAGAACGGCGTCGAGATCGTCGATAGCATCGACGCGCTTTTGGCCAAGGTGGACGTGGTCCTGCTGGAGAGTGTGGACGGCCGGCCGCACCTGGCACAAGCGACGCCGGTCCTCAAGGCCGGCAAACGACTGTTCATTGACAAGCCGCTGGCCGCCAGCCTGGACGATGTTCGCCAGATCGTGCAACTCTCGAAGGAGACGCGCACGCCATTCTTCAGTTCCTCCTCGTCAAGGTTCCATCCGGATGTCCCGCGGCTGCGGGAAAAGCCTGGAGTGGGGAAGGTCGTCAAGGTTCAAGGAAGCTCTCCTTTCAACAAGCTGGAGCATCATCCGGACCTTTACTTCTACGGGATTCACGGCGTGGAAGCGTTGTATGCGGTGATGGGGACCGGATGTGTGAGCGTATCGCGCAAGACCGACGCCAGTACCGACGTGACGACCGGCAAATGGAAAGATGGACGCATCGGCGTGTATTATGGGCCGCTGAAGGATGAGAAACCGCCGATGATCCGGGTGTGGGGCGAGCAGGGCACCACGGACTGCGCCGGTCCCGACGCATACGATGGGCTGGTGCGAGCGATGGCCGAGTTTTTCCACACTGGCCAGCCGCCCGTGGATTCGGCCCAAACCATCGAGATCTTCGAGTTCATGAGCGCCGCCCAACTGAGCAAGGAACGCGGCGGCGCCGAGGTGTCGCTGGAAGAGCTGCGCAAATGAGGCATCCACCGCTGTTCGTGGTCGCCGGCTTGCTCTTGCTGGCGCCGGCGGCGATACGGGCGGAACATCCTCTGGCGGCGCCGAAGGTCACCAGCCTGACCAACCCCGACGTGCGCTTGCGATCCGAGTCGAGCGTTCGATACGGGTCATTCGGAACTCTCCAAGACTGATTACAGGCCGAGCTCAATCAACACCGCTCAACCGAATCAGCGTCCGTTGTGCCCCCGGCCTCAGGCTCGGTCAGAACACCTTGAGACGGGCTTCCCAACCGCACGGACTGAAGAATGCGCCGAAAGATCAGTTCCATCTCATTCCAATGCGCCGCGTCGCCGGGAAACGCGAATTGCACCGCCACGGGTGAACCCAACGCCTGAACGCAAGCCTCGCGGAAGTGGTGGGACGCGTCGTCGAATGCGTAGACGATCATCGCCGCGGGCCAACCGGCCACTTCGATCGCTTCCGCGGAGACAAAGGTGTACCCGCAAGACGCCTTCGCGGCTCCAACCTTGTATTGCTCGATGAACTCCTGCGGCGTCGTGGGGCGACCCCCCGGCCCGCTTCGCAGCCTAAGGTTCAGCGGTGATCCGCGGGGCATGGACCCTGGCAGCAACGCTCCCGCATGCTTGTTGGGATTCACCCAGATGTTCAGTCCCCAACCGCTCGATGGATCCCGGCGGACAAAGACAACCGCAAGCGGCCACTCATCATCCGAATTGGCATCCTCCATCGTGATCTGAGAGAGCACTGGATAGTCCAGCTCAAAGCCCCACTTCTCGTTGACGTAGTGCCGGGTCTGCGACGACGCCGATTTGATGAGGCTACGAATTGCCCTTTCCGCACCGTCCACGTCCGCGATTCCCAGGAAACCGACAGCCTCGTGCTCCGGGTCGTCGGTGCCGCGAGAGTCGTGGAAGAACACCAGGTCGCCGCCGCCGTCCCCTCGCCGACTGCTCTCCATGCCGGTCAGGGATGCCGGCTCGAACGACCGGACGGCCGGGCGTCGGAAGGTGCCCGAGACGATGACGGCCCGACGGTCGGTCACGAGGTACGCCGTGTTGAGTGCCCAGCGCCATACGCAAAAGGCGCAAATCCCTCCGATGCCAGCCACCGGCAGCCCGATGCCCATCAAGCACCAGCGTATCGTGCTGTCGGTCAACACAAATCGCCCGATGGCCGCGTCAACGAGGCCGGCGATGACCGCCAAAGCTCACTTGAAGACGAAGCGACCGGGAATGGGCTGGGCCAGCCAAAAGATCTGCTCTCCACTTTGCTGATCCCGATCAATGGGCTCTCGCAACCGGGCCGGGAGTTGAGACAAGTTCGCTGCGTGAATAGGCATGGCAAACACCTCCTGAGCGTCTACGACGGTCGCGGCGTGCATCGAGACCGAAGCATCCCCAGGCAAAGTCTACCACATCGTTGGACGGCGGCCGGCTGTACGCGTATCGCAGGTCATCAACGGCCGACTCCCGCACGATGCGGATAATGGGCAGAGTCGCTGGCGCCAGAGTACCTGGTAGCGCTGTCGTATCAGCCAAGCTTCTTCCTGGCGTCTTCGGGAATATCAAGCTTGGTGGAGCCGACGTCCTTGATCTCGGTGGTAGTGATGCGTTCGATGTCGCGTTCCTGATTGCCCCTGGTGACCCTGTTGACCTCGAAGTCCTGCTGCTGCTCCGGCGGGCTGCGTGGGGGCATCCCGACCCTTGAGCTAAGGCTCACCTATTTCTTCTGGCGCGTCGCCGTCCCCGAACTCTCGAAGATGACCTTGCCGTCGCCGTCCTTGAAGATTACTTTCACCTCGCGGTGATCGTCATCGATGAGACGATCGGTTATGGTGCACGACCCCGGCGCGACATCGTCCACCTTAAGGGTGAACGTACTGGTTGTCTCGTCCAAACTGCCGGTTGAAACCCCAGTCTGCCCGGAAGAACTGAACCACCAATTGCGCACCGCCCGGCGGTTCGGGTCGTAGGTAAGCAGAAATATGTTCTCGGAGTTGTCGTCTGCCTTGGACTTCGTCTGGAGGAAGCGATCGCCCAGCGTCCAAGCCACCGTGCTCGAAGCGCGCGACTGCTTGCGCTCGGGGACCGTGACCGTGGCCTCCTCTTCCCAGACGCCCACGTAACGGTTGAGCGCCTTCCATTCCCTGGTCTGCTTGAAATCGCCGCCGGCCGGCTGGGCATGGGCCTGCAAAGCCATTGACGCAACAAACGCCACCACCGCCAATCGCCACGGGATCATAAGAAACTCCTTCCGGAAAAGTTGGCAATTAAGAGACAATACACAAGTTAACATGGCAGGTGCCGGCTTGCCGGCGGGCGAGCGTGATGGGCGCCCGCACACTGGATCAGTCACGCTTGGCCGTCTGACCTGGCTCGTGACCACCAGGTGGTGGCGAGCCCTTCCTCAGCTTTTCCTCCAGCTCGCGCACTCGGGCGTTGAGTTGATCGGTCTGCGATTCAGCGGCTTTGGCGCGATTCCTGTACCGCCGCACAGCGATCCCGACCAGCAGGGCGCCCACGCCTGCACCCAATCCCCTCCACAGCATCTGCTCCCGGTGGGCTTCCAAGTCGCGCAGGCGATTGGCCGACTCCTGTTGTTGTCGTTCCCTAAATGACCGGAGGTAGTCGCCCTGCTGCTGTCGTCGCTCGAAATTCGTCCACTCCGTCGAAGGGCCAAGCTTTGGTTTCTGGATCCAGCGCAACTGCTCCAATTCGCGCTGAAACTCTGTTGGAGCTGTCGAGGGCCGCGGCATGGCTGTCCGTTGGCCGGTGCTTGATTCCCCGATCGGCTTGCCGGTGCTGTCGAAACCAGTCGCACCAACAGGTCGCTCCTCTCTGCTCTTGCCTGGCATCTCTTGTGTTGCAGGGGTAGATCCGAGGGCGAGCAGCGGGATGGCCCCAGCGAGCTACTGAGCCCCTTCAACGCCACCTTGCGGTTGAGCGAAACCTGCCTCGCTTCGTAGACAATCCCCATGCCCCCGCGGCCGAGTTCGCGGACGATCTCGAAATCTCCGAGTCTCTTCCTGGGCGAAGGATCTGTGGACGCCGTGGTTTCCATCGGCCTCCTGGTTATCGTGATGGATTATCCGACTTTGCGGTGGGGACGTCCAGAGTCGGTTCTCGCCGGCCACGTGAGTTCAACGCTTCCAAACGCGTCTTGGTGGTCTGCTGGAAGAGCAGATCAGAAGAACAACAACTTCGTCGCAAGCTGGCCGGCCTTCGGACCAGCCATACCCGCATCCATGACGTGCTGATGCGTGCCGGGCAGGGGCGGAGTGCGCGAAAGATGTGAGGCCGCGCGATGGGATTCTGAGCGGCCGTGACCAGAGGAAAACAAAGGGGCTGCTGAATCAGGCCAGGCGACGTCGTCGGGCAAGGAGGACCAGCGCGCCCGCGAGGGCGAGGGCGGCGCCGGCGGGCTCGGGGACGGCCGGGCTAATCAGTACATCCACCGTATACGTCGGCATGGCAGTCACTTCCGGGGATGTGGGGGCTTTGGGCGAGGCGATGGTTGCAGTCTTCTGGAAATGCAGCCGCGGCGGGCGGTTTTTGCAGCAGATCCGGTCGAACAGCGTGTATAATTGCAGACGGGTCGCACATCGGAGGCATTTATGGTGCGGGCAATCGTGTTTATCGCGTTGCTTGCGATGGGTGCTGCGGTTCGCGCTGCGGAAGCGGTTGGCGTGCCACCGAAAACGACCGTGATGGTCCTCCCCTTCACGATGCTCAGCGACGACATGGAGAACCAGTGGATCGGGCAGGCCATTGCGCTGATCCTGCAGGTGGAGTTGGTGCAGGAGCCAACTTTGAGCATCGTGAGCAACATAAGCATTACAGTGCCGGCGCGGGGACCGGTGGCGAACCCGGCGGCGATGGATGACCAGGCCGTGATGAAGCTGGCTCAGAAGGCGGGAGCCAATCTGTTGATCGTCGGCAGTTACCAGGTCGTGAGCACGGAGGTCCGGGCAACCGGGCGCGTCCTTGACATCGTATCTGGCCAGCCGGTCGGATACATCAAGGCGACGGCGTCCCAGCGGCAGCTCTTGGAGTTGGAGGACATGCTCGCAGATCAGACGCGAGAAGTGCTGGGGCTGGCGCCGGCGAAGGCCGGCAATGCGGTGGCGGCAGACGAGCCGCAGTACGATGACAGGATTGCACGGGCAGGCCCCGCACGCGCCGGGGCTCCGATCGAGGAGCCGGAGCCGCAGGTTGACCCGGGACCGCCGTATACGTTCGTGGACACCTACGTTCCCTCATACAGCTATGTCCCTGCGTATTTGACGTCGGGGTACTATTACGGTGGCTACAGCTATCCGTATGCCCACAGGTACTCGTACCTCGGATGGCCGTTCTGCTATGGCTACCCATACTACAGGTCCTACTGCACACCGTCGTATGTCAGCCTGGCGTACTATTACGGACACAATTCGGGATACCGCCGGCCATGGGTCGATGATCATCCGCGATCGTCGACTGGCGCGGATGCTCCGCGGCGTCACCCCGCCACGACGATCAATCCGCCGAGGCGCGGTGGTGAGGTTGTCAGAATCCACGACGATCCAAGGAAGGGAGCGATTGGACCGCGGCGGGAGACTTCCGACGTGAAGCGTGGAGGTGATGCTGCAAAGCCGGGGCGGCCGGTGGAGGTGGCTCGCGCGAATGACGACGCGAAATCGACGCGATCGACGGAAACGAAGCGGGAGACGCCCGTGGTTCGCCGAACCGAAAGCGACACGCGGCACCCCACGCGCATCGAACGACCGCTCAGTCCAGCATCCAAGGGCGAGCGGCCGACGCAAGGGCCGAGCAATACGCCGGCCAGAATTGAGCGACCGATTGCGCGGCCGAGCAATCCGCCGGCAAGGGCGGAGCGGCCCGTGGAACGGCCCGGCAGTCCGCCGCCCAGAATCGAGCGACCGATTGAGCGGCCGAGCAGTCCACCGCCCAGGGCCGAACGGCCCGTCGAGCGGCCGAGCAATCCGTCGGCGTCGAGAGTTGAGCGGCCGAGTCCTCCGCCGCAGCCGAGCGGCGGCAGCCGCGGCGATAGCGGGTCATCCAACGGACGCGATCGCCGGTAGTGGTGATTCGTCGCCAACACCAAATCCTCTTTCTGTCAGCCCTCGGATCAGGAGCCTGTCGTCCTCGGGGTGCACAGGCAGGATGGACGAGCGACAGGTCGGCCAATATCGACTCGGCGGATGCCACGATCCGGCGTACGGCCGTCTGAGTAGTACTCTGTTTTGAGATACGCTACGTTTGCCGGTAGCCCGGCGGAGACGGATGATTCAGCACCTTCTGTAGTGTCTGCCAGTGCATGCTTGTCTCCCGAAGGATCTGCCGCTTGGTCACACCGTCAACGAGAACAAGATGACGT
>Ga0315284_10010602_pt1 | contig 13122 bp, 13 predicted proteins | sample YL17G09_16_MG_FD_203696 | JGI IMG/M metagenome (GOLD analysis project Ga0315284, IMG submission 203696) | Sediment microbial communities from Yellowstone Lake, YNP, Wyoming, USA - YL17G09_16 | ecosystem: Environmental > Aquatic > Freshwater > Lake > Sediment | place: USA: Wyoming | collected...
AATACCAGCAACCACTACAAGAAGTTTTATTCCAAGAAGACAGGAAGTTAAGGTAGCGCAAAGCCCAAAACCCTCCGTAAATTTTAATAAACTTAAACCGAAAGCGGGCGTTTTGTCTTTGGACGATTTTAAATGTATTTTTTGTTTTCAATTACCTTCCAATGAAGACGGAAGAGGTGTAGTTTTATGTCCAAAATGTAGACATCCTGCTCACGTCGACGAATTTCGAAATTGGCTTAAAACCTCTGTTCTCTGTTCTCGTTGCGATGCAAATATCCCAGCAAATTTTCGTCAAAATCCGATAGTAGTATCTGCTAAAGATTATTCTGAAATAATTAACGAGTTCAAGAAATTAGCAAGATAATTTCAATACTTTGTTCTTTTTTTAGAAGTTAGGTGGAAAAATTATAATGTTAATAGCTAAAAATATCCCAAACGCCATCATGAACAATCCACAGATTATCAAAACATACTTATACACTTTTTCGTTTAAAGATCTTCCGCCATAATATGCAAAAATCGATATTGGAATGTACCAAGCAAAATCTCCTAATTCGTGGCCTAAAAAGAATAACAATAATGCCATAGGATTGTCAAAATTTACGTTGAAATTAATCATAAAGCTTAAACCAATAAAAGCCCACCAAATTGTCCAAAAGGGGTTAGATAACGAAACCCAAATGCCGCCTAAAAAGCTATTGCCGCTAAATCCTTTAGTGCCATCTTTAGAAATAGAAGTAAAATCAACATCTATCGGTTTTTTATATACACCTCTTATTACGAAGATTCCAAAAGTAACTAATAAAATCCCTCCTATTAATCCAAATACGATTAAAAATGCGTAGATTTTAAAAATGGCTATAATTGCCGATGTAGCTAAGAGCAAACAACAGATTAAAACAAATTCTAAAGTCGCGTGTCCTAATATAATGAAAAACCCTGCCAAATACCCTCGGTTGTTATTAATTGACTTGTAAATTGTAAACGTTAAAACCGGTCCCGGACTTTGCGCGCCCGTAAGAGTAATTGACTTAGAACTCCCGTAAAAGCAATTATCCCGGACCTAGCGCGCCCGTAAGAGCAATTAAAAACGAAAACAAAAATATTTCAATCATAAGGTTTGTATCATCTTATTATTATAAAAATATTCAATTCTTTTTTTAAATTTATTATGACTAAATAAATTAACGACAACAAATTGTTGATGAAAAAAAATAAATTATAATTTTGAAAGATGCTAAAATAAGACAATAATACCTTTATTAATAAAAGATTTCTACAAAACATTTAGGTATTCACATATAATTGGAAATACTTTTTTTAGTGGTATACGTATTCTTGGTGTAAATTCCTTTTTGAAACTGTATTTCGATTTTAAAGGGGCAAAGTCTAACGAATTTGAATTATAATTAGCTTATCCAAATAATTCTGCTATAAGCTGTTCTTTATCTACTTTGAGATAATTTGCAATATCCGATAAAATATTATTAAGCGTTCCAATTTTCAAATTTTTATGCTTAGGAATAGTTATATGAAATTCACCTCTTAAAGAGGCAGTTAATCTCATATGGCTTCCCGTTTGTCTTGTAATTTCAAAATCAAATCGCTTTAATAATTTGGATAATTGTTTCCCGCTAATATTACGCGGGATTTTCATAGAGTTATAATCTCTTCTTTAACAAAATGTAATCTGATGATGCGGGGCATATCGTTTTCGTTATAATGACATTTTACTGCATCTCGTATAGAATCTTTTAATTCGTCTAAATTATCCGCTTCGGTATGAATGTGAGCTTCTAAAGCCTTTGCTTCGTAACCTCCTTCTAGAGATTCTTCAATGAGAAATATTATTTCCTTCATTTTATTTCTTAAGTAATATTTATTTAGAAAATTTGCAAATAGAATTAGATAATGAAATATATATTTATTATTCTTATACTTTGAAAAGAAATTTAGAAAATTAAATTTATGTCTTAAAATTTAGAGTTGAATATTAAAAAAAATACTAGATTAAGAGCTATCAAAAAACAAAACAAAAATATTTCAAACATAATGTTTTAATGATCTTGTTTGTATTAAGAAAATACATAACTTATTTTATTTTTTATGACGCAAGAAACTAACGATAACGAAACAATAGAACCAGAGTTTATTACTAGGATTTATAATTGCCCTAAATGTAGAATAATGCATAATATTAAAATTCCTAAAAACATAATCGAAAATAAACCAATGTTTCCTTTTCCTTACGTGTATCTTCACTCTTCGGAAAACAGTTTAGAGGATATTTTAACTATTCTTTATCTCGATTCAGATTTACATATTCGCGCCGTCGAAGTTGTTGAAGTTGAAAATAGTAATATTTTTTCAGAGCAACTTACAAAAAAGATCGCTGAAAAGTTAATGGATAAAATTACAAGTTTGGAACAAGAAAATCTTCAATTACAAGAATTGTTATTTAAGTTAGATATAGGAAAATTAAGCGAAATTCAATGCGAGAACCCTAGAGTGTTGTCTATTTCGAACATAAAATGTCCTGAAATCGAAAACGAATCCCCAGAAGAAGAACAATCAATAGACGATGAGCCTCAAATAGAACAACCAAAAAAAATTAGTTCAAAAAAACCATCGATTTACGAAGAAAACTTTGATGTTCCAGACATAAAATCTAAGGAACCAGATCAAGATTATTTCGAGTCAGCGGTCATTATAAATGTATTTATCGTTTCAACAGTAGGACCAGGCGAGAAAAAACAAGATTTGAAAATAAATTTAAGCAATAAAGTTAGCGATTTAAAAGAAACAATTGGAAACATTTTTGGATTATTTTCGGAGAGTTTTCATTTATCGTCTGGAGGCATTACATTCGACGAGGACCTATATTTAAGAGCCTTTAACCTTAACGAAGGAGACGAAATTCTTATAATTCCTTCTAGCACAGCAGGACTATAATAAATATAAAAGAGCGGTCTAAACGAATTTTTATTCGCGGATTTGTCCGCTTCCATAAATTATAAATTTAGTTGTAGTAAGTTGATTAACTCCCATTGGGCCTCTTGCGTGCAATTTTTGAGTTGAAATTCCTATTTCGGCACCTAATCCGAATACGCCTCCATCGGTTAATCGAGTCGAAGCGTTAACGTATACAGCAGCAGCGTCGACTTCGTATAAAAATTTTCTCGCATCGTTGTAATTATTTGTAATAATTGACTCTGTGTGCTTAGAATCGTATTTAGTAATGATGTCTATTGCTTCGTTGATGTCTTTCACAACTTTAACGCATATTTTTAAGGATAGATATTCTGCACTCCAATCTTCTTCAGTGGCGGGTATTATTTTAGAAGAATATTTTTGCGTAATTTCACATCCTCTTACTTCTACGCCGTTTTCGATTAATGCGTCGATTATAAATGAAATAAATTTATCTTTAATTTTCTCGTGGACTAGTATTTTATCTAAAGCGTTGCACACGGCAGGAGCAGAACATTTCGAATTAATTATTAACTTTTTTGCCATGTTAAAGTCTGCGTCGTAATTCACGAATAGACTTACAATTCCTACGCCTGTTTCAATCGTAGGAACTAAAGACTCTTGAACAACTCTTTGGATTAATTCGTTGCCACCTCTCGGAATAATTACATCTATATAATCTTTTAATTTTAGCATTTCTCCAACGTATTCTCTATTAGTATCTTTTATTATTTGAACGCAATTTTCCGGTAAGCCTTCTTTTACGGCAGCTTCGTGCAAAATATCAGTAATAACCACGTTCGAATTGATAGCTTCGCTTCCACCCCTCAAAATAATTGCGTTTCCTGCTTTCAGCGCTAGTCCTGTACTATCTGCGGTTACGTTAGGTCTTGATTCGTAGACGATTCCAATAACGCCTAAAGGTACTCTAATTAATCCTACATCCATTCCATTTGGTCTTCTCCACATTGATATTATTTCATTGATAGGATCTGGTTGTGCTGCTATTTCTCTTAATCCTTCGGCAATTTTACGTATTTTATCAGGATTTAAAACAAGGCGATCTACTTTTGCTTGCTCTAAGTTGATTTTTTTAGCGTTTTCCGTATCCTTTTTATTCGCCGAGATAATTTTTTCTGTCTGTTTTTCTAACTCGTTAGCCATTCTGATTAAAGCTTTGTTTTTCGCATTTGTTGAAGCGTTTTTTAAAATAAATGCGGCTCTTTGAGCTTTTTTTCCAATATTTATCATTTCTGTCTCTATTGCCATTGAACTCAACTAACCTTTTGATTATTTAAAGGAATATTATATTCATTTAATAATATATTGATACGAGTTAAATTGAAAGCTTCTCGACTTTTAATTTTAATTAAAGAAACATTTGATACATTTGCTTAAAAGTTCAAAAAAATTAATTTTAAGAATATTTCGTGAAACACCTATTTCACGAAGAAATCGTTATCTTACCATATCATAGAAAATAATAAAATAATCAAATTAGTGCTAAAAGGTGCTATAAAATTCTTAGGAATATTTTTAAGTTATTTAACCTTATTTTCCCATGTCGGGATTGGATCGAATTGAAGGTTGTATGTATTATTAAAATATAAATTTCAAAATAATAGGTGTCTGCCTAAGCATCCGTCATGCTTTTGACGTATATAATAAGATCTATATCCTAAATTAAAATTTAAATAAAATTTATATCCGTATATCGACTTGAAAGGCTCCTTCACGCCTTGACAACTGGTCCCGACACTTATATCAAAAAATTAGTTTACAAAATTGGTGTAAAAAATGACAATAACGTTAGGAGATGCGTTTTCTCGAAGAAAACAAATTGAAGTTGAACTCGAAAATTGGACAAATCGATTAAGATACGCGGGAAGAACGACAACAAGCTATCAAACGAAAAGCATCGAAGGCGGCAAAGATTTCGATGCAATTCCCGGGTCTAAAAGAGTTTTCGATCGAAATTATACAATTGAAGAATGTCAAACAAAAATTAAAGAAATAATAGAAGAAGACAAAAAATTAGCTTTACGAATTTCTTTAACGAATCAGAGAGCAAAAGCTAAAATGATTGATTTAGACGGAGAGGAAATCGAGCTAACGATTCCAGAATTAATTGTTCTAAAGAACGATATTGCTCCAAAACTTGAGAACGCTGCACAAGCTATTCCTAAATTAACTAAAAATGTGGAGACTATTGAGAAAACGGATAAATATGTTAAGTGGCGAAGCATAATTCCATTATATAAAAAAAAGCAATCGTTAAGCGAACAAGGGCATAAAATCGAAGAGGACATCATTGATTATTATAATGTAGAAGAAATAGACGATTATGGCATAGAAGAACGCGAAGTCTTCGACAAAATCGATAAAATACACGCTTGGCAACATAGATTGAAAGAAGCTATTAACCAAGCAAACAAAACCGAACTGGTAGATATTGATTAATTAATTTTTTTTTTATCTTTTTTTGAGAACAAAATTAAAGGAAAACAGTAATAAGAAAGATTATATACCAAATCCATCAAAGATTCCGTTTGAATAATCTTCGTATTCTTCTAATATATTTTGTATTGACTCTGGAGCAATTCTTTTCAGTTCTTCTATAATTTCTTGCAAATTATTTACGCAATCCTCCAGAACATAGAGTGTTCTAGCGGGACCTTCGATAGAAAACGAAGGATGTCCTTCAAGAACGGAAGGATCCAGAGAATCAACAAAAAACAATTCTTTTATACCAAACGCGATGTCTATTGGAGTTAATTTTTCAATATATTTAGAGCTAGTTAAGACGTCTATGGAACGTTTAATATAATCTTCTCTGCGAATTTTATTAATATTCGCGATTGTAGCATCAATATCGTCTCTTAATTGTTCTAAAAATTCTTTTTCTGACATCTTAATGTATTATACGTTTTTGAATTATAAATGGTTTTTAGTAATATCAGAATTTTTTTATATGTTTTTTAAAAAAGAATTATGTGTTTTATCTTTTATGAAAGAATTATTGTTGTTTAATTTCTTATAATTTCTTAAACTTTCATATCATTGCATTAACGAAATTGGCCAGATTAGCTAACTGGTGGAAAATATGTTCCAATCTCTTCGCCACTTAATATTCTCTTTATTATATTTTCGTTTTTAAACGAAGTAATAACTGCAGGAATCCCAATATTCGTTAATTTCTTAATTGCTTTTATTTTTGACGCCATTCCTCCAAATGTTATTCCTGAATCGATATCCTGTGCTAGTTTTTCGGTTTTTTCGTCAACGCGATCCACTTGTTTTATTAGTTTGGAATCCGAATGTAATTTAGGATTCTTGTCAAATAATCCTTCAACATCAGTTAATATTATTAATAAATCAACAAATAGAAGAATGGCGACTAACGCAGAAAGCGTATCGTTATCCCCATATCTTAATTCTTCAACTGCTACTGAATCATTTTCGTTAATTATAGGAATTATCCCTTTGTCGAGTAATACTTCTAACGTATTTCTTATATTGGCTCTTCGCATTGAGTCTTTAGTATCGTCTGCGGATAAAAGAATTTGTCCAACATTATAATTGTATTTGTTAAATTCGCTCTGATAAGCGCTCATCAAATGAATTTGACCAACAGAAGCTAAAGCTTGTTGCTGTTTGTAATCTTTAGGTCTTACCTTTAAACCAAGCTTAGCCAATCCACACCCAATAGCACCACTGCTGACAATTACGATTTGATATCCTTGTTTCTCTAGATCAACTACTTCTTTTACAAATTCTTTTATTTTATCAAAATAAATTTTATCTACTCCGTCTGTTATCATTTGAGTACTAATTTTTATAACTAATTTCTTGTTGTTAGAAGGAAATTCTCTCATAAGTTTACTTTATTTTAATATTTTAACCTGCTTAATTAAAATAAAATATTTATAAAATTTAGGTTTTTTTCAAATACCTTTTAGTTGAATTTAATTAGAAGATAAATTAAAAGAAAAACGAATAAAAATATTTATTTTAAGGAATAGTTTTCATTATCATTGTAAAGATATATGCTATAACAAATAAAACTATAAGTATAGGAATCATAATAACCATAAACATCCAAGCGCCTTTTATAATTCCTCTATTCCAAGATTTTACGCCGTCTTTCCAGTCTTCTCTAACTCCAGTCTGCCACTTTTCAAAATCTTCTTTTACTTTTTGAGCATTTGCGTCCCATTGCTCCTTGTTTTGTTGGTGAATTTTTGCCATATTTTCGTTCCAAGATTTAACCTGCTCGTCCCAATTGTCTTTCATTTTGTTAAGAAACTTGTCTACTTTGCCCTTTGCCTTATCCCAATTTTCTACGCTTTTCTTAGACTGTTCTTCCAAATTAGATTTAAATTTTTCAAAACCATCTTTCAAACCGGAGAATAAATCGTTCCATCCTTTTGATAATGTTTTATCGCGTGGTTTTTCTTTTTCTTTTTCTAAATTACGTTCGTTGTTCATAATATTAAAATAATCATTTTTAATATTTAATTTTCAACGTAGTTCTTTAAATATGTATATTGAAATTTTTTCAGCTTTTTTGAGTAAATTTGAACAAGTTTTCGAATTATCAATAAATTAATATTATTTTGTTTTAGAAAAAAGAAAATTTAATTTACTTTGATCATTTTTTAAATAGATTTTAAATGGAATTTAAATATTTAAAAAAAACGCCGTTATACAAAGCGTTTTCAGAATTAGGCAAGCGCATATTTGTCCCGGAAGGGATATTTTATTATTCAAATCGGGCAAAAAAAGAAGCGGAGATAAATGGAACAATTGGTACTGCTTATGGATTTGAAAAAGACTTCATAGATGGAGGATCTAACGAATGGATTCCTTGTTATCTTGATGGAATTAAAAACTACATCGGTAATGCGCACGTTAAAGATTTCGTTCCTTACGCACCAATAGGGGGCGTTCAAGATACTAGAGAACTATGGAAGGAATGGATTATTAAAAAGTCTTTATTTGACGAAAATACAAGTAAAGAACAAGTCGCTCGATTAAGAAAATATATAACTTTACCAATAATTACATCGGGAGTAACCAATGGAATTTACATAGCTTGCGCTCTATTTTTAAATCCAAACGAATACATAATTGCTCCAAATAGAAGATGGGAAAATTACGATACAATTATTGAAAAATATTTGGGCGCTCGAATAAAATCGTTCGAGTTTTTTAAAGAAAACAAAATTAATTTGAAAGCGTTGAAAGAAGTAATTGAAGAAGTCGCTCAACTTCAAAATAAAATCGTTATAATTTTAAATTTTCCAAATAATCCTACGGGTTACATTCCTACGGTTGAAGAAGTAAACGATATTGTTACATTGTTAAAAGAAATGTACTACGTTACAAAAAAACCGATGATAATAATTGTAGACGACGCGTACGAACCTTACGTATACGAAGAAAATGTCTTAGACAAATCTCTTTTTTACGATTTGCACAATCTTGACGAAGACATTATACCAATAAAACTAGATGGAATTACTAAAGAATTACTATTGTACGGAGCGAGAATTGGTTTTTTTACTATTGGATTAAAGCCGAATTGGATTAAAAACGATTCCGAATTAGACGGTCTTAAAAGCGAAATACTCAACAAATTAGAGGGAATGAACAGAAGCATAATTTCAAATTGTAATATGTTTTTTCAAAATGTAACGTTAAAAATATTTAAAGAACAAGGTATAGATAAGATAATTGCTGCGAGAAACAAAGTGAAAGAAATACTTAAATTAAGATATAAAAAAATCAATTCAGAATTTAATAAAATCGAAAACCCAGACATTTCTGTCGATCCTAATTCGGGTGGTTTCTTCATTTTCGTTAATCTTAATCCTAATAAAATAAAAGCAACCGAATTTGCAGACCATTTGTTGAAAAAATATAAAGTTGGCATAATCCCGTTCCAAAATTTAGAGGATAAAGTCAACGGAATACGAATTGCCTATTGTTCAATTGATATTAAGCAGATACCTGAATTCGTGTCGAGAATAAAACAAGGATTAAACGATTTTTCATAATCTTGACGAGGTTATTTTTTGTATGTATAGATTTATTCGAATAAAGCCATAGATACGGTTTAATTTTATTTTTCGTTAATTAAATTTTTTAACCCGATTAAGAAGAGATATCGTAGAATTCAAGAGAAAAAAACGATAAATCATAACTAAAAAATATCGAAATTTAAAAATAATAAGTGTAAGTAAGTAAAATCAATTTCATTGAATCAACCAATTAGCTTATCAAATCCATTTTGGATTTAACTAATAAGAACAAACAAAAATATTTTTTTTATTATTTAAATAAATTTTTTATAAAGATTTTTATAAAAATTCAGCTATTATTATTAAAGCAATAAAATAAAAAAATTTAAAAAATAATGGTGAAAATTTTTTGGCTAAATTATTCTTAATTAATAAAGGGGAACTGAACGAAATAAAAAATCCCGTGCTTTCTACCGGTGATGTATATCTTTTAGACGACGATAAAACTATTTACGTTTGGATTGGAAGTAAAAGTAGCGTTGACGAAAAAACAACGGGAGCTGCCAATGCTAGAAAATTAGATCAAGAAAGAGGAGGAGCTGCCAAAATAATTACGATAGATCAAGGTCAAGAATCACAAGAATTTCTAAAAAAGGTTGGATCTATAGGTGGAGGCGCATTGAAAGTTGTTGAACAGAATATTGCAAAAACGATGCTAAAAGACGTAGTAACGGGTGATTGGGCTCAATTTGCGGAACATAAAAACGTTTTATATCGAGTTTCTTCCGAAGAATTTACGGATATAAACGCTATGAAATGGATTCAAGTTCCATTTAATAAAAGTTCTCTCGATTCAGAGGATTGTTTTGTAGCCGATTTAGGAAATAAAGTGTATATTTGGCAGGGAAAAAATTGTAACGTAAAAGAAAAGGTAAAATCGGGTCAATGGGCAAGACAAATAGATGCAGAGCGTGCGGGAGAGCAAAACGAGAAAATATTTGAGGAGGGAAACGATGCTTTATTCATTAGCGCGTTAGAAAAAGGTGAAGATTACAAAGAATCGGACGCCGTTCAATTGAGAGCCGAATCTGTGTTAGAACCTGAAACCGAAGCCGATAAAAAAGCTGCTGCGATAAAACTAGAGCGTAAAGCTGTAATTAAAGACGCAGAAGCTCCCAAAGTTAAAGAAGTCGCAGCACCAAAGGCTAAAGAAGTGGTAGAGCTAAAGCATAAAGAAGTCGCAGCACCAAAGGCTAAAGAAGTGGTAGAGCTAAAGCATAAAGAAGTCGCAGCACCAAAGGCTAAAGAAGTGGTAGAGCTAAAGCATAAAGAAGCGGTGGAACCAAAAGTCAAAAAAGAAATATCTTCGACTGCGGGCCCAGGTTTCCCTGGACAAGTGGACGAATCAATTATGAGCGTGGAAAAGGTAGAAGGCAGAAGAAAATGCCCTAAATGCGGTAACGAGGATAAGGGTTTAATTCACGAGTCAATAGACAAAACAAACATAATACTTGACTATCCAAGAATGTACGGCAAGAAATATCGATGTGGAAATTGTGGCACAATGTGGCGGGAAAAGTGAGAAAGCTCATATATTTCGTTAAATCTTCAATCTGGTTATTAGAATAAAAAAAGAAGAGAAATTGCTAATTAATTTGTAAAAATTTTTTTTACCTATTTTTATCATATTTTTAATTTTTAACGAATATTTTTATTTATCAAAAATGAATTAAATCAATAGCGTCTTAACAATTAAATAGGAGAATTTCTGTCTAAATCGTAACAAAAACCAAAAACGGTGTTTTTCAAAACGAGCGTTTTAAAGGAATATCAAATAAACGAATATATAACGCTAAAACTAATTAAAAATAATGACAGTTACAAAACTCAAATTTTTCTAAATGGGGAGCTATTTGATCAATGTAAATTTTTGTTCTTAAACATTCCAAAAGATAAAATTGACTTAATTAACGAAATCAATTCAATTGACGAAGCAGCGGATATATTAGATAACAAAATGGAGGATTACGAGCGTAGTTCTATAAGAATAAGAGATAATTTTGAACAGATACCAATATCTCCTGAGCAAGAATTTTGGGCGCATTGTTCTAATTTACAAGCGTGGTGGGAAAGTTTTTACGATACATCACTACTTCATAGTAATTTATCTTTCCCGCTCCTTAAGAAATTGACAGATGTTGGAGATCCAATCGCAAAGAAAGTGTTTAAAGACGAAATCGGGAAACGCCTAGCAAATGGATACAAATCAACTGTAATGTTTTTAGTAAACGCAGAATATATTAATTATTTAAACGACGAAGAGCTGGGAATAATCCTAGAAAACTTCGATTTTTCTCAGTACATTGGAAAAGCAGGAGAATTTTTGAAAGAAGAATTTACCACTCTTTATCGTCTTGCCGAAAAAAGTTCAATAGCCAAAAGTGGCTTTAAAAAAGAGCTGGTTAGAGTTCTTACAGATGGAAGTCTTAAAAAAATAAACGAATATTGGGATGTTTTTGATGTATTCGAAGAATTTTTTACGAGAGAAGAACAATTTCACGAGCTTTTAAACGAGCAAGAAGCAAATATTATGATAGAATTGGAACAATTTCCCTATTTTCCAAATAGCGGACCCTATTTATTTCTTATAATTAATAATATAGATGATTTAAGCTGCAACCATTATCAAATTGCAATAAAAGATAAAAAAGTAGTTGGTTTAGTGCTTCCAGAATGCAAAATAAACAATTTTCCTAATATTATTTTTAATTTTATCCATCTTGAAGTATTATATTTAGGAATACACCAAGAGAATCGTGATAGACTTAAAAAGAAATTAAATCAATTTAAAAAATTAAAAATTTTAAAATATATTTGAATTCTTAAAATTTATAAGTTATCAATTATACATGGTTTTTTTTTCTATTACTATTAAAAATTAAAAATAGTATTTTCGATAAACATATTGAAAAAACCAATTTTTATTATCTTTATTAAAATGATGGTTTTTTAACATTAACTACTTGGAAATCTTTTATTGTCTTTGTCCCACCTCCATATGTCAAATCTAAATATTCTCTTAATATTTCCGTATTCGAAAGCAAATATATAGAGTATTTCGAAAGTTTCTCTTGACTTCCTTTTAAAATTTCGGCCAATAATTCGTAATTGCTTTTATCTTCTGGACTTATTCTCATATTAGCAAATTCAGACATTTCAAAATAAGGTAGCTCAAGATTACTTTTCTTTTTGTACTCATTTGCATCATAAGCTGATCGTATATATTTATTCGTTAATAACCTGTTTGGAGAAGCGATTAAAGCGTATTTCTGTATAAGATTTTCCGGATCTTGATTGTTATAAGTATATTCCTTAACTGCGGCTATACAATCGTATTTTACCATATAATATAAAAGATTTATTACCATTTTTTTCAAATCCTCATCGCTATTTATTGTAAATTTCAATCCATTACCACTACTTAATTCATTAGATTCCAAGTATTTGAACAAATATTCTATAGAAGATCTATCAGAAGTAAATCCGTGAGGATTTTCTTTATAGAAATTAAAGTTTTTTAAGATTTTGAAAGTTCTCTACGCATTAATTTAATTTTTTTCTTTAACTCAATTAATTCCTTTTCTTTTTTCTCTAATTCGGATTCAAATTTTAGATTGTTGTCTTTTACTTTTTGTAGATCGGTTAACAATTTATCTTCGATTTTTTCTCCTTCGTAGAGCTTTTTTTCAATTTCAGTTTTTTTATCTCCTAAATCTTTTATTTCCTCCTCTTTTTCAATTAACGCGTCTGTTTTATTTGATAAATCTAACTCTAACTTAGCAATAGTTTTTTGCGTTTGTTCTAATTTCGTCTCAAGCCGATTATTTAATTCGGTATTAGCAATTTCTTTTTGAATCCTCTGTTCAATTTCTAAAACAAGAGACTTTATTCGTTCTTCTTTTTTCTCTAAATCTTTTTTCACGAGACTAAACGTTTCCAATTGTTGTTGTAATTCTACTATTTTTTCGTTTTCTAGTTTTAGCGTTTTATCCAATTCAAAAATAGATTTCTCCTTTTCGGTTATGATTTCGTCTTTTTTTTCGATCAGAACGCCTAATTTTTCGTATTT
>Ga0315284_10010603_pt1 | contig 13122 bp, 12 predicted proteins | sample YL17G09_16_MG_FD_203696 | JGI IMG/M metagenome (GOLD analysis project Ga0315284, IMG submission 203696) | Sediment microbial communities from Yellowstone Lake, YNP, Wyoming, USA - YL17G09_16 | ecosystem: Environmental > Aquatic > Freshwater > Lake > Sediment | place: USA: Wyoming | collected...
TCATAACTATTACGAACTCATAAAGAAGGTGCCTTTTTGCCACCTGTACTTCATCCTGGGTAATCACGACAAGGCGGCCAAACTCATGCGCCAGCTTGAAGCCGACGCCATCGCTAGCAAGGTCACTATCGCAAAGAACCTTACGGTCCAGATCAATGGCCAGGATTTTTACCTGGTGCATCGCCCCATGGAATCATCTGATACCATCGCGACTCTCTGTGGTCACGTCCACGAAAAGTGGTTACTTCAGAGTCCAGGCGCTGTCTTGCGGGAATATAAGCATCACAAAGAGAGCGACCCAAGGACGATCAAACAACCCATCTTAAATGTCGGTGTTGATCAGCACAAATTTTTTCCCATCAGCGAGCGGGAGGTTTTGGCTCTGTTTGGCGGGATATGTCAGTAGCTGAGCGAATTACAGCATCTGTCCCGATATCTTCCATAGGGTCAAGCTCGGCCAATTTTGCACTTCATATCCACTTACCTCGCCGCATCAACCGCCATAATTTCGTGGTCCTTATCCGTTCCACCCATCGTAAGGGTCACGACGTCACCAGTGGACCTGCCCATCAAAGCGCGGCTAAGCGGCGAGTGGGTGGTCACCGTTAGCACATCCTGGCCGTCGCTACGCAACCGGTAGCCTGCGGCGCAAGGCAGCAGCCAATAGACCGAACGAATACCGTCGCACTCTAAGGTCACAACGGATGTGACCGTGACGCTTGTTTGTTTGCTCGTGCCGATGAGGTTGAGCTGACGAATCACGTTCAAGGTCTTTTTCAGCTCCGTAAGCCTTTCGGCTTGAGCGCCTGCCAGGTACGAGGATTCGAGGCCGCGTGTATCGTATTTATTTTCTGCCTTTGCCTCCGCGTGGGTGGCAGCCTCAGCAGCGCTTCGGACCGAGTCAGCTAGCACTCTCACCTCTGCCTCGATCTCACTGCAAAGTTGGTCGCGCAAGTGCGTTGACGATGAAGGACTCAAAAAGACCTCAAGCAGCGACGGTCGGTTGGTAGTCGACTTTGTGAAACCACGATGACCTCGCAAGAAAGACGAAAAGCCTCATGTCGATCAGGAACACTGATCGTAGGTAGCGCAAGCGATTGAAGCTTATGAATTGCGGGCCTCTTGTTATGAAGCCGCCCGCTCGCGATTGCGGAGTCTTACAGCCGTAAGACGCTTGACAGCAATGGCCGAAGTAGTCGTTCCTAGGTCATTTCCAGCAGCGATAGTCATGGTCAGGTTCTCCAGCAATGGACTGATTGTGGTCAAGGTTCGCCACTTTTTTTACCGCCAAGGACTCGCGAAAGCTACGACATTCTCGACGCGACTACCTAGACTCTTAGCTAGTCTTTCCGAAAGCGTTTGCTTACCGTGGACCGACGCGGCATCAGCAGTGCCCGAACCCATGGAAAGTGAAATCCCAGATCTCAAGGCGACGTCCGAATACGCCGGTATGAAGGACCGCTGACGTGCTCTTACTGGTTATTAAACGCACTTAATATTCGGACGGATTGCAAATCGTGTCCCTTCAGACAAGTCCGGCGGAAAAACCGAAGCTGCATAATGCAACTTGTCGGTGTAGGACTTGAAGGAACCCCCACTTAACTTGCAATGGTGGCTGATGCGCGCCGCCACACCCATCAGAGCTTCCTTATGTTCGTCGGTCACCGTCAGGATTTCCCGACTTTTATACGTGTGCTGAGGCGGCATCCAAGAATAAAGCCGAACGTTGGGGGCAACCTCGGGATGCTTCCTCCTGAAGGTCTCGTATAGCGAATCAGTGAACTCGACAAAATGCTCCTCGCGAGGCTCGATGCCATATTCAAAGACTGATTTAGCTGCTTCAATGAGCAGTAGCATGGACGCAATGGACGTAATATTCACAAGATCATTCCTATGTCCGGCTGATGTATTTAGGAGCACCAGGTCTAGGCATGAGTAAAAGAAATGCGAATGACTGGTCAATTGATTTGCTGGTTGCTTGCATCATGTCCGTGGACGACCGCAATTGGGAGACCCATAAGATGTCCACCAAATGCGAAAGGTTAGCGCCATGACCGACTCAATGCCGGTCCGTCGCTATCTTAAGCACGAGAATATTGATTATGAACCTCCCGCCCGAGCACCGCCGCGGTATCAGCAGGGCGAGTTCGACTTTGATGATAGTCAGTATCATCCCGCTGAAGGTCCTCTGAGTACCTAGGTTTCCTGTCGTTAGAATCAACACTGCAACAGGCGTCAGACATCACGTGTTCGTTTAATCACAGGCATTCGACTTTCGACAAATACCACTTTAAAAACTTCAAACTTTCTTTTTCACGAGTGATTCGCCCTTATGAAAAAGGATATAAAGCACTGGCAGCACAACAAGGGTGAGTAGCGTCGAAGAAATAATTCCGCCGATGACAACAGTTGCCAGTGGACGTTGAACTTCCGCCCCGGTGCCGTGGGCAAGGGCCATGGGAACAAAACCCAAAGAGGCAACCAGAGCTGTCATAAGTACTGGCCGGAGCCTTGTCATGGATCCGTCCCGGACCGCCTTCACAAGGTCGTAACCATTTTTCCGAAGATCGTTTATGAATGACACGAGCACCAAACCATTGAGAACAGCCACTCCAGATAAAGCAATAAAGCCAACACCAGCCGTAATAGAAAGTGGGATGTCTCTGACAACTAGAGCAAAGACCCCACCGCTGAGCGCCAGTGGCACTCCCGTGAAAACGAGAAGGGCGTCCTTTATGTTTCGAAAAGTCAGGTAAAGAAGACCAAAGATCATAAGCAATGCCAACGGCACCACGATCTTCAGCGTAGCCGCTGCCGATATAAGCTGCTCAAATGTTCCACCCCAGCTGAGCCAATATCCTGCAGGAATCTTGATTTTTGAATCTATTGCCTTTTGCCCTTCGGTCACAAACGACCCAAGGTCACGGCCTCTGACGTTCGCCGTGACCACGACCCGACGTTTGCCATTCTCCCTGCTTATTTGATTTGGCCCAGGTGCTACAGAAAGCTCTGCCACGGCACTCAGGGGTATGAACTCATCCCCCCGCATTCGCTTAGAACGCTTATCACTGGCTTTATCATGGGCAGAAGGAATACGAATAGGCAATCTCTTTAAAGCTTCCAAATCATTGCGGGCTGTCTCCGGAAGACGGACAACCAAATCAAAGCGCTTATCACCTTCAAAAACGGCCCCGGCAGCTTTTCCGCTCATGGCTATTTCGACAACATCCTGAACATCGGAAGCATTCAAGCCATACCTGGCGAGCACGTCACGCTTTATCTTTATAGTCAGCATCGGAAGTCCCGTAATCTGCTCAACCTTAACATCAGAAGCGCCAGGAATGGCTTCCATAACCGAAGATATTTGCTCGCCTACGTCAAGCATCTGATCCAGATCATCGCCAAAGATCTTTACGGCAACGTCGCTCCTTACCCCAGCAATCAGCTCATTGAAACGCATTTCTATAGGTTGAGTGAACTCATAGTTATTGCCGGGAACCTTACTCAGGACCTCTTCGATGGCATGTACCAGATCTTGCTTGTCCCGCGAAGGGGTAGGCCATTCCGCTCTTGGTTTAAGAATGACAAAGCCATCAGCAACACTCGGTGGCATGGGATCCGTGGCAACCTCGGCGGTGCCGATTTTGGCGAAAACCGTTTTTACCTCTGGAAATTTGCGGAGTTCGTCTTCGATGATGTGCTGCATTTTTACGGCTTCGGTGAGACTTGTTCCCGGAATTCGCAGAGCATGCAGCGCTATATCTCCTTCATCAAGGCTTGGAATAAACTCCGTTCCCATCCTGGAAGCAGCCAGAATACTGACAAGAAAAATTCCAAACGCCAGTGATAGAACGATTACCTTGCTGGCCAGTGCAAAATCGAGAATTTGAGCGTAAGCTGATTTCGCCTTCTCCATAAGCAGGCCTTCCTTCTCGGAAACCCTCCTATTCATAAAAATGGCGACAGCCGCCGGCACAAAGGTCACGGACAGGATCATGGCTCCGACCAAAGCAGTAATGACGGTGAATGCCATTGGCCGAAACATTTTACCTTCAACACCTGTAAGCGTCAGGATGGGGATATAGACGATCATGATAATGGCTTGACCAAAAATGGAAGGCTTGATCATCTCTTTAGTCGCTTTTGTGATCTCATCCAAACGCTCGGCGAGGGTTAGGTTGCGGCGCAAGCTGTGCTGCTTTTCAGCCAGCATTCGGATGCAGTTTTCGACAGTGATGACGGCCCCATCAACTATCAGGCCGAAGTCCAGAGCGCCAAGGCTCATGAGGTTGCCGCTGACTTTGCTCGCCACCATGCCGGTAATTGTAAACAGCATGGAGAGAGGGATTACGCAGGCTGTGACCAATGCGGCCCTAATGTTTCCAAGCATCAGGAAAAGGATCACAATAACCAGCAGGGCGCCTTCGATGAGATTGTTTTTAACCGTAGAAATGGCTGCATCAACGAGGTCGCTGCGGTCATAAACCATTTTGGCCACAACCCCTTTTGGAAGAGTCTTATTGATCTCATTGAGGCTCTTTGCCACTGCCTTGGAGACGGTGCGGCTATTTTCCCCCATAAGCATGAACACCGTGCCGAGTACCACTTCCTTGCCGTTTTCAGTTGCTGCCCCTGTTCGAAGCTCCGCACCATAGCCCACATCGGCAACATCCATGATTCTGATGGGAATTCCTCGGCGGGTTTCAATAACAATATTCTTGATATCATCGATATTTAATACCTGTCCAGGCACCCTTACAAGATATTGCTCGCCACCTCGCTCAATATAGCCGGCACCAACGTTTGCATTGTTTTTTACGAGTGCAGCAATTATTTCCTGAAAGGTAATATCATACGCCAGGAGTTTTTCCGAATGAGGGCTTACTTGGTATTGTTTGGTAAATCCGCCGATGGCGTTAACTTCAACAACCCCAGGTGTATTTCTAAGCTGAGGCTTTACGATCCAATCCTGGATGGTTTTGAGATCCATGGGAGTATAGGGGCGTCCCTCGTCCGATAGAGCGCCCTCATTGGCTTCGACGGTATACGAGAAGATTTCACCCAAGCCGGTGGCAATGGGACCCATGCTTAGCCCTACGTCGGATGGCAAAAGACCTCTTATCTCCTGAAGCCGTTCATTGATAAGTTGTCTTGCAAAATAGATGTCGGTTCCTTCTTTAAAGGCGACCGTAACCTGCGAAAGTCCGTAGCGCGAAAGAGAGCGGGTATAGTCAAGCGCAGGGAGCCCTGCAAGAGATGTTTCGACAGGAAAAGTTATTCGTTGTTCTACTTCGAGAGGGGAGTAGCCAGGAGCTTCGGTATTGATTTGGACCTGAACATTAGTGATGTCTGGAACTGCATCTATAGGTAATTTTTGATAGCTATAAGCACCGATAAGTCCGACTATGAACGTGGCGATCATAATCAGCCATCGGTTAGCAATCGATAGCCTTACTATTTTTTCGAACATGATTTAATTCTCTTCTATGACTATTTGCTTTATCGATGTGATCAATGATCGTGACTGGCGCCGCTCTTCAGTATGTCAGCCTTGATGAGAAAACTGTTTTTCGTCACGTATTCTTGCCCAGGCTTAAGCCCACCGAGAACTTCAACCCACTCTTCATCCCGGCGTCCAAGCTCAAGAGGACGAATCTCGAAGGTATTCCCTAGCTTTACGAATACAACGCTCCATTCTCTAAAGGACTGAATGGCAGGTAGTTTGACGGCCAATGGCACGGGAATATTTCCTACGATAATGCTGCCATGCACAAAGAGCCCTGGAAGCATGTCGCGTTTCGGATTTGGAATTTCAGCTCTTGCGATAAACGCTTGAGTATTTTCCATGCCGACTGCGGAAAGGTAGGAGATCTTTCCTTCTATGGGCTTATTGTCTTCTTCAAAATGTATGATGATTTTTTGACCAACTCGCAGACTGCCAAAGTCTTTACGATAGACATTAAAGTCCATCCAAACTGAACTCAAATCGGCAATTGTAAAGAGAACATCACTTTCTCCGACATAGCTTCCAAGAGTGGCGTCTTTAGTCAGTACAGTGCCCTGATACTGCGATCGTATCTCATACTGTGCAAGGCTTACGTTGCTCTCAATAATAGCTAGAACTTCCCCTTTTTGGACAATATCACCAAGGCGTTTTTTAAGTTCTTTGACAACACCTGCATAGCGAGGAGAAATTCGTTGGAGCTTATCTTCATTCGGATTTACACGACCAGAAACAGAGATCCTTTTGCTAAGAGTAGCCGGGCCCGAAACCTCGACGCTAACACCAGCACTGGCAAGGGCTGAATCATTGATTTCTGTTCTGCCTTCATGGGATTCGTATTTCCAGGCGTAATCCTTACCTTTATAGGTAGCTTTGACAGCGACATCGAAAGAATGCGGCTCTTCGACTATTTTCGTACTTGTGAGGTATGGGCCGGAAGGCTTCAGATCAAATTGATCAATTCCTCCTCCGAGCCTTGTAAGCTCAATGACAACAGGTAATTGATCAGCAGGAATAGGCTTACCGGCATCATAGGCATAGATCCGAAATTGTGGTTCCACACCTTTTTCAAAGATCGTAATTTCGATGCCAAGGCTACCATCTTCAAGGAGTCGTCCACCTTTAGGCCCTTTTTTGTTTTCCTTATTCGCCTCTTCTTCGCGATCATCACGGCCGCTAGCTGCAGGGGCTTTGGCCGCAAATGACTTGAATAGGACAAAGCCCAAAATGGATAAAGTGGATAACGTCAAAAAGATCGCAATTATTTTATTCTTATGAGACATGATAGTTTCCTTCATTTGTATCAGGGTGCTTCTTGAATGATTTCAACATCGACGGGAAGACCGAGGAGACGCTCCATTTCCCCTCTCTCTACCAAGAAGGCATGTGTATAGCGCAGCCTTTTGAGTGAAGTCTCAGAGACCAGGTCAGCTGCCGCCTTGAGATCCATAGAGTTTTTCACGCCGGCATTATATTCGCGAAGCACGGTCTGATAGTATCGGCCTGCTCTTGCAACGTTTTTGTCTTCAAGATCAACGCTTTTTTGAATCGTAATGATTCGCGAGTAGTGGCGCTGGAGGTCTGTCTCGGATCTGCTAAGAATTGACCTATGCTTCTGTTCGGTTTGAATTTTCAAAGCCGTCCCTTGCCTTTTCTCATAGGTCGATGCCAAGCCTGAAAAGATATCCATCTTTGCGAGTAAAAGAAATTCCATCGTCCTCTTGCTGTTAGCGGGACTATCCCGAAGCTCTAACTTGCCGCTCCTTGCTTCGAGATCAATTTTTGGAAGCCAACCCTCCTGCCATTGATCAGCCTGCTTTTCAGAAATTAAAAGATCCTTTTTGGATTCCTGAATGGCGGGTCCTTTTTCCTGAAGTTTTGAAAGATATTCTGAGGGGTTCCCCTTGATATGCTGATGTTCCAGAATTCCATTTGGCTCAAAAACCTGGTCAGGCCGTCCTATTGCCTTTATCAGCGCCAAGCGCGCATCCTCTCGATCCTGCTCAAGCGCCACCAGCTCCGAACGCAGGATACTCTCCCGCAGTTCAAACTCGATCACATCAGCCTCGGAGGCCGCCCCTGCGCGCCTGCGTCTGCTGGCGGTTTCGGCAAGCTCGCGATTGGTTTCAAGAGCTTTGGTCCGGAGTGCAATGGCCTCCTTGGCAAAAAGATAGGCGTTAAAACTTTGCTCGACATCAACTTGAAGGAGGTGCTTTATCCTTTCGTATTCCAGCTCGGCTTTATCGGCCTCTATTTCGGAGATCGAAGCTTTCCGCGCGTCCCGAAAACCATTGAACACGTTATAGTTGGCATAAATATACGCTACAGGCTCATTTCCCCTCGTACCATCGATTATTTCGGTATTGGTACCTGCCGCAATACCGAGATGAGGATAGAAGGCTGAACGCATCGTACCAAGCCTTGCCCGACGTTCATCGACTTGTGATTTTGCAGCGGCGACTTCAGGATTATGTTCCAAGGCCAAGCTCTTCGCCTGAGCCAAGCTAATACTTTGAGTTTCAATTTTTGTTGCGGCTGACAAGGTATTTATAGGAATTACAGCGCCTATGATAAAAATCCATTTCATAGCAATCAAGTTTTATCCTTTATGTCGAATGCAGGGACAGCCGGCACTAATGCAAATCTGCTGATTACAGTCGCAATGAGGGCGCAAGCTGAATACTTTCATTTTTCAAGAAGTATAGCTGTAAGTTGGTTGGTTGGTTAGCTGAAACGAGGACGTGGTGTAAATATTATGAGCGGATGGTGAGTAAAATCTGCGTGGCTGCCTATCCAGCGAGTATGGCGGAATTGTGTTGCCGCGCGCCCGCCGTGGCGCCGCTGATCCGCAAGCTTCGTCGGAGCAGATCCTAGCTAGGTCAAGCGTCTTACGAGTGGATTAAAGCACCTCGCTGGATTGACGAGTGGCCCAGCTTGGTTCATTGGGATTGGCATACGCCCTGAAAATCCGGGACCCGGGTGCATGATTACAAAGTTGGACGTTTAACCATTGGTTCGCTTATAATGGAATTCTATTGATCTACAGTCTGTCCTTCTGAGCCTAAAGGCTCGGGTTTCAAGCGCGGAGACAAAATGAATGGCGCCGCCAACGTCGATCCAGCACCAACAGCCAGCGGTAGCCATGGACTACTCGTTGGCTACCTTTTATGGCTTGTGGGCTTTACTGGCGCCCACCGGTTCTACTACGGGCGGCCGATCACCGGGACTATTTGGTTCTGTACACTAGGTGTTTTTGGTATTGGCTGGGTCATTGATGTATTCTTGATTCCCAGCATGGCGGCTAAGGCTGACCGTAGTTTTCCCACGGGCGTGATCAACTATGAGGTGGCGTGGCTGCTGCTGGCTTATCTTGGATTTTTTGGTGTTCACCGCTTTTATCTCGGCAAGATTTGGACTGGCCTGCTCTATTTGGTCACCGGCGGCTTATGTTCACTGGGTGTGGCCTATGACCTTTGGACGTTGAATGAGCAGATAGTCGAACGCAATAAGGGTTGAGCAGCAACTGCGCTCTCGCCGTCGGCTGCGGTACGATTTAATCGTTTCAGGAGAACCCGAGCTGAGCCAGGGGTGCGGCATTTAGCGATCGCATTCATAATGCTCTGTGCTGCCAGCGAGTTACACTTAGGCTTCCGACAAAATGGATGAGGTGCTAGTGGACTTTCAAGCCGCAGATCTGACTTCGTTGACCGTATTCGTGGGTATCATCATCTATATCCTCGCTGCCGTAGTACTTGGAGTCTATACCGCCAGCGTCGAACTTGGCGGACCCGCAAAAAGACGCGCGGCAGTGGTGGCGGTCGGTCTGATCCTTTGGCTCATGTTTGTATCGGCTGTCGTCGGCAGCGGTTCCCTTGCCGCTTCGCCGATGCCCAGCTTGATGCTTTTCATGGTAGGTTCAAACCTCGTAGCCATTGCCTTGGCGCTGTCGCCAATTGGTGGTTGGCTAGCCACAGGTCTTGCGGTACGCACGTTGGTTGCATTCCAGATTTTTCGCTTGCCACTCGAATTAGTCCTACACCAATGGGCTGAAAGTGGCACCATACCGCAGACGATGACGTGGAGCGGCTATAATTTCGACATCATAAGCGGTGTCCTCGCTCTAGCCGTGACTTTGTTTGCCGGAACGAATCGCCTTGCCGCCTGGATGTTCAATATCGTTGGTTTTAGTCTGCTCGCAAATGTTATTCGGGTCGCTGTGATGTCGTTACCGCTGCCATTTGCCTGGGGTACGAATCCGCCGCTGATGCTGGGGTTTCATCTGCCTTATGCCTTGATCGTGCCGGTTTGCGTGGGAGGCGCGATGGCGGGTCATATCGTGCTGACGCGGGCGCTGCTTAAGTGACCGTATGATTAGGTTTATAGTTCATTGCAGAAGAGAAAATCCATTCTGGAACGGTCCTGGTGCAGGTTTCTTAGGCTCATTGAACTCAGTATCATCCTGATGGCGACCCTTTGGCTCCCTAACCTCTCCGTTCCATGACGCGAGCTACCAAGCTAGGTGACCGCCACCAAAGCGGCTTAGGTTTCTGCGCGCAAAAAATCACGGGAGCTAAAGCCGGGACGGCCCTTATCCGCTTATGCGCACTGAAATGACCGGCTTCGCCAGGCTATAACCGCCGGCTCTGTCGTTCGACGGGCTGTCCGGGCCCTTTGACAGCAGCCCCGAAGGGGGCTTGATTGCCCTACTATCCACCTAGCGGGTGGGTAGCGCGAGTTCGCGCTACGATCTCCCGCAGCGGGGCGCGCGGCCCTTACCTATGGTGACCCATACGCGCGGGCACTGTCTATGAGCAACGCTTTCTATTGGAGTGCGCCCCCACTAGATGATAAAACTCGGAGCCACCAGGAACTACAATCATATTGTGAGAGGCAAAAAACATGCCAGATGATAGACCTGTCTTTCTGAAATCTGTTCCCAACTTGATAGAGATTGACGGCAAATTATTGAAAGTTTTCTTGCGCAATGCTAACTTTTCAGACGCTCCTACACTGCCTATATCGCTCACTTCTAATAGTGAAGTGGAAGGCTTTACTGATCTCGTCGGAGCCATCGCAATCGCAAAATTTTTAGGCTCAGCAATTGCAACAGGCGTGCTTGCTAAGATAGGCGGAAATATCTGGGATTCCCTTACTGGGGCTTGGGATCTAAAAAATGCCTATGGTGAATCGGTTCACGCAATGGCTCAGTTACTTAGCGCGGCATTTGATGAAAGTGATCTGCAGCATACTAAGGACGAAGTAGATTACGCAAGATTGGCGCTTTCCGACTATCATACAGCGCCTTCTAATCGACTTGGTACTCTGGACAGTGCTGAGGCTCACTCGCGCGAAGCATTAATCACGTTAATGAAACCGAAGTTCAGGCTAGCTGGATATGGTGCCTTCTGGATCGGTGGGGGTATTCACCTTGCGATATCGCAAGAGCGAATAATAAACCTTCGAGACCCAAAAGAAGTGGAAGTGATGCTGAAGAAGCTCGGCTGGCTAGGCGAGCACTACCGGTTAGTTGATGCAGAAGCCTTGGCAGCAGAAAAAGCCAGGGTTTCAGATGTTCAATTTCAGATTATAACTCTTGATGGAGGTATACGAGAAACAGTCCAAGCATACTATTCAGTTTCGGGAGTAGGTACATTTTTTGGTCAAAAAATCGAGTATAGCCGACAAAAAGAAGGGGAGGGACTCAATGCACTGAGACGCACCTACGATGCTTTGATTCCAGTAAGAAATGAGCACTTTAACAAATTACTGGCCGAATATAATGAAAACTTAGTAACCAGAATTCAACCGATTTTTCAACAATGGGTCGAAGGCTGCGACAAGGCAACAGATCTCCTTAAGTAAAGAGCGATACAATAACGTGATCTCGCATAAAGTCTTATACTCGATGCTTTTTATGACTTCCTGCCAGCATAGCAGTAAATTAGAAAGCACTAGTGGTCCCATTTTTTTGCACATCCAATCCGAATTGGACCTTGCGGTCGGCCAACGGTATTCTCTAGGCTACTGTTTCAATGAAAAAAATTTCGTAGTCTGCGATTTATCCGTCGGATTCGAGTCGGTCGAAGATGCTCCAGCGGTGCTATCTAGTGTAGCTAAGTCACTCAAAAAAAGTGGGATCGACGTCTTTTTCTGCGGGCATAATAGTACACGCGCGAAAATGCTATGGTTTACGTTCTGCTCATTGTTTGGACCATCTTCCTCCTGTATAAAAAGCGATGCGATATCTGTTAATGCCAGCGGTGTCCAGTTTGATTGTGACGAATCCAGCTCTTCTCGTCGCTCCCAGCCAGAGGATGAAAGCTTTTATTGATTGCTTTAGGGCGTGTCCTCGTTCGATCTTATCTACTTTCTTAGGCTCATTGAACTCAGTATCATCCTGATGGCGACCCTTTGGCTCCCTAACCTCTCCGTTCCATGACGCGAGCTACCAAGCTAGGTGACCGCTACCAAAGCGTCTTAGGTTGCTGCGCGCAAAAAATCACGGAAGCTAAAGCCGGGACGGCCCTTATCCGCTTATGCGCACTGAAATGACCGGCTTCGCCAGGCTATAACCGCCAGCTCTGTCGTTCGACGGGCTGTCCGGGCCCTTTGACAGCAGCCCCGAAGGGGGCTTGATTGCCCTACTATCTGCATAGTTAAATTTCACATTGCTCTGCCGCTAAGATCCTAAGAAATCCGCGTCATCTTCATCAAGCAACGCTCGATCATGTTCAATGCCGCGGCCGTATTGCCGTCTCGCTCTAAGCCTTTTTTGGCCTTGCGCACCGTCTGGCGCAATATCTGTAAGTCACCAGCGGCATAGGCCGACGCAACGGTGAAAATGGTGGTGTCGTCGCCCTGGATTAGTTCGTCGGCGGTGGCCACTAGTGCGGCCTTGTGCTCGCTGACGCGACTTATAGCGGCTGGAGTGCGGTCGATTTCCGCCAACGCCGCGCGGATCGCTTCGTCGTCACATTCTTCCATGACTCTGCCGATATACTGGATCTGCCGTTTCTTTGCTCCATGCACATCGAGACGGCGTGCTTCGTCAATTGCTCGGCGAAGTTCAGCAGGAAGCTCAAGCTTAGCCAAACGACCTGCCGAGAGTTCCACTAATTCAGCGCCAAGTTGCCGTAGGCTCTCGTTGTCGCGCTTGCGCTTGCTGCGCGAAGGGCGGTCCTCGGCGTCCGGGCCTACTTCCAGAGCGGCTAATCGCTCAAGCTCGGTGGTGAATGTTAGTTTAAGGGGCATGGGCACTCCAACGCTTGGGAACAGGCGGTGTAGCAAAAAAGCCCTTATTTTGAAAGAGATCTAAGTGAAAATCCAATGATTCCTGGATATTGTCTTCGATAAAATCGCATCGATTGGGGGTCGTCAGCCTTCGTCGTAGTCCTTGCACCCAGGGTTCCCGGCGACCGTACCTGGAACAGCCTCACGCTGGAGAAAGGCGGTCCGAATCTCGGGTACGTCGTCAAGGCGCACAAACTTGTACCCCGCCGCTGTGGCTAGCGGAATTAACGCCTGTAACAAGGCCGTCGTTTGGCTGGAACCATCGGTGAAGCGGACGATACCCTGCTTTTTTAGGTTGATGGCATCCATATAGCGTTGGGCGCAGTCGG
>Ga0315284_10010604_pt1 | contig 13121 bp, 13 predicted proteins | sample YL17G09_16_MG_FD_203696 | JGI IMG/M metagenome (GOLD analysis project Ga0315284, IMG submission 203696) | Sediment microbial communities from Yellowstone Lake, YNP, Wyoming, USA - YL17G09_16 | ecosystem: Environmental > Aquatic > Freshwater > Lake > Sediment | place: USA: Wyoming | collected...
ATGGACGGCGACAATCACCGTCGTCCGGACGGGCGATTTTGCCGTCGGATATCTGCCCCGGGCTCGCGTGCCGATGCATCTGAGGCAGGACGGCGGCCGATGGCGGATCGATGCGGCGAGCCTCGTTCCGCCCGGCCTCACCGCCGACAAAGGGGCTTACTACCTTTACCGGTGGGTGGCGGCGATGGAGGAACTGATCCTGCGCGTGGGCCGGCCGGAGACCACGCCTGCAGAGTTCGGGCCTCGGGCGAGCCATGAGGCCTACAAGGCCAAACTCCGGGAGGGCGAGTTCGACCCGGCGGCTGAGGCCGTGGACGCCTTCCTCGCGCCGTAGCGCGGCGAAGAGGGTTTTCAAACGCAAAGGGGACGCCGATGTGCAAGGTCTTGTGGGCGGCGGTTCTTACGTTGGTGCTCGTTGCCCTCGCGGGGTGCGGGCCCGAGCAGGCGGCGCTCCGCGCGCCGGGCCCGGCACAGGATGACTCGGCCCCCCGGCGGACGCTCCTGGCGTGGCACGGGTCGCTCGTGGGCGGCGACCGCCAGCGGTACCTCGCCTGCTTTGCGGGGACGGAGGACGAACTGGTGCTCGTGCTGGCGGCGTTCGAGGCGGTCGAGGCGGGTTGGGCCTTCCGCAACGCCGTCGTCGCCGCCTACGGCGAGGACGCCTGGCGATCCTTCGAGCGGGCCGACGGGGCGCGCGTCGCCCTCTTTCCGCGCGAATCGGACTGGCCGATGCGGATCACGCTCGTCCGGACCGGGGCCATGGCGTTCGGGTACCTGCCCGGCGGGCGCGTGCCGCTGCACCTCGTGGAAGACCGCGGCGCGTGGCGGATCCAGGCGGCCAGCCTGATCCCGCCCGGCCAGACGGCCGAGAAGGCCGCCTATTACCTGTTCCGGTGGTCGGCGGCTCTGCGGGAACTGGCGCAGCGTGTGGGCCGGCCGGGCGAACCGGCCGCGCCGCTCCCGCCGGACGCGCCGCGCGGGGCGCTGGAGGAGAAACTCGAGGCGGGCGAACTCAACCAGGCTGACGAGGCCATCCACTATATGATGATGCACTAATACTACTAATAAACCGTGTTCTCCAACGCAGAGGACGCAGAGAGCGCGGAGAACTGCAAAGATAGGGGAACGGCAAACAACATGTTTTGTGATCCGCTGACGGAAATTGCCTTACCGTTGTTACTCAATCCTCTCTCTGCGGCCTCTGCGCTCTCCCTGGCAGGGGTACGGCCCCCCTGGCCGGGGTGCGGCTCCGGCCGTGGCCCGCTGCCGCCGGCCACGGCACGGCTCGTGGCCGTGCCAGGGTGGCCCGCTGCGTTGAAATAGCGTTGTAGTACTAAGCCCCACCAGAAATGCTTTGACGGTATCCTTCGGCGTCGCTAGCGTGTTATATCTTGCTATGCCGCAAGGCGGGGTCCGGGCGGACCATCGGCCGAGCGAGCGATCTTCGCGTCGCGGGCCTCGAGCGAAGACGAAACAGGGGGGCCCGGTGGAGAAGGAAACCATGAAGTCCTGGAAAGGTCTCGTGTTGGGGTTGGCGTTGGCGCTCCTGGTGGCCTCGCCGGTTCTGGCGCAGGAAGAAGGTGCGGAGAAACCGGCCAAGGCCGAAAAGGCCGCCAAGGAACCGAAGGCCGAGAAGAGCGCGCTTCGCGGCGAGTATGCCATCATGGCCAGCGAGTGCCAGATGACCGACGCCCAGAAGGCCGCCCTCGAAGCGGCCCTGGCCGCCAAGGAAGAGGCCATGAAGGCCGGCAAGGAAAAGGCCGACGCCCTGAAGAAAGACCTAGCGGCAGCGAAGGAGAAGAACGACGAAGAGGCCGTCAAGCGCATCGGCGGCGAGATCAAGGCCCTCCAGACTGAGCGGGGCGCCGTCGAGACCGAGCATCAGGGCAAGATCCTCGGCTGCCTCAGCCCCGAGCAGCGCACGACGTGGGAAGGCTTCAAACTCTACCGCGTCCTGATGTACCGCTACGGCAAGGCGGAACTGGACGAGGGACAGAAGGCGAAAGTCCGCGGCCTGGCGAACGAGGCGGCCAAGAAGATGCTGGCCGTCGAGGGCGCCGGCAAGGAAGCCGAGGAGGCCAAGGATAAGATCGAGAAGGAACTCAAGGCCTCCGTCGAGAACGACGTCCTGACGGCCGAGCAGAAGGAAAAGTTGAACGCCCCCAAGGCCCCGAAAGAGAAGGCCCCGAAGACGGGCGCCGAGGGAGCCAAGGAAGGGCCCGCTGAAATGTGATGCAGCCGGAAATGCGTTGATCAAGGCCGGGCGCGCCTGAGGCGCGCCCGGCCAGGTTTTTCAGCCGCCCGTGGCGCGCCGGGGTGAAACCCCTTGCCAACAGGGGAGGCAGCGAATACGCTTGAAGCGCCGCCGTAGAGGGACCGGCGGCAGGCGGGTGTGGAGCCGCGCCTGGATGCCGCGCCCGGCGGCCCTGACCTGCAACCGTGAAAGCGAGGCGAGGGTGCGATGAAAGTCAAAGTGATTGTTCATGAAGCGCCGGAAGGCGGATACTGGGCCGAGGTACCCGCCATTCCCGGCTGTGCCACCCAAGGGGATACGTTCGAGGAACTGCTGAAAAACCTCTACGAGGCCGTCGAGGGGTGTCTTTCGGTCGACGTCCAGACGCCGCAGGGCGGCGACAAGGACCGCGTCCTTGAGATCGTCGTATGAAAGCCCTCTCCGGCAAAGCGCTGGGCAGGATTCTGGAGCGCCACGGATGGGCGCTCTTGCGGGTTCACGGAAGCCACCATATCTATGGCAAGCCGGGGAGCGTTGTTCGGCTTTCCGTGCCGGTACACGGCAACAAGCCGCTCAAGACCGGCCTGCTTCGCCATCTCGTGAAAATGGCGGGCCTGCGCGAGGAGGTCCTGGATTGACGGACTGACGGCTCGTGGCGCATGTGGCCGGGCGCGCCGGACGGCGTGTCCGGCTTTTTTTTTGGGCGCGTAAGGGGAAATGGGGTCTGACCCCGTTTTCCATTTTTTGGCACCGGCCGCGGCGGGAGGCGACGGGGGCTTGCGGCGAAAAAATCAGTGGACACGGCCGGGCTGTGGTATAATAATCTCTTGCACGTTCTGTTCGGGCGGGCCCGCGTGGGCCCCTCGGGCGTGGCGGTCTTCGCCGGGCGGGGCGGCGGGCGAAGACAACTCAGGAGCCCCGGTGGAGAGTACGACGATGGGAATGCGTCAATGGTGGTTGGCTGGTCTGTGTGTGAGTTTGCTGGCGGCCGTGGTGGTCGTCGGCGGTTGCAAGAGCGAACCGGCGCCTCCGCCGAAAGCGCCTGCTAAGGAACCGGCCCCCGCGCCTGCTAAGGAACCGGCCCCCGCGCCTGCTGCGAAACCGGCCCCCGCGCCTGCTGCGGAACCGGCGCCTGCACCGGCACCCAAGGCCGAAACCAAGCCGGGTGACTGAGGTCGTCTGAAGCGAAGCCGTGAGCGAATGCGGCCGGGCTTGCCTCGCGCAGGCCCGGCCTTGCGTTTTTTCCGCCCCCCCCCAGCCCGGGCCGCTAACGAAGCACTGGTGGGCAAGCCACCAGTGCCACCCGGCCAAACCGGGTGCCGGAAGCAACGTGATGGGTGGCACTGGCGGCTTGCCCGCCAGTGCAGGGCTACTTATACTTTCGGACATGCAGACACCTCTTGGGCCGCGAAAGCGCGTCAAGCGCTTGGACCTCCCCGGTTGCGCGCACGAGTTGACTTTCTCCTGCTGCCGGGGGCTTTCGCTTTTGGAGGACGATCGTTTCAAGCGCCTTCTATCCAGGGCGATTGACGCGGCTGTTGAGCGACAAGGGTTTCGTCTGCTCGGTTTTGTGTATATGCCGGAGCACGTGCATCTGATTGTTCTCCCGCCGGACGAGAGCGCGAGAATCGCTTCCCTCCTGTTCGCCATCAAGCGGCCGCACTCCTATCGCGTGAAGGAGATGTTGCGACGGCTCGGCGACGCGCTTCTCGAGCAACTGATGGTGCGTGAGCGGCCGGGCAGGCGCGTCTTCCGGTTCTGGCAGGAAGGCGGCGGATACGACCGCAACCTCACTGATGAGAAGACCATCCTTGCGGCTATCCACTATGCACATGCAAATCCGGTGCGGCGCGGTTTGTGCTCCAGTCCGGCTGAGTGGAAATGGTCCAGTTGGCATCACTACGAGGGCGACCGGGCGCCGGACCCGGACCTACCCACCGTACATGGGTTTCCTTGAACAGCGCACGAGATGAAGCACTGGCGGACAAGCCGCCAGTGCCACCCACGAAAGGAGGCTGGAGGAACATGGCTAATCTTGCACAAGATGACCGGAACGATACCCTTCGCGTGGTCGGATACGAAGTCTGGATGCTGAACGTTGCGCTTCAGCACCTTGCCTGGGCACAGGCCCACGGCTGTGAAGAACTCAAGAACCTAGCCTTAGAGTGCTTCGCCCTGCATGCGCGCACGCTCTATGACTTCTTTTTCTGCAAAAGCAAGAAGAAGGACTACCTCCGCGTGCAGGATCTTCTTGGGGAAACCGAGTCGCTCGGCAAACCGTCCAAATTCTGCGAACATATGGCCAAGATGAACAACCAACTGGCGCACATCACTCGCGAGAGGCTCGGATACAACCGTGATCCGAACAGGAAAGAATGGCGGTTGGACGGCATTTTAGACAACCTCAGGAATGCGGTCTCCAGGTTCAAGGAATTGGCCATAGTACAAAACCTCGACGTTGACAGCATTCCAGACGTTGTTGATAGAATAGGCGGGTAGGAGAATCAGGGGTGGCACTGGCGGCTTGTCCGCCAGTGCAGGATTCGCAGCCAGGCAAAAAAGCACTGGTGGACAAGCCACCAGTGCCACCCATATCAGCAAGGCTTGTCGGCTACTTGAACTCCACTTCCACCAGGTGGGTCGAGCAGGAGATGCAGGGGTCGTAGGCGCGGACGAGCATTTCGAGGCCGTGGCGGACCTGGTCCTGGCTCTTCCCCTCGTCCATCATTTGGGGGATGTAGGCGCGGAAGTCGGCCTCGATGTTCGCCAGGTTCTGATTCGTGGGGATGACGAGGTTCGCCCCCGTCACGATGCCGCTGGAGTCGTACTGGTAGTGGTGGACGAGGGTGCCTCGCGGCACTTCGACGATGCCGACGCCTTCGCCCGCCTGTCCGGGCCACTTGAGGGGCGGCTTTTCGTCCTCGATGCCCGCCTCGATGAGTTCGTCCAGCAGCCGAAGGACCTCGTAGTAGCAGTGGACCGACTCGACGACCTGGGCGGTGTTGTTGTGGAAGGTGTTCGTGGAGGGGGCCTTAAGGCCGAGTTTTTCGGCGGCGGCCTTCGCCTGGGGCACGAGTTGCTTGTGGTTGTTATTGAATCGCGCGAGGGCGCCGACCATGAGGCTCTCGCGCTTATTCTTCACGTGCTTGGCGCTGGAGTGCCGGACGATGGACTCGTGGATGATCTTCTTGTAATCGCGCGGGCGGGCGCGGTCGCCGTCGCTCGTCACGAGGTCCCCGTCGAAGAACGCGTACTCATCGGAATGCGTGATGGATTCGTACTCGGTTTCGCGCCGGAAGGGCGGCATCGCGAGGGCCGCGAAGAGGTCCACGGTGGCCTGGACGTCGGGTTCGACCTTGGCGACCTCGGCCCGCAACTCTTTCAGCGTGCGGACGCTGGGCAACTTCATGTAGCCGCCGGGCACCATGCCGATCGGATGCGTGTGGCGTCCGACGAGGACCCGGCAGATGTGGGTGGCCATGGCCTTCAGGCGCATCGCCCGCAGCACCACGTCCGTGTGGGTCTTCGCGAGGGGGATGACGCTCGGGGCACCCAGGAGGTCCGGGGCGACGAGGAAATAGACGTGGAGCCAATGGCTGTCGAGTTGCTCGGCATGGAGGACGAGGCGGCGGAGGCGTTCCGTCTGCTCGCTGCGCTCGAAGCCCATGGCGTCCTCGGTGGCCTTGAGGCTGGCCGAGCCGTGGCCGCACGCGCAGATGCCGCAAATCCGCGTGGTGAGGAACATGGCGTCCTGCCAGGAGCGTCCTCGGAGCATCGCCTCGAAGAAGCGTGGCGACTCGATGACCTCCAGTTTGCACTCGACCAGTTCGCCGTCCTCGACGCGGGCGACGATGTTGCCGTGGCCCTCGACGCGCGTGACGTACTGGACTCGCACGTCCAACGTTTTCGACGCCTTCGCCATGCCGGTCATCGCTCCTGTCGCTCGCGCGCTCCCCTTCGGGTCGCGGCTAATCGGGGGCGGCGCTTACGCTTCTTTTGCCACCTCGTCGTACAGGCCCTGGAACAGACGAAACTCCCGCAGGATGTCGTCCACCGTCAGGCCGAACTCGGCCATCACGTCCTTGGCGGCCTGGGCGTTGGGCTCGTCCACGAGTCCGCGGCAGCCGATGCACTTGTGGCCCGCGCTCGGGCACATAAACGGCGCACAGCCCGCGCGCGTCACGATGCCGAGGCACGGCAAGCCCTTGTGCCAGAGGCAGACGTTGTCCGCGAGTTTACAGTCCACGCAGACCGGGTAGTTGGGCTGGCGGTAGGGCTTCCCCATGAGGAGGCACTTGGCGGCCGCCAGGAACTCCTCCGGGTTGATCGGGCAGCCGTGGATCTCGGCGTCGACCTTGACCTCGGCCTTCAGAGGCCGGGCCGGGATGTGCGGAAACCACGCCTTCTTGTCGCCGTACACGTACTGGGCGACGTCGTCGGGGTCCTGAAAGTTTTTCAGCATGTTGACGCCGCCGATCGTCGCGCACGCCCCGAGGGCCACCAGGACGTCGGTCTTGGCGCGGATTTCCTTAATCTTCTCGATGTCGTGCTCCGTGACGAGCGAGCCCTCGACGAAGGCGACGTTGTAATGGTCCGCGTCGCCGTCCGACGCCTCGCGGAACCGCACGATGTCGGCCCGTTCGAGGATCGGCAGGAGCGCGGGCCCGCAATTGACCACCTGCAACTCGCACCCCTCGCAGCAGGAGAGGGCGTCGAACATGAGCGCCGGCTTAGCCATTGAAATCTCCACCACGGCGCCCGGCGTGTATTCACGCCGGGCTAAATAAACGGCGCCCATTTAGCCCCTGGTGAATACACCAGGGGCCATGCCTTAAATACCTTCCCGCAGCCGCTTCACCTGTTCGTACGTGAAGATCGGGCCCTCGCGGCAGACGTACACGCCGCGGATCTGGCAGTGGCCGCATTTCCCCACGCCGCATTTCATGTGACGTTCCAGAGAGCAGATGATCCGGTTCTCGCGGACGCCCTCGGCGAGGGCCTCGAGGACGGCGAACTTGAACATCACGGGCGGCCCGACGATCACCGCCCACGTCTTCGCCGCGTCCAACTTCACCCGCTTAAACAGCCGCGTAATCACCCCCGTGCACCCTTTCCACTCCGGGCCGCAGCGGTCCACCGTCACGAGCGTCTGGGCGTCCGTGCGTTTCGTCCACGCGTCGAGTTCGCCGCGGAAGAGCAGGAGTTTCGGTTCCCGCGCCCCTACCAGAATCGTGACGCTCCGGTAATCCTTGCGGTTGTCCAGGCAGTAGCGGATGAGGCTCCGCGTCGGCGCCAGGCCCAGCCCTCCCGCGACAAACAGCACGTCCTCGCCCTTCATCTCCTCGTACGGAAAATGATTGCCGAACGGGCCGCGGATCCCCAGCCGGTCGCCCTTGTTGAACTTCATCAGCGCCCCGGTCACCGTGCCGGCGCTGCGGACGCACAGTTCGAACACCTTGCCCTGCGTCGGGCTCGAGGAGATGCTGATCGGCGCCTCCCCCATGCCGAACACCGAGACCTCGACGAACTGTCCCGGCTCGTAGCCCAGGGGCTGGCCGTCCTCCATCTCGATCCGGAAGAACCGCTCCGTCTCGGTCATCTGCTCGGCCGAGAGGATTCGCGCCATCCGCGGGACGTACGGGCTCGGCGCCGCCGCCCCTTTTTCAATGTCGATGTCGACCTGCGTCATGCCTCAACTCCTCGATTCGGCGCCCGCCACGGTGCTGCTTCGCCGTTTTCCGGTCACTTGTGACGATGTTGTGTTGTGCCGTTGGGTCGTTCAATCCGCAATCCGAATTCCGCAATCCGCAATGGCTTCACCGGTCCCCGGCGATCTGAACGAACGTGTCCTTGATGCTGATGGCAGCGACGCAGGCCCGCTCGCACCGCCCGCACCCCACGCACCCGGAGCGCCCCGTCTGCTCCAGGATGAACTTCCCCTTGCGGTACATGCGGTGCCTGAGGCGGCTGGCGCGCTGCTCGCGGAAGTTCTCGCCGCCCGCGACCTCGGCGAACGGATCCAACTGGCACGAATCGTAGCGCCGAACCCGCGTCCCGCTCCCGAGGTCCTCGGCGATCACGTCCGCCACGTCCCAGCAGTAGCACGTCGGGCACGTCGTGTTGCAACTCCCGCACGAGAAGCATCGCCGCGCGATCGCTTCCCACACCAGGCTGTCGTACGATTCGTCCAGGATCTCCGGAAGATACCGCACGTCGAAAGGCAGTTTCAGGTGGAAGCCGGCCCGCTTGCGCTCCGCGAACGCCTGCCGAGCCGCCAGGTCCCCCTTCTTCGCCTCGCGCATCTTCCCGAGGTCCCGCAGGCGCTTCCCCAACTCCGTCTTCGTCTCGACGAACCACCCGCCTTCGATCTGCGTCAGCGCCAGGTCGTAACCCGTCTCGGGATACAGCGACCCCATGTCCAGGCAGAACGAGGTTTCGTCGCAGGGTTTCTCGCAATCCAGCATTACGATAGCGGTGTCCGCGCGGCGGGCCAGGTAATGCGGGTCCGGCACGTCTTTGCCGAACGCCGCGTCCAGCGTCGCGATCGCCGTCGAGTCGCACGGGTGGACGCCGAAGAGGACCATCGGCTCGTGTTCGACGACGGCCTCGGGTCTCGGGTCCCCGCCCAGGCGGTACGTCACCAGGGCCTCGCGCGGCGGCCAGAGAAACTTCTTCGGCCCAAGCACCGTCAGGCCGTAGTCCAGCCTCAAATCGTCCGGTTCGCGCAGGATTTCCCACGCGAACTTCTCGCTCCGGTCCGAGACGCTCGTTTCCTTGAGGACCGGACCCGCCACTCGCCGATCCTTCGCGAGCGCCCCGACCCAACCCGCCAGATCTTCCGCTTTCAGGACTCGTGGCAACATGCGCGACCGACCTTTACGCTCGGGTTACTGGTTCAGTGCCTTGGCAATTTCGTCGAGCAAGACGTCCGGGTCCACCGGCTTTTCGAGGAACGCGTTGACCGGCATGTAATCGGCATCCGTCTCGGGGGAGAACGCAAAGCCCGTCTTCTGCGAGATGCCCGTCAGCATCACGATCGGCACCTTGGCCGTCGCCGGGTTCCCGCGGATTTCCTCGGCCGTGTGGAACCCCTCGGTGTCACCCGTCATCATCACGTCCAGGAGGACGCAGTCCACGCCGCCCTTCGCCAGGCGCGCGAGGCCCTCCTTGCCGTTCGACGCCGACTTGACCGCGTAACCCGCGCTTTCCAGGACGACCCGCGTGGCCTCCACGAAATCCGCGTCATCGTCAACGATCAGGATGGTTTTCTTGGCCATGGTTCCGGTCTCCGGTTCACGGCCTGCCCTGGGCGCGGCTTGGGGGCGGCCTTGTGAAACTCGTCACAAACTCTCCCCAAAAATTTTTTGCCCGTACTCCAAGGCATGGATTGTAGACAACCCACTTCCCCCTGTCAAATGCCTTTCACCAAAATTTCTCATGTCCCCTACGACCGCGCCTTCCCGCACCAAACACCCCTGCGCCGGGTGGCACTGGCGGCTTGTCCGCCAGTGCTTCCACCTCCGCCCCCAACGCCCCATCTTGAGCGCAGTTTACCCGCCGGGGCGGGCGAAAGGTGGGGTATTGGCCGCTCGCTCGCGCTCGCGGCTCGGATAGCGCGCCCCTTTCTCCACCCGCCCCGATTCCGATTGCATGTCGCCCCCGCCCCAGGCATCATAGAAACCGGACCGCACCTCTGCCGCCGCACGCGGCCGAAACGCACCGCCTGGAAAGGTCCGCCATGGAACCCCGGCAACCGGCGACCACCGCCACCGGCCGCCCCTCGCCCCCGCGCTACCGCGGCGAGGTCATTTACCTCTTCGCGTTCGACCTGGCCTACGACATGAAGCGCGAGCCCGTGGAGACGCTCCTCGGCCAACCGGTCAGCGAGTATGCCGTCGGCCCGAGCAAGCGGAACCCGAAATACTTCCTCTTCTACCGCCCGCATATGGTCGCCCTGCCGACGGTCCAGCGACAGACGGCGCGCGGGCCCGTCCAGGTTCGCAGGAGCGTTAAACTCTTCAGCGTCGGCGCGATGAGCGTCCAGATCCGCGTCCCGTTCGAGGCCGCGTCGCTCGAAGAACTCGTCGCCTACCACGACCTCGCCTTCGAGGGCGGGACGCCCGAGGATGAGGCGCGGCAACTGGCGGAGGAGGTCCGGCGGGAACTCGCGCCCTTCTGCATCCGCCCCGTCTCCCAGATCCGCGAGAGCGAGGACTACACCGTCTTCTCCCTCGAGGACCTCTCCGCCGCCGGCGTCTCAGCCGAGGACTGGTTCCACCAGCACGTCCGCCCGGTCGCCGGACTCCTCGCCCAGGAGCAGGACGCCGGCCGCCTCTCCCAGCAGGAAACCGTCGAATCCACCGCCCGATACTTGAGTTACTACGACACCGACCTGGTGGTCGTGGACTGGGACGCCGCTCTCGTCGCCGGCGCAGGCACAAGCCTCGACGACGTCCTCCACATCATGGAACTTGCGAACGTCCAACTGGTGGAACTCGAGGCCTATGACCGCCTCCTCGACACCGCGCTGGACGCCGCCTACCGCGACATCGCACGACGCACGCCGGGCCCGCGCCGACAGATCCGAAGGAACCTCCGCGAAATCCGCGTGGACCTCGCGCGCCTCAGCGACGAACTCGTCAACATCACCAAGTTCTTCGGCGACTGGTACCTCGCCGAAATCTACCAGAACGTCTCCGAACGCTTCCACCTCGCCGACTGGCACAAAATCCTCGACGAGAAACTCAAGACCCTCGGCGACCTCTACGACCTGCTGCAGCAGGACCGCGTCAACCTCTGGATGGTCGTCCTCGAAATGACGATCGTGCTCCTCTTCATCATCGACGTCGTCATCCTCCTCGCCGGCCGCTGACGCCCCGTGCGCATGGCTCAGCAGATCCTTGGCAAATCCTCGCCGTAGGGCATCTCGAGGATCCGTTCCCCGCCGATCGCCGTCCGCAGGATGACCCTCGGCCCGCGGGCCGGCGCATCCGTCACTTCGCCCACGAGCGCCGCGGCGCGCCCGAGCGCGTGCCCGCGCATCGCCTGAAGGGCGGCCTCGGCCTCGCCCGCCGGCGCAACGACGACGAACTTCCCCTCGTTCGCCACAGTCAAGGGGTCCAGCCCGAGCGCCTCGCACGCCCCCTCCACCGCCGGCCGCACGGGAATCGCCGACTCCTCGATCCGCATCCCGACCCCTGCGGCCTCCGCCAACTCGTTCACCGCCGCCGCAAAGCCGCCCCGCGTCGGATCCTTGAGGGCCCGAAGGTTCGGCGACGCCGCCAGGATCGCCTCGGCGAGCGACCAGAGCGGCGCGACGTCGCTCGCCACCGCCGACTCGAACTCCAGGCCCTCGCGCCGGCTCATCACCGCGATGCCGTGGTCCCCCATCGTCCCCGAAAGGAGGACCCGGTCGCCGGGTCGGATGGCCTCGGCCCCGAGCCGCCGGCCTGCCGCGATCGCCCCGATGCCGCTCGTGTTGATGAACAGGCCGTCCGCCCCGCCGCGCTCCACCACCTTCGTGTCTCCGCATACCACCGCGACGTGCGCCTCGCTCGCCGTCCGCGCCGCCGAGTCCAGCACCCGCCGAAGCGTCGCCAGCGGAAGGCCTTCCTCCAGGATCAGCGCCAGGCTGAGCGCCACCGGCCTCGCGCCGAGACACGCCAGGTCGTTCACCGTCCCCGCCACCGCCAGCCGGCCGATGTCGCCGCCGGGAAACTCGAGCGGACGGACCACGTAGGAATCCGTCGTGAAGGCGATGATCGTGCCCGCCAACTCAATCCGCGCCGCGTCGCCCAGGCGCGCAAGTTCCCCCCGGCCGCCCGGCGCGAAACGCGAGAGAATCTCCCGGCGCACGAGGCCCATCATGCGCTCGCCCCCGCCCCCGTCCGCCAGGAGAATGATCTCGTCTCTCATCGCCTTGCCTCTTTCCTTACGCATTTCTGTTCTCTGCGCTCTCTGCGTTCTCTGCGGTGAATCCACCCGTGCGATGCGCTACAGCCGCTCGTATCGCGCGACGGCGCGGAAAATGCCCGCGATCTCGCTCGGCGCGAGGAGCGTCGGCGCGTACTGCTCGTTCAGCGCCTGGAGGCGCACCTGGTCCTTCGAGTCGAAGAAGACCCGCTTGAACGCCGCCTCCGAATCGTTCGGCCGGGCCCCCAGCGAGTACCGCACGAAGCAGTCGTCCCCCGATTTCACCTCCGCCGCCGGACTGAAAATCACCACGTCGCCCTCGTGGTACTTCGGCTCCATCGAGTCGCCCACGACGCGCACCCCAAACGCGTTCGGGTCCTCCAGTTCCGCCGGGCCCGACACGTACTCGTCCGCCATCCCGACCGGGTATCCCAGGTCCGTGAATTCCACGGGGTACCCTGCCGCCACTTTGTTGATGACGGGGATTCGGCGAACCTTCCCGCGCTCGCGCTCGCCGCGCGGCGCGCCCCACTCCGCCAGATGATGCAATAGACCGCTCCGATGCAGCGCGTCGAGGTCCAGGCCGCCGCTTCCGCGCGCCGGCGCCGCGTCCTCGGCCTCCGCCTGGCCTGGCTCGGTGCGCCCGCCCACCTTCGCCTCCAGAAGCGCCCGCATTACCGCCTCCGTCGAGTCGAAGATCTCCCTGAGCCGTGCCATCCGGGCTTTGATGTCGTCCGGCAACTGGGCCAGGTGCGCCCGCGTGACGAGCGCCTCCTCGTCCTGCCCCAGCGCGCGGGCGATCGCGCGGACCTTGTCGTCTCGGGGCGGGGGAGCGAAGCCGGTCTCGATCTGCGAAAGGTAACTTTTCGCCAGACCCGCCGCCTGCGCGAGCGCCTCCAGCGTCAGTCCCCGCTTCCTCCGGGCGAGGCGCACGGCCTGGCCGAATGCCGCCTGCTCCTCCGTCGCCAGGAGCAGA
>Ga0315284_10010605_pt1 | contig 13120 bp, 10 predicted proteins | sample YL17G09_16_MG_FD_203696 | JGI IMG/M metagenome (GOLD analysis project Ga0315284, IMG submission 203696) | Sediment microbial communities from Yellowstone Lake, YNP, Wyoming, USA - YL17G09_16 | ecosystem: Environmental > Aquatic > Freshwater > Lake > Sediment | place: USA: Wyoming | collected...
TACTTCGTTGAGGAGTTCCAGCAATCAATGCTTCTAATCCAAGATTACATCAGAAACCTCAAGAGCAAGTTAGAAAAAATACCAAGAGATAGCAAGGAACGAGATGAGATTCTTAGAAAGTGCGGTTGGACATGGCTTTGTCTAATGAGCGCATGCCAAACCACTCTAAAGAAGGGCGTGGCTTCTTACGAAGCTGAGAAAATGATGAAAGAGGCGTATGAAGAAAGTCACGATTGCTTTAAGAAGATAGCTGATAAGGAGCTAGATGATAGGGAAGCAATTTCATACATCTTAAAGAACAAGAAAAAATATGCATCACTCTGAGTTGCCGGATTCTATCATAGATTCTACAGTGTTTCCATGGCGTACTGGAAGGCGGAAGCACAAACGAGGGGCTCAAAGGTTTTTAAGCAGATGCGAGATTATAAATAGTTCAATCTATTGTGCGGCAACATGTGAGGAGAGTACTTATCTAACACTGTACCGTTTCAATGACGCATGGATTGCACACAGATGAATGTATCCGAAGAACTACAAAGAATGCACCCAATAATGCGGGAGAGATGATGAATGCCAAAGCGACTTGCTATATGCATAGGAATCAACAGGTCTGCACATTTGCAGAACAGACAGCTATCTTACGCTGCAAGCGATGCTGAAGCACTTCATAAAATTATATCTGACAAACAGAGAGGCGATTTCGACTCCACACTCTTACTTAACGAAAAGGCTGAAAAAGACAAGATCTTGAAAACAATCAACTCGTTGCTGCAGGATCCAAACTTGGGTTCCGACGACATCGTCCTGATATACTTCTCCGGCCATGGTGGTCTTGACAGTGCCAACGATCTTTTTCTGGTAGCTCATGACACGTTACCCCTCGAAAAGAAAGGTGAGGTTTTCATTAATCTCCAAACTGCGGTTCACATAAAAGAGCTTGAGATATCTCTGCAGAACACTAACGCTGGTTCTGTCGTAATGATAGTCGACACTTGCCACAGCGGTTCTTCATGCAAGCTTCTCAGCCGAATAAAGAGCCACGCTCGAACAAACCTCGTAGTACTCGGTTCTGCAGGTGAAACAGAGACCGCGAAAGAAAATCTTGATCTACAACATGGCGTGTTTACCGAGAGTCTTCTTAGAGCTCTGAACAACAAACCAGATGAAGGAGAATGGATAACACTTGAACAGATCATACGATTCACATACGATGAGATGCGGAGAGTATATCCGAATCAATCGATCGAAGTGGCTAGCCATGTCGTCAATCCGAGAATTCCAATTGCGAAGAATCCTTTGTACACACACGTATCACCAGCTTTTGTTGAGTCGGTCAAGCAAAAGTTCTTAATTGGCCGTGGCGAAATCGAACAGTATGCTCCTGATCGCTCTAATTTTTTCATCGTGCGTTCAACAGGAGATCTTATTCCTGTACGGATAGGTGTTTTGTGCTTGTTCAACAGCACGGCCGCTATTGATGAATCTGCTGTTAGAAACTTCGTCGCCATTTGCAAGAAGTTGCGTCAAGATAATAAGATAGATCAGGGCTGCCTCGTAACTAGTAAGGATATTGAACCTTCTCTTAGAGAAATTGTGCAATCTAGTTTTACCAAATGGGTAACTGAGGAACAGCTTGTTCAAGGACTCATGGATTTCAGCGTATATATGAAGAAGCTTATCAATGATTTTGAGGTAAAGGATGAAGAACACCCTTTCCATCCTCCTTTGTCTAAATATTACGTAGATCTGGTTGCCGAAGCCCGAAGATGGAGAAAAAACACGACTTACAAAGGCAGAATTGATGAGATCATATCTGCATGGCTCGATCACGGTAATGAGCACAGGCTAATCATTTTCGGAGAGTATGGATCTGGAAAATCCACATTCTGCAAGAAACTTGCGCACGATATGGCAATTGCCTATAAATCTGCAGATGACAAGACCGCATGTCGCATCCCAATATTGATTCCATTGCGTGATTTTCCGCGCGGACGAGCAGATCTAGAAGCACTTGTTATTAGCCATTTGTCTCGCCGATGTGAAATACCGAACCCAAACTGGCGCGCTTTTAACGCCATGAATGAGAATGGGTTTTTGCTGCTGATATTCGATGGGTTTGACGAGATGTCAATAAGATCTCGCAACGAAGTAGCCGGAAGAAACCTCCAGGAAATAGTTAAGTTGTCGCAGCCTTCCAAAAGCAAAGTAATTGTGACTTCCAGACCGGAATACTTCTTTTCTGCAACTGAGGAAGATGAGCTCGTAGAGCCTTTAAGTGAATATATTCAACAAAAAGGGTTCCGAAGATTAACGCTGCTTCCATTCGAACTTGCTCAAGTGGAGGAATTTCTAAGACACCGCATCCCTTTGATAGAAGGCGTAAAGAATGACTGGAAATACTATAGAGACGAAATAAAGCAGCACGGTCTTTCAGATTTTAGCAGTAAGCCTGTTCTTCTAGAGATGATAGTGAAGACTCTGCCCAAATTGGTCGAATCTAATCAGCATATTAGTCGTCCTTTGTTGTATCAAACCTACATAACCGAAGAGATTAGAAGGAAGACCATTGAAGATGGACTGGAGTTATTGTTTGGCCTTGAAGATCGATTCAGGCTAATGCAGATATTGGCGACAGAGCTTTTCGAGAAAAAGCTCACAAGTGGTCTATCTGCCATTCAAATAATGGATTTGCTCAAGAGTCACCTAACTGAGAAGCAGCGCGACGAATTGGAGGCACATCTCTCCGACTTCCTGACATTTTCGCTACTAGCAAGGAATGAGAGCTTCTTCAGATTCTCCTATAACACTATTAAGGAATATCTTGTTGCAAGAACAGTCTATGATGAGATGCAGCAACAAGAACCAGATATCTTCAAAGATTCGAAGCTGACATACGAGATTATAGATCATATTATTGAAATGAAACCTAATCTTAACGTTCTATGGAGTTGGGTGCGATCACAGACACCCGGATATACTGGAACTAATGCTCTCACGATTTTGCACAGGGCAGGTAGCTCATTTAGGAAAAAGAACCTGTCAGACTCGAATCTCCACGAAGCGGACATAAGAGGAATTAACCTAGTGGGTGCAAATCTTTCGTCATCTAGCCTGCGAAACGCAGATCTGCAAGGAGCTATGCTAAATGAAGCTGTTTTGTTCAGCACAGACCTGCACAGAGCAAACCTCAGTCAAGCCAACCTATTCAAAGCCCAGATGAGAAAGGCTAATCTTTCAGAGGCAAACCTTGAAGGTTCAATGCTAAGTGGAGCCAACTTAAAAGGCGCAAATCTCGAATCAGCTAATCTTGCGGGTGCTACGTTGGTTGACGTTGAATTTGATGGTGGCACGAACACGAAACACATTAGATTGCGCAAATATGCCGAGTTGAGAGTTCTTGATATCAGCAGAGACTTCTCAGAACACATTGAAAGACAAGACCTGATAGGTGTCACAAAACTAAAGGAAGAACTGCACGCTAATCGAGAAATCTTCATGATCAAATGCTCTGCTTGCTACTTCACATTCATCTATAAACACTGGCTGTTCGGAAAACTTCCTAAGACATACTTAGGAAAGAAGTATATCAATATGATAAGCGATCGTTATGCTAAGCAACTACCTGACATCTGTCCAGGCTGCGGAAAAGAAATTAGTATAGGCCACCTAATCATTAGTGAGAATCAGAAAGAAATAACATGCTACGTATAACTGCCTGGTTTGCAAATGAATGTATGTCGCAACAAATTCTCAAGCGTCATATAGCGGCTAGCAGTCACCTGCAGACCAGAATCTATAGTATTTCCAAAGCTCAAGAATAACCAGAACCATGGAAAAAACTATGAAAGCCGCGTAGACTATAGCAACGCCAGAATTCAACGGGAGTTCATGTGCAAAGAAGACCAGAAAACCAGATCCTATTGAAATGATGCCTGTATCTACCAGAATATCAGCAATAAAAATGAAAATTCGCCTGGGAAAACGGACCAGGTTTAGAGAAATCACGAATGCTACAAACGCTATCGAAAAGAACAGTATTATGGAAGACAATTGCCCTAGGTTGTCTTTTCCTAGACCTATGAACAGAGATAAAACAGCGATGGCTAGTCCAGCCAATGTTAGCGTTGCGCTGACCGTATGAAAGTAGTACTCACAAGGGGAATTGCTGTGGGCTAGGAGGAATCGTCTCCCCTTTATTGATCCCAAGATCACGAAAGCTGCGACATATACCAGCAAAAGAATTAGCAAGGCTTGTTCTAACGATAAGCAGATCTCTAATGGAGACAAAACATTCATCTCTGTCGGTTACAGATTGGGCAACCCTCTACACAAGGGTAGTCCAAATTATGAGTATCACAGTGACACCACTTCCTCCAAGGTTCCTCTTCTTTCACTGTACGAGACATATGAGTTCACTTAATCTGCTTTCTACACATTGGGCATTCGGCACTAGCAGGATAATCTAAGTTATGAGTAGAGCAATGCAGCCACAACTGCTTCTCCACTATTCGATTTTTCTCTCTTTCACTGTTCTTCATAAGGCATTCCTTCTTCGCTTTACAAGAGTATTAGCAAACCAAATAAAACTCTATTGGTTGTCTGATACCATCTTTAACGCACACTAGCCAACCTTGGAAATGATCGAAAAGCACGTCATGCTAAGTATCAATCAAGACTTCAATCAACATTTCCAGAAATGGGGAAGTATGCTCGTGGAAGACTCCACAAAAGAATCCTGCATCGACGAAGAGTTCACATCCATTATCGAACAGGACGGTTACGAACAGTATTACGGTTACATGAGCGGAGGCGAGAGGACTAGCTTGGCGCTAGCATACAGGCTGTCGCTCAACACAAACGTGCAGAAAGTGTCCGCAGGAATCAAATCCAACCTCCTAATCCTTGACGAACCGACCGATGGATTCAGCAAGGAACAGTTGTTCAAGATAAGAGAAATACTTGACGAGTTGAAATGCCCACAGGTGATAATGGTTTCTCACGAGAAGGAATTGGAGAGCTTTGCGGACCACGTTTTGACAGTGGAGAAAAAGAACGGCGTATCCCAGATAAGAGTCACGTAGATTCCCCTTCACATCCTATTGACCCAAAACCAGGTAGAACCAATTTCCGCGAGCTCGAAGAAAAGCAGACCGCTGGCGGTAAGATGAGTCGAATAACTCTGGTCGTCTACGGCGGAAACCAGACTGGGTACGAAAGCAAAGAAGCAGCTAGGAAGAGCAGATGAAATCCCGCAGCGGCATCACCGTTACGAAGATTAGCAATCGTTCAATATCGCCGCTGTGAAGCCATGGGTTTTTGCAGAAGCTGATTTTGCGCGGTGTAAAAACCACTATATTTGGGGTGCAGGCGCTCCCCCCTCCCCCAAAAACAACGTCGGAAAATACAGAGGTAATCAGTAGAATTCAGTAGAATTGATGTGTATGCTGAGGAATGACTTAGAACGAAGGATGTATACGCTTGAATTGATCAAGAAGACAGACCCTAGAGTGGAAGACTTAGCGATAAGGATAGACCCTCGCGGACGCCGACACATCAAACGCTTCGCCACAATACAACCTATCTTTCCCGAGATACCTACCTCGTTTTTCCCGATAGTGCAGATGATCATCCGAAGCGGAGCAATAGACGGCACTGTATACGGCTCATACGGGCTTATCCCACACCGGAGGGACAAGAAGTTCAGGAAGGTTGACGCATAGCAGTCTGGCTAGTCGGTGGAACTAAATGCTGTGCGTTTGGACCAGACTAGCGCGCTAGGGAGACGACATGCTTCTAGACTTGATAGGGTCATTCAGCTTGTTCCTTCATGTCTATCTCTCCAAATCTGCCAAATGTGTACCAAGCTGTCTGCAGGCTCTGAAGGTACTTTAGAAACTTGGGAGAAAGAACGTAAGCTTTTGATGCCACAAACTTCCCTGAAGGTTTGGGACTCTTCTGGGATTTATATTCAACCATTCCAAGATCTTGCAGCGTACGACTAGCTTTGTGCCAGCGCTTCCAAACCGCACTTACTGATAACCCTGTCTTCTCGGCAAACTGGCGAACAAAACTGCCGACTCCTCCATGCGCATGCAAAGACTCATCTCTGAGAAGCAGAAGCAGCTCCGAAATCATCGCGACCTGATATTCGCTGTGCTCTATTTTAAATCTATAAAGATCTTCAATGAATTTTTGGACGTTTCTTGAGCCAAGATCAGGAGGAATATACCCTTCTTTGAGGCTCTCCTTGCCCATTGTCTTTCGCTTTAGATTCCTCTTCTTGCCTAGGTTAGACACGCCTTTTTTCTCCGTCAAGGGGCTGGTTTATGATACAAGTTGGGGTTAGAACCTAATAATTTTTTCTGTTTTAGCCCAAGTTAGGGTCTAAAAGCCTTCGGGTGTGGACGCGCTATTTTCCATGTCCAGCTCAGTGCCATCCAACGCTCTTACCAAATCTGTGGCTTCCGCAAGACAATCTAGGCGAAGCCTGCACAAAACGGGCAAAAAGCATCCACTCATAAGCTCTCATAGCCGTTAGTTGGGCAGCGCGCTTTACCCGCGCCCAGAGTGCAAGAAGACGCACGTTCAAGAAGAAACATCAGCCACCAGCAAAAAGAGAAGACGAGCAGCTTCATTGATTTGCGTTTAGAAGCAGATCGAATTGGAGAGTGGAATAGGTTGAAGAATTAGGTTGGAGTTGCCGCGTGGTTCTGTACTGTCATGAAGCTGGGGAAGCCATTAATTGGCGCTTAGAAACCAAGGCTTCTTGGAGAAGCTGCTTCCGAACGGGGTGGAAAATAGTTACTATTGGGGTGCAGAAGCTCCTCCCTCCCCTGAAAAATTGATCGGGAAAGTTGGTAGTGATCGGGAAAATTCGGTAAAATTCCCCCCTAGTAGATCGAGGGAAGCCCTAGGGCCACGTTTAGGGAAAAGGATTTGCGAGGAACAGGCAAGCCGCGCAGGAGAGCATAGCGGTGTGACGGAGAAGAATCAAGGAAATCGGGAATTGTTTTGTCCTCGGTGAACCCGAACAAGGCTGAAACTTCTGCGCTGGAAGGCAGGGTTTTGGGGGAGTGGTTTCTGAAAAGTACTGGAAAAGTCACTACTATTGGGGTGCAAGAGCTCCCCCCTCCCAGCAAAAAATGCGTGTAAAAGTGTGTGCCAATGATAAAAAATGATAAAAATCGATAATAGTTTACATTTGCGCTTACGCTGCAAGATGATCGGGAACGTAGAGTAGTGAACGCTTAAACCAAGATCAAAGAGGATTTCGCTGAAGGCGGCAGGGTCGGGCAGACGTGGTGCTGCTCAGGATGCGCGCAAACCAGAAGCTATTAAATACAAAATTCTCAAGCGTCAATCAAGCAATGTTAATTCTCTTGTTTGGTGCGGTCGCCGGGATTTATACCCAAACGGGTTCAAGTCCATTAGTGTATGGAATGATGCAGGGGTTCGTCCTCAATGATTTAGCGCGCGCGTAATGCTTTAGTGGGTCCGTTCAACTCGCCAAGATTCCTACGCGTGGACTGACTTCAACTGCCGTGCACGCGCAACAAACTGCAAACTAAATCTCTTTGTAGATAGCTGCGCGGCAGCTTTTAGGCAAGAAAGCATAGAGTTTATGCCTCTTCTTATCGAACGTGAAAGTGTGTGCTCCTTCTTCAGTGCTGGCTCTTTCATCTACAACCAATTTCCGCGTATCTATCACTTCGATCACGCCTGATCTCCCAATTGCACAGTAGAGGCGACGCCTTTCAGTATTGAGCCACGTTACATCTGGTCCTCCTCCAATCGGCACAACGGCTTCTTCATGCCCTGTCGAAACATCTAAAACAACTACTGCCCCACCATCACATGCAACGTAAGCTAAGCCGCTTTTATCGTCGATGTCAAGGCCGTGAGGCCCGGCTACTGAAATTGGCAGGAAAGCCTTTTGTAACAGGTTCTCTGGCGCAAGTACGGCCACGCCTGCGGGCTCTCGAATATTCACTAGGAACTGATCCCTCTTGCTTGAGTATGCGCACCAGCGTGGTCTTCCAGCCAGCTGTAAAGCTGAGATCAGTTTTCCTGAGTAGGGGTCAACGAGTCTTGCGTGATTATCTTCCACGTCAGCGACAAGAAGCTGCTTGCGACTGCTATCCCATGCAAGACCATTAGGCATGGTTCCCGCGTGCACCTCACGCAAAACCCGATTGGTCAAGACATCAATTACTAGTACCTTACCAGCACCACGAGAGGCAGCGAAAACCAAGTTCTCATTCTGAGCACATACAACGCCACTAGCCTCTAGGCATCCGGGAAGCGTTGCCAGATGCTCAGCCTGTTCGCCGTCCATGACTTCCACGGTTCCAGTGGCAGTATGAGCAACATATACACGACCGCTTTCGAGATGAACGTCAGCATGATCAAAGCCTCCTGGCTGGTGAGGCGGAAGATCAACATACCTAGAAACCAACAACGGCATAATCATACCTTCCTAACAAACACACAAGAAAAGAGGGGAGTTTTTGATTTACTCCATTAGTTTCTTTCTTAAGAATTCTCTTCGCTCTTTCCTGCCCAGCTTTTCGATTTCCGCCTTGTATTTCTCGCGGATCAGCTTCAGTTTACAGTTGGTGTAGAATGCATCGTACACCGGGCTTGCTTTAGCAATGGTTTCATTGTCGTCTTTTGATACGATGCCAAAACCTGTCATGACAGCTTCCAATCCGGCTGCTTCAGGGGCCATTTCCATCTTATCTGTATCGGCTGCACGGACAATCTTTGCCACTTCCAGCACAGCAGGGTCTGTGATCTTGTACTTCTCGACTACTGCATCGAAACTGCATTTGTCACTATGATGTCCAAGCTCGACTCCAGGCGCATCATACGGTATTGCCTTCTCTTTTTTGACGGTTTCTTCAATTCTCTCTACGGGAACGAAGAGGAATTCGGCTTTCGGATCTATGAATCGCTTTATCAACCATGGGCATGCGGTTCTGTCTACGTGCACGTATAGTCTTGTTACCCACTTCATGCTATTCACTCTCGCTTACGTAGATTAACTGATTATCATAAGGAGAATATCTGCTTAGCGCACGCTTCTTACAACACTTGTTTGGGTTTGGATAGAACCTAACTCGCGCGCCCGCCACTGTAAGACAGAGAATGAAAAAGAAGGGACTTGCGGGAGACTGTGGAGACATCTCCAATCAGCCACGGGTTCAAACCCCATCCCCCGCACCATAATCTTGCTCAAGAAAAGCTTGGTCATCGCTTGTTTTTAATAAATGCTTGTCATGTTTGTGGCAGAGTTTTGTCGAGTGTTCGTTTCCTGATTCTTGCCGAGGCTATGACTGCGAATGTAGCTATCATAATGAGCAGTAGTGTAGCTGTTGTTGCTGTAAGTTCAGGTATTGCTTTTGTGCCTTCGATCAATATTGTGTGTGTGTGGGATAAAACTTTACCCCAAACCAAACAAACTGAATCATTTTTAGCATGCTCTGAATAGCCAACCATTCCTCCCCGCCCCAGACACATTACTCTTGGCAACGAGTGCCGATTCTTTGAACACCCGTGAACCGACCATCGATCGATTCGTAGGTACTAATTCGTAGATACTCGCTGATACTAAATATGTATGAGCATCGACACCTTAACCATGAGCAATGCTACCAAATTCGCAAGGGTCAAGCATGAAAAACAGGAGAATCACAAAAGACGAAATCAACGAAATAACCAAGAAATGTCTTCCATTCCGAGAAAAGGCATTCTTCACGATCATGCGGCAATCAGGACTACCACCACGCACCATAAAACAACTCAAGCTAGGAAATGTAGAGAGGATCTTGGAAACGGACACGCCAATACCGTGTAAAATAAATGTACCAGACGGAAAACTGCCATCTTTCATAGGAAAGGAAGCCGTCGAGTACCTCAAGCAATATCTAAGAACCAGAACAAAGCCAACACCTGAAAGCTTGCTGTTCACTGCAAACGACAACCCAAACAAAGAAATCAACACCAAAAACGTAAGTAGAACATTCAAACTAATCGCACAAGAACTCAAAAAGGAAGGAAAAATCACTTATGAAGTTAAAAGAGGAAAACCAAGCGAACTACGACTACTCAGCCTCAAAGGATTCTACAGGAAGAACGCTGGAAACTACCTAAAGGAACTGGGCGTCAACACAGCCAAAGGCGACGAATATTTCAGAGAACTATACAGAGAGAAAGCCATGCCCCTTTTAGAAATCGAACCCCAAAAATGGACAGAAATAGATCAACTAAAAAAACAGCAACAAGAACTAGAAACCCAAAACAAACAATTAACCCAACGACTAACGGAAATAGAAAACATACTCTTTCCTAAGAAAGCGGTGATTAAACTGCCAGCTGAATTTTGGGAAGCATGGAGCAAAGAAGACAAAAAAAAGGAAAAATGGCTAGAGGAACACACAGAAGAGCGGGAACGGTTAGAAGAAGAACGACCGATCAAAACATATGAAGAGCTTTACACAGAACTCAACAATGAATACCTACGATGCACCATGGAGGAATTGCAGAACAACATCAAAAAGCGATCGATCATACCCAAGGCCGAGGGAGAGTCGGGCAGAAAGAAGAGGAAGATATCTAACTGGCAGAAGAACTGACACAGAATTCAGGAAGTACATAACAACAAAAGACGGAGACCTGATGAGCGTAAGAGCAGACTATAGCAGATATCCGAACGACACCACAATAGCAGTTAGCAGACCGATAAAGAACATTGTTCTCTTTTTGGCATAGATTGCGACTTCTATATGTTTTCTATAAAAAGCTATAAGCAATCGGCGTACATGTGATCAGCAGAAGGAGAAAGAGCTGAATGGGAAAAACTGTAAAGTTGCGAACTACTGCGATCTTGTTAATTCTTTTCATCTCCAGCATGATCTTTCCGATGCAAACTGCCATGTCATCAGGGTCTAACGCGCTTCAGAATCCAGGATTCGAATCGGCTACTGCGTGGAATGTTAGCTATTCGAGTTTCTTAGGAAGCTATGCTGCTGTTCAAGACTCTGCGTACAGTCACAATGGAACCTGCTCATCGTTGACATTGACATCCAATCCGCTTCAGGAATTCTGTTCCGCATCAGTATATCAGACACTGAATGTTCCAGTGCTTAGTGTGGGGACCTTATCTTATTGGATACGGAAGGGTCCCAGCGCTCCACAGGGATACTATACTGGCAAGGTACAAGTATCTCTTTCAGGCGGTTATACTCTGAATTACTATCATGGATTTGACGGAAGCGCCCCGCCTTCAGATACTGGAACGGTGAAGTACATTAACGCTGGAAACCCACCGTCAAGCAACTGGACTCAGATTTCCAGGAATTTGTACAGTGATTTGACTACGAAGTTTGGGAGTTCAGTCTTTAGCAGAAACGTCACGAAAATCTCTTTTATGTCACTGGGTTACAGAGACGCGGAAGACTACTCAAAGCATGGCCAACGGATCAATTGGGACGACGTATTTCTTGAACAAGGAGTGCAACATACTTTCACGGTCACCTTAACCAGCTGTACTCGAGGAGAGAACCCGAATCAAACGAACGTTGGAACAATAACATTTGACGGTCTCAACTATTCGTTGCCTAATTCAGTCGAGAAGAATGAGTATACGTATTCCGTAGTCGCGAATCCTCCTGAAGGCTACTACTTCTGTCGATGGGAGACTACAGGATCAATCTCAGTTTCTAACACAACTTCACAGTCGTCGACAGCAACAGTGAATGGCAATAGCACTTTGAAGGCGATATTTGTGCCAAGACTCTGGACGATTATGGTCTATATGTGCGGCGACAGGAATTGGCTTGATTACGGGAGTCGCATTAGCATAAACGAGATGGAGACTGTAGGCTCAACCGAAGATGTATCCGTTCTTACATTTTTTGACGCAAGTGACGGCGAGGATGTTCCTCCGTGGCACCCAGACTGGCCTTCGGGCTGTGGGTTTGCCAACTGCTACAATATAACAAAAGACAACCATACGGATAAAATATTCTCGCCTTCCCTATACAGCCGAGAGGAAACGAACGCGTCGGACCCGGTTGAACTCGTGAACTTCGTAAATTGGTGCATTGCCAACTTCACTGCGGTGCACTATGCGCTGATACTTGATGATCACGGCTATGGCTGGAAAGGGATTATCTCTGATGGAAAGCTAACGGCAGATCAACAAAAAGCCAACCCCATAGATACTATGAGCTTGGCGGAGCTTCGCTGGGCACTCGATTCGATTAAGAATGACACAGGAGTCACCGTTGACGTCTTGGCGTTTGATGCGTGCAGAATGGCGCAGGTAGAGGTCTGTTATTATCTCAGAGACTTGGTTCAAATATGCGCGGCATCAGAAGAAGTGATCCTCTGGGACGCTTGCTTCGCTTATCACTACATTCTTGGCAATCTAACCGCAAACCCAGAAATGTCCGCTCAAGAACTGGCTGATAACATAGTCGTATCTTTCCGTGATTGGTACGCAGAACACCCCACGCCCGATACTTATGATACAAACTGTACGATGTCGAGCATGGACGTTTCAAAGATTGCAGATCTCGCCCATAGCATCGATTGTCTGGCAGATCATATTTTGGCAAACCTGTCGGATCTCAGAAGCGACGTAAACTATACTCGGCAAAGCGTGCATTCGTTCGGACTCGAAAACGATGACTTCGTGGACCTATACCACTTTGCCAGCCTGCTCGAGAACCAGACAAGCGATGGGATCCTGAAAACACTGTGTCAGGCGGTTCGCCAGAACGTTTCAAGCTTGATTCTCAAAGAATGGCATGGAGTGGACGCAGAGGGCTCATATGGCATTTCGATATACTTCCCACGTCAATCGTCAGAGTACGATGAAGACTATATGAACATAAGCATGTCCGAAGATTTCTTATGGGATGATTTCCTGACCGAATACTTCAGCTGATATATATCTCAATTCCTTTCTTTTTTTTACCACACATCCGCGCGCGCAGGCGAGTTAAATAATCGTTTTTGCTGATGAAGAGAAGCCTTTGACAGCTTGCTTTTCCCCGCTTTTTTACGTCTTCAGCTGAAGTGCCCTTTGGCATTATGCGACGGCTGAGACTTGCTG